>Ga0308169_10001409_pt1 | contig 28275 bp, 36 predicted proteins | sample PhyBR1_2_FD_202139 | JGI IMG/M metagenome (GOLD analysis project Ga0308169, IMG submission 202139) | Phyllosphere microbial communities from UC Gill Tract Community Farm, Albany, California, United States - DLSLSB.R1 | ecosystem: Host-associated > Plants > Phyllosphere > Unclassified | place...
GTCCAGTGGGCGGCACCTCCAGGCCGACACAGGCGAGGTGGAACCATTCTCGAGGGCAGTCATCGTTCTGCCATTAGCACACACCCCTTCATCTGTCGTAAAACAGCTCACGTCGCATCCAACCATCTGTCGTCAGTATTGGTTACAAGCAGACTTGAATCCGGCTCACCTCGCCATATGATACCTGATTGCAGAAGCAGTACCTCGGCTCGGTCCTGGTCGTCAGCTCGTCTTCGCTAAAACACGGATGACTGACGGGTCTGCCTCGATGTCCACAGGTACTGTTAGGGTCGCCGCCTCCGGTGCGACAGCCACAACCTCCTCGTCCGCCTTCTTCTTCGACTTTTTCCCCTTCCTTCGTCCCCCTCCTCCGCCCAGCCCAAGTGTGATTCCCCCATCTGCGTCCTGGGTGATCGCAGCCGGATCTCCGGGAAGGTTCAGCGACGTGTCGATAGCTGCGGATGGAGCGGTGTCCGGACGGAGACCAAGCAGGATAGAGGCCTCTTGGCTGGACAGAGCAGAGTCGAGTGCGCGGATATGCCTGTCGATCTAAGTCGTCAGCAGTGATTACAGTCTATCCGACAGGCGAGAACGCACCGTGTTGTAAGCGCCTACTGCTATCGCCAGCTTCTCCTCTGCGTTGCGGACAATCTCCCTTGACAACTTCCCGATCTCGGGCAGGACATCAATGTAGGCGGGTGGGCTTCCGCGTGACAGCGCCGGATGATCTGGCGTAGATGCTTCGGCGCCGGCGTTCGCGTCGGCCCCTGCAGTAGGGATTGATCCTTCCGGTACGGTCGCTGATGCGCGCGGCGCGCCCGGTGTGTCCGGAAATGATCGCCTCTCCTCGACTGGCTCTTCCGGCTCGTCCGCGGGCGGCAGCAACACCCCACCTTGACCATCTGGTACCGGCAATCCTAAGTCTTCAGGGCCATTCACCGCTTCCGCAACAACTGGCTTCGGCGGGACGGGGATGTCGGCTATGGCGGTAGATTGGAAGTTGTCGCCTGCAGCCTCCTCGCCCCCGTCTTCACCATTCGCTCCAGTGTTGGTTGCCGCCTCGTTCTCCTCGGTCTTCTTTCCACCGATGTGACGCTTCGGCCCCAAGCGGTATGCAAGATACTCGCGCATCTTTGTCAGCAGCAGCGCGCTCTGAGCTGTCACGATCAGTCGAGGCCACAATGAGAGGCACAACGCACAAGTACACCCGTCATCCAGCTCCCTCAGTAGCCTAAAATTCCGATGCAGCTCCAGCGGTAGTTGCTCGACCATCTCATAGTGATCCGCCGCGAAATCCTGCCACGCCTCCAGCTCAGCCTCCATATCTTCTTCTGTCATCTCGACGTCTTTTGTCGGCGCTTCAGTCCCGTTGGCCGTGATCTCTGCCTCCGGCGGTGCGGTCGGCGCCTCTGGTTCTGCAGTCGGCTCCTCCTGGACGCGTCGTTGTCGCTTATTCGGTCGCGAAGGGGTCGTGTTCGGGGCGACCCTTTTGCGCGAAGCCGCTGGCGTTGCAGCAGCCAGGCTTGCCGGCAGCGACTTGCGAGGTGCCATTCGGATATATGGGGACAATGTTCAGCTGTACGAGATCGGTCGTAATGTCAACAGCGAGCCCATGGTCTGACGCGCAGCAGTCGGCCTTGTCCGCCTCCACCAGCTTTGCCAGCCAAGATAGGCGCGCGAGTGACAACGAGGGATGGAGATACGCAGCAACCCCGTGCCTAGAGTTGGGAAAGGGTTGTTTGTTTTGGCTGGACTCGGGGGTTTCAGGGTTGGGCTAGCCTGAAACCCGTCTCCTCTGTAACCACCGGACGGGTCATCCCCGGCCTCTTCCTCGCTTTGGCCAGCGGGGATCGAGCATCGCCAGCTTGCGGGCACAGCGGGGCGTCCCAGTGCATGCCGATGCCAAACACAGCCCATGGAGCGGATATGGATGTCTGTCAGCGACTGCGGCATACTCGCCGTCATCGTCCAACCCAACCCAACCCAAACGGAAATCTCTCCTCTACCAAAGTCAAGTAATTGGTTGCACACACGAAACGGGGTGATGATCCTGTTTTAGCATCAATTGGCCCCTCTAGCACCAACCGAAAACCACTCGACCCACCAACCGACCGACGCTCCCTGCACGCCTCATTTCATTCATTCCTTCCGTTCGTCCCTCGACAACCATCCCAGTACCACTTCAACGCCAATTCGTCACTCTCATCTTTCTCGACTCGACACTACCACATCGACGCTCTTTCCGCCCTACTTTCCTTTACAAAGCCGCACATATCATCCTTTCGCAACCCCCTCGGTGAATATCACTGTTTGCGCAGCACTCCACCTCCCGCCCGGCCCCGCCCCGCCTCACCGCTCAGACCCGCCTCGTTCCGGTCTCTCATACGAGCGGATCGCCGACTCTGGTAAACACCTCGAAGACCTGATCGACCGACACTCTATCGCGTGAACGCGTGACCGAGCCTCTCGACCCCACAAGTCTCGAACGCTGATTCACCATCAACAACCCATCGAAGTATCGAGTGGCCGATCCATCAACCATCCTTTCAACACCCCTTGTCAACGCACAGCGAGATCACACAACGTGGATCAAGTCAGCAGCGACCCTTAATCCTCGTCGCATAAATCACACCTCATCTGAACGGCCCGTCTGCCCACTATGCGAGTCTTGACGACCGCTCTCCCGCTCTTGTTGTCGTCAATGGTGGTGAAGGGCCATATGCATGCACACGCCAATCCGGCCCGACATAACGAGTTGGCTGACAAGCGGCAAGACGATGCTTCGGACGACACCGTCTTGGGCGGCATCTTCGCAGGCGCTGGTGACATTGCGGTGCGTGCAGATAAGCACAAGAAATTGTGAACATCTGGGCTAATGAGCAGTCAAACAGCACATCAATCGTGACACCCTCAACTCGCCCAACCACGACCACAACCAGCGCAATCACCACACCCTCCTCCGTGCGCCCGACGACAACATCCTCGTCCAATGTCGTCAGCTCATTGGTCCCCTCCTCGAGCCTGTCGTCATCTTTGCTCCCGAGCGGTAGTATCAACAGCACTCAGTCGTCGGCGTCGGCTAGCTTGGCCAACTCCTCTACTTCAGCCAGTATCACGCCCACCTCATCCTCATCTTCCGCCGAACCTAGCAGCGCTGCCGAGTCTCAAGCGTGAGTGTCTGCTCGGTCCCCTGAATCCCCCTCCCTAGTTCTACGCTGCAGTCTTATCGACGGTCCGCTTGTCGAGGCCGAGGCTGACCTGCAGCGTTACTACCGTCACGACCGACGCCGGAGGGGAGGTCAAGGTCATCACCAAAATTCTTACTGCGTCCGCCTCGGCATCATCCGATGGTGCGGCCGCCAGCAGCTCTGCCGCTGGATCTGGCGACAGCGGCATCTCGACTGGAGCGATCATCGGGATCAGTGTCGCTGCCGGAGTTGTCGTTCTCTCGCTTGTTGCTTGCGCCATCTGGCGAATGAAGCGCCGAGGCGGTGACGAGGATGAAGCGATCCGATGGCCCGAACTCAACCGCCACGGCGATTCTGATGTGCACCACGCCCTCCCTGCCACGGCTTCGAGACTGGTCTGGTGCGCTCGAGTGGTCGCGATCCCCGACCCAGCTGATAAACAGGAACGCTCCTTGTCTAACTCATCTGACGTCTTTGCGCCATCGACTCACAGCGGACCGCACTCGGCCGCACCTATGGCATTGAACGGCTCAAACTTCGGTGCCGGATCCGCCTTGGACGCCTATGAATACGATGAAAAGACCGCGCCAGCTCTTCCGCCCTTACCCGGCCAGGCTCAGCCGCAATCCCCTTACGATGCCGAGGAGGACTACGCCAACATGCCTCCTGCTGTGCAGATGCAGCCAGCGCCCACCGTTCCCGCATACAGCGGATACGACTCGGAAGAGGAGGGACGACCCCCTATGCCGCACGCGCACTGGCAGGACGGTCAGATGGACATGGTGCAGGGCGGAGCACCTGTTACGTACTATCACCACGGACACTAGCTACGAGATATGATGACTCTGCTTTCGACTTGCGAATGGCTGCGCTGCGCTTGCCTACAGGTTGAGACTGGACAGCAGGCATGGGCGGGTCGTGTCTATAGGTCGTGTCTATAGGTTTCTCTCTTTTCGTCATGACGGTCTGGATGGATTCGTTACCCTCTGTTGGATATGCCACGATGTACTTATACTCCGTCCGGCTTGGGCATGGCCCATGTCGCGCAGCAGCACTAAGGTGATGGAGCAGATTACGTGGATACTTGAAAACAGGCCTAGTGTGATACAAAGGCGATACATTGGTAGATACAGGCGTGTAAAGACATTATAAGTCGAGTTCTATGTTGATCTATCTAGTGAGCCATGATGATCTCTCCGTTCTCGGCCTTGTCGGCGTCGGTGTCCTTCTTGCCCGGGCGGTAGAAGATCAAGAAGGCAATGAGCCACACGACTCCCCATCCAAGCTCAAACAGCCAGCTGATGCGGACGTTGCTGAAGTTGTAGAGCCATCCTTCGTTGACCGTCAACAGACCGGCCTGTACCGACAGGGCCACTGCCGATCCGACCTGGAGAGCGACCTGCAGTACCGCGCCGGCCACTCCCGCCATCTCGGGCTCGACGCTCGTCATGACTCCGACGTTCACTCCGGTGAGCACGGCCTGCATGCCGGCGGAGCCGATGATGCTCCCCGGGAAGATAAACGCCCAGTACCTCCATCCACCCTGGTCCTTGCTCCACTGGATGAACAAGATGTAGCCGACGATGGACGAGACCATGGCGATGACGATAGGCCACCTGGGGCGGGCCATGATGTTTGGGAATCGTGTGAAGACGACGACCATCGCTCCCGCCGCGATTCCTTGCGGAAGGGTTCGCACCGCCGCAATGATTGGCTTCTCCCCGAGGACGCGGAGCGAGATCTCGACGATGGGGAGGAAGTCGACGGACCACCAGCCGTAGATGTACAGCGAGAAGATGATCAGGATGGTGAAGTTGGGGATGCGCCACGTCTTGGCCGGGAGGAGGGCGTATTGCTGGGGCTGGCGCGCTTCCCAGATGAAGAAGACGGCGAAGAAGACGAAGGAGAGGAGGAAGGGCACGAGGAAGGCGGCCGACTTCCAGCCGTCCGATGCGCCGAGGGTCAGGCCGAGGATGAGGAGGATGATGGCCAGGAGCATCGAGAGCGATCCGGGCAGGTCGAGTCGGCGCCACTTGTTGCCGACGTCCGAGGCCGCGCCTTTGGGCTTGGGGATCCAGTAGAGCGAGCCGATCGCAACGGGGATGATCACGGCGGCGAGGACGCGGAAGAACCAGCCTGCGGGTCAGTGAACGCCATCGCTTGAGAGGGAAGACAACTCACGCCAAGGGGCGCCCTGTCCGTGGGTCGGGACGTAGGAGATGGCTCCGGCGCCAATCACGCCTGTGACGTTTGAGATGGCGCCGGCCATGCCGAACAGTGTGAACGCCTTGCTGAGCTCATGCTTCTCAAACACGGCCGTGATGAGTCGGTAGGACGCCGGGATGAGCGCCGAGCCGGCGATGCCCGATACCGCCCGCAGGATGAAGAATGAGAACCGGTCGGGCAGGAAGGAGATGACAATGTCGAGGATGCCCAGTGCGAGGAAGCCGAACGAGAAGACGGGCTTGGCCGAATAGAGATCGGACACCCGGCCCCAGAAGAGGAGGAACGCGGAGAAGGTCACTGCGTACGAGGTCTGGCGTCAGCGACGGCACAATGATGGGATGGGGCGATGGCGTAACTCACGATGACCCAGGACTGCTGCGCGAGGGGCACGCCGAGATCTTCGGAGATGGGGTCGGTGAAGACGAAGAAGGCCGAGTATGACCAGATGTCGATGAAGAAGCCGAGGGAGAAGATCATCAACAGCGTCCACTTCTTCCGTTGCGTGAGGACGACATCGGGCGGGAGGACGGTCTCGCGTGTGCGCGAGGCGTCGAGCGCGGAGAAGCCGTTGGCGTCGGCATGGGCATCGGAGCGGGCTTGAGAGTCGTACTCGCTCTTCGTAGCGCTCTCGTCGGACCGACTCGAGGTGGACGGCGCCTTGTCCGTCGCGTCTTTCGTCTTTGCGTCGAGGATGGCGCGCAGGTCGACGACCGTCTGTGTGGGAGAGGGGTATGCGGACACTGCCGCGGTGGCAGACTGTTCAGCGGACGACATCGTGCTGGTGCGGTCCATCGCGTCGTCGTCGGAAAATATTCACTTGAACCCTGAAGCAAGTCGGTCTATGGAGATCTATCGATGGCGCAGAGGGGTGTCGAAGCCGAGTCGAGCAAAGGAGGTGAGGGTGTCGTCCCACCTTGCCGAAGCAACACAGCCGTATATATACCGCTTCTCTCGTCAAGTCCGATCAGTCAGCCAGGAAGGAACACGCCCGAATGCCGAGGTATGACAGTACGTGAGGCTGACTCATGGCCGAACTAGTGCTTATATACATAACGCCATCGCAGTGGAGAAGCTTAGCGATCAGGTACACATCGACGGCTATCGCAAAGCTGCAAGGGCGTTCACACGCTGAGCGGAAAATCAGCAAAGGGTGGAGGTGCAAAGTGGAGGCGTTACGCGTGTGGAGGTGAGCCAAGCACGGGGGCGTCGAGGGTGACCGACGCATTACAATGGGGACAGGCCGATTGCTAAGGGGCCGTAATGTCAATCGTAATGGTGCCTGGATGGTAAGGGTTACCCCCCTGTGATCGGGCTTTAAAGCAGCTGGATCGGCTGAATCAGCAACACCCACCCGCATCATTATTGCCACAAGCGGTAATAGCCATTCTGCACCATCCCAGATCCCCTCCTCGACGCGCTCGACGGATAATTGTCGCCGCAAAGACCCCGGTATTTTCCCGTCCATCCGCCTCACTTTGTACCAACAGATGCTCAGATACTCATGCAGATGCTGTTAGTCGTACAGAAATGGCCGCCCTAGCCACTACGTGATCCTTTACTAGCCCAAATGCCCGAGACGTTCCTCCACTGGATTGTTCCATCAAGGCCGTGTACACTTCTCCACCCTTACCCCTCCACCTCCACCTCACGCGCCGCTCAATCCACATCACTCGGCCTGGGGCCCATGCGTCCCTGAGGGCTGATCTCGCTCAGCGGCTGTCCGCCTCCCGAGCCCACCTTCTCTTCGCTGATCGCCTCGTTGCTGAGCCTTCCACCGCTGATTGCTGCCCTGGTGGGTCCGCTCTCGGGACTGGCCGAGCCGGTCAGGTAACCCTCCGAGCGCGTGAACATGTTCTTATACTGTGCGAGCTGGGCGTCGATGGGCGCCGACTTGTCCACTACGGCCAGTGACGATGGTCTCGGACCGAGAGATTTGCGTGCCGCGGCTCGGGCAGGCATCGATTCGGGACGGCTGGGCGAGCGGATCGGCGAGGATGGGCTCTTGATGCGGGACGGCGCTGCATGTCAGTGGCCATTACAGCATGCAGAGAGCCTGACTAACACGGCTCATCCTGGTTCTTCCTCCCCTCGAGCGCGCGCTTGATGTAGAGGCCGACCGTCGGACCTAGCACGCTTGTGATCGCCGCCTGCACTTCCTCGTGAGATTCAGGGTGATCACGAGTATATTGATACAGCTTGTCGATGCCCTAGACGTTCAACGACTTCCGCCAACAGATGTATCAATCAAGCTCACCTCAGTTTGCGACGTTCGTGTGTTCTTTATCAAGCGCACGAGCTCCGGATCCTCCTTTGGCGGGCTGTTCTCCACCGGCGCCTCGGCCGGTGCCGGGACTTCCCGATCCGATCGCGGCGTCACGGGACGGGACGTATGCGATGTAGCTGCACTTGCAGGTCTTGAAGCTGTCGCCGGCAAGAGCGGGCTGAGTGACCTCGAGGACGGCGCTACCGGCTTCGGACGCGGCTTCTCCGCCTCTGGCTGTGCCAAGCGGAAGACGTACGTGTATACCTGTGGTCAATTACTCGACCACCATGCCCCTCATCCCTATTCCGCTCACAATCGCGTCCGCAGCCTGATCCCCGAACTCGCCAACCAATATGTCATAAATCTCCAGGTTCTCGTTACGGGCGTACACTGCGGGTTAGCATGCCTGAATGCCACCAGAGTTCATGTCACGCACCGATAATCTTCTGCATGATCGTCTTGATCGTTCGCAGCGGCATATCCCCCAGTGCGATGCCCATCTTCTCGCGCTTCCGGTACTCCGACGGCGGGATCACGCGCGCAAAGTCTTCCAGGATACCCAGCAGCGGTCCAGCTTGCAACCTGCCCGTCGCAAGATCGTCGTCCAGCACTTTGCACCGTTTCCACAGGCATTTGATGACCAGATCCGCATGGCAAGCGATCTCCTCGTCCGGCCGTGTGTTATTCTCGGTGAAATCGCGCGTGAGGTCCAGCAGTAGCTCGAACATCACCTTGAAGACGATATACCGGTCGGGCGTGGCAAGCGCAGTGATCAGGATGAGGTTGATAAAGCTCACAAGCTCCTGTGGGAGTCCGCCGAGTCGGTCAGCCTGGATCAGGCGGAGTGAGAGCGCGTGAATCAAGGCGTAGACGGAATCGAAAGATAGCCGCTTCATGAGATCTTGGTTCCCTGCGCACCCGTTCAGCGTCTGGATGATGTGCTTGACGAGGCGGAAAGTGACAGGGTCGTTGAGCTTCTCGGGCGGACTAAACGCGCGTTCCAGCTCGTCCAGGAGCGTGTCGACCAACGTCTGCGCATTGTCGAGGAACTTCTCCGGTGCCTCGTCAAGGTCAACTTGGACGTGCTTCATGGCGTCGACGGAACGGCCCGGATCATCGTTGCGAATGCTGTTGATCAACGCGAGCGTCGGATCGTTGCCGTTCCTGCTGCTTGAGGCTGAGGCTCTCGGCAAAGGCTGAAGAGATCGTCCGTTCGTCCCGCTGAAGAGATCGGTCGGCCGTTGCAAGCGATTGAGCGCAGTCCCTGCTGGAGACGGTATTGCCCTCGTCGATCCCAGAGGCGCAGTCGCTGAGGGTGCGGCAATGCGGCTGGTTGAGGGCGATGAGAGGCTTGACTTTGGCACCTTCGACGAGGGTGAAGCGATTCCTCGAGGAATACCTCGCGCGGCCGAGGGTGAATCCGCTGCGGGCTGTTCCTTGGCCGCCCTCGAAACAACAGAAGGACTGGCCGCAGCGGGTCGCCTGAGCTTCCCAGGTGTTCCATCGACTGTTTCGGAGACACGAGCGACAGCAGGCTGTGGAGGCACACCAGGCGCAGCCTTCGAGGCCGCCAGAGTCGCTCGCCGATTCGCAAGCATATCCTTCGCAGAAGTCGGCATGGCGTCGACCACGGCGTTGAGCGCAGCAGATCCTCCTTGCAGTTGGAGCAGGCTGTTGTCAGCACGAAACCACGCTACCAAATCACCATCATTGCACTCACGCCATCACGCCCAACGCGGCGTTTCTCGTCCCAGAGTCCGAGATGCATTTCGCCAGCAGCTCGTAGAAGCCTCGATCATCCTTCGTCCGCAAGATCGATCCTCGCTTCCTGTACGCCTTCTCGATAAGCGCTAGAGACTCGTTCTTGCACGTCTTGCCGGCCGACTTGTCTTCCAAGCCGTAGGTGATCAACAGCTGAACCACCTGCGAGGCGGCGATGACCTTGTCGAGCGCGTCGAAGATAGGAGCGAGCTTCGCGCCGAACTTCGTGTCGCCAAGCTACAGTCAGCCGTGTACTGGTGAGACTCTTTTTGCTTCGCGCTCACCTTCATGACCAAGGCAGGGACGAACAACCTCGCCTCGGCATCGGAGAACCGCTCGTTTCCACTCTGCATCGTCTCGACGACTTTGCCCACGAGTTCGAGGCACCGTATGGTGACCTGCGTGTTGTTTGACAAAAGCCTCAATGCCGCATACTTCAGCGCGAGGTCGACGTTCGCCAGTTGCAAAGCTTGCACCTCATCCTCTGCGATTCCGAATGCCGTCGGTGCGGTGCGATCGAAGAACTCCGCCAGAGTCGTCAGGCCCGACATATAGTCCTCTTCCGCTCGGTGATCTTTGCTGAACAGCTGGGAGAAGATCTCGGGCGACGTGTTCGGCTCCATTTGCGCAGCGAGATAGTCCGGTAGCTCTCTTGAATGCGGGTCGAGTATCCAGCGGGTGGTGTCCCGCTTGAGACGAGCCGTTCGAGCTTCGATGGTGGTGGATACGAACGGGATGGGACGGGAAGACGAGCTGGACGCAGTCGTGGCATGAGACATGACTGAGGCGGGACGGACCAGTGCTCGGGGCTTGGGGATACCGACAGGGCGGTCTTCGGGCGCGGGACGGGCTGTCGGGGCGATGGCCTTCATCGCCAGGGATCGGGCAGGAGGGGCGATCGTGCGTGCAGATGCGGCCGTGGGTCGGGGACTGCCGGGCACAGACGAGGCAGCAGCAGCAGCGAGGACTTTAGGTCGGGCTCCAGAAGCAGCTTTCGCTGGTGTTGGCGCTGCAGCCGCACTTGGCGGAGCCTTGGAGGTCGGTGCGCTTGACGAGGCCGCAGCCGGAGCAGCCGCTCTGGCGTTGTTGATGAGAGGAACGATAGTCGCTTTCGAAGCCGGCTTGAGCTTGGATGTTTGGTCCATGACGAATTCGTACCCCGCATGCTGCACCACGAACGGCAGCAACGTCGTTGCGCCTTTTCGCACGTCGCCGTTTCGGTCCTCCAGACACGAGAGCACAGGCCCTGCAAGCGGAGTCATGTCCGAGCCAGGGGGAGGCGGGTCAGCCTTGACGCGGTCCGCCAGCCATCCGAGCACAGCAGCGCGCAGAGCAGGGTTCGGCGTCTCCAGACTCGCCCCGAGACCGACGTACATGCTGTCGAGCGATCTACACGCGTCCGCGATGGCCGTCAAAGTCGCGAGACCGGCCGCTCGAGTTGTCGCCTTCTGGTCGGCACATACGCTTGCTACAGGAGCGACCAGCAGCCTCGTGTACTTGTCGAAAGGACTGCCCATGCCGGTAGCGATCTTTGAAACGATACCTAGCGCGAGCATCTTAACGGACAAGTTCGTGTCGCTCATGGCCTTCTTCAGCGCACTTCCTATCTCACCTGAACATGAGCTGCGGTCACATTCGCGGTATGTCATTCACTCACCCATATTTGGCTTCAACCGCGAATTCGACTTGACCTCCAGTAACGCATTCAACGCCTCGTACGCCTCTTTCCGCGTTTTCCAGGCATCGCTCCGATGGTCTGCGATGACAGAAGTCTGGTTGACCAGCTTGTCCAGGTCGACACGGGGTATCAGGTCGTCCAGCGGATCACTTCCGCCTGCTCCACCTTTACCCTTGCCTCCCGCTGCCGGGACTGCGTCTCTCAGATCCACACTCGTCTTCGTCGGTTCCGGCGGAGCCTGGCCAGCCACCTTGTCGAACTCGGAGTTGATCGTGGTGAGGAGTTGCGGATTCAGATCCTCCAGGAAGCCACTGATATCCGCGCCGACGAAGATACGGACGGTGACGAGCACTTGAGTAGCCGACGATCGAACAGCGGCGTTGGGCGACTGCAACCCGGTCTTCACGAACGCGATGAGGTCTCGCAGAGGGATGCCGGCGATGCCGAAGTCGATCAGTTGCTGCTTGACCCATGTGAGACCATCGGCTTGCGCTTTCGGCGCCTTCTGCTTCTGCATCGGCTCGTACGCTGACATCAGTCCAAGCTGATCGATGGGTGGACTAGGTGAACTCACCTTGCGCCAGGACAAACGCCAAAGATGTCTTCTCCGCGAACACTGCCAAAGCGTCTCCCGCCGGCTTCTTCAACTTCATATCACCCAGCTTGTCCGATAATGGTCCAATAGCGAGCGCAGCAGACGGTTTGCCGAACGTGCTACTCCGCTCCGCCATCAGGCTCATCACCTGGTACAGTTTGGCCGACACCTGTGGTCAGCTGTCCACCCCCGTCCGCGTTCATCGGACCTACCTGGAAGTTCTTCTCTCCCCACCCTGGCGTTTTACCCAGGAAGCGGAACAGGACCTCGCTGTCGGTCGCGTCGCCCCCACCCTCCTCCACCCACTTGATCATCTCCTCAGCAGCTTCCAACCTCGTCTTCCACGCAGCATCGGCAAGCTTTGTGTGATACTCTGCCGGAATGGCTTCAGAAGCCTTCGCTGCGGCATCTTCCGGCGTATATCGGAACTTGACGGGTTCAGAGGGCGAGACTGCGAGAGTCTTCGAGGGTCCAGCTTTGGCAGCGGGCTTGGACGGTCCAGCGGCAGGTGGAGCGGGCTTTTTAACTGCAGGCGGAGCTGCCTTGGGAGGAGCGGGGGATGCCGGCGCAGAAGGTGCAGCGGGTTTGGCAGCCTGGACGTCAGCCTGACACATTTTCGTAGTATGCTCACCCCTGGTCTGGCGAATCGGGCCGGAGGTGCGCGCGCTGGAGGAGCTGAAAAGTCTGTCAATTGCTCTTCTACCTCGAACTTGCCGGAAGCCTTGATCGGCGGAGATGCGGCCGGCCTGGCAAAACGAGCCGGCGGTGCTCGAGCTGGAGGCGTCGAGAAGTCGTCCAGGAGCTCATCGCCGCCAAACTTGCCGGACGCTTTGATGGGTGGTGAAGACGGTGGCGCGGCTGGCTTCGGCATTGGCTGAGGTCAGTCTGGGGCCTCGTTTGGCGTGCAGACCGCGCACCTTCTTCACAGCTGGGACACCAGCAGGCTTGGCCGCGGGTTTGGCTACTGGCTTTGCAGCGCCGCCTGCTCTGTACTTGATCTCCGCCTTGCCGAAAGCATCCTTCACTTTCGTCATTTGGATCTCCCCAACGCCTTCGATGTACGGGTTGAACGCTCGCTCGCCAATGAGCTTCATCATTGTGCCGAGACATTCAGCGGCCGCCGATCGAACAGGCTCGACGCTATCGCCCAAAGCTGCCACCAAAGTCTCCGCCATCGGCTTGACCTGGTCTTTGCCAGGCGCAGTAGTCGTCGACTGAAGCGCGCGCAACAGGAATTTGAGGGTTCCTTCCCGTACTTGAGGATTCTTCGATTTCGCCGCGGTGAGGACATCCTCGACGATTTCGGAGATGGGCACCTGAATTCAGCGGACTGCACGACCGGTGTCACAAATCCGGCTCACTGTGCCAGCAACAGCATCCAAAGCCTTTCCCAGCGCATCCACCACCGACGCCTTTCGCTCCTTCAACCGCTCCAGGCAGCCGACCATGACCGCTGCTCTGTGCCGCCCGAACGCCTTGCCTAGGCCGTTCGCCAATCCCTCGATCACTTTCGCCGTCTCAATGACCACGTTGATGTTCGCATCCGACTTGCACTTCGCGCCGAGCGTCGAGGCCAGCGATCCATATGCGTCGGCATTGTTCTCTGCAATCTTGGCATTCTGTGGCTGCGACAACACCTTGTTGCATTCCTCCAGCACTTCCACCCGGTCTTTCCACTTGGTCGACGAGAGCCGTTCGTCCAAATCTGCCGGGAACAACGCGAGCACGTTGACGGGATCAAGCAGGTCCTTCGGGTCGATCGGTGTGGCTTCTTCTGGTGCTGCTCCAGCATCGTCTTCCGCCCCGCCACTTGCTTCTGCTGCTTCTCGATCCCGTTGCGCCTTCCGCGTATATCTGGTTGGCTTTCCAGTCCCGGCTCCTTTGCCCGCCGCGTCCAAGGCATCAAACGATTTCTGCAATTCGGACATTTGAACCGGTTTGAGATCGGCCAGCGATGGCGTCAGAGCCGGTCCGAGGTAGGTGTAGAGTGCAACGACCAGAGCGGAAGCTTCAGCTCGGACATTCTTGTCGGTATGCGCGAAGAGTTTGGGGATATGCTTGAGAAGTGGTTTGACGTTGCCTAACGTCGGTACGCCGAATTGTCTGCCGTCAGCTTCTCTTCCTTGGCCAGGCCAGGGCAGAGTCGGGAGCTCACTCGACAATCTCCTTTAGACATGCTACCGAGCCAGCGACGATCTTTGGCTGCTTCGAGTCAAAGCCGACCATGACTTCCGTCTTGCAATCAGCTCTACCTAGGTCGACTTCGAGCCATCGTTCACTCACCATGACCCCCTCCCCGCCATTCTCCACCTCGACATACATGGCACACAGCTCCGCTCCCTTCTTCTTCGTACCCGCCCGAGCGGCTCCTAGCGCCTTATCCACAAGTCCCGGGACGACATCTATGCGAGTCCTACCCATCAGCTAGGGATAACAGCTCCAGCCACGAAAGTACGAACTTTGCTGATGATTCTCCACTATATTGCGCTATAGCCAGAACCGCCTCGATACCCTTCTCTTGAGCCACTGCATTGGCGTCCAAGCACCATTTACGTCTGCTGTCAGCCCCGTTACCTCATCTTCGAGCTTCTGACGCACAACAACGGTCCATCGCTGACGAAAGGGCGAAAGAAGGGGTCGGTGTCGGATGCTGTCTTTGCTGATTTGGCGATCACGTCGTTGTATGCTGATAGTCGAGCCTTCCAGTTCTGTTTGTCAGTGCTAGTCCTTGTCGTAGGTCCGATTTCGAGGGAAGAGCTCGTGTTCGCCAGCACGCAACACCCACCTTGTGCTGACTACGCTCGACCAAAGGGATCTGCGAGAAATCCTCCTCCTGAGGAGGTTCGCCGTCCATGGTGAGCTGTCGAGGAGCCGATCACGTCTGTCGCCGTCCTCGCCGTCCTTCACCGGTGGTCGCGCAGCTGCTCTATCCGGTGAGCGCGGTCTGACGGAGCGCGCTAGGGTATAGGTCTGTCTGTGAGGGTGAGTGAGTATGTCGGACTGGGTTGGATGACCCCTCTCTGGCGTTTTGTTGACAACGCCCGAAACGCGTCTCGAACATGCCTCGACAATGTAAAAATGCCCTTTTGGGTAATTCCATCAATCAGCTTTTGACCCGGCTCAGAGCTCAGCCGACCTGTTAGCTCGGGAGTCTGTACTACCCTCCACCCCATAACCTCCTTGCCCACCCAGGTTCGTCTGTCTGTCCCCCCTCCCACCTGGCACGCACCTCGCTGCGTGATCTGCGCACCACAATCCCATCCTGCGACCATGTCGTCCCCCCTTACTCGGTACAAGATTTTACCCCCGCCGCCGACCAAGGCGAAGAATACCGTCATGACGTCCCATGGCCGTGCGCCTTGGTATGACCCCCTCGGCGAGGTCATTCCGTCGTATGTGATCGGCATCGCGGGAGGATCCGCCTCTGGGAAGACGAGCGTGGCGAGGGCAATCCTGTCTGCGTTGGGATATATCCCTACGGTCCTTATCTTGAGCCAAGATGCGTTCTATCGCGCTCATAACGAGGAGGAGATCCGGCTGGCGTTTGAGAGCAATCTGGACCTGGGTGAGTTTGCCGGCATTCTAGTGCGCCGATGTTTACCTCAGATCACCCCGATGCGATAGATATGGCCCTCTTCGCCGAGGTCAGCTCGGCTGTTGGATATTCAGCTGAGAATCGACGCTAAAGTGCAGTGCTTGAGGAGCTTGAAGCAGGGGAAAGCAACCGAGGTGCGCTGAGCGGTAGATATGGGGAATATCACTGAGCTGCCAGATCCCAGTGTACTCCTTCGTCCACCACCGTACGCTTCCGGCCCTCACTGACGGACCCCCTCGCTCATCGCAGAACGGATGCCGGAAAAAAAGTACCTGTACGGAGCGAGCGTGATTATTGTGTGAGCCCGACTACACCTCGTCGTTAAGCCCTTTTGCTAACCCGCAGAGAAGGAATTATGGCGCTGCAATCTGCCGAAATGCGGGATCTGTATGACTTGAAAGTCTTCGTCGTGCGTACTGGAGTCCGGCGCTTCGGTCCAGCTGATCGCTAGAATTGCGACTCGGATCTTATGCTTGCTCGGCGGATCAAGCGGGACGTGAAGGAACGAGGCCGAGACGTCGACGGGATCCTGGATCAGGTCAGCTTTCTCGGGCTCGCCAGTGCGCTCGCTCATAGCTGACGAGCAGTATCTTCGCTACGTCAAGAACAGCTACGACAACTTCGTGCAGCCTTCATCGAAGTATGCCGATATTGTGCGTTATCAACGGGCATGGATGATTGTAGCTGATCTCGCAGATCGTTCCGGGATCTGCCAACCAGCTCGCCATTGAGCTCCTCGTGACGCACATCAAGCGTCAACTTGATTCTCGGTCACTTCGCTTCCGCAACATGCTCGCACGGATGGCGGACGACGATGCTGACTCGTCGACCGCACCTTCGGCGTACACGACGGATGAGTCGGTCATCTTGCTGGAACAGACGCCTCAGCTTCAGGCGAGCTCAACACCTCCTTGGCACATTTGAACTGAACTGACGTCCAGGGTATCATGACGATGCTGCGAGACCAGGAGACCGAACGCGGCGACTTCATCTTCTACGCAGACAGGCTGTCAACCTTGATCGTGGAGAAGGCGTTGACGCTGTTGCCGTATGAGAAGCACACTGTCACGACACCGCTTGGCATCGAGTTCGAGGGAGTCGCTCGGTCACGACAGGTGTGTTACACCAATCGCGCGCTGCAACAGTGACGCGCAAGCTTATGCTCAGCCGGTTGTCGGGGTCTCGATCCTTCGGTCAGGCGGGCCATTTTCGCACGGCCTCCGACGGGTCATCCGGGACGTACAGATCGGCGCGATGCTAATACAGTCTGATCCGAAGACGGGCGAGCCATTACTACTCAGCTCTGATCTGCCTCAATGCGTCAAGTCAGCAGAGACGAGCAAAGACGTTCGGGTACTGCTGCTCGACTCGCAGGTGAGCCAGCTCACAAGGAATGAAGGACGCAGCAGCTTACGTGCAGATGGGTACCGGGGCCGCCGCCAGTGAGCTAGCTCTTGCCCTTCCGCCGCAAAGCCTGACGCACAGTGATGGCGATCCGAGTGCTACTGGACCATGGCATCCCACGTAAGCCCTATGAATCGCATACTGCCGTCGCTCATGGCAGAATCCAACATCGTCTTCCTCGCCTACCTCATCTCGCGACATGGGCTCACCTCCGTCCGACGCGCGTTCCCAGGCGTACAAGTCGTCACGGCCGCGATCGACTCGGAGCTGCACGAGATGCACCTCCCGCTGAACAACCTGATCATGGGCGAAGCGGCCGGCGAAGCGGACTTTGCTGTGCAAATAGTGGATGACTCGCTTGCGGCCGGACCGGGGGACCTGCCCAAGCACGATGCGCCCCTCGAGGACGGCACGGACGTGAGCAGTACGCTCAATGGCGAGGAGGCGCGGGACGACTTCAAGCTGCCCGTCACGCGCGCGGAGAGCCTCAAGTTCTCGCGGCAGAAGAGGGAGGATGGGCCGGCGGCGGAGAAGCGGGCTTGGGTGGTTTCACCTGGTGAGTCGGTAGTCTGGTCTTGTCAAGCGCTCGCTAATGGCAGGTATGGGGCATATTGGGTTAGCTGCGACTTTGCTCGGGTGATTGAGCTGACCCCAGCGACCGATACTACTCCGCATAGACTTTGATTCATCCTCACGACATTTGCTTACGAACTCATCTTACTCGCATGTCACGAACCATGTCATGTCATAGGTCATTTCGCCTCTGCCGGCCTGGCTTCTACATCGATCGGCTTGATCTCGGTCACGGATCAAGACGCTCGGCGCACTGCTGACACGCGTATCATCACTAAACATCGTAAAGGGACTGTATCTAATCTAGTCACAACGAGAAGCACGGCGCGGGAACTCCGCGCCTCATCGAATAGCGTATCAAAGGTTTATCATGGTTGCGCTCGGGACACTGTAGTCCGCATCACCCCGCACCTCACACCGATCCGACCTTCCGTGCCCATCTAAGCGAAGCATCCGGTATGTGTTGCTCCATCCGTATACAGGTGACTCGCATACAGGTGACTGGGCCGAACGAGCGGATGGGATTGGCTATGCCGAGAACAAGGCGGTCGTGCGCGGGAGTCGGGTCGTAGAGCAAGGCGGACCAACATCGAAATGAACCAGTCGTCAAAGAATCGTCGTCACACATTATGAGAGCCAAAGGGAGCCGGTCACGATCATTGTCGGTTTTGGCGATTCACCAAAGTATGTTGAAGGGGTTTCATGTCGCAAATGGGTTCAGCTGTTTTTCGTTTATTTCTCATATCTCCATCCGCTTTTCGTCTCGTTTCTCCAGCCGCATCGTTGACTTGTATAGGTCATGACTCGACCAACGTCCGCCCAACGAGCTCGTCTAGACGAGCAGTCGCCTACGGGGCTTCATGGGGAAGCTCCGGCTCTTCTTTTTGGCGGATCCTAACCTCTTCTTCGCCTTCCCCCGACCGCCAGGCAGGAACTCGTCGTCGGAGTCCGACTCTTCGCCCGCATCGCATTCCTCCATGCTCTCGTCAACATCACCCTCGCTCAGCAGCCCGCCCTTGTCCGACTCGGGCGTGAGGGTGAGATTGCCATTGAGGCCGGCCGTGTGCTCGCCGAAGTGGACATTGGCGATCCCAAGCCCCACGGCCGAGACGGTCGTGGTGCTCGTATTCTTGCGCTCGAGCGTCGACGGCGGCGTAGTGAGCGTGATGTTGTGCACGTCGGAGTGCTGCATCGGAATGACCGGGGAAGGCGTTGGCTGGTACGCGTATGCCCCTCGAGGTGGAAGGATGACCGCAGGCGACTGAAGCGCATAGTGATGGTAAAGCGGCTGCTGATGATACCCTTTGAAGCTGGGTGTGGGCTCCCACGGTGTGACGGGCGTTGGGTAGAAGCTACCCTGATCCTGGACCGGCGTGTAAATCATAGGGCTGACGCTTTGCTGAGGGTAGATGACGAGAGGTGGCGGGCCGGCGGACGGTGCGGACGGGTCTGACGGATTGACGAGAGTAGACGAGGTCGAGGCAACGGAGGCGGCAGACGAGAAGACTCGAGACGACTCGCGAGGGTTGACGGGAAATGTGATGGGTGCCTCCCATTGCGTCTTGGGCAAGGACTCGCCCTCCTGCTGGGTTTCGACCGGAGGTGTTCCCTGCGGGGCTTGTGCCTCGTTGTCGGGACCGGTGGACACATCGCGGCTTAGCATCTGTTCCTCGAGCTCTTCCCAGTCCTCGTCCTCGCCACTTCGCCCACCTCCGAGGCTGTGAGCATCGCCGTACCCGCCAGGGCCCGAGTATGGCTCAAAGTCGCCCCACGACGAGACAGTCGGCACCTGAGGCGACGAGTGGAAGCGGGTGAGGAAAGGCGGCGCTGAGTGAAGAAGTTCAGGCAGCGGGGGAGGGACCTGGATCTGCGGCACAGTCGAGAACTGCGGTGCAACAACGGAGGTGTGCGGGGGCGTGTGCGTGGGCTCGACATTGATTGACGGAACGGCGTTGATATCCACGAGATCGGGACTGCCATCTCGCGTCTCGGGTCCGTGAGTCTGAGCGACGGGCGGAGGCTGATAGTACGAAGACAGGACTTGCGGCTGGTTGTTGACCGGGATGGAGAGCTGATTGGCGGAGAAGCCCGCGACGTTGCCGTACGGAGCAGAAGACACGTACGGCGCCCGCGGTGGCACCGGGCTTGAGATCGATCTCGGCGCGACCTGGCCGGCACGGTACCACATCATGCCTGGCTGGGGAGGCGGGAGCGCATGGGTCCACACGGACCTGAAGACGGGGTGAGGTTGATGCGGATATCCGACATGACCCCCCGGATGTCCATGTCCTCCGCCTTGGGAGTCGTGGGGCTCGTACATCCCGCTACCAGCTGAAGTCCCCGATCCATCGGGGAAGGGAATGGCCGGGGATCCAAAGCCCGATCCGTCATGGAAAGAGGAGGACGCCGAGACTGGAGTGTGTACGGTCTGAAGACCGGCCGTGCTCGGCGTTCGGATGACAATTGGAGTGGCGACGGAGAGATGGAGGGACGAGGTCGACGATCCGTTTCCTCCGATTCCAGCTCCGACTCCAGATCCGTGTCGTCCTCCTTCCCCTCCGAACCCAGCTCCGCTTGCGATAAGGTGAGGCTGTGTCGGCTGCGAACCGAATCCGCCTGAATTGGAGAACGCCGCGCCCTGTGGCGGTTGAGAGGCGGCGAACCCGTGGGGGGGAGACAGGTAGAGCTCGTCGCCCGATGCGGACTGGCCGAGAAATGCTCGACGATTGCGGGGAACGGCAAAGTGGATTGGGTGCCGGCTGGGGTTGGTCGACGGTGCGGACAGCTCCGGATGAGTCCGCTTGTGGTGCTTGAGGAAGGTGTTTCGGCGGGCGAATGCGCGACCACAACCCATGACGGGGCAAGAGTAGGGTCGCTTGCCCGTGCTGACATGTCAGCCTACGTAGAGTCAAATGGTGCTTCGCCTCACTGAATACGACGATGCCTCGCAAGAGAGCTCGAATCGGCAAAGGCCTTGTTGCAAGTCTCGCAATGATGCGGCTTCTCACCGGTGCTGATGTGAGCTCGAGGAGACGAGGACTGACTTACTGTGTGCGGATGTGGACGGTTAGCGCAGAGCGCTGGATGAATGATTTCCCGCAGTTACGATAGCCGCACATATACGGCCTGAAATAAGTTACGGACAAACATTGATCACCTTAGCTCGACTCACTTGTCGCCGGTGTGGATGCGGAAGTGCCTGGCGAGGTCCGACTTGCGCGCGAAAGCCTTGGTACAGTCGTCGAAAGCGCAAACGTATGGCCGGACGTTGGCATCGTGGCCTGGACCGACGTGATTATTGTCGTTGACGAGCTGTACGAGGCAATCAAGCTCATCAGGAGAGAGGTTGTGAGGTGTCGGAGTGAAGGGGTCGGAGGTGTCGGTGAACGAAGGGGAGAAGTGATGATCAGGCGTCAGGTTGGGAGTGACGTTGGCATAGTCGACATCGTTGAGGGTCAGGACAGGAGATTCGTGAGGCGGGGTAGCAGGAAGGGGAGCGGACGTTTGGGAGATTTTGGGTTTGCGGGGCATGGTGGAGTCAGGTCAGCTTCGGTACAGCGGGTCTCCCAAAGTCGAATGGGCGGCGGCGTCAAGTCACACCAGACTTCCAGGGTATGGATGACTGGGGTATATGAACTCCAGAAAGGGAGGCAGAGGTATAGAAGAATGAAAGGTATGTGGTGAAGGAGAAATCAATCCATCAATCCGAAAAGTAACTCACGTCGAGAACGTCCATCTTGTTTTCGTGGCTTTTGTGGTTTTGTGTCAACCGCAGTCGATGGGTGTAGCCGACTACAACAGCGACCTGATATGTGGATGCAGCGAGTTGCTGCTCGTATGATTCGTACGTGGAGGGAGTAGAGATGGTCGGGGCAGAGTCGAGTGAGTGGATGGGTGGCAGAAGCACCGGTAGGTGGAGCAGTGAGCAAGCACGTCGACAAGCAGCGGAGGTTTTTAACGATATCAGTTCCACGGCGATTTAGAAGCAGAAGCGAGCGGAGCCATAGTGCGATAGGCAAACCCCGCCGCCAGGAGGCGTAGGCGAGGAACCATCCAGGTGAGACAAGGTTGGCGTAACGAGGGACCGACGGGATTCGGTGGAATGCAGGACCGAATTGGCGAGAGCATCGGGACGGAAAGGGTTCAAGAGGGGTCGAAGAGGGCAAAGGGGAGGGAGACGATGCGATCAGCGATGGGTCCCGTCTCAGATGGGGCGCTATGGGTAAACGTACGAGCTAAAGTTCAGGACGAGTGACCACGCTCGGATAGGCGTCTGGCCGTGCGGCGCATGCGGAGCTCTGCAGTGGTGGGTGGCTGAAACGGCGCAACAGTCGAAGCTAAAGGCTGGTGGTCGTCAGCGACGGGCCAAGCGGAGAGGGGCCGAGACGAAGACTCAAAGGCCCCGGCACCGCTTTGCTTGGTGCTGACCCTGCGACTCACATGGAACACGGTCCTTTGAGGCTAGGAATGGTCGTGATGTATTGCTTTGATGGTACCTGTCACCCGAGTAAATCGATCAGCCCTTTCCGAAGGTGATGATGACGAGGTGATAGAGTGCCGAGGGCTTGTCTGGAGATCAAGCGTATGTACGGAGGAGCGGTCTCCACGTGCGTAAGCCCTGTTCGGTCAGTCATTCTGCATACACACTAGGGGGCAGCCTCGGTCGGACTGACGGGAAGTTTCTGTCTGGATCCCGCACCCCAAACGCGCAGAGTAGCGTCTTGACGAGATGCTGAAGGGGAAACCGTGATGGTGACGTGGCGTAGATCCGGCGACCGAGAGGGGATCTCGAGATCGGACACGATCGACTGCGGAACGAGCGAGCGTCTGTTGGGGTGAAGAGGATTCGGAGATGATATACAGGTCGATCAAGTAGAGTGTTGGGCGGTGGGATGGGAGGGAAGTGGTTTAGTGAGGCGATACATCATCGTCTCCGACGTATCGTCCGACTTTTAACCATAGCAGGCCCCGCGCCCTTCATAAAAGACAATCGCGCCGCGAAAGCATCCTTTTCTCTATTGATCTTCGGTCCCTTGTTTGCCGGCAACTGTCTCAGGCAAGCTCTCCTCACTCGGCGCCGTCAGATCGGGCCCTCGCGCCGCTGAGCGTCCGTCCGTGACGCTCTCCTTGCTCTCGGTCAACTGGCGCACGGCGAGTGCTGTTTGTGCACCTTGAGGGAACAAAGCAAGGTGCCGCCTCGGTTTCGGTTAGGATTGGAGCAAAAGCTCGTGCTTCATCGCACAATCACCGGGCTCGTCTCCGGAATATACGGCGAAGAACAGCAACGACTGGGATTTGCGTAGCGGCACTGGGCGAGGTGGTCCTCTTACGACAGCCGGGGATCGTGCCCGAATTGAATACGTGGCGAGGGGGAGAGGTGACGACCCGCATCACGCAATAACGAAGCTCTGTAAGGTTTAAGAGGCGTCGCGGCGGAGCTCATTATCTCTGCAGGGCCGCCGCTCCGGCTTGCAGCCTGCATGCGCGACATCCGCCCCGTATCAGATGATAATGGCCTCGCTTAGCGGATGAAACAAGACCCCGGTACTCTATCAGCGCCGCTCCTTCAGATCATTTCGGGGCGCGACAGCCATGCAAAGCGGACGCGAGTAGAAGCGGTGTCGAGTGGCTGTTTCAGGTTGGAAAGAGACGATCCATCACGCCGTCTTGAGTTCACGGGGGCCGACCATCTCTCTAGCCCTAAGTCTGGCTCATGCCGTGAACGGCGTCGTCGGTCTCGCTCGAAGGGCCTCGCTTTTGTTCTCCTAGCAGGGCAGGTCTTCGTTGGTCAGAGTAAACCCTGCTATCGATCTGCGGCGCAAAAATCAGACACTGTGCAAACATCACCCTCCTTTTTGGAGGCCATTCAGCCGTTTTCCTCAGTCTGGACGTTCCAATGGAGATCCCATGGCGGTTCCAGCAAGTCCTGCGGACAAAAGAAAGCCAGGAGGTCAGAAGCCTATTGTTCGACGGGGCGGTTGGCGTGGTTGGCCGGCGGTGGCGGCCGGGTGGCGCAACTCAGGGTGAGTGAGAGTGTTTCAAGATCGAAAGCACTACCGTTTTGGGTAGGCACCGCCATGTTTCACGCTGCGGTACCTCGGTGTGCAGAACCTGGATGACGGGAACGATATCGCGCTCTCTCAGGCCGTGCCGTCCATCGAAGGCAGGGCGCATGAGGTCGGAACCCCGAAGATGGATGTCTGTCAAAAGTGATCCGAGGTCAGACGCACAGTAGATGGTCCTTCGATGCATGTCAGGGCGAAGACCGGCGGGCGAGTCCGTGAAGGATGGTGATGATCCGGCCTTGAAACGTGTGTGCACGGAAGCATTCATCAGCCCGTTGTCCTCTACGTGTGTCGGTTGATTGTCATCTTCGATTCCTTTCATCCTAGTCCAGTATGATTGCAGGTGAGACCGCTCTCTGAGTTCGTTCTAGGTCTCGTTTGGGGAAGCTCACAAGCAGAGAAAATCGCAAGCGCTGATATGTTCGCCTGCACGTCGGCCAAACAAGAGCCAGCAGCGGGTCAGCTCCTTCTTCAGGAGGGAGTCCAATTTCTGACATCCAGCGCTTGGTTGGGCCATCCTCGCCTCATCGCGTGATCCGCCACGATGACCCGTCAAAGATTCCCTTCGACATCGTCCATACCCGAACCCGTTCTCCACCTCGCTATGGAGCGTCGCGCCCAGTCGCGCATCAAACACCACCAGTGTTCCTATCGCGACATCGACCCTTCTCGACGACTTCTCCGGCATCCACGTCGGCGTGACTTGCTCGATCGAGGGTCTACAGAGGGACAATGCGGTCCTCACCGAAGAGAACAGGCAGCTTCGGGCGAAGCTCAAGCTGGGGGAGTTGCAGGACAAGGGAGTCAAGGAAGAGCTTGAGGAACTGAAGAAGAAAATGGGGGAGAAAGAGACGGAGTGCAAGAGGAAGGGTGACGCATGGCAGGAGAAAGAGGCGTCTTGGGAGAAGGAGAAACCGAGCATGAAGGATGCGACAGGATCAGGAGTTCGCTTGGATAGGGGTTGTGCTCGTAGACCCGGGTCAAATGCGGGGGCTTCACCCCCGAATATGTATTTATGGGATGGTACGGCAGGGCGGAGGGTGAAGCAGTATTGAATCGTTCTTCCACACGGCAAATGGAACCATGGGCCGCAATCCTCCATTAGCTAAGAAGAAGATACGCCGTCGGCATCGACCTCGCGATCCGCTGCCCTCGCACGATTACTGACCCCGTGAACTCGCAATCTCGTTTCTATCGCCCGCCTCCCAAACACGAGCCCTCGCCTCTCCCTGCCAGGTCCATTCCCGTCAGCACTATCGTCAGTCAACCTGCAGCGATGCCTAAATCCCCGTCCAACACCGTGCGACCTCAATCTCATTACCAACCGTACCTACTTGAGAAGCCCCGATCCTGCCTGCGACGAATCAAGTTGGGATCTGCGTGCATTCTTCTGGAAAGCGAGGCCAACAATGGACTCATGGAGAGGGCCGAGCAAGTCACTTCACAACTTTTGGATAGGGACGAGCAATACAGCGAGACTCGCCTCCTGCGATCGAAGACAGCGGTCCGAGAACCCCGGCGAAGCAAGTGGAGGCAGTTCACACTCTGCTTTGGAAGGAAGAAGATGACAACAAGCTTTGCACTCCCCCGCAGCACTGATCCGGATCGTATAGACGCAACTCATGTGTTCACTCGAGAGAGGTGCAGGCACTTGGTTGAGTTCCTTCAACGGACGGGTGCAGCCCCGCCATGGTACAAGCGACAGGCCGAAGAACACCTGCAATGCTTGTGCCAATGACCGGTACATGCATGCACGCCAGTTCGACCGAGCCGCTCCGGCTCCGGAAACGCCTTGTGAGTTGCCACTCACAAAGAGTGGCGAGGAGAAGCGCCACGAAGTAAACAACCTGACGTGCCTGATTTCCCAGTCGTCGCTTCGCATTGCATTTGTCTTTCAGCTTGTTCTGACCATTGCAACCGCATCTCTGCCCCGTCGAGGATGGCGGAAGCAGGACCAGGACCTTCGACTATGGCTTCGTCTCCCATCCTGCCGGGAACAGCTAGACAACTCCGAGTGAAGCGTCGGACAGTCAACCTCGTCAACCCAGCCGGTCTGTCAACAAACCGCATCTCTCCGTCACACATGCGGCTGACTTCTTAGATCCGAGCGAGTTCTCCGCGCTGAGTATATCACCGAATGGATCGATGGAGCGTGAGCAGAAGAAGGAGAACACCCCACCGAGCCGGGCGAAGATGTTGATTGCGGAGGAGATGCAGCACCCGTTGACACCGACGGGGAACAAGGACGGTGTCAAGGGGATTCTGCGGCCTTCTGGCACCCCCGGGTCAGGCAACGGAGGTGAGCCGAGCGCCATCGATGGCTTCAAAAGGGTGGCCGGAGCTAAAGGCAGTACGCTTCTTCCCTAAGAACCGATTCCGCGTGATCACCCCAAACCAGTCGATCAACCCTGTCCCGCCCGCATCACCCGCTTCAAACTCGTTCCTCTCCCAGCTTTTAGCGGTGACGATGCCCTCGATGTCTCCACGCAAGCCGCCACCCACTCCACAGGTCGATGTGTCAGTGGACCCAGACGAGTCGTGGGAGGTGCCGGGCCAGGAGGGGGAGATCTCCCTCATCGCTAGCTCGACTGCTTCCGGGGATCGGAGCTTGGCGGTGTCGGAAGAGGGCGAAATTGAAGAGGAAGAGCCTTGGACCGGCACGCCTCAGGTGCACTCGTCGCCGCTGGGTCTGGCGGCCTCGCTGCCAGATACATCATTGGACAGGTCAGAGGGGTATCAGGCGGTCGAGATGTCCTCGCGAGAGATACAGCTCCCGGCGGACATGTCGGACTTGTTGACGCAAAAGCTGTCACTGCCTGGCGGGGTAGACTCCTTCTCTGTCTCGGACTTCAGCAGGGTCAAGCAGCCGGCGGCTCGATCTAGTTTACGGAACGAGCTGTCCGGTATAACGGAAGACCGGTCGAGCTCGTTCGAAAATGAGAAGTCCACGCGTTCTACAGTATCCGCCATGAACGACTCGGACCCGACTATACACCGACAACTATCGCCTCTTCCAGCTCGCGCAACATCACCTAAAGCGGAATCCCTTGCTGCGCCCGCCGAGCCGCTCACACCTCCAGCGAAACAATTCACGTCGATCTTTGCCGACATGTCAGCGGAACAAGCCGGACTGGCGTGGCCGCTAAGCACTCCCGCATCTCCGCTCCTCTCAGAAGCCGGCATGGACGAGACGGCTTTTCACACTGTCGTGCTGAACGACTCGCCCCCCGACAAGAGCACGCAACTCGCCTCGTCATCGCCTTTGCCGCTTTCATCCGTATCTAGAACGCCAGGCGACGCCACAGAGTACTTTGACTGCGCCTCGCCGTCCCCTTCACAATCATATCCCTCCCTCACTTCGTCCGGCGGTTCTCTTCTCCCTCGCACGCCATCCCCTTACACCGGTAATGTCGACCTCATTCGTCCCGCAAAAGCAATGTTCGAGGCTCATTCGGCGCACACCTCCGCTCTGTCAGCCGAATTGCAGCTGTACAGGAATCTAGCTCAGAGACTGCAGGCGGAAGTGGGCGAGAGGGATGGCATCTTGGCGAAGCTCAACCTGCGGGTTATCGAGGGCGAGATGATGCGCGCAAAGGTGGACGAGCTGGAGAGCGAACTCAAGCGTGCCCAGAGGGAACAGAGCGCGAAAATGACCCACAGGTCCAGTGCCTCCCCGTTGACCAGGGTACAAGAAGCGCCCGCGACTCCTGAGCACGTCGGTAATAGGACGACGGTCGCACAAGCGGCGAATCGGGACCTGGAGATACGCCTCGCCAAGGCTTTGGCGGATCAGGAAGCCCTCACGAAGGAGCTGGAAGAGCTGAAGTCGACTCAAGGGAAGTGGTCGGTGGAGGTGAACGAGGTCCGCGCCACGCTGCGCTCGGTGGAGGAGCGAGAGCGAGAGGCTGCGGTATCCGCTCAACGCAGCGAACGAGAGCTTCAACAACAGCTCGAAGTGGCCACGAGACGCGAACAAGCCTTGAGCGCCCGACTTGCCGAGACGCAGATGCGTGCGGAGGAAGCAGAGCAGCTGTGTAAGCAAGCGGAAGAAGGGCTGCAGAAAGTCGGGCAGCTGGAGAAACAGGTGAAGGAGTTGAAGGAGGTGAAGCTCGCGGACGAGGAGGAGTTGGCGAGATTGTCCACGGAGCTGAGCGGGGCGAGGACCGCTGGCGGACGAAGCGAGGAAGATCGATCCAGGATCGCCGAGCTGGAGCGCATCATCGAAGAGGAACGAGAGATCCGGCGGGAGCTGGAGAGCGATATCACGCAGGAGCGACATGAGCGGGAGGACGAGCATCGGGCGGAACTTGATGGTCTCGAGCAGAGGCTGGAAGAGATGGCAGCGATGCGCGACGAGTTTGAGCTTGAGATGCAGGCGGAAAGAGACGCCAGAGCAGAGGTCGAGCATGAACTGGAAGAGGTCAGCTCTTCCATTCCACTGCTTGGTCTACAGCTGATATGCAGACTCGCCAGGCACTCGAGGAGACAAAGGCAGATTTGCTGGCCAGGCTGAACACCCCGTCCGCCGCCCCCGCATCCGACATCGCCAAACTCCGAGCCGAGTCCGCGTCGAAGGACCTCGAGATTGTCACGTTGCAGCGGAGGAAGAATGAGCTCAAGGAAGATGTGGAGATGCTGAATATCGCCCTGGACTCAAAGCAGCAAGAGCTGGAGCTTGTGAGCTGCGCGCGACATGGAAGGGGTGTTGGTGGCGGTAGCTGACACGTAGATGAAACGCAAGTTCGCGGTCAAAGGCGTGGCGGGGGCGACTCCGCTCGGCACGTCGCGCAAGCTCAACGTCGGTGCGACTCCCATGACGGGGAACATCGAGACACCAGCGCCAGGTCGGGTGGGGATGGCCACGCGACGCCGATCTTCGGCTGCATTCGTCACGCCTTCGGTGGTGGGCGGGACTGGCCGTATGCTC
>Ga0308169_10001411_pt1 | contig 28261 bp, 55 predicted proteins | sample PhyBR1_2_FD_202139 | JGI IMG/M metagenome (GOLD analysis project Ga0308169, IMG submission 202139) | Phyllosphere microbial communities from UC Gill Tract Community Farm, Albany, California, United States - DLSLSB.R1 | ecosystem: Host-associated > Plants > Phyllosphere > Unclassified | place...
GGCTCGTTGTAGTTGATCTCGAGTTTTCCCTGTCGTCAGCTCACTCTACTTGCGAAAAACCTCAGGCCCACCTTGTAGTAGCCGCGCTTCCATTCCTGCAGCTTCTCCTTCATCGTCTCCTCGTAGTGCTCCTCGAAGTTCTCCACCGTGTTCTCCACCACCTTGGCCTTGGCGTACTTTGCAAACACGCGCTGGATCGCGATGTTTCCCTCATCCTCGGCCTCGTCCTCGCTTTGCCACTCGCCATCTTGCTCCTCCTCCTCCGTCGTACCATCCTCGCTTACGCCATCGAGGTTGAACGTCATCGCGACGATCGGCTGTCCGTACTCATCCGTCTCGTCCCATGTTGTGTGCAGATGCAAATCATCGCTCAGCTCCTGCAAGAACCGCTGATCTTTTGCCGAGAACGTATTCACAAACACACATCGATCTCCGCTGGTCGGCTTCGCCTGGTGCTTGTTCACAAACTTCTTCACCTGGTTCAAGATCTTCTGCTGGTCCGTCGTGATAACTGCGATCAGTCACGCTCCACCACCCGACGCGCCTCTACATACCCATCTTGCCGCGCTTGCGGGCCTTCTCCATCGCTTCAATCTCCTTCTTCTGCTGGCCCTTGTACCAGTTGGCATCCGCATACTCCTCCTCGAAATTCTCAACTTCAAACTTGGCGAGCTCGTCGAGCATCGCCTGCAAGCGCGGCAACGAGATTGTCCCGTGCTCATTCAAGTATCCCCCCGCAGTGGGCAAGATGTTCTTGTATATCGTCCAGATGCGCTCCAGTGCGCCTTCATTGATGTGCAGGTCCGGCAGATGCGGCAAAAAGTCGTTGCCGACGAAAATACCCATGAGGATAAAATCGTCGATGATACGCTCGAGGTCGTACTTGAACGGAATCTGCGTGGCGAGCGACGAAAACTCGAGGTCGAGGTATTCGCGCAGCAGCGACAGGTGGAGCAGGTAGAAGTTTGTCTGCGCCAGGCTGAGGTCAGCACCGCCATACCGGTTTTACCCACCCTGTGGTCTTCTTGGACTTGCGTCCAAAGGTCACCTCCTCTCTCAAGAGGCAGAAATGCGGATCATGGCTCAATAAACCCAGCATGATCAGATCGGCGTCGAGGCCGTACAAGCAGTGACGCGTGTTTGCGTTGCTGCGGTGAGCTCGAGACACTCCGGAGCACTACAGCAACGCACTAGTCGGGTTGAGCTTTTGTCAACCGAATGAACTCTTGGATCTTGTGCTCTCCTTCTCCTGGAACGTCGTGTCCGCTCAGGATCACCTTGACGTTGCGCCACTCGGCGTCTTCGGATATGCGCTTGGTTACGTAGTATTTCAGATGCTTTGACAGCCGGGCCATAAAAGGCGTTCCTGCTGTCAGAACGATCCCATCCAGAACACTGCCGACTCACCGGGAGTGATACAGTTCGAGTCAAATGCCTTCTCCTCGGGCAACTTCTCCCCCTTCTTCTCGGCCTCGCGCCGCTTCTCAACGGCGTCTCGCGCCGTCCTAAATCGCCTGCTTCGTTGCTGGTTCATCTTCGCCCGCGGTGCGACACCATCGATGGCCATGAAGAAGACCTTTTGCGGCTTGATCTTGGTAAATAGGTGGTCGATGTACGCGAATATCGCGAGGATCATCTGTTCTTCTGTTATGCGGAAGTGTGGGTCGTTCTCGGACGATGGCGGGTGGGAGCAGTTGTGGATGATCCCGTTCTAGAGTGAGTCTCGAGTCTATGTAGCGCCTCTCAGCTTACCATGTCAAGACTGGCTGTCAGCTGCGACCACAAGTCTGCGCAGAGCGACTCACTAAAGGTTGTCAAACGTCGGGATCGAGTTGGGTGTAATCAGCTGAGAAGTAAGAGGATACCGCTCCGAGAGCCACCTGAAGAACTGGCCGTCAGTCGAGCACCTCTTTATCGACCTGATAGCTTGCCTTTGGGATACCTGCTAGTCAGCATGGCCGTCTTCTCGACATCGCGCCACTGCTCACCCATGATGAATCGATCGAGACTGGTTCAACGATATCAATCGGTAGGACGCAGAGAATGGTGCTTGGAATGCAAATATACAGAGAACGAAATGACCGAGCTTCGGGTATCGTGTTTGTTCGTGTGCGAGGGTATCGCTGTTTCGTATCGTCAAGGACGCTTCGAGGGGGGGGGGGATGCAGTAGGGTTGAATCGAGACGGAGAGCGCATGCACGACTCGTCGTCGTAGCCGGATCGAGGCCTCTCATCCCGGCGGAACCAGATGATCTCCGCCGGCGGAGATCGCCGCTGCATATCAACCCGCTCGTTCTCGTAGGCGCGGCCAAAAGTCGGTCAAGCCGCCAACGGGTGCTATCACACATCCACCATGGCAAGCACATCCGCCCAGGCGTCCTCGTCTACGGCGTCCTCGGAGAACGTCGCTTTTGAGAGGTGGAGGCAGTCGCTGTCGAACATGACCGGTCTTGGCCGGATACCGTCCCCCGCCGAAGGAGAAGCTCAGCGGGTCGAAGCGGACCGGGCGTCGCTGGAACGGGACTGGTCGCGGTGCGAGCGATGGAAGAAGAAGCTCATGACGGGGAGTGCGTCGGCTCGTAAAGATCCACCGCGTGCCACCGCTGATCTCAGGCCCGATGATCGTATTCATGCTCAAACACCTCGAACGAGCCGGATGTCCCTTCGACGCCTCGGCGATTCAATGCCATCCTTGTCCGGAAACGACAGCAGGAGGGTTCTCGCCCGATCACGGAATCTTGTTATGTCAGAACCGATACTTCAGCAAGAAGCACATGGAGGATACGCTCGCGCATGAGCTGGTTCACGCGTTTGACCATTGCCGGTTCGATGTGAACTGGATGAATCTGCGGCATCAGGCTTGCTCCGAGGTGAGTTTCACCGTGTACGTATCTCCGGACTGAGCTGAGCCCAGATCCGCGCTGGGAACCTTTCGGGAGACTGTCGGCTGCTGCGAGAAATGCGGAGAGGATTTTACGGGTTCTCAAAGCAACATCAGGTGAGCTCCTTCCCCCGTCGCCAGAGAAGTAATTGCTGATGATAGGCTTGTGTCAAGCGTCGTGCTGTCCTCTCGGTCCAGGCGAACCCAAATTGCGAGTCCAGGGAGATGGCGGAGAAAGCTGTCAACGAGGTTTGGGAGAGCTGCTCGAAAGACACACGGCCATTCGACGAGGTGAGCTTGAGAGCGTTTTACAACCCCACCCTTGTGTGGTATCTCCGCCTTGCTGTGCTCAGAGTGTCAAGAGAGGATGCGGAGGGACTTTCCACCCCCTAGCCTTTAGCAAGAGGGCTTTCTGAAGGCACATGACCGCGGCGGAAAGGTCGCATTTTCCCTATCTTGAGGACACCTCTTCCCCTGCTTACAGCCCTTTCTCTGTCCTCCTTCACCAGAGCGGCCTATGACGAACTCGGGTCGACTGTCCCCCTGTGCTGCTTTGCTCATCTCCAGATCTACTGATCGAGCCTCATCAATCGCCCTTGAACAACATTATCACCCGCATACACACAGCATAGTTGTACTCTACATGCATCCACTTCTCGCTGCAAACAACGCATTCATCGATGCTGAATGATCCTGGTACTCAAGCCGCATCACCCTAGTATTCCACCTCCACATCGCCGTTCTCCCCTCGAACCTGGAATGACGGCTCGGGCTCCTTCTCCGCCTCGTCCACCAGCATGCTCTCGCTCTCCCTCCTCGAGTCCCTTTTCGTCCTGCCCATCTCGTCCGTTGTTCCCTCCCGCACCGCTCGTCCCTTGATCTCCAGGGGCTTGACCTGCTTCTTCAGATCGCCCAGCTTGTGTGACAGTTCGGCTATTCGTTCCCTATTCCTTGCGGCCTTCTCCGTTGATTCCTCCTTCTCCTTGGCCAAAGCGGCCACCTCGTCCGTAATCAGCTCGTCGACATTGGCGATCGTCGACTTTAGTTCGTCTTCTTGCTCGAGCAGCAGGATTTTCGGCAACTGCGATGAGCGTCGTCTCGAGGCGTTGTCGTATCACTTACGAAGTATAGAGGTCTAAGCTGGTTGGGATGCGGAAGCTCTTTCGTCGGCCCCTGATTCAAAGGAATCGGTGCGGGATTCAACAATCCACCGATATGTAATGGCGCCGAAGGGGGAGGGAGTGAGGTATGCAAGAAACGAGAGGTGGGCCGCATGCTCGCATGTCTCGCCGTCATCTGCCGTCAGCCCTGCCGAATAACTCAACATGCCAGACCCACCGCTATCTCCTTCTGCCTCAGAACCGCCTCGGTCGTATCCGTCTGGATCCGCAACGTCTTCAGCTCTCGCTCCGCCTCCTGGATCTCGTGATGCAGCGTCGATTCCGAGCGCAGGGTAGTCGCAATCCTCTGTGAGACCTGTTCTCTTCGCTTCGCCTGCGGGTAAGAAGCAGTACAGGATATCGCCGGACAGCTTACCGCCTCGCTTGTCCTGCTCGACTTGTCCTCCTTCTGGAACTTCTGCAGTGTACCGAGCAGGTTGCCGAACAGCCTCTTCCCTCTTGCTTTGTCTTCTTGTCTCGAGTCTACTCGCGCCCGCCTGGGAATCAGCTACTGACACACGCTGTAGGAGAGGTACGCTCACTTGGCCGGGGCTTCATCCACAGACGGTCGAGAATGGTTCGAACCAACGCTTGAGCGTCTCCGCCGGACATCGGGCGAGCTGGCGTCAGCTGATGACTCGATACACGAGGTGCTGTAAGCTCACTTTTCTGGCGATCTAGAGGCCGACATGACGTGTGATCCGGAAAGTATGTTGGAAGAGTCAAAAGTCGGGAGCGAGTTGAACTCATCTGATCATCGATGAGCGAAGCAAGGCGGAAGCATTTCCCACGTGTCGTTCCTGGCCGCTTCAACGCCCACCTACGACCCGCCTTGCATGCATGTCGCGTCGACATTGCTGTCCACACTGTTGCTATCACAGCGCCGACAGAGGCGCCGGCAACAGCATGTCCCGCCCTCAGACGCCGGGGTATACGGTCCGCAGGCCGCCTATCAACACGGCTCTCAACGCTGCGACCAGTGGTATCTCCCGGGCAACCACCCCGGCCAAGAATGTCATAACGCTCGAGGAATGGGAGCGGCAGACCGCACTGTCAGACAGCCAGCTTCAGAGCATATCGTTGGTGAAGGAGAGACTGTCTGAGAGACCGCTTCCAGAAAAGGTAGCTCCTGCACACTCCGCATAAATCCAGCTCACTCTAGTTCGCCCACGCCGAGACATCCGCACAAGGCGCTTCGCGCCCCTCGACACCGACGGCACCTCGCCCGGCTCGTCTTGCCCACCTGCTGCAATCCCCGACGCCTCGGGCAGGCTCAAGATCCCCTTCGGTTCCCGGAACTCCCGGTCTCAGCTCCCACCTGGTCCCGCCCGATCCGCTGCATCCTGGATCGATCGTTACTCCGCAGCAGTTCCACGAGCACTTTGCCGCGTTGACGCTGTCGACAGAGCACGAGCAGGACAGCCTTTATCGGGATCATTTGGCGGAGATCATCGGTCTGAGGGAGAAATGCGACGGCTTGATCGATGTGTTGCACGAGGGCGAGGCGGAAGTCGGGGAGATGATGAAGGCGCTGGAATATGTCGAGGAGCGAAGTGAAAGCCTCCGCGGGGCATGCGAGGATCTACTCGAGGAGCAGGTGAGCGATACGTCGACGTGGATGAAGCCGCTCATGTCTAGACGCACCTCCTCACGCATACGTCGCAGCTCGCCCACCGATTGACATTCTTCACATTCCTGGAAACGGCTCAGAAGATGCTGAACTCGCCGAAAGGGGATCTCGTGCTGGCGGAGGACTTTTTGCCGATGGTCCGACGACTGGATGAGTGCTTGGGCTATCTTGGCGAACATGTGAGCGGTGTCAGGCCTGCGCGAACTTAAGCTGACCCCAGCGCGACTTCAAAGACGCCGAGGTTTATCTGCTGCGGTATCAACAGTGCATGACGCGGAGTATGACCTTGATCAAGATCTTCTTCGTCAACACCATCAAGGCAATCGGGCAGGAAGTGGGGAAGCGGATCACAGACAAGGTGAGGTGCTCTCCCAACTCGCAGACAAGATGGCTAAACTCTAAGGGGGTCTCAGAAACCGCAATAGAAGCTTTGCTGTACACCAAGTTTGCCTCATTATCGGCAGGTCTGCGGCCATTGCTCGCCGAGCTGGAGCATCGAGTGCGGACAACGCCGAACGAGCTGTCAGCTCTCCTCGGCGAGTGCCACTCCGCTTGGGTCAGCACGAGGCAGGCATTGCTCGGCAACCGGGTGAACAACGAGGTGGCCAGGATGGAACCAATGACCAGTGATCTGGTCGACCTCGTGAGGGCGATCGAAGCAAGCGCTAAGACTTGTGCTGATGTCAGACGCGATCTGGGTGCAGCTATCTCAAGCAGACCTGCGTGGATGAGTTTACGCTGTACAAGATGTTCTTTTTGTCCGGAGAGTCGCTCTTCTAGTGAGTTACTGCCGGCCGTTCCAACGGCCGTCGCTGATAGCAAGCGGGTACCTGGAAGGCTTGTGCGACAACCTGTACGACCATATTCGCCCTCGAATCCTACACGAGCCGTCACTCGAAACGCTCTGCGGCGTCTGCACAGTCCTGCAGGCGCTCATGGTGCAGGATGTCAACCCGGACGACGATCCCGATGAGGTTCTCCTGTCACCGGCAACGTCCCCAGGCTTCTCGCCGTACGGCAACGCGGCCGACGACTATTTCTCTCAAGCGGATGAGACGTTCAGCGCGCGGCAACGGCGAACAGGGAGTGTGCGCGGATACTCCGGCAGTATTCTTACTCGCCGCGAAACGCCTAGACCGAAAAGGAGACCGCTGGATCGGCTTCACACCGAAGTGCTGCTCCGGATGGTATTGCAGGATGCACAGACTCGGCTGGTGTTCCGGGCTCAGGCGCTTTTGCGTGCAGACGTTGAATTCTACGCCCCGAAGGATGGCGACCTTGACTATCCGGACAAGATCAAGGGTTAGTCGAGATGGACGTGATGAGACCGATACATGATTGCTGATAAGCAGGGCAATCTGGCAAGCTGGTCCAGCGGCAAATGTCGGTATCGCTGGACGAGGAGGACGACTACGAGCCGGCCCTCCTGTCCCTGCCGTCCGCACAAGTGCAAGAGGCTTGGTTTCCGTCTCTCCGCACGACATTGTGGATCCTGTCGTGCTTGTACACCTATGTCGATGTGAGTCTGGCGCGGCAATCATGAGAAAGCTGACGAGAAGACGGCGGTGTTCGACGACCTGGCACAAGAAGCGATTACCACGTGTCGAAGAAGTCTCAGCGCTGCGGCGGATCTCCTATCAGCTAAGAAAGACCGGGCGGTCGATTCGAAGCTCTTCCTGGTTCGACATCTGCTCATCTTGAAGGAGATGACGGCGGGTCTGGAGCTGGGTAGGAAAGACCGCCGGCGTGACTGGCATGGTATCACGGGTGTGTGGCTTGCTACCCTGTTTGAACACAGCTCATCGCAGACTTCCTCAAGGGTCTGCTTGATAACGCAAGCTATATGCTAGGATACGGACGAGGATCAATTGTGCGCTCATCGGACCTCGCACCGGATGCCAAGACCGTAAGTGGGATGATCCTCGTCGAATGCTTCATCTAACATGTAGGATGTCGACCGCGAGCTCAAGCGCGCGTGCGAGGACCTCATCAATATATGCACCCAGTCCGCCACTGCACCCCTCACCGCCTTCCTCGCGCAATGTACAGCCTACCTCGCCTCGCGACCCTCGACAGCAGCCGACCTCTCCGCTCAAGCTTTCGCCACCCCCGTCAAAGTCAACGAGGTGCATGACAAGTTCAAGGCGGACGCCAAGGGCCAAGTGGAAGAGTGGGTGGCCACCCTGCGGGTTTATCTCCAAGATGAGGACACGGTGAATGTGCTCGTCCCGCCGGCGCAGGCTAGTATAGTGGATGCGTACAGGCAGTTTCATGATCTAGTCCGGGCCGAGTACGACTTTAGTACGGCGGCGGGAATCTTGACGCCAGCGGGGGTACAGAATCTGTTGACGGGCGAGAAGGCGTAATACGGCAGAGAGAGGATACGATGCCCGAGTGGCGCCCATGAGCATGCATCGCTCAACGTGAAAATCTCTTACCATCCGTCCTCCTCAATCAGACGGCACATAATCCACCAGGTCATCTCATGGGCTACCCGACCTTGCTGATGCCGCCCTCACAGTGGACCCCGGGGCTGAGTCGATATTTTCCCTCTCAAGCCCCCTGTGTTACCTGGACAACCTAATCGATCGTCTTCAGCCCAATCCCAGCCTGGAGATTCCCCGCTCGATACGCAGATTCCGCTGAATCCGTGTGGCGACCCCTTCGCGCGGCGACCCTGGTTGCCCGCCCCCCTCAGCAAGCCGCTAGCCCAACAGCCACCTGCATCTGTGAGCCGTCGGGGCACGTGAGAGGCTCCCTGACAATTCAGGTCACCATTACCTTCTCCTCGAATGGGAGGAATGTTCGTCGAGGAGTACCTGCTTTCTTCCCCCGGCAGCTCCGGAACCGGAGGTCTGGCCCTGAATAAGCTAGTGTAGGGCCTGGCACGCTCGCGGACGCAACGCAGGCAGAGGAAGCATTTGCCTGGACAACGCCACATCGACTTAGATGGGCTCCTCATGTGCACGTACGCTAGACAGCTACGAGACCGACCACAAGCGAATGGGACATCATGGCATCCATCAAAGCAGATCGCGACATGGGCTCCAAACGTGTACATTATGATGTGAAGGTGCGCTGACCTGTAACGCTTCTTGATAGAATTGCGCTCGGGCTCTCCCGCCTCTTACCGCCGCCGACAACTCTCGCATGCCAATGGGATGCTGCTCTCCCTGCGGTGCTGTGCACATTGCAGCAGACAGCACAGCACTTATCCTCGACCCATCATTTTCATCAACTGACTCATGTCTGCCCATCAGCTGGCGCGCCTTTGACAACTGTCGCGTAGCTTACCAGGCATGCCACCACCTCCGCCGCCCATCATCTTCATCGCCTCTGCCAATCAGCATTGTGCCACCCATCGACCCGTACTCACCCTGCATCTGCGACATGTCCGGCATCCCTCCACCTCCACCACCCATCATGCTCTTCATCATGCTGCCGAAGTCCATCCCGCCTGGACCTCCAGCTCCGGGCCCTCCCGGTCCACCCATACCACCCATCATATCCTGCATCATCTTCTGCGCGCCCTGGGGCCCGGCGGCTCGCAGCTTGCGCATCATCTCTGGGGGCATCGCTTTCTGGCCATGAGCATCTGACTGGACTGAACGAAACAGCGAATGGCTTCGCGACTCACTCGCATCGCCTCAATCTGGGCGGGGGACGGCTGGCCGTTGGGTCCTAACGGCTTGCCTCCCATTGCTGCTTGCATCTTCTGCATGGCGGACATCCTGCGCATTAGCGTCCGCTCGGCTCTCATAGTTCAATCGACTCACCATCCGTTCTGACCACCTGCTTGCTTTGCCATGCCCGCCATCATCCTCGCTTGGGCCAGCAGCTCCTCGACTTCGCGTACGCTTGTACCGCTTCCTTTAGCGACTCTCCGCGCCCGCTTGTTCAAGCCAATGGGGTTGCCAGCCTTGTCGAAGGAGACCTAGAACGTGAGCTGCGCCCGGGCTCGACGTTATGAACGGCTCACAAAAATCAAGCCATCCGAATCCAGCTCATCTGCGCGCATCGCGTCCGTGATATAGATCATCCGCTTGAGCTTCGCACCCGTCTCTTCCTCGTTTCCGTCCATCATGCCTTGTGGCAGGCCGGGAATCATCGACGCGATCTTTGATATTGATCCCCTTCACGTCAGCTCCGGGAGACTGCCCGAATAAGCCAGCTCACATTCCCATTATGCTCGACAGCTGTTCACGCCAATCGCGAATCGAGAATTTGCCCTGCTCTAGCTTCTTCGCCATCTCCTTCTGTCGATCTGGGTTTGCTCGGGCCATGTCTTGCCTAAGACGTCAACTACGCTCACGCTGCCCGAGAAAGGTCTAGCTCACATATGCTCCATCAAACCCTGCACATCTCCCATGCCCAACAACTTGCTGACGAAGGGCTGAGGCGAGAACCGCTCGAGGTCGTGCAGGTGTTCGCCCGTACCCAAGAAAATGATCGGCGTCTTCGTCGCGGCAACGCTTAACGTCAGCTCAATCCGTGAACTAGATAGACGAGCGAGCTCACGCCGAAATCGCTCCTCCTCCCTTGGCATGTCCGTCGAGCTTCGTCACGATGATAGCTCCAAAGTCCGCGCTCTCCTTGAAAGCCCTACTCTGACCCTCTGCCGCCTGACCAATCGACGCATCAAGCACCATGATGGTCATATTTGGCTTGACGGCAGCTGATATAGCAACCATCTCCTCGAACAACTCCGACTCTTGCTTGTGTCGACCGGACGTGTCTACGATGATCACGTCGAAGCGTTCTTCCGTTAACTGAGGCTCCATGAGAAACGCCCAGCTCACCCTTGCGGAACTTCTCCACTCCGATCGAGGCGATGGCAACCGGGTCGGTCTCAGTGTAGGAACCGTAGAAGGGGATTTTCGCTTTCGTAGCGTTTCTGCAGGTCAACGTGATCCAACGAGCCGGATTCTCAGGACGCACTGTTTCAACTGATCGAAAGCACCCGCTCGGAATGTGTCCGCACAGACGAGACATGTCCGCAGGCCTCGTTTTTGGTAATGCACCGCGAGCTGAGAGTCAGTAATGCCACACCTGCAGCGTCCGGGGCTCACCTTCGTACACGTCGTGGTCTTTCCCGCTCCTTGGATACCGACCGCCATCAACACATTCACCTTCCCCTTCATCGGCTTGTACGGCTCTATTCCTGGGTCCACCAGCGCAACAAGCTCGTCGAAGACGGCCTAACGGTTAGACGACAGCTCGAGGTGGTCCGACCCCACTCACCTTCTGCACGATATTCTTCTTGTTCGACTCTTTTCCTCCTGCATTCTCTGCCTCCTCCAGTAGCTTCTTCACCTTCGTCTTGACTTTGTTCCGTAATGAGCCAACGAGTTTGACGTTGACGTCGGATTCAAGCAGAGCCGCGCATAGCTCCTTGAGCAGGGCATCGACCACCTGTGCGTCAGCTTTGAGTTCCAGTCTTTCCCTTGTGAGATGCCAAGCAGGCGTTCATATTTGCGTTCGGCCTTGTCGACGCACCTTCTCGTCCACCACCGAGGCCCTCGAGAGCTGGTTGAGAGCGCCGTGGAGGCGGTTGCCGAGATCGGCCAAGACCATGTTGTTATCGGGCCACGCCTGTCTGTCTGATCGTTCTGCGTGGAGCTTCTCCGCGAGGCCTTGTGCTAGGAAGAAGGAAGAGGTGTTTGCTGTATGCAGCTGAAGGTAGAGCAGAATGGACAGAGATGCTAGAAGGAAACCGGGTACGGCGACGGGTGATCGGCAGACGCACGCCTTGTCAAGCTCATGGTTAGGCTTGCGCTTGACTCGAGCGCCTTTCGCCATGAGACTGGACGCGTCGGTCGTCGGCTCGTCGGTTGACTGTGCCCCCACTGCGGTTCATTGTTATCATATCGGCTGTTGTATCGAGCTGAGCAAAGCTCTGGGAAGTCAACACCATGTCGTATCAGCCAGTGACAACCCCATCGAACCAAATAATGTGAGATCCATCGTCTCATCTCGCCGGAATGACTTGTCGCTCCGTCCTTCCCGCCCCACCGGCACAGCCCGAAGAGCTAATAATCCAGTCAAGCGGACGACGATGAGCTCGACGCGCTGTCGTTTTCCCACCCACAAGCTTCCTCCGCTGCGCAGCCAGCTGCTGGTCCATCGACTGCCCCGAGCGGAGTCTCCGGTCGTATAGGCTCGGACGCACGGCCGCAGTCAGAAACGAGGACAGGATGGGGCGGAGTCAAGATGGAGACGAGATACACGGGGGCCTCGACGCTGGATGAACCCGTTTCGGAGACGATAGTGAGCTCGCATCTCTGCGAAGCGCATTAGCTCACTCCAGATGCGAGACCTGAGGAGCATATACGCCAAGCTGTTGCAGGTGTTGTACCCGCCCAAAGGAGGAGGGAACAACGAGTTGTTACGGTCAGCGACCGCGTTGGGTGTCGGATCGTGCGCTGACGGTCAGTGACTGGGACCTATGGGGACCACTGGTCATCTGCTTGTCGCTAGCCATTGTCCTTTCAATTGACGTGAGCTTGTTGCTCCATGTCACGTATTCACAAGCTTACGCGCAGGCGCCGCAGGAACAGTCGATGCAGGTGTTCTCGCTGGTCATATCTTTAATCACCATCGGTACGGTGGTAGTCACGTTCAACTCAAAGCTGCTCGGCGGCAAGGTGTAAGTGCATTGCTCTCTTGTTGAGTTCAAGCTGAGACGCAGGTCGTTCTTCCAAAGTCTGGTGCGCTGCTCGTCTCGTTCTTGTGGATGTACAAGCTCACGGTCAGTGTGTCCTGGGATATGCCCTCGCGCCCATCCTGCTCGCCTCAATCGTCTCTATGCTCGTCCACAATCTCTTTGTCCGGATTCCCGTGTCACTCGCATGCTGGGCATGGTCCGTCTGGGGTGAGCGGTTGTTGTCATCTCAACGGTCCTACGCAGCTAACGCCAGCTTCGATGAACTTCTTCACCGGCACGCAGCTTCCCGACTCCCGGACATGGCTGGCGGTGTACCCTCTGTGCCTGTTTTACTTCGTCCTATCGTGGATGATTATGATACAATGACCCGGGCTTCGATCATACCATGCATATCATACTCTACGGACAACTACCTACTCCATCGACAACTCGACCTCCGCTTCACTCTAGCTTTGTACACGTTTTCGATCTGGCCGTCCCGGGGCGGAAGGAAGGCTATAGGCAGTCGGGTCGTTGCTCAGCAGACGACTTGACGGAGGTCGACGGGGTCGACGTTGCTCTCGACGGAACCTCGGCGCGATTGCGGCAGAGGCGCTTCGGCAGCACACGACGCACACCTCATGTCGCCAGTGTTGGAAAAATCGACAGTCTGGTAGCTATCCAGGTCCTGCTTGTCATTCAAGCGGTCTCGTCAGCCGCGTCCTACCCACCTTCTTAACGCATCCTGGGCAGGCGAATGCAAGACACGCCGCGTGACACGTCGGCGCCGCGAGGGCAAGGGGGAGAGCAGCGTTAAGAGGGGATGAAGGTTTCGGGTTGGCAAATCGGCCGTGGCAAACCTGCGCCGTCAGCCAAGGCCTTCTATATATTCGTCGGACTCACCTTGCAAGTGCTAGCGTTGTTGAAGCTCATTATTTCAGATCGATCAAACAAAGTGTATCAAAGAGTCGGTCAAACTGAAGTCGAGAACAATGCAAGACGGTCGAGGTTGTCGAGATCGGCTGGCGATAGAGACTGGAGACGACGAAACGCGTCTCGTTTTATACCATGGCGAGCGCAGCGTGCTCGATGCTCATTGTCGAGCCATCCTCGTTGTCAAGGCACTCCTCCGAAACCCCGTGTCATCCTTTGACGATTTCCACGCTTTCGGACATGAGGACAAGTCTAAGACGGCTTGACTTGTCTTAGCAGTGGCGAACCGTTGTCTTGGTCTTCCTCATTCAATGTCTTACCCTTGTACAACGCCCCTCCCTGGAGAAGGCGGGAGCGCCGTTTGTGGCTAATCCCATGCGGGGCCGGAGGTGAACGGGTCCGTCGCAGCACGCGAGGGGTCAGGGTGAGGCGAAAGGTTGCGTTGGTAAAGGAAGGCAGGTGGTGGAGCTGCGTATTTGCCACTCGCTCACCTGGCGCGGTCCTTTCACGCTCCACCATGTCGTGACCAGTAGTGCCATTCTGGCCTGCGCGTAGAGGCGCGCTCAAGGGTTCCACGCAGTAACTGAGCCTCGGAGCACGTACATGCACGAGAAGCCCGATCATCACGGCCATCGAAGCCCTGTTGCCAGCTCGCTCCACCTGGTAACAGCTATAAGACCCCTCCGTCTGCTTAAGAACGAGCTTTCTGATTATCCCTCTTCCTCTTCTTCCTCGCTTTCTGCGCCTCTGTCTTTTCCTTGCTCTCCTTCGCCACTTGAGCGCTCCTCACCTCGCCCTCAATCGCAGCTCCCGCAGCGGCGGGCGTCCCTTCATCCTGGACAACCTCTTCACTTGGCCCCGCCGTCACCGCCACCGCTCCCTCCTCCCTGGCCCGTTTCTTCCCCTTCTTGCCGCTGACCGCAGCATTGCCTGCTGACTTCACCGCTCCCTTGACGAAGCACGCCACGAAGAAGCCATTCGTCTTGTCTTCTCCCGGCTGACACCTGATGACTCCATCCGCCAGTTCTGCCCGTCAGCCCTGTCCCCCCGGGGTCCCGTCGTCCATGGCAACTTCACTACAGCGGCTCTTCTCTCTCCAGGTGCATCCCCACGTCTCGCCGCACATCGTACCGCATCTGACACCGCACCTCATGCCGCATCTGACGGCACATATGGCCCTCCACCAAGCGTGTTATCCGAAAGGCAACGCTCCAGACCTGACTCGACACGTTCTTCCTCACTTCATTCCCCACTTCGCACCTCACACTGCTCCTCACGCAAAACCCCACATGAGTCCACACGTGGCTCTGCACTGCCGCGGCCGCCGTTGAATCGCCTCCCAGCTGCACACTGAACTCACCAGCATAACCGTCCATCTCTTCCGGCCGTCCTCGTCGCTCCCAGCTTGGCAGTACCTCACTTCGGGGAGCAAGCGACCATCCATGCGTTTTTGCCGTTGGCGCAGCAAGCGCTTTCATGACCACCTGCTCGTCCTCTTCCGGGTGGATTGAGCAGGTCGAGTAAACGATCCGTTTCGCGCCAGAGACTAGCGTAAGCGGAGGCAATCACAACAGCCCCGCCCGGCTCACACTTGAGAGCGTGCAGGATCATGTGAAGCTGGAACCCGGCAAGCTTCTCTAGTCGTTCTGCCTTTGCGTCCGCCTCATCAACGGCGTCTAGCATTAGCTGAGTCCAGGCAAAGATCCTCAACGTACCATCCTCAACGAGGTAGTCCAATCGGTTGACGATTCCTGAGCCGGAACAACTTGGATCGAGCAGTCTAACAGTCAGTCTCCCCTGACAGTCTGCAGCCCTTGGTCAACTTACATCCTGGTCACATTGCGGTACTCATCGCTTGCGGGGTCGGTTTGCGTAAAGTCGCCGCAGGTGGTCTTGACATTCTTGCAGTTGGCCTTGGCCAGCATCTTCTCCAGTGTCTTGAAGCGGAATTGGGATCGCTCGAACGCGTACACCTGGTTTCAGCTGAGTTGCTAGAATTTCTTCAGCTCACTTGGCGCTTGTCGCCCATCAAAGCCGAGACATAGCTTGTCTTGTTACCTGGCGCGGCGCTATCGTCAGCTCTGACGATTGGACTTCCGAGCTTGCACTCACGTTGCGTCGATGCACTCCCCCTCACTCTCGTCCCAGCCCTCCATCAACACTCTCGCCGGGAAACAACTGGCCTTGTCCTGAAGCACCACCGCCCCGCTCTCGTACCACTTATCGCCGACCCACCAGGTCGTTACGGAGCTGAACACCAGAACATGCCCGCCCAGGTGCTCGTCCTCGAAATACGCCTTGAAAGGCACAGGCCACTTCGGAGCCTCGAGCTTTTCATACCCGATTTCCCCCAGATGCGCGTGAAGCGCAGCTAACGACCAGTCCCCCGAGCGGTGTAGGTCGGTATTGGGATTCCAGCGAACATATCGCTCAACACCTTCCGTGCCCGTCCGCGCCAGGTCGGCCTTGGACGACTTGCCCTCGCGGATCTGAATCCGGACGAGCTCAGCCTTGAGGCGTGTTGCGTGTCGCAGAATCGCGGTCTTGGGCTCCCATTTGTCCGATGCTTCGATTCGGGTTTTCGCGGAGAAGAGGAGGTCGTGTAGAAGGACGAGGACGAGAGAGGAGGACGTGGGCGTGCGAGGGGGGACGCGCTTGGGGAAGGTGAGCTTCTCGAGCGAGAGAAGGGGGACTTTTTCGAGCAGTTGCTGCAGGACCGGTCGGTCTGGTCTTAGCGTTTACGCGGGATGCGATACTGCTCGCAACCAACACTTCAGCGTCTCGATCAAGACTGCATGTCAGTCGTGCACGATGCGACGGCGCACACGCAGCTCACGAGCAAGGACACGCTTCGCTTCGCCAGGATTTTGCGTCTTGATCCCAGCGGCATTCAATGATCCCTTGACGGACCCTTGGTGCTTGTCAAGATGGTCCAGGGCCAACGCGGCCGACTTGTAAAAGTTCATGAATTAGGAAACAGTCTATGCATACGCTCAGCGCGGTTCTATGTACGATAACAACGAGGAGGCGTACCTCTTGTCAAGGCCAGCGAAGGTCTTTGGATCAGCAAAATTTCCAATCGAGCGCAGAAGGTCAGACGGATGGGAGTGAATGATTCAGAGGGTTGAAGATAGTTTATGTCGACATTCGGTAAAGTCTGACAATGTAGATAATTAAAGGCATCATAGAAAAGCATGGACGAGGGAGTGGAAGAGCGCGGTATGAAGAGGAGTCGAGCTTACCTTGGTCAAGAGGTCGACTGTAGAGGATAGATGGGATGATGGTCAAACGGAACAAGGGACCATGAAATTTCGGTGTGACATTCTTGCCAGCCAGTTAGTGTGTCACGTGATGAATGTTGATCTCGGCGATCCTGTCTGTCTGTTGGCGGGCGCTCGCTTACAGCGGCGCACCTCACCATGCATCCTGCTATGGAGTCACAGAACAACGCACAGCATCTTTCGGACTGTGCCCCTTTTCCAATCGGCCCGGAGCGAGCCAAGCGGAGGGGAAGGAGCGATCAAATCCAAAAGGACCGAGCCGTCGAAACGACGCGGTGATTCGGCCATCAACACTGGCCTCTGATCGGACGACATCGCCTATAAGGCTGCGCAACCGGCGAAGCCTTTTACATCCTTCACATCAGGATGGGACCTCTTCTGCCCTCCTCGGAGGCGCCCTTTGGCTTCCTCCAGCCCGTCAACGACCATATCGTGGCGACCGCGACGGTGCTCACATGGACAAACTGGCCGATGTTGTTCATCGTCCCCCTCATTCCGATGTCACTGGTGTGCTACCTCGTCCAGCTGCCCAACACACGACAATGGAGGATACCTATCGGCCTGCTCGGCGCCGCAATGGTGGCTCGAGGAATATTCACGTACCGTTTTGACGGTGAGTCGGCCAGTTAATAGCCTGCTCAGCTGGTCTGATGTCCAGATGCCGAGCTCAACGCGTTCAACAACGGCGTTGGCGTCGCCAGCTTGCATCTTATTGTCAAGTACCTCGAATTCGGGTTCATGAAGGACCGGATCATCGACCCATATGTCGCACGAGGCACTCGCTCAATGTTCCGGGCATCCTTCGACCTCGCGATCAACTCTCGTATGGTCGGCCTCGGGCGCATCGACCTGGACAACCGAGCGGCATCAAAACAGACCAAGTCGCCGAATGCCAACCAGCTGGACGGAGCGGATGGAGGGGTGCAGGTGGAAGGGCACGTTATCCCGCATCATCGCGAGAGATGGCTGCCATACACCGCTCACCCGGACCGATCCCGCCTCAGAGCCACCTTCCGCCACGCCATCCATAGCGCCTTCCACTTCTTCATCTTTGATACGATGCTGGCGTTGCTGTGGAAGTTTGGCGGCTCGACAATCGCCAACGCCACTGGCACGCCCAACGCCCTCCAGGCTTTCGTGGACAGGACGTCTTTCGTCTTGTTCCCCCGGTCTGCGAGCCCCATCCGGGTACCTACGCTGGCGGTAGAGATTGTCGTCGAGTTGTCTCTCGCCGCGGCGATCTGGCAGGCCATCTCGAGCGCGTACCATGCACTCGCTGCGCTTCTGGTGGGTGCTGGTTTATGGGAGGTTCAAAGCTGGGAAGTGGACCTTTTCGACGCGCCATGGAAGGCGGACAGTATATTGGATTTGTGGGGACGGCGTTGGCACCAGATCTTTCGGGTGAGTCTGCCGCTACCTCGTTCTCTGAGGCCATCACTCATTGCAGCATCACTTCCTGCTCTTATCGGCGCTCACGCTCAAAGCCCTGCACCTGCCCATCACGCCATCCCTTATCCTCCCGCTCGTCTTCTTTTTTTCCGGCGCAATGCACGCGTGCGGGCAGATCGCGATGAAGCCTATTCCCAACCCGACCATCCTTGCGTCCTTCTTCGTCTTGTCCGGCATCGGCGCGGCACTCGAGGCGGGCTTCAGGCGAATCACGGGCAGACGCGTACGCGGTTCGTGGGGAAGGTTATGGACATGGAGCTTCATGCTCTTTACGGGCAGGATTGCGTCGAGAACATGGCTGGACGGAGGGATGGGCGGCAACCGGTTCATCCCGGACGGAGGGTTCCGACCCGGCGTGTACGTGGCGAAGTGGGCGACCGACTGGCTGTTTGATGCGACGACACGCAAATGAACCCATTAGGTAGAGCGATACATCACAATACACGACGGATAGACTCTACATACATGATGACCACATTTAACGATATGCATCTACGATCATCCTTCCTGAAAGCTCGGGCCGCGAACGACGCGTCGGCGATCGCCGAATACGCGAAGATGACGATGCATGCTGAGGACCTCTAACGGTTGACTATTGTGTCCTTCTGTCTTACCTATACCCAAGCATCGCTGCACATCCCTCGGACGTCGAGGTGGTCGTATTCAGGTCATAGGCTTCCATCGATACCGTCATCCATCCTATACGTGGAGGACGAAGAGACCGGCAAGGACAAGCGGCGACCGAGCATCTTTCCCCCCTTCACCTCGACTCCTTGCGCTGCGAATACTTTATCTGTCAGGACAGGACGGCGGGACACTACTTTGACGCATAGTAGGCGTATAGGGAAGCGAGAAGTGATTTCCACCTCCCATCATACTCTTCCATCCTTGTGGCTCTGCAAACCCTTTTCCAACATGCGCAGCCCTCTGCGCTCGATCCGCTCAACGTCGACAATCATGTTCGCCTTGTCGCTGCTGGCGCTCCTGGCGTTGTCGCCGACGGCGGTCATGGCTGCAGATCCAGAAGTGACTGTCACGAGACTGGAGAATCTGCCCAACAAGCTGTTCTACTTTGACGACACACCAGTGAGTGGCTGCGCCGGCATGTTCACTCAGCGTTGTGCGACAGGAACTGAAGACAGGTCATACTCATCCACGACCCCTCATCGTTGACAGTACGGCGGTCCGACGACGAAGGCAAGACATGGAATGTCGTCGACGGCCTGGACGATGTGATCCGCCTCGTGTCACATCCGCACTCGAACAACCTGGCATTCGCCATTGGAGCCGATACTACCCACTGGGTAACGTACAACCGCGGCGCAACCTGGCAATCGTTCACCACACCTCGTGCGGCGTCGCTCATTGGCGAGGTGCTCTCCTTCCACGCTGAGCAGGAAGGCTGGATCTTGTTCCAGGGCAAGGCTTGCGAAGATACCGGTGGATCCCGCTGGGGAAGCGGTCGGACCTGCTGGGACGAAACGTACTACACGACCGACGCCTTCCGGGGCGAGACGAAGCTGCTACTCGCGCAGACGAGCCAATGCGACTTCGCGCGCTCGACAAAAAGCTTGACGGAAGCGCCGGAGAAGATGGTCTTGTGTATCGCTTTCGACCAGAGCCAGAAGCCGGGAGAGGTGCATGCGATCAGGGAGAGCAGGCTGTACTCGAGTGACGATTGGTTCGCGACAAAGAAATTCGTCGATCTGGGTATTGGCAAGAAAGCGAGAGGGGTGGTGGGACTGGGTGTTGTCAGCAAGTTCATGGTGGTGGCGTTGCGCGTGCAGGAGGGCGCGGCGCGGGCGACTGGCGGGGACCCCATGTGAGTCGAGTTGGATTACATGCGAAGGCCTGCTGACGGTAGGCACCTGTATGTCTCGACCAACGGCGTCGACTGGAGGCAGACGCGTTTCCCGCATTCCGCGATGCCGGATCTCAAGGAGAAGTGAGTGTGCTTGGTGTGACACAAAGTCAGCTGACCATAGCGCGTACACGATCGTCGAGTCCACAACTCACTCCATTGCGGTCGACATCCTCACCTCGCCAAACGCCAACATTGGCACGCTCTTCGTCTCCTCGGGCGAGGGGACCTGGTTTGTTCAAGCTCTGTCCGATACCAACCGCAACGACTACGGTATCGTCGACTTTGAACAGCTTGTCGGCTTGGAGGGTGTCGGCATCGCCAACGTCGTTGCAAATCGGGAGGAGGTCGTCGGCTGGAACGAGGCGAAGAAGCTGAAATCGGTGATCACCTACGATGACGGTGAGTATCCAGCAGCGTGGCGGACCTAACTTGCAGGATCCAACTGGAGACCGCTCAAGGCGCCGGAGAAGAAACTCAACGGAGACGACTGGGGTTGCAACCGTGACGAGACCGCCAAGTGCGCTTTGCACGTCCACGGTGTCTCGTCACCGCACAATTACGGACGCGTCTTCTCGTCCACCGCCCCTGGCTTCGTCATGGCGGTCGGATCCGTTGGAGAATACCTGCAGCCTTACGAAGAGTGCGACACCTTCTTGTCCACCGACGCTGGTCTGACTTGGCGGATGGTGCAGGAGGGAGCGCACAAATACGAGTTTGGCGACCAAGGCAGCGTTCTGGTCATTGCAGATGATGAGGAGGCGACGGACCACGTGCATTACTCGTACGATGGCGGCGCGACCTGGTGAGTCGATGAGGTCAGCATGGCCATGCCTCGCACTCACTCCCAGGAAGCAGCTCGACTTAGGTGTGACTGTTCGTACCATCGTTCTGACGACTATCCCCGACTCGACGTCGCAGAAGTTTCTGCTATTGGGCACCTCGCCGCGGGGCAAGGGCGGAGACGATGGCCGCCATGCGCTGGTCTTCCTCGACTTTGCCCCGCTGCAGACCCGGCAGTGCAAGGACAACGACTTTGAGCGATGGTACGCTAGAAGCGGGGAAGGCAAGGAGTGTCTCATGGGTCACAAGGTGGGAAGAGGTGTCTCCGATGGTCAGCTGACCAGCAGCAATGGTACCAGCGTCGCAAGCTCGACGCGCAATGCTACGTCGGCCACAAGTTCGAAGACCCTGTCGGTCACGAGGAGAACTGCCCCTGCACGGACGAAGACTACGAATGGTAAGCCATTCCTCGTTATCGGCGCTGATTGCAGCGATTTCAACTACGTCAAGCAAGACGGCGAGTGCGTCGCAGCCGGGCCCGAACCGGTCCCACCTGGAACCTGCAACAGAAAGGACGACACGTACTTGGGTTCTTCCGGATATCGTCTCATCCCCGGAAACACTTGCGACCGCGCCAATGGTGTCAAGAAAGACGACCAGGTGCAGAAGAAGTGCTCCGACGCGAGGCCAGAAAACGGCAAGGCGTCCTCAGTGGTAGTGAGTGGCGTGTGCTTACTGTTGGGTAACAGCTCACGACAGCACGACTTCTCGCAAGTCATCGTACAACACAGCTACTTCCCACAATCTCAAACGATCCTGCTATACCTCACCGACGGCACCGTCTGGCAATCCTCCAACGAGGGTTTCTCGTGGAAACAACTTTACGAAGGCCAGAGCTTCCTCGGCGTCTTCATGCACTCGTTTGCCTCGGATCGGGCATACCTCATGACAAACCAACGAAAGATCTACTACACAACGGATACCGGTCGGTCCTGGAACTCAATCTCAACTCCCATGGAAGCGAACAGTCTCGGTATACCAATCCTCGACTTCCACCCGACCAAGGCGGACTGGTTGATCTACACCGGCTCGACCGACTGCACGTCGACCCTGTCCAAGAATTGCCACGCCGTCGCGTACTACTCGACCAACCATGGTCGATCGTGGAAGAAGATTGACGAGTACGTTAAGACGTGCGCGTGGGCCAGGGACAAGCGGCTCAAGATCGACGAGCGGGAGATCATCTGCGAGAGCTACAAGAACAAGAAGGGCAGCCAGCTCTCGTCGGAATTCAACCCCATGGAGTTGATCGCGGGAACGAACTATTACTCCCGCAAGGTCACGCTGTTCGATAGCGTTGTTGGCTTTGCAAGCTTCTCCGAGTATCTTCTGGTTGCCGAAGTGTGTATACGTCGCCCGTAGAAGACAACGGCTGACCGCAGCTCAACGCGCGAGCGGGAACGTTGTCGCTCCAGGTATCCTTGGACGGCTACCACTTCTCCGAGGGGCAGTTCCCACCGAGCATGCGGATAGAGAACCGGGCATATACGATCCTCGAGAGCTCGACCGACGCAGTCTTCCTGCATGTCACAATGAACGCTGAGGCGAACAAGGAATGGGGCAGCATCTTCAAATCGAACTCAAACGGCACGTACTACGGGCTGTCAATCGAGCACGTCAACCGCAACGCGGCGGGCTACGTCGATTTCGAGAAGATGATCGGTCTGGACGGTATTGCCTTGATCAACGTCGTTGCGAATCCGAGCGAGGCGCAGATTTCCGGCAAGAAGAAGATCCAGACGAGGATCACACACAACGATGGCGGTACTTGGAAACCGCTGAATCCGCCGGCTAAAGACTCGCTTGGCCAGGAATACGACTGCCGTTCGGTCGCTTGTTCGATGCAGATACACGGATACACCGAGCGACGGGATCCTAAAGCGACATACAGCAGTCCATCTGCCGTGGGGCTTATGCTCGCTGTGGGCAACGTCGGTGAGGAATTGGCCCCCTACACCGACTCCGATATCTTCCTCACGCGAGATGGAGGCTTCACGTGGGAAGAGATCCACAAAGACGCCCACATGTGGGAGTTTGGTGACTCCGGGTCGATCATCGTCATTGTCAATGACGAAGAGGCGACGGACCATGTCTTGTACACTTTGGACGAAGGCCTGACGTGGCAATCGCATTCCTTCGGCACGACCTTGCGCGTGCAGACGATACAGACGGTTCCGGACGACACGTCTCGTCGGTTCTTGTTGATCGGCTTTAGGATGAACGAGCCGGAAAAGAGCGTGCTGGTGCATCTGGACTTCTCCGCCATCACCCAGCAGCAATGTAGGCGCGACTGCCTCGACATCATAGGATTTTGCTTACACGCAGGCAAGCTCAGCTTTGACGACCCCAACCACGACGACTTTGAGCTGTGGTCGCCTAGCGAGGGTCGAGACGAGACTTGCTTGTTTGGCCGTCAGACAAAGTACAGGCGGCGTATCAGAGACAGAAACTGTTACATTGGCGAGAAGGTCGATCAGCCCAAGCCTGTGGTCAGGAACTGTACCTGCTCGGCGTCGGACTTTGAATGGTGAGTCGGCCGCCTGCTTCCGTGTGCGATTATCACTCATGCCAAGCGAATTCAACTACTGGCGCGATGCGTCTGGCAACTGTGTTCTCGTCGACGGCGCTCAGCCGCTACCTTTCAACACCGAATGGGAGCAGTGTGACGGCACCTTGCCGTACTGGTACGAGCGTACCGCGTACCGCAAGATCCCGTACTCGACGTGCGAAGGCGGCGACAGGCCTGACCGGGGCAAGCGGCATGACTGCCCGGGCTTGATTGGCGGTGCGGGCTTGTCCGGCTTGTTCTGGGGTTCTATCGCCATTCTGCCGTTTGCTTTCGCGGGCCTGGGCGGCTGGTGGTGGTACAACCAGTCGCAGAAACCGGGAGGAATTCGACTCGGCGATCATCGGGCGTTTGGTGGCGGGGAGTCTGGGTGGATCGGGACGCTGGCCAGTGTGCCGTACTTCCTCGTCGGGGTGGGACAAGAGGCTTGGGCATGGGTCGAGCGCAAGGTACCCTTCCTGGATGGCTTGTTCATCAGGCGGCCGTACCGACAGGTCCCGATTGACGACGATGGTGAGTGACACGTTGCGATGTCGTCGGACGTGCCTGACCTGCAGCGGAGGTGTTGGGCAGATACGAAGACGATTAGAAGACACAGGAGTGGACGAATGTCAAACGTATTCCATGCATGATATAGATGCTCCAAGCACGAGGAATTCAAAGGCCTGCCTAGACGCGAATGACAACCTTGCCGAAATGCTTGCCGTCGGCCATGTACTGATAAGCTTCTCTCAGTTGATCAAAGTCAAAGACCTTGTCGATGACCGGCTCGACGCGAGCGAGCGACAGAGCCCGGATCATGTCCTCTTCTTCGGCTCGGTTAGCGACGAACACGCCCCGGACGCACGCCGCCGAGTAAAGAATCCGCTTGGCGATGTCCTCGTCCAGAATTTCCTTGGGGATCGAAGCGTAGTTGGACAGGTATCCTTTCGGTCAGCTCGATCTGAAGGCCAGCATGCGGACTTCACCCGAGATTGCGATAAATCCGCCTCTCTTCGCACTCCCGAGACTCCTTCCCAGAGTCCCTCGCCCGCCGATCTCGATCACAAAGTCTACTCCCCGCCCAGCTGTCAGCCTCTTGGCCTCTTCGTCCCATTTCTCGGTCTTGGAGTAGTCGATGGTCTGTATCGCGTCGTCGCGGCCTCGCGCCAGCGGGGCGAGGATCTGCCTGGCGCGGTCCAGCTTGGTCTGCGACGAGGACGTGATGATGGCCTTGGCGCCGGCGATGAGGGCCAGCTGAGCTGCAGCGAGCGAGACTCCCCCTGTGCCGAGGCACAGCACCGTCTGCCCCGCTTGCAGCTTGATCGCGTGCGAGTAGAGCGAGGACCAGGCGGTCGCGTACGCCACGGTGAGTGTCGAGCCTTGTTCGTGCGTGTAGTGCTCGGGGATGAGGACCGCGTCCGCCTGTCGTCAGAAAACCGCGGCGGCTGGGCGACTCTGAAGCACTCACCTGGTCGCAGAGGAAGTACTCGGACGCGAGGCCGTCAATCCCCCCGCCGAGGCTGAGGTCAAAGCCGGAGAGCGGCGGATCTTCTTCCTGCCGTGAGCTCGACCCGGGCCCTGCCCGCCGCGCCGTGGAACGCACATGATGATGACCCGTGAACACCACAGGAGACACCCGGTCCCCGACCTTGAACCTCTTCACCTGATCTCCCACCGCGACGACGTCTCCGCTTCCGTCTGACACGGGGACGACCCCCTCCGGAATGGCATGTGCAGCCGGATACTCGTTTTGCGCAATCTGCAGGTCCCGAGCATTGAGTGAGATGGCCCTGATGCGGACGAGGATCTATCTGTCAATCCTGCGCGCGGTCGCTACATGCGTGGCTCACCTGCGTAGGCGACTTGATCGACGGGACAGGCGCGTCGTGTTCTAGCTGGATGCCTGAGAGATCGCCCCGGCTGGCGAGGACGTATCGCTTCATCTTATCGGGTACGGGTGACATCGTCAACTGCCAGAGGTGACTGTACGCTTCAGAGGTGGGCAGACTTTGGGAGACCGCCTCTGATAGACGTGTGCATGCTGACTGATATTCCATGCATAGTCCGCGGGCAGCTTACGGGAACATGACGAGGATGACCATGATGACGGGGATCGCTTCTCCAAACGAGCGCCGAGAAAGCCGGAGCCTCGCCGCGAGGCGAATCGCCTTCTCCCTCGAGGGATTTGACAGGCGCGATCATTCGCGCATAACGGGCCCCGACGGAGGATACAGAAGGGGAACGATAACCTGCAAGCGCAACTGAGCCGTGACCAGGTCCAGATCGATCAATAGATGCATAGGACACAGCAGCACGACCCAAATTAGCAGATACAACAACGCCACGCCACGTCTCGCGACTCTAGTCTAAACACCCACGCTGGCCTAACCAGAGCACATGACACAAGCGTCCTTGTTCTCGATGCTGCACTGCAGAGCCGCCTCGGCTCGCTCTTCCGCACGTCGCTTGGCCTCCTCGTACGAGATCTCTTCCTCCTCAGACGGGCCAGGGCTCGACTCGGAACGGGCGCTGCGCGCGGTCGAAGCGGCAGTGACCGATGCAGGGATAGGGCTCGAAGCGGTAGTGGAGATCTTGACCTGTCGCATGGGCGCCACGAGCGACTCGGCAGCGGCGACGGGGGCCTTGGCGGCGGAAGCGTTCTCTTTGGCCTCTGAATGTCAGTCTGGAGACACACCAAAAACAATCGCGAACTCACGCTTGAGGGTAGCGGCGTCGATGGTGAACTGGATGGCGTTGGCAGCGGGCTTGGTACGAAGGTAGTACATGCCCGTCTTGAGTCCCCGCTTCCAGCCGTAGAAGTGCATCGACGTAAGCTGCGAGAACGACGGGTTGGCCAGGTGGATGTTGAGCGACTGCGACTGGTCGATGAACGCTCCTCGATCGGCGGCGAGGTCGATAACCGCCTTTTGCGACACCTCCCACACCGTCTTGTAGATCGCCTTGAGCTCGGACGGGATGGAGGGGATGTTCTGGATGGATCCACCGGCGGCAATGATGAGGTTCTTCATGTTGTCGTCCCAGAGACCAAGGTTGATCAGGTCTCGGAGGAGCCATGGGCAGACGACCTGGAAGTCGCCCGACAGGACTCGTCGCGAGTACAGCATCGACGTGTACGGCTCGAAGCTGTCGTCAACGGAAGAACACGTAACTCTAAGGCTGAACTCACCACTCGTTCCAACCCAGAATCTGCGAGGTCGAGGCGGTCGGCATCGGGGCGACCAGGAGCGAGTTCCTAACTCCGTGCTTGGCAATCTGCTCTCGCAGCGGCGCCCAGTCCCACAAGTCGGTCGGAACCCGGCCCCAAAGGTCAAACTGCAGCTTGCCCTGCGAGATTGGCGAACCCTCGTACGTCTCGTACTTGCCCTGCTCCTGAGCCATCTCGCACGAAGCCTCGAGCGCGGCGTGGTAGATGGTCTCGAAGATCTGGATGTTGAGCTCTCGAGCGGCCGGCGAGTCGAACGGCATTCGCAGTGCCATGAACGCATCGGCGAGACCCTGCACGCCGAGACCGACGGGTCGGTGTCGCATGTTCGAGTTGCGGGCCTCCTTGACCGGGTAGTAGTTACGCGTGATGACCTGGTCAAGGTTCTTGGTGACGACCTTGGTGATCTCGTGCAGCTTCTTGAAGTCGTAGACTCGCCTCTCCATGTCTACAAAGGCGGGGAGCGCGAGCGAGGCCAAGTTGCAGACAGCGACCTCGTCCGGAGCAGAGTACTCGATGATCTCGGTACACAAGTTGGATGACTTGATCGTGCCAAGGTGCTGCTGGTTCGACTTGCTGTTGGCGGCGTCCTTGTACAGGATGAAGGGGGTTCCCGTCTCGGTCTGCGCCTCGAGGATGGCGAACCAGAGCTTCTGCGCCTTGATCGTCTTTCGGCCCTTGCCCTCCTGCTCGTACTTCTCGTACAGCGCCTCGAACTCGGCACCGTGGACATCGGCGAGGCCGGGGCACTCGGCGGGGCACATGAGCGTCCAGTCGCCATCGGCCTCGACTCGCTTCATGAACAGGTCCGGGACCCAGAGAGCGTAGAACAGGTCTCGCGCTCGCACCTCCTCTTTACCGTGATTCTTTCGCAGGTCCAGGAAGTCGAACACATCCGCGTGCCACGGCTCGAGGTAGATGGCGAAAGCACCCGGTCGCTTGTTGCCACCCTGGTCGACATATCGCGCCGTGGCGTCATATGCTCGCAGCATCGGGACGATACCGTTGGAGAACCCGTTGGTTCCGGCAATGTACGATCCCTTGGCTCGGATGTTGTGGATGTGGAGACCGATACCACCGGCGGTCTTGGAGATCTTGGCGCACGTCTTCAGCGTCTCGTAGATACCGTCGATCGAGTCGTCTTGCATGGCGACAAGGAAGCACGATGACATCTGCGGGTTGGGCGTACCGGCGTTGAACAGCGTCGGCGAGGCGTGGGTGAAATATCGCTCAGACATGAGGTTGTACGTCTCGATCGCCTTGTCGATGTTGGTGCCGTGGATACCGACCGCCACTCGCATGATCATGTGCTGGGGTCGCTCAACAATCTTGTTGTTGATTCGCAGCAAGTACGATCGCTCCAATGTCTTGAAGCCAAAGTAGTTGTACGCAAAGTCTCGGTCGTAAATGATGGCCGAGTCGAGTCGCTCCTTGTTGTCCATAATGACCTGGTAAACGTCGTCGGCGATCATGGGGGCGTGCTTGCCAGTCTTGGGGTTGACCCACTTGTACAGGTTGTCGACGACCGTAGAGAACGACTTGTTCGTCTCCTTGTGCAGGTTGGAAATGGCAATTCGGGCGGCCAGAATGGCGTAGTCCGGATGACGCGAGGTCATGTAGGCGGCTGTCTCAGCGGCCAGGTTCTGGAGATTAGTCGGGGATCCTTCTGCTGAAGTTCCAGCTTCTTCCTCTACTCACGTCCAGCTCAACTGTTGTCTGTGGTTGTTAGCTCGTTCAATTCAGCCTGTTACGAACTCACGATCCCTGCATAGATACCCTGGATCACTCGCATGGTAATCTCGGCAGGCT
>Ga0308169_10001413_pt1 | contig 28222 bp, 34 predicted proteins | sample PhyBR1_2_FD_202139 | JGI IMG/M metagenome (GOLD analysis project Ga0308169, IMG submission 202139) | Phyllosphere microbial communities from UC Gill Tract Community Farm, Albany, California, United States - DLSLSB.R1 | ecosystem: Host-associated > Plants > Phyllosphere > Unclassified | place...
CTCTAGCTCTTTTGACCGGATCGACCGCCAGAGTGCATCTGCGAGCTCTTCGTACTCAGGGAAGCAGCGGCTACCGATTTACCGCCCTGTGCGAGAAGCGGTGACGCAACAGATCCTCGATCCGCCAGGCTCGCGGCTGCTCCCTCTCGCTCTCTCTCTACACAGACTCTCTTCACTCGGTGCGCCCCCTCTGAGCTGCAGCCATGCTCTCTGTCCGCGGACCCCAGCTCACCACCGCCCGCCGCCTCCTCTCCACCTCCCTCGCTCCCTCCGCCGCCTCGACCCTCCTCGTCACCGTCCCCGCTCCTCGCACTCGCCCCACCGCACTCCCGACTCGCACGACGACCCGCGCCTTCCGCTCGACAGCATACACCATGGCCCCCAACGACCCCTACACCGCAAAGGCCGAGAAGGGTGACTCGGAGACGCCCGCCTCGCAGAAGTGCGTCTCGTCCCCTCCTCGTCGCCGGAACCTGCCCTTCCGCAAGCGCCTTGCTGACTCACGCACCGCTACAGGTTCGAGGAGCTGCGCTCGATCGTCAAGGAGTGCAAGTTCGGCCTGCTCGTCTCGCGCAGCAAGGAGGGCCACCTGCATTCTCGCGCCATGTCGCCCGCGTCGCACCAGGGCCTCGTCTTCTCGTTCATCGCCAACGAGGACTCGGGCAAGTTTGACGAGCTCGAGAACGACGAGAACGTCAACATCTCGTTCTCGGACAGCGGCTCGACCGACTGGGCCTCGGTCGCCGGCAAGGCGCGCGTCACCAAGGACGAGAAGACGTGCGTCGGCTCTTTCCCTGTCGCCTGCTGCCCGTCGAGGCTGGCGCAGGCGTCTGCGCGATCTTGAGCGCGGCGCTGACGAGATCCTCCTCGCTCGCAGGATCAAGGAGCTCTGGAACCCGATGATCAAGTCGGTGCGTCGCACTCCCTCCTGGTCGGGCAGCTCTCCGTCGCCTCGACTGACTCGCCTCCTCCCCGCAGTGGTTCGGAGACCTGAAGGACGGCGTCCGCACGGGCGAGCCGGGCGACCCTCGCATCGCCGTCATCCAGGTCATCCCCGACGAGGTGAGCCCCGTTCTCTCGCTCTCGGCTCTCTCCGCTGCAGCCATGTTCTTCTCGAGCCTTCACTGACTCCCCTCGGCCCCCTCGCAGATCCGCTACGTGCGCCCTCCCCTTCCCCGCCGCTCTCCTTGCCGACTCGAGCTGACCCTCCCCTCCCTCCTTCGCGCTCGCAGTGGATCAAGACCCGCACGTCGCTCGGCCAGACCGTCGAGGTCCTCAAGGGCGCCATCACGGGCGAGACGGCCGCGCCGGGCAACCTGCGCACCATCTCGAGCGCCGAGGTGCGTCCCTCTCCTCCTCGACCCCTCTTCCTCCTTGCACGAGCTGACCCTCTCCCTCTCGCCGCCGCACGCAGCTCGAGCTCGCCAGGCAAGTCGAGGGCTCCAAGGCCTGAGTGGGCTACACCCCTCTGCCGTCTTTGCCCCGCCGCTCGACCCTCGAGCTGACTCGCCCCCCCTCTCTCTCTCGCTCGCAGGCGCGACCAGGCGTAGACGTCTTCTCCACCTCGCACGCAGACGTTGTTGCACAGTCCCTTGTTGAGCAGTGTGTCGAAATTCACAAACGCAGTTCTTCCTCTTGCTTTCGGCGCGGTCCAGCGAGAGAGAGAGCGCGCGGACGAGGTCAGTGCGCCGGCGGTCGAGCGCTCTCGCACAAGCTCGAGGCGGTGACAGCGAGCGACCCTTCCGATTTGCGCAGAACGTGAGAGAAGGAGCGGGGCGAGCACGCTTGCGAGCAGTCGAGCGAGGTCGACAATGGCGCGACCGAGGAACTTGAGAAGGTCGGCGAAACGCTCGAGTCCGGCTCGTCGTCCCGAGGTGAAGGAACTCAAGCTCAGCTGGGCCAGGAGATGCTGACTGCACAGACGCTCTGCAGCGGCGACCTATCGCGCTGCTGCCGTGAGCGCTCGAGCCGTCGCGGTCCAGCTTCCGGCGTGCCGCTGACCGTGCCGAGGGTTCGATCGTTTCCCCTTCGAGCAGGTGCGCACCGCGCCGGCTGCGGCGTTTTGCTCACGCCTTCGCACGCCTGCTCGGGCGAGTTCCTAGCTTGGGTCGCCCGACTCGTCCTCCCTCTCTCTCCTCCCTCCTCCGCCGCACACGCACCCACTGCGCACCATGTCGGCCTCGCTCGCCCGCCGCGTCTTCAAGCCCACGCCCGCACAAGCCGTCATCCGCCGCACGAGCTGCCCCGTCTCGCGGTTCCTCCCCGCCGGCGCGCTCGAGGCGGGCCCGGCGAGCGTCTCGGCACGCACGGCCAACGCGGTCGCGCATCTCACCGTCACCGCGGCACTCGCCGCATCCGCTGTGCGTCCCCTCTCTCCCTGACCCTGGTACGCGCCGGCCGGGCAGGAGCTGGCAGCTGACCCCGAACCCCCACTTCGCTCCCCCAGTTCACCGTCCTCACCCACCCGGACTCGCTCTTCTTCGACCACCCGCCGCGGTCCGCCATCTCGTGGACGCCCGAGCGACACCTCGCGAGCCGCGAGCTCCACACGGCGGGGGCGCACCCCGCGCGCTCGTCCTCCCCTCCTCCCACCGGCTCGCCCTCGCTCGTCTCGGCCGCCCCGCCCGCACCCTCTATCGTCGCCGCGCCGTCGTCGTTGGCTCGCCCGGTCGTCGCAGCGAGCGCTGTCGCAGGGGCAGACTGGCACTGGGAGCTGAGGCTTGCAGGCGTCCTTGGGCGGTCGCTCTCGGGCCCGTGAGCCCTTCCTCTCCTCCTTCTTCCTTCTTGCTAGCCTTCCCCTCCTTCGTCGTTCTCTCCCTCCTTTGTCGATAGTGCTCTCTCCCTTCATCCTTGTCGTACATCCGTAGCATCTCTCTCACGCCCTTTGCAACTCGTTTCCCCTCTTCCTCCTCCTCGTGCTTGAGAAGGCCAACTCGCTTTCGTGACAGCGCGGCGGTGCGAGGGCGCGCTCCCTTTGGGCTCCTGCTGTACTCTCGAGACGCTGCGAGGGGCGGCGATAGGCGCCGAGCTGTCTTGTCAGCGCTATCGAGGTCGGCGAACGACTCGACCGCTTTTCGGCGGAGCTGCTTCTCCTTCGCCGCTCTCGCTTCCTCGCTCTCTTCTTTCCTGCTCGTTATCGAGATTCTTAAGCTACGCGCTCCTCGACCAGCTCACCGACGCACCGCGCCGCACCCGACCCGCCGCCTCGCCTCGTCGACATGCTCGTCCCGACCCAGCTGCACTCGCTCCGCATCACGCCGCTCGTGCACGACCCGAAGGAGACCAAGGTCGACTTCGGTGCGACCGTCGAGGGCGTCGACCTGAACGACGTCGACCCCGAGACGTTCGCCGTCCTGCGCGACGCTGTCCTCAAGTACCGGCTCCTGGTCTTCAAGGGTCAGTCGAGGCTCGAGCCGAAGAACCAGCTCGCCTTTGTGCAGCGGTTCTCGCCAGGATCGAACAACTTCAGCCACGCGCTCGACCCCAACTACCTCAAGCGCCGAGGTGTGCGTCCTGTCCCTCTCGCCCTCCATTCGCTCGCCCTTCCCGCCTTCCTGCCGGCTGTTCCCTCGCTTTTGCTCCTACAGAACGTCAGAGCTGACTCGCACGATCGACCTGCAGAACAGCGGCGCGACAATCCCGGGCGTGCCGCAGTGCCAGATCCTCGGATATGGCCAAGTCCCGCCCGGCCACTACGGCCTGTCGGACGACGGCTTCATCGCTCGGCAGGACCACCGCAAAATGCACAAGACGCCTCTGAGCGACGACGAGCTCGAGCAAGGCTTCACGCGCATGATGCAGCTCCGTGCGTCCGTCTCGAGCCCGCTTCGACCCTCGCACGGACCCCTTCCGCCGCTCGAGCGCTGACTTTCCTCTCTCGCGCGCAGACTTCGACGGCGCGCTGTACGGCGTCCCACCGCCTTTCGTCGGCTCGCTGCTCGCCGTGCACACGCCCAAGGGCGACGACCTCACGCTCACGTTCGACAATGCCAACGGGCGCGGCGAGAAGCGGATCGCGCCCGGCTCGACGGCTTGTGCGTCCCCCTTTCGCCTTCTCTACGCTCTCGAAACGAGCAGAGCACTCTCCTGACCGGTTCTGAGGCGACAGACTTCAATGCAGCGCAAGCTTGGCGGCTCCTGACGGACGAGCAGCGCGAGACGGCTCGGCACTCGACGGTCACCTACGCGCCTCACGCCTTGTGCGTCTCTCTCTCTCCTCTCGAACTGTGCCTCTACAAGCTCGAGCGAAAGCTGACGAGCGCACGTCGACGCAGCTCCTGGATCGCGTCGACCAAGTTCACGAGCGACGGCTCGTCGATCGTCACCGAGGGCAAGGAGGTCCCGCTCGACGACCTGCCGCCGTGGGAGCACAGCAAGCTCAAGACGATGCCGATGGTGTGGTACTCGCCGCTCGACGGCACGCCGTCGCTCATGATCCACGGCCAGTGTGCGATGCGCGTCCAGGTCAAGCGCTCGGTTGACGACGAGGTCAGGGTGCTCGACGACCTGGCCGAGGTGCGAGCGTTCCTGCAGGAGTGCGTCCCGATTCCTCAAAGCTCTAGAGCGGCGCAGCTGAGCGTCTGAGAAGCTGCGCCCGCACGTCGAGGTCGAGCAGGCCGACCTCGAACGGCACAGGCTCGAGCAGGTCGACCTCGAGCAAGCCGTTCCTCAGACTGACCCAGCCTTCCCTCCCTCCCTCGCAGGTACCAGCTGCCGATCCTCCGCCCCGAGTACGTCTACGCGCACAACCACCAGGAGGGCGACCTAGCCGTGTGGTACAACCAGGGCATGTGGCACTCGATCACCGAGTTCCCCGAGCGGTGCGGCAGGAGGATCATGCACCAGGTCAACCTCGGGCACACCGTCGACCCGGACGAGGTCCCGCTCGACGAGGGCGTCGTGCGGCAGGAGTAGCGAGAGGCGCGGCTGGAGCGAGGCGTGCAACTCGAACGAGCGCTGCATGTGCGTCCCGAGCTGTGCGTCGCCAAGCCAGCGAGAGAGGAGCCGGTAGCGATGCGCGAGGAAGCAGATGCACAGCACGAGGCAGCCACGAGGCAGCGTGGGCCTCGGAAGGAGCGAGAGGCTGAGCGAGAGGAGGAGGAGGAGGGGAGGGAGGCACAGCTCGGGCCGGGCGGGGAGCTGGTACACCGGACGCAGCAGTACTGGTGCTAGCGCTCGCGCGCTCTCTACAGCTCCCTGGCGGGCGAGCGGTGGAGCGTGTCGAGGAGAGAGCCGCTCGCTCGTCCGCTCGGGACAACAAGGTCAGCTCCGCCTCGCACGCCTGCTCTGCCTCTGCAGCACACACAAGCACCGTCAGCACATCGACTCGACAAGTCGACACGCCGCAGCCCGCACGCCGCCAGAGCCAGCCAGGCCACCGTTCCCCTCCCCCACTCTCGCCCTGGATCCGTCCGCCCTCTTCCTCGCGCCCGCCAAGGTCCAGATCTTGCTCGTACCCGTCCACCCGATCAAGCGCAGCAAGTTCGACCGCCATGTCGAGCTCCTGAAGCAGTTCGCCAGCGTCCCGCTCGCCGACGTCCCTCCCGACCGGCGAGGCGAACGAGGTGCGTCTCTCTCGCTCTCGGCAGGCTCTCTGAGGTGCTGGGTGGGTCGAGAAGGGTGACTTTGAGCGGTCAGGCGGCCGGCAGCTAGCCTCGCGGTGGCGTCACGGATCGTGCTTCCTCACGGTCACGAGAAGCGATGAGAAGTCGAGCCACCAGAGCACGGCGCAAGAGCTCTCGCGCACACAGCTGACCCTACTCCTTATCCCCCACAGCGGTCTTCTCGTCGAGCCCGACCACGCCGGGCAACCTCCTGTTCAACTACCTCACCCCGACCACCTGGGCGCCGCAGCACCCGCTCTCGTTCCTCTCCGAGCTGCAGGTCCACCGCCGCATCCAAGGCATCATCGGCATCCTCGACGCGACCGAGTACCGCGGCAAGTCGCTCGGGACCGCCCTCGCGGCGTTCCAGGCGTCGCTCAAGTCGCTCCCCAAGACGTTCGCGACCAAGGTGTACGGCTTCGACCCGACCGAGGACCAGCTCGACGAGGCGCGCCAGCTCAAGGAGAACGAGGGCCTCATCCTCGTGCCGCACCTCGGCGATGTCAGCTTCTTCCTCAAGACGGTCCTCGCCGACTTTGCCGGCGACGTCCTCTTCGACTTTTCCAACATGGTGCGTCGCACCCTCCTCTCGCCGGCTCTCTCAGACGCTCTCAGACATCGCACTGACTCTGCATGCTCACAGGCCGCCCAACTCGAGTCGCGCACGTCGATCCCGACTCCGCAGGAGACGCCCGGCGCCGCCGCACCCTTCAGCTTCGCCCCAACCAAGGGCACCGCCCAGTCGACCATCTCGACCTACTCCGCACCCACCGCACGTCGTCCTGAAATACCCGCACCCGCCAAACCCCCACCGCCCGTCGACCTCGCCTCGCTCGGCCTCGCCGCCCCTCCCCAATCCCGCACGGCGACCGGCCCGCTCGGCAGCAGCACGTCGGGCAACCGCGACGGCTTCCTGTACGGCCAGAGCATCCAGACCAACATGGCGACGCAGGCGGGCGCGGTGCCGAGCCCGCCGCCGGGCGCGCAGCTCGTCGACGCGCGCGCGAGGAAGCGGGTCGCCGGGCGCGAGAAGAAGCTCATGGGCGACATGTGGCTCCTGTCGGGACGACTGAACGAGGCCATCAACTCGTGCGTCCCCCTCTCACCTTCTCTGCTCTCGAGGGCGCGCGCTGACTCTGAGAACGAGCAGGTACAACGACGCGGTCGCGCTCACTAAGGCGTGGCCGGACCAGGTCTGGCAGGCGAGCGCTCTCGAGGGCCTCGTCGTCGCTCTCGTCATCCAGGCGACCCAGCCCAAGGGCTCTCAAGGCAGCGTGCGCGGCTTTTCGCTCTCTCCTCGACACGACTCGGCGAGCCGTCCTGACGGCGTCCCTCCTCCCGCAGCTGCCGCCCTCGCTCGTTCCGCCACGAAGCGACTCGCCCGTCGGCTCTTCGCACCATCCCGACATCTCGACCTTCCTCTCGGCCATCCCCGACCGCCTGTCGCAGGCCATCTCGCTCTACGAGAAGATGCTCCTCCCGCTCGACCGACCCGCCGACGCACCTCCGCCAGATCCCGACCGCGCCCATCCCCTCGTCTACGCCGAGGCGTGCCTGCGCTGCGCCCACTTCTACCTCGCCGTCTCGGAGGCGCACGGCAACATGCCTCGAGCGCTCGACCGCCTCGTCGCCCCGACCTTCCCCTCTTCCTCCCCCGCCGCGCCGACCCCTCCCACCGGCGCCGCCCAAGCGCGCACAGCCCGCCTCACATCCCTCTCGCCGTCCAACACCGTCCCGCGCTCGACGATCGCGCAGTGGCTCAGCGCCGCCTACTCGCCGCACCTCGCGCTCCTCGCGCTCCCGGTCCGCCTACGCCTCACGGCCGAGATCGCGAGCCTGTTCGGCCGCATCGGCTACCGCCGCAAGGAGGCGTTCGTCCTGCGCGAGCTCGCCGCGCTGTGCGCTGAGGGCGTCGCCGGGCGCAGCATCGAGGTGTTTGCGGCGTCGGGTGCGGGCGGGCCGTCGCCCATTCCCGAGGAGCCGAGCGACCCGCCGCGCGCCAACGGCTCCTCTACAGGCGCAGGAGCATCATCGTCGTCGGGTGCTGCCGCGCGAGCGGGAGCGTTCGACCGCGGCGGGAGCATCGTGCGCACCACGAGCGACCCGGCCGGCAACGACTCGATCGTGCGCATCGTCGAGAAGGTGTGCGAGGCGTTCGGGATCGAGGTCGCGCCGCGCTTGTCGCGCGAGGACGTCCAGGCCGAGCGCAAGAAGAGCATCGTGCAGGGGAGGACGCTCGAGATCCTCGAGAGCGAAGTCGGCGCGTTTGGGTGGCCAGGCCTGCAGCTCGGCGTGCTCAAGGACGCCATCAGCATTTCCGAGGCGCTTCCCGGTGCGTTCTCTCTCTCTTCTTCCTCTCGCGCCCCAGAGCTCGCAGTCGGCTGACGCACGGACCCCTGCGCCCGCAGAGTACCAGGCGGCGATCCGCTTCACCGTCACGGGCCTGCGCTCCCTGTCCGACACGATGCCGCCGCACGAGCAGTACGAGCTCGCGCAGAACATTCCGCGCGTGTTCGCCGCCGCGACGAGGCGAGGCGCTTCGTTCGAGCTCGAGTACTGGGGTCCGTCGCAGCTTGTCATGAGCCTCGAGGTCGTCAAGTGCGCCCTGCCTTCCTCCTCACTCGCACCATTCCCTGCGCTGCGCACACGATGCTGATGATGCTCTTTCGCAGGCTCTCGTCGAACCGCATCCCGCACGAGCACGCCCTCAAGGACGCCGAGCTCGACACGACCGCCGCGGCCGGCCCGCGCAACCCGTTCCTGTACGACCCGCGCCGCAAGGCCCAGGCCGCCAAGACCAAGCCGTCGGTCGTGCAGAACGAGACGACCGAGGTCTATGTCACGCTGCAGAACCCGTTCCTGTTCGAGCTCGAGATCCAGAGCATCGAGCTCAGGTGAGCCTTCTCTTCCTCCAGCCTCGCTCTCCTCGACCTCGGCTCGGCGCATATCTCCTCATCAGTGCACTGTGCTGACGTGCAGCACCTTCTGCAGCACCTCGGGCGTCCCCTTCGCCTGCGACCCGCTCTCGACCGTCATCCCGCCCGGCTCGTACCACACCGTCCGCCTCACCGGCACGCCCCAAGAACCCGGCACGCTCGTCATCCGCGGGTGCAACATCCGGCTCGCCGGCTGCGTCAGTCGCGAGTTCGTCCTGCCCGTGTGGGACGCCGACGAGGAGGAGAAGCAGCGCAAGACGGCGCTCCTCGACACGTCGCGCGAGCGCATCAAGCTCAGCGGCCTCGACGCCGTCCCGGACTCGACACCTTCAGCTACGGCCGTCCCGAGCGACGAGCTGCTCGCCGGCGACCTCAAGTTCCTCGAGTGCACCGTCGTGCCCGAGATGCCGCTCCTCTGGATGAGGTCGACCTCGCTCACGCACGGCGCACTCATGCTCTACGACGGCGAGATGTGCGTCCCCTCTTCCACTTGTACTGCTTGCTCGTCCTCGGGCCCTGCGCTGACCCGACTCACCGCCGCAGCTCGACCATCCGGATCGGCGTCGAGAACACGTCGTCCTCGCCGATCGACTTTGTCAAGATCACGTTCGCCGACTCGCTCGCGACCGCCGCGCAAGCCTACCTCGCCGAGAACGAGCTCGCTCCGACCGAGGCGTTCGAACTCGAGGGCGAGAGCGCGCACCGGCCCGTCTTTCGCTGGGACGGCTCGCCGCAAACGGTCATTGCGCCCGGCGCGTCGCACATCTTCGAGATCCAGTGCCGCGGCAAGATTGGCTGGTGCGTGACCTCTCGCTGACGGCCCAGACGGCACCTCGCAGAGCTGACGCTGTCGCCCTCGCTCGCTCGCAGTGGGTTCGGCTCGATCCAGCTCGACTACGGCTTCCTCGAGCGCGACGTCGTCCAGTCGAGCAAGACCTTCTTCACCCGACAGCTCTTCTGCGACGTCTTCATGACCGTGCACCGCGCCGTCGTCGCCAACTCGCTCGAGCTGTCGCGCCTCAAGGCCCTCCCCGAGGGGAGCGCGACGCACGGACGCTCGGCGAGCGTCGTCAGCCTCGGGCAGCGCGGCGCCGCGCTCGACAAGCGCCTCGAAGACAGCCTGCGCGAGATCGACGACGGCGAGCACTGCCTCGTCGCCGTCGACGTCATGAACGTGTACGGCAAGCCGTTCGAGGTCAAGCTCGAGCGGTACGAGACCCGTGCGTCCCCTCTTTCTCGCCCTGCCCCGACTTGAGATGACCTCGTGCGTCTACTGATGCTTCCTCGTGCGCGCAGAGAGCGAGTTCTACCAGGTCCGCCAGCGGATCGAGCCAGGAGCGACTCTGCGGTGCGTCCCCATCTCCCTCCTCGACCTCCTCTCGCCCGAGGACCGAGCCCTGACATCCAGCTCTGCAGCATGCTCGTACGTCTCGACCGTCTCGCTCTCACGACCGAGCAACTCGAGCAGCCGATCCCGGCGCTGTCCGAGCGGCAGTTCGTCGTCGCCAAGGTCAAGCGCTCGCCCGAGGAGGCGCGCCTCGAGCGCGAGCTGTTCTGGTACCGCGAGGAGCTCCTGCGTCGCGTCAAGCTTTCCTGGAACGAGGTGCGTCTGCTTGCTCCCCTCTCTCGAGCCATCGAGCCGCCGAGGGACATAACGAGCTGTCGACCGGCCTGACCTCTCGCCTCCCTCCCGCAGGTCGGCAGCCTGCGCTCGGGCGAGGTCAGCCTGCGCGCGCTCTTCCTCGACAAGTCGATGCTCGACGTTCTGCGAGGCGACGCCGTCGAGGTCGAGCTCTTCCTCGAGGAGAACCCGGCGTCCGAGCCGGGCGCGTTCGAGCTGCGAGGGCGAGGGTCGCGCCTCGCCTACTCGGCGGTCGCCGACGACTTCATCGACGTCTGCGCCAGGGTCACGAACCACTCTCGTGCGTGCTCAGCCTCTCTCTCTCTCGCTCTCTCGGTTCAAGTTGCGCCGCTGACTCCTCGCCCTCGCCCCTCTCTCTCTCCCTCTCGCTCGCAGCTTCGCCTCTCGAGCTCACCCTCCGCCTCGACCTGCGCCCGCCCGAGTCGACACGTGCTACGTCGGCCGCCCTTGTCCACCTCGCTCGCTACGTCGTCGTCGAGGGCGTCTCGCCCGTCTCGCTCGCCCGACTAGAGCCCGGCGCGTCCTGCGAGGCGCGCATCCCGGTCTGTCTCCTCGCGCAAGGTCGGTACGAGCTCGGGTGCGTCATCGAGGAGGTGCGGAAGGAGGACGGGCGACGGCGGGCGTGGGGTGCGAGGGAGCCGCTCGTAGTTGACGTGGAGCGATGAGGGGCTGCAACTCGACGAGCATCTCTCTCTTCAGTGTCGACACGTGAGAGCTCATTACAGTACCCAACGTCTACGTGTGCGCGCGCTGCCGGCCCGAGGCGGCCAAGTGCGCTGCCAAGTCGGCCTGTGGAACAGCAGTTTGAGAAGGTCAGCGCCGACCGCCGAGTCGACGAGAGAGGCAGAGACGCACGTTGAGATTGGGGTGAGGGCCGCCGAGAATCTGCAGGAGAAGATATCAGTGCTGTACGCGTGAGAGGCCCGTCGCCGAGAGAGGTCGGAGCTGGACGGACCTTGCGGTTGGCGACGCCCAGCGCTCGCAGCGCCTCGACGGCGTCGAAGGTGATGGCGGCGCGCACGCCCGACTCGTAGAGCGAGCTGCGCTTGCGGGACGCCTCGACGCAGAATTTGAAGGCGATCGGGACGCCTCGGTCCGAGCCGATCTTGGTAAAGTCGATGTCGAAGGCGAGCGAGCCGGCGTAGTCGGAGAGGTAGATCCGAGAGCAGCGCCACTTGCGCGCGTACCTGCAGCACGCCGAAGTCAATACATGTCACTGCTGCTGAAGTGGAGCGAACGCACAGGAGGAGCTGCGGCAACAGCTTGTACGCGCGACGGTCGTTCTGCTTGTCGAGCGAGCGAGGCCGGGCCTTGAGATCTTTTGGCCAGTCTTCACGCCGCACGAGGTTGTAGCGCTGTGAGGGAGGGCGACAAGTTAGTCTGAGAGCTCGCACGAGCGTGACGAGCGTGAGGAGGAAGTGCGCACGGACCTTCATCTCGATGATGACTAGCGCCTTCTGCAGCCTGAGCAGCCGCTCGCCCTTGGCGTTCTTCTGCTTGCTGAGGAGTGCGAAGACGTGGTCGAGCCTGAGCGCTGGTGGAGGCGATAGAATAAGGTCAGCCCTGGAACTTGGCGCAGGAGAATCAAAGCGAGGAGGGAAGAGGACGCACACGAGCGCGACGTCGAACTCGACTCTGCCTCGACATCCTCTGCGACGACCTCGCTGAGTAGGACGACCTCGAAGTGCTGACGAAACTCCTCGGCGACGAAGTCCTGCAAGACGGCAAGGGCGGGGTTGAGGATGTTCGAAACAAAGGCCGTGCTGCAGGCGGAGGACGGTGCCGAGGAAGAACGTCAGCTCAATGTGTGCCCAGCGGGTAGAGCACAAGGAGATGGAGACGCACGATGCGTCGGCCTCATTGCCGAGCACTCGACGAGTCTGCGACAGCGGAGGAGCTTCGAGCTTGCGAGCGGCGTGGACGAAGTGGACCTCGCTCGGCAGGGTTCGCGCCTCGGGCCACCCGCGCCCGACGAGCTCGGCTCCTAGGTAGAACTGCTGGTTGTAGCGGCCCTGAGTGAGCTGCTTCGCCAAGCGAGCCGTGCTGGACGTGTGCGAGATGTCGCAGTGGAGACGAGGCTGCAGGAGAAGCGGGAGGGCAGTGCCGCTCGCGAAGCCGGGCTTGACGTAGAGGTACCCTCGGAGCTCGCTGAGCGCGACGCTGCTCTTGACCCGCTGCAATGACAGATTCAACAAGCTGTTCTTGGGACATTTCCTCGCCGAGGAAGAAGCGCACCTCGTGGTACTCGGCGCGCGACAGTGCCGGCTGCTGCTGGGCTTGGCGATGCCCGGGCGAGTAGAACACGACAGCGCGCACTTGCCCCCTCGCGTGAGGAAAGAAGGAGGAGAGGAAGCCGGTCGACCGTGGGGGCGAACGCCGGCCGACGCTCAGGCCGCTTGCGGAGCCGTCGCGCGGCGCCTCCGATCTGCGTCGCACGATCGCCGTGGCGAGGCTCACAGTGGACATGCTGATGCTGCGAGTCGGCAGAGAGAGCGAGAGAGAAAGCGCGGGTCAATCTGCTCAGCGCAGGTCCGCCCGCAGGACGAGTCGCGGCGTTCGTCCGCCTCGGGGGCGCTTGCCGGTTCGTCGGTGGCGGGCAGCAGCGCATTCTCCTGATCGGACTGGCCGAGCGACCTCGGTTGCGCAGCTCGCTCGACGATTCTTCTTCGCGGGCGGGTGTGCGTCGTCCTCCTCGACTTGAGAAGGTCGCCAGCGCCGGCGAGCGCAGAAGTGCCAGCGCTTGGTCACAATGTCATCAGCTCTGGGCTGATGATCAACAGCCAGGAACCGATCGCTGTCGAGCGGAGTCCACTAGTCCACACGGGGAAGACGGGCGGCGCTCGCGCCAGGCCCGCACGCACCCCGCACGGTCCCCGTCGGCGTGCTGCCTCTCGCTTTGTCTGCGCTCCGTCCGGCTTCCTCGGCTGCTCTCTTCTGAATTGCTCCCTCCCGCTTTCCTCGACATCAGCATGGCGTCAGCGCAGCCCTCGGCGGACGACTACATCGGCTTCTACGTCGATCCGCCGACGGACGAGCAGCTCGACGAGCTCAAGGCGCTTCGAGCCCGCGCTCTCGACTACCCTCTCGAGCCCGGCGCCTCGCTCAGCTGGGAAGGGCCCAACCTCCACCCCGAGTCGCTCCCTCCCGCCGACTACCCTCGCGACCCGCCCCTCCCCTCGCCGCACGAGCCTCGCCCGCTCCTCTCCGTCCTCCTCGCGGACGACTCGCCCGCCGGCAGCCGCCCATCATGGTCGCTGCGTCTCCTCGAGGGTGTTCAGACCGGCGCCGACAGATGGTCGCAAGTCTGGCGCTGCGAGGCGGTCGACGGGCAAGGGCGCACGGTCGGGCGAGTCGTCCTCAAGCTGTACCACCAGGCGCTCTTCCCCTTCCCCGACCGCGACTTGCACCCGAACGTCGAGCACGACGTCTTCTATTGGTGGCCGGCCCATCACGCCGAGGCGTGCGAGTCGAGGGCGTACCGGTGCGTCCGACCTTTCTCTCAGGCTCTCGCTTCCGGCGTGTCTTGCGAGCTGACGCCCTGCCTCCCCTCGCAGCGAGCTCTCGGCGTATCAAGGGCGAGACGTTCCTCTCTGCTACGGCTTCTACAAGTTCCGCCTCGTCGACGGTGACGAGGTCGTCGGCGTCGTTCTCGAGGACCTCGTCGACCAGATCGTTCCCTTCATTACGGTCCGCGACGCTCTCGGCTCGACGCAGCGAGGCACGTACGAGCAAGTCGATGCACTTGTACGTCCCTCGCCCTCTCGAATGCTCACGGTGCCGTCGCTGACGAGTCGTCCTTTCTCTACAGGCCTGCGCAGCGTTCGAGCTCCACCGTCGAGTGACCGACTCGGGCCTCATCTCGACGGCCAACCACGTCGAGGACCTGCATCAGCTGAAGAGCAGCTGGTCCTGCATCGTCGCCATCGGCTTCGGCCACTGCGAGTTCCTCGACCGGGCGCGCGAGATCCACCGGCGCAACCTCGAGCGAAAGCGTGCGCACGGTCCTCTCGGACCCTGGGACGAGGTGTCTTGGGCTTTGACCAAGAGCGAGTCGACCGTCGTGTCGACGGCGCGGGTCCTGTTCAAGGCCATGGGCCATGACTACTTCGAGTGGCGCGAAGAGAAGGCGACGCAGGAGAGGCTGAGCTTCCTCGAGACCGAGTTGTAGACCTTCCCGCCTTCTCCAGCTCGTCCATGCGTCTCCGCTGCAATACACTGTCATTGACGACGATACCGAAGCCGAGCAAGAACAGGAATGAGCGAGAGCGCGAGAGCCGACGACGAGCGCGTGAGCGAGAAGCCGGGGCTCGAGCGCAAGCGAGCTGGGAGCGTCGCGACGACGACGACGACGAGCGAGCGAGAGAACGAGAGAAAAGTGTCTGTATCATTGTCCGACGTCGACTGGAGGAGCCCTCGTCCTCGCTCTATGCCCGATGGCTGACGACCTGGACCCGCTCGACCGGGCTCGCTCCTGCGCTTCCCGCCGCGCCGCCCTCGCCGCTCTCGAGCTCCGTCGGGCTCGCCGCGCCGCCCTCGGCGCCGACGAGCGCCGTCCTGCTCGAGCTCCCTCGGTCCGTGAGCGCGATCCCGCCCTGCGCGCGCTGGTGGTACTGCTCGTCGCTCTCTGCGCGGCTGAGCGCGACGGGCAGCAGCGTCGGCGAGCGCGCGCCGCCGTTGCTCGAGCTCATGCTGAGGCGGCTCAGCGCGGCCGTGCTCGCATTGGCGAGCGCGTCGCGGCTGTCGGTCGCCGACGAGAGGAGCCAGCTCGCCTTGGGGACGATGCCGCCGCTCGGACCGCCGGGCGACGACGACGACGACGTGCCGTCGGCGCGCCGCGCGCCGTCGGTAAAGTCGAGGTCGGTGAAGGTGGGGAGGTCGAGGGCGGCGGGAGGGGGAGGAGGCGGGCGGCGGGCGTGACGCTGCTGCTGCTGCTGCTGCTGCTGGGCGAGCGCGCGGCGAGGAGAGCGCGGCGAGCGCGGCGGGTCGCGCAGGTAGCCGTCGCCGCCTGCGGCGCTGCCCCTGCTGCTCGCGTGCGAGCGCGCCGAGTCGTGCGAGGTGCGCGAGGGCGGGAGCGGCGGGAGGTCGACGAGCGCGGCGGTCGGGGACGGCGGCGAGAGGACGAGCTCGACGCTCGACGATGCGGCCGGGTGGATCTCGTTCTCGTCGACGACCGGGACGGGCGGCGCGAGAGCAGGTCGCTCGGTCGTCGCCGACTTGGGCTCGTCGTCCTCGTCCGCCTCGAGCCCGGTCGCCGACGACGCCTGGACCGTGACCGAGAGCGGCTGCGTCGGCGCGCGGCCGGGCACGCGCATGGGGAGCATGCCGCGCGGCTGAGGGACCGACGAGCCGACGCCGAGCGAGCGCCACTTGCGGCGGCTGCGCTCGCACAGGATGCCGATGACGCCGCCCGAGAGGTCGAGCTTGGCGGCGAGGCGGCGGTACTCGGTGCGGACGACCCTGCGTGACGCGCATGAGGCGAGTCAGCGAGGGAGCAAGGTGGAGAAGAGGAGAAGAGAGCGAGGGGGACGCACCAGGTCTGTGCGCTGCGAGCGCCCGGGCCCGAGCCGACGACCTCCTCGCCGTACACGCCCGACTCGAAGTAGCCCCGGTCGCCGAGCCCGTCGTCCTGCGCACCGCGCCAGTCGTCCTCGCTCCCGCTTCCATCGCTCGCGCTGTCCCGCCTCGCCGCCTTGCCCCTCTGCACCGCCGACGCCTGCGCGCGCTCCTCGTCCCACTCGTCGTCGCCCGCGCCGTCGCCCGCGGCCGGCCGCTCGCCGAGCCGCGCAAACTCGCCGCGCTCGACGTCGTCGACGAAGGCGGCGAGGAAGCGCGCCCAGCCCGAGGGCCCGTCGCCCGGGAAGAGGACGACCTTGTCGTCGATCTCGCGCCCGAACGCGATCACCTGGCCGGGCTGGCCGTACGTGCGCGCCTTGGCGGCGGGCGCGCCCGGCGCCGAGGATGATGACGTGGGAGAGGTGGTGCCGGCGGGCGGCGGCGGCGGGTCGAGGTCGACGCCGATGTAGTTGCCGCACCGGTCGGTGAGGAGCGGGAGCCAGCCGGGGTGCGAGTAGCGCTTGCGGACCCAGCCGTCGGGGAACGAGCCCATGCCGGGCACGTCGCACCCCTTGCCGTCCTTGCCGCCGCCGACGCCGCGCCCGCCAATCTCCTCCTCGTCGGCGACGTACGGGTGCGCGCGCCCGCCCCTGCGCCGCCGCCCGTCCTGCGCCGCGACGCTCGCGCCAAACGCGTCGCCGCCGAGCCCGGCGCCCTCGAGCCCGCCGGCGTCCTCGAGCGCGCGCCAGAAGCGCCACTCCTGCTCGACCTGGTCGAGCGGCATCCACCACAGGCCGTACACGAGGCCGAGGCCGCCGACGCGCGCGCCGCCGGCCGCGCCGCCGCCGCTGCTCGTCGCGCCCGAAAAGAGGAGCTCCTGGCCGTCGTGCTGCAGGTACGCGTCGGTGACGGCGCGCGGGAGCTCGTACGGCGCGAGGGCGGCGCGCAGGCTCGACAGGGCCGGGTCGACGTGCGACGCGAGCGGGGCCGCGAGCGTGTCGGCGAGCGAGGGCGACTGCTCGGCGAGGAGGGCGCGCAGGCGGGCAAAGGTGGCGTGGAGGGGCGGCGCGCGCGACGAGCCGCCGCTCGGGGTCGAGGCTGACGACGAGGGGCGCGAGAACGAGGGGAGCGGAGGGTACGACGACTCGGCCGAGTAGCCGTTGCTGGGCGTCGAGCGGTGTGTCGGACGCTGCTGCTGCTGCTGCTGCTGGGGCGGGTAGGCCGGCGAGCGCGACGAAGAGGACGAGCCGACGAAGGCGCCGTCGGACGCCGGCGGGCCCGACATGCTGTTGCGCGGGTGCGACGCCATGCCGCCGCCGCCGAGGTCGCCGCCTCCGAGCGCGACGTCGTCGTACGCGCCCTCGTCGCCTGGGCCGTAGGGGCTCGACGAGGCCGACGGCGGGAAGGTGCTCCCGGGCGAGGCGGCCGACGAGGACGGGGAGGAAGAGGGGAACGGGTGCGGGGTGCGCTGCTGCTGCTTCTTGCTGCTGCCGCCGAAGAGAAAGTCGAGCATGGTGCTGGCGGTGCTTGTGCACTCGGGCGTGCCGAGGGTGAGGCGAGAGGTGGGTAGTCGCGGCTTGGCTGCGAGGCGAGGTGGGCGAGGAGAAGCCGAGGTCAGCATTCGTCGCGAGTGGCTCAGGACAGGTTGAGTTGGTCGAGACGGTTCCCTAAGGTGCACTGCATGCTGTTCGTAGCCCTCGCACAGCTCGCAGCGGGCCCTCGGCCGCAAGCGCCGCCCGTCCTCATCAGGCTCGTCACCCGCTCCGTCCTTCCTCCTCCAGGCCCCGCCCAGTCGCCAGAAGCACATGCGCGCCAATGAAAGAGACAACTCACAGTGCTCGGCAGGCCTTGTGCGGCGAGAGCGACGTGTCGAGGCGAGGTTGTTTGAGCGGGGGCCGAGGAGGGAGCGGGAACGATGAGGGCCGGCTCGAGTGCCGCTGCTGCTGCTTGCGGTGGGGTGCGTGTGGCGGGAGAGAGTACAGAGAGACCTGGGCCGCTGTCGGAGAGCGGACCTCGGGATGCGAAGGAAGCTGAAAGCCGAGAAACGAGCCGCCGGGGCTTCCGTTGACGAGGGCCGACAAGGCGGGCTCGAGCCCTTTCGATTGCACGCTCCCTCCTCTCTGGGACAACGCCCACGAGCCCTACCTCCCCCTCCCCCTCCCCGACCTCTTGCCCCTCCTCGAGCTCCCCCCTCCCGCGCCCGGTCGCCCAACCCGCGCCGGCCCCGCGCCCAGCGCACCCTGCAGCGGCTCGACGAGCGCGAGCTCGATGCTCACCGTGCTCTTGGTCCGCGACTGGTACACGAGGTCCTCGTCCTGCGCACACGGCGGGCGGCGTCAGTCCCCTGGCGGGCGAGAGAGAGCGCAAGGGGGACAGAGGGAGAGGAGGACGCACCTCGTCGAGCGGCGTCACCTCGTCCGAGACCGTCTTGCTCCCCGTCCGTACCGACATGCGCACGATGCCCTCGCCGTCGTCCTCGCCCTCGCCGCCACGAGAGACGGGCGCAGGAGGCTCGCCGCCCGGGACGGCGTCGCGGATGGCGAGCGCGAGCGAGAGCGCGAGCGGGATGGCGGCGCCCATGGCGTTGACCGTGAGGGAGGTGCATCTGTGGAGAAGAAGACAGAGTCAGTGCAAGCACAACCTCAACCCGCAGCACGCTCGGCGGGGCGAGAGCTCCCCCTCGCCCCGACCCAGAGAGAGGCAGCGAGCGCGCGACGCACCCTCTCTCGACAAACGCCCCGACGCCCATCTTGAGGTACCCGGCAAACCCTAGCCCCTGCGCGCCCTTGCCCTTGTCCCTGCGCACCCACAGCTCCTCGCGCTCGACACGGTCGCCGAGGTCCTTGGACCGGCCGCCGACCTTTGCGCCGGCGAGCGACGCGGTGGGGCGCACGCGGGCGCGCTTGGCCGTCGAGGTTGAGGAGAGTGGAGGGTGCGCGAGGGCCGCGTCGGTGCGTGCGGTGGTGCGGGTCGGGTGGCCGGTCGAGAGGCGGCGGAGGGTGCCGGGGACGAGAATGCGCTTGGGCGGCTTGGGCGGGGCGGCGAGCTGGGTCGACTGGCTCGGTGCGGGTGCTGGGTGGGACAGCGAGGCGTCGGGCGTCTCGGGGACGACGGAGTGGGCGGTGCGTGAGGGTGGAGCGGCGAGGGAGGACGAGGGCGCGGGCGGGGAGCGGGCGACGCGAGGGCGCTTGGCGGGGCGGGCGGCTGAGCTGGAGGCCTGAGATGGCGTGGTCTGGGAGGACTGCGAGGCGGTCAAGGCACGCTTGGGGGCCATGTGGGGCGAGTCGCGGCGAGATGGAGGAGAGCGAGAGAGCGAGGAGGAGCAGGTCCGCCCCGTCCCTCGCACCTCGACAAGGGCGACTAGCTCTTTCTTGCTTGTGAGCTCAACGCTGAGCCACTCTCGACCTAGGCCGACCGCCAGTCTTCGCACGCCCCAGTCGCCGCCCGCCGCCACGAGCACAGCCTTCTCTCGCCTCGTCGACTTCCCGACCTCGCCTCAGCCGCCTGGCTGTGCGCTGCACGAGTCGTTTCGATCAGTCTCGCAAGTAGTAAGTCCGGCTGTGCCTTCCCCGCCTCCCATCCGTGGTCAGAGGAGGGTGTCCTCCTCGTCCTTGTCCTCCCAGCTGATGAGGCAAAGGCGAGGCCGTGCGCATCTCGAGCCAAGCGTGGGTGTTTGAGAAAGTCCCCTGACACTCCTTTCCACCCACAGGCACCCTCGCGCGGCTCGTCCACCGACTCACCGCGTCGACCTCGCCCACCATGTCGGCGGCCCTCCTCCCGCGCGGCTGCACCTGCCTCGCCCGCCTCCCCTCCCTCTCGCGCGCCTCCTTCTCGACCTCGACCTCGTCCCTCAGCGCCCACAGCCCCTCGCGCCCGGCCCCTCGCCCTTCCCGCGCCCGCCCCGACCCAGCCCGCACCGCCGCCTCGCCCGACCCCTGGCAGCCGCACAACCCCTCGCGCGCGCCCCAGCCCCTCCCCTCGCGCCTCAGCCCGCAGAAGCGCTTCGCCCAGGACCGCGAGCGCGAGCGCCTCGCGAGCGCCAACCTCGACAAGCCCCGGTGGCGCGGCGACAAGGGCGAGCGCCTCGCGCGCAGCGCTGCCAACGTCGCGCTCGGCGTGGACGAGATCGGCGCGCGGCTGCCCGTGCAGAGGGAGCGCAGCAGGAGGTTCAGGACGCGCGAGGAGGGCGGCGGCGAGGGCGGCGGCGGCGGCGGGGCAGCGAGGGGCGAGCGCGCGCCGCTTCCGCGCCGAGGCGCCGGCGCCGGCGCAGGAGTCGCGCCCGAGCGCATGATCCCCGGCCGCGTCAACCGCAGCATGCAGCGCACGCGCGACGAGCCGCCCGTCTCGAACGCGCCGGCGCCCGCGCCGCCTCCGCGGCATGGCCCGTCCAAGCGGGCCAAGAGCAAGCCCAAGCAGCTCAAGAAGGTCGTGCTCCCGACGACGCTGCGGCTCGACAACCTCGTCAACATCCTCCAGGAGCGACTCTGTGCGCCCTCTTTCGCCTTGGTGCTTTCGTCGGTCGTCGAAAGAGCTCGAGCTGACTTGACCTCGTCCTGCTCGCAGCTACCGTGCAGCGCGCCGCCGAGGGTATGGGCCTCACCGACACTCGACCTGATCGCTGTACGTCCCGCTCTCGCTCGTTCTCGCACAAGTCGCCGCGACACTCTCGCTGACGTGGACCTCACGCTCGCAGTGCTCACCTCGGAGGACGCCTCGCTCCTCGCCCTCGAGCTCGGCTTCGACCCCGAGATCAACGACGACGCCGCCTTCGACCTCTTCCCTCTCCCGCTCTCGCCGCCCGAGCTCCTCTCGCCGCGCCCGCCCATCACGGGCATCTTCGGCCACGTCGACCACGGCAAGACGTCTCTCCTCGACGCGCTGCGGTCCACCTCGGTCGCGGCGGGCGAGGCCGGCGGCATCACGCAGCACATCGGCGCGTTCGAGGTCGGCGTCGCGAGCATGGTCGCCAACCTGCGCGCGCGCGCCGACGCCGGCGCGGCGGCCAAGAAGCCGCCGGCGCCCGGGCAGAACAAGGTCGTCGCGCTCAGGGAGGGCGAGCCGACCATCACGTTCCTCGACACGCCGGGCCACGCCGCCTTTACGGCGATGCGCTCTCGAGGCGCGGGCGTGACGGACGTCGTCGTGCTCGTCGTCGCGGCCGACGACGGCGTCAAGCCCCAGACCGAGGAGGTAATCGGCCTGATCCGCTCGGCGTCGGACGAGCTCGGCGTCGTCGTCGCGCTGACCAAGTGCGACAAGCCGGGCGTCGACACGAACAAGGTCAAGCAGGAGCTCATGGCGGCCGGCGTCGAGGTCGAGGACTTTGGCGGCGACGTGCCGTGCGTCGAGGTGAGCAGCGTCACGGGCCAAGGGCTCGCAGAGCTCGTCGAGACGATCTCGGCCATCGCCGAGGTGCGCGAGCTCAAGGCGGAGCGGGCAGGACGGGTCGAGGGGAGGGTCATCGAGTCGAGGGTTGAGAAGGGCCGAGGGTGCGTCGGCTTCCTCCTCTCTCTCTTCGCGATCGGGCGTGTCGCTGCCGTCGTCGTGCGGCGGCACCATCGCTCGTATGTATGCACGAGTAGGAGGCTGACGCGCTCCCGTACGCTCGCAGGAACGTCGCGACCGTCCTCGTCCTGCGCGGCTGCCTGCGCAACACGGCGTCGCTCGTCGCGGGCACGACCTGGGCGCGGGTCCGCACCCTCATCCCGCCGTCGGGCAAGGCCGTCGTGTCGGCGTACCCGGGCCAGCCCGTCGAGGTGACCGGGTGGAAGGACCTGCCCGCCGCGGGCGACCTCGTGCTCGAGGCGGCGACCGAGGACGAGGCCAAGCGCGCCATCGCCAACCGGCTGCGGCGCGTCGAGCAGGAAAAGCTCTGGAGCGACGTCGAGGTCATCAACGAGAAGCAGCGGCGCGAGGCCGAGATCCTCGCGATCCGCAAGGACGAGGAGGACAAGGCCAAGGCCAAGGGCCTGCGCGGCAACGCCGTCCTGCACGCCGGCGACGCCGCCGTCGAGGAGCTCGTCGGCGCTTCGGACGGGCCCAAGGAGCTCCTCCTCGTCATCAAGGCCGACGTGAGCGGCACGGTCGAGGCCGTCGTCGGCGCGCTCGAGGGCATCGGCAACGCCGAGGCCAAGGTCAAGATCCTCAGCTCGGCCGTCGGGCCCGTCACGCAGGGCGACGTCGACATGGCGCGCGCAGTCGGCGGTGCGTCCCTTGTCCGCCTCGAGCATCTTCAGCTCGTCGTCAGCGCACTGACCCCATCCCTCCCTCTTCCTCGCTCGCAGCCACGATCGTCGGCTTCAACGTCAAGGCGCCCGGGTCCGTCATGAAGGACGCGGCCAAGGCGCCCAACCCAGTCCCGGTCCACACGTCGCCCATCATCTACCGCCTCGTCGACACGGTCCGCCAGGCGACGGCCGACCTCCTCCCCAAGTCGATCGAGACGCGCGTGCACGGCGAGGCGACCGTCCAGATGGTGTTCGACATCTCGGTCAAGGGCCGCAAGGAGCCGAAGCGCATCGCCGGCAGCAAGGTGTCGAACGGCGTGTTCCAGAAGGCGAGGAAGGCGCGCGTCGTGCGCAAGGGCGAGGTCCTCCACACTGGTGCGTCCCCTCCCTCTCCTCTTTCCCCCCCCCTCTCACACTCTCCGAGGACCAGAAGTTGACCTCGCCCCTCGGTTCGCGCGCCCGCAGGTGTCGTCTCGACGCTCAAGCAGGTCAAGAAGGACGTGCTCGAGATCCCCAAGGGCGTCGAGTGCGGCATCGCGCTCGACGACTTTGACGCGTGGGAGGTCGACGACCTCATCCAGTCGGTCGAGGAGGTCGAGGTCGCACGGACGCTGTAGCTGCGCGGGCGAGACGAGGAAGGGCGCGCGAGCGGGTCGTGCAGCGCGACACACATCTCCTCTCGGCGGCGCGAGGTCTCTCTTTCTCTTTCTCTGCTTCCTCTTCCTTCTCTCTCTTTATCGTCTTGGCGCCCTGCTTCATCGCTCGGTCCTCATGCTCGCTTCTCGCTCGACCGCGCCATCCGCGCCTCCATCGTCATCCCGACTCGGCCGAGCGCATTCCTCCAGACCTAATCGACGTGCGTCCGCTCTTTCCCTTCTTCCTCATCTTCGTGCAGCTGCTCACCCTTGCCGCTCGCCCGCAGACGTGCGCGATCGACTCGACCTCCGCCCGCACGGTCCTCCCTCGACTCGCTCGTCTCCCCTTCCTTCCCCTCGCCCTCGCCCTCCTCCTCCTCGCCATGCCCTCCTCCCTCGTCCCGATCCGCGGCCGCCCCCTCTTCATCGAAATCACCGGCACCGGCCCGCCCCTCGTCGTCCTGCACGGCCTCGGCGGCTCGACCAACCTCTTCCCGCTCGCCGACGACCTCGCGGCGCGCTTCACCGTCGTCCGCTTCGACTTTGAGGGCGCGGGGCAGAGCTCGCTCGATGAGGGGACGACGAGGATGGACGTCGAGGGGCTCGTCGAGGATGTGAGGGCGGTGCTCGAGCATGCGGCGCCGGGCGCGGGGGAGGCGATCTTGTACGGGCACTCTCTCGGCGCAGCGTGCGTCCTCCTCGTCCTCCTCCTCCTCCCCCCTCTCTCTTCCCTGCTCGCACAACTGACGCCCTCCTTCCCGCCCGCAGCGTCGCCCTCCACTTCGCCGCCTCCCACCCGCACAAAGTCTCGCACCTCGTCCTGTCGTGCCCGGGCGTCGCGCGCGCAGGGGATCCCGCAGCGGTCGAGGCGTCGCTCGCGCTCGCTGCGACGGCGCGGAGCAAAGGGACGTTCGAGATGGCCGACTTTACCGGTGCGCGAGCCCTCTCTCCCTTGGGTCGGGCGAGGAGCAGGAGGCCCGAGCGGGTCGGCGTCGACTTGCGCGCGCCGGCTCTCTTTCTACCCATCTGGAGCCGCTCACTGACTTTTACTTTCTCGCGCAACAGCCAAGAAGAACCTGCGCCCGTCCTCGACCCGCACCGAGCGCGCCCTCGTGCGCGCAGCGATGCAGCAGTCGTCGCCCGAGGGCTACGCGCTGGCGTGCGAGATGCTCGCGCGCACGGGCGCGCCGAACTGGAGCAGGATCGAGGTGCCCGTGCTGCTCATCGCCGGGCGGGAGGACCAGATCAGCAGCGTCGAGGCGGCGGAGGCGGTGAGAGGTGCGTGCGCGCTTTCCCTCACCGGCCTTCTCGAGCTCTGTCGCTCGGCGAGAGCGTGCGCTGACGGCTCTCGGTGCGGTCGACTCGCAGGCTGCCTCACGTCGAGCAAGAGCGCGCGGGTCGTCGTCGTCGAAGCCGGGCATCAACCGGCGGTCGAGTGCCCCGAAGCCGTTCTCGCGCTCCTCGACGAGTTCCTCTCGTAGCTCCCTCTCTCGAGCGCAATGCAGAGCTTTCCCGCCGACTGCTTCGAGCGAGAGAGAAGAGAGAGCGACATGTTCATTGCACGTCGCGCTACTCGGGCACCCGCTCGCGGATGAACCGCTCGTACTCGTCCTTGTACGCCGGGTCCCACCTGCTCAACGCCGTCCTGCGCTCGAGCACGTCGCCAGCGCTCCACGCGATGCGCGCATAGTCGAGCTCGGTCCTCGTCTCGTTGTCCGGGCACACGATGTAGAACTCGCGCGGGGCCGACGCGAGGCACGAGAAGAGCTCGGCGGCGCACTGCGCGGCGGACCACGCGCCGGCGGGCTTGGCGGCGTCGTCGGGGGGAGAGCCGCCCGTCGAGAGCTTGGTGTAGACCCAGCCCGGGACGAGGAGCTTGACGTCGACCTTGGTCGAGGCTGCGCGCAGGTCGTGCGCGAGGACCTCGGCGAAGGCCTTGACGGCGGCCTTCGAGGCATTGTAGGCGGCGCCCGTGCCAGGAGGAATCGTCATGCCTTGCTTCGAGCCGGTAATGATGACGAGGGCGGGCGAGTCCTGCGTGACGAGGGAGAGGGAGACGATAAGGCGGAGGGAGGAGGGGAGAGGGCGTCAGCGAACGCTCGACGGCCGGTCGCCTTCTGCTCGTCAGGCAGTACCGACCACGTCGCACAAGAGGAGAGCAGACGCAGCCACGAGAGAGAGCGAGACGCACCTGTGCGACCATGCGCTCGACGAACGCAGCCGAGCCAGCCGTGACGCCGCCGAGGTTGACCTTGAAGATGCGGCCCCAGTCCTCGAGCATGCCCTCGCCGTACGTCCTGCTCTTGCCGCCGACGCCGGCGTTGAGGTGGAGGAAGTCGACGCGGCCGAGCTGGTCGAAGACGGCGTCGGCGGCGTCGAGGAGCTGCTGCGGGTCCGAGACGTCGACGCGGCGGGTGGTGAAGCGGGTTTCGGGGACACCCTCGCCGGTGAGCTGCTGTGCGGCGAGGTCGAGGGCGTGCTGATTGTTGTCGAGGAGGACGGTGTGGAGGTCGAGGTCGCGAGCGAGGTGGAGGGCGACTGCGAAGCCGATGCCGCCTGCGCCTGCGCCAGTGATGACGGCGACGTTGCCTGGCTTGAGTGCTGGGTGGGTGGTGATCGACATGGCTTGTGCGTGAGGTGAGGAGCGAGAGAGCGAGAGGCCAGAAGGAGGCGGTGCCGGCCCCACTGTGGACGCGACTCCGCCGATCTCCTTCGCCGGCGGCCGGCGCGCCCCTTGCACCGTCACCACCACCCAGTCCCAGTGTCGCCCTCCGCTGCGACGGGCACCACCGGGCGACATGCCTGCAGACCGCCACTACACCCCGCAGCTCGTCACCGTCCACCCCGACCACCACCACCACCACCACCTCGACCCGCTCGGCTCGCCCTCGTCCTCATCAAGAGGAGCGCGCGAACCTCCCAACTCGCTCGGCCGCGGCAGGGTCCGTCCCTCGCCCTCTCCCCTCGACTCGCACACCCCGCCAGAGCTGACTCCACCCCCTCCAACCAGGCCTGTCGACCGTGCAGGAAGCGCAAAGTCAAGTGAGCCCGCGCCTCCTCCTCCTCCTCACCCTCGACGAGCCTCACGCTGACTCGTCCTGCTCCCCGGCAGATGTGCGCACTGCCTAGCTGCACTCGAACAAGCGCGCAACAGCTGACCCACCACCCCTCTCCTCCTCGCAGGTGACGGCGTCCAGCCTCTGTGCGGGCCGTGCACAAACGCCGCGACTCGAGCAGGACAGCGAGTCCCCCTCCCCCTTGAGCCTCGCCCTGCCTCGTACTCCAAGCTGACCCGCTCCCCCTCGACCGCGCGCAGGGACATGTCCAACATGCGGTGCGACTTCGACACCGAGGAGGAGCGGCGCAAGCCCGTCGGCGGCGGCAAGGTTGCAGCGCTCGAGGCCAAGATCGGTCCGTCCCTGCTCCCTCCACCTGCTCGCACGGTCCACAGCTGACGATGAGCATCCCCTGCAGCTGCGCTCGAACGCCGTCTCGCCGAGGTCACCTCGCACAGCTCGGCGTCGCCGGCCTTCGGTGCCTCGACCTCGCGCCCGGCGAGCGCCACGACGACGAGCGGCGCGCCCCACCACCACCAGCAGCAGCAGCACCACCCCTCGGACCCGACGTTCCAGTACAACGCGCCGCCGTTCGGCAACGGCGCGCCGCAGAGCCTGCCGCACTTTGACGCCTTCGCCGCCGCGTCGATCCAGCCTCAGCCTCAGCAGCAGCAGCCGCAGCCCGTCGCGTCGACCTCGACCCTCCCCGACTACAGCTTCCCGCCCGGGCCGCCGACGTACCCGTCCCAGTCGTCGTCGTCGTCCTACGGCCCCTTCCCCGGCCCGTTCGAGCCGCCCCAGCCGTCGTTCGCCAACGCCTACTGGCACCCTGCGCCGGCGCCGACCTCGGTCCCGGGCAACCCGCGCCTGCCCTCGCCCCTCCTCCTCGAGCGCCTCGTCAACATCTTCTTCGACTACCCGCACGAGGCCGTCGACCTCGTCAGCCGGCGCCGCTTCATGGACGCGTTCGCGCTCGGTCCGGCGCACCCGGACTACCCGGCGCAAAGCCTCCTGCACGCCATGGTCGCCACCGCGACCGACCTCGCCGGCGACGAGGTGTGGGACGCCGAGGAGCGGTACTGGGGCGCTCAGGGCCCCGCAGAGTACCACGCCGACTTTGCCGACGTCCTGATCCCGCTCGGGTTCCGCACCGAGCGCAACATCCTCCAGGTCGCGCAGGCCGCGGTCCTCTTTGCGTGCTTCAACCTGTACCACGGCCGGTGCGTCTCGCTCTCTCCTTCTCTGCCCCTTCCTCGCCCTCTCCCTCGGCTCTCGAGAGCCCGACGCTGACTCTCGCGCCCCCCTCGAACACAGGTTCTCGAGCGCCTACATCGACACGTCGGTCGCCGTGCGCATCTGCATCTCGCTCGGGCTCAACCACGAGTCGTACTCGCTGCGCGACCTCCCGCTGTCGTCGTTCCTGTCGCACCGCACGTTCCTCACGCCGCCGCGCGACGAGGAGGAGATGATGGAGCGCGCGACGACGTGGTGGTTCGCCCTCACGGTCGAGACGTTCAGCGCCGCCGCGACCGGGTGGGCGTGCTGCATCGACGAGCGCGACATCACGACCTTGATCCCGGCGGCGTCTCCTTGCGGCGTGCGTCCCTCTCTCTCTCCTCTACTGCGCGCGCTCTCGAGTACTCGCTCAGGAGCCATCGCTGACGGAGATTGTTGGACGCAGGACGACCCGACGGCGCGCGAGGCGCTGTACCTGCACAGCCCGTCCTTCTTCTCGCTCAACCCGCCGCACCTCGTGCGCCTCGTCCAGATCAACCTCAAGGTCACCGTCCTCATGAACCGCGTCTGCACCTTCGTCCACCGTGCGTCCTACTCTTTCGCTCTCGTCCGCGCTCTCGCGCTCGGTGCTGGCGAGCAGGACTGATGCCGGGGAACTTGTTGCGCGCAGGCACGACGGCGCTCGCCAATGCGACGCCCGACAGGAGCGCGCTCGGACCGAGCGACTTTCCCAAGATCCGTGCCTCGTGTGTCGGCTCGTCCCCCTTCTCTCGCTCGCACGAGCCGAGCGCACGGACCTGACCTCGCTCGACCCTCCCCTTCGTCCTCCTCGCCCCTCTCCGCCTCTCTCCTTCTTCCCCTCGCTCGACTCGCACTCTCTCCCGCCCGCCTGCAGCCCCGCCTTCACCAAGCTCGAGTCGGCGCTCGAGAACTTTGGGCGCAAGGCGCCCGCCCAACTCGTGACGCTCCTCGAGCCCGAGGCGTTCCTGTGCCCGTCGCTCGTCGCGACGAGCGTCATCCTCCTCCACGAGCGCTTCTGCACGAGCGACGAGCAGGACCCGAGCATGGTCAAGTGCGCAGAGGCGTGCCGCAACATCTTTCAGAACATGCAGGTGCTCAACAGTGCGTCGGCGTTCTCTCGCTCGCTGTCTTCCTTTTCCGCTCGACCGCGAGGCCGAGACGAGGGGATGCGGCACGGCGACGACCAACGCTGACGCCTTCTTCGCCACCTCGTGCAGGCGCATCGTTCCACCCTCGCCAGATCCCGCCCTTCCTCACCTTTTGCTGGGGCGTCGCCGGGCGCACTTTCCTGCGCGAGCTCGCCATCCGCCAAC
>Ga0308169_10001415_pt1 | contig 28159 bp, 24 predicted proteins | sample PhyBR1_2_FD_202139 | JGI IMG/M metagenome (GOLD analysis project Ga0308169, IMG submission 202139) | Phyllosphere microbial communities from UC Gill Tract Community Farm, Albany, California, United States - DLSLSB.R1 | ecosystem: Host-associated > Plants > Phyllosphere > Unclassified | place...
GGAAGGGGCGTTCGCCGAGGCGGCCCTCGCCGTAGTGACGGTCACGCGTCAGGCCCGGCAGGTCCGCCACCAGCGCATCGCGCGAGCGGGTCATGCGGTTGAATAAGGTGGACTTCCCGACGTTGGGACGTCCTACGAGTGCGATTACCGGCTTCATTTAATTGTTATTCGACCGCGATGGCGGTCACAGTTCCATTTTGTGTTTGAAAAATCAGGTTCGAACCCGCCACCAGCGGGGTCGTGCTGATCGCACTGCCGTCGGTGGCGGCGCGGGCCAGGAAGGCACCGTCCTCACGCGACAGGAAATGCACGTAGCCTTGATAGTCGCCGACCGCGACCGCACGGCCGTACGAGACCGGGGTCGAGAGGCGGCGGAAGGCCAGTTTGTCGTTCTTCCATGCGCTGGTGCCGCTGTCGCGGTTGAACGCATAGACGGCGCCCTTGTCGTCGCCGGCGAACAGGAAGCGCTGGTCGACCGCCACGCCGGCTTCCGACGAGAGGTCGCGGGTCCAGCGCGGGCTGCCGTTCAGCAGGTCCCAGCAGCCGGCGCGCCCCTGGTAGGAGACGGCGCAGACGTCGCCCTCGAACACCGCCGGGTAGCCGCCGATGTCGGTCACGCGTTCCAGTTCGGTGGCGCCGCGCGCCACGCCGACTTCGACTTCCCAGCGCGGCGCGCCGGTCGCCAGCAGCAGCGACAGCAGCTTGCCGCCCGGCTGGGCGACGATGACGTCCTTGTCATGCACGACCATGCCCGGCGCCAGGCGCAGGGTCAGCGGCGGCGAGGTGCGCTGCACGGTCCATTTCTTCTGGCCGGTCGCGGCATCGTAGCCGACGATACGGTTGTCGATGCTGCGCGCCACCACGACGCCCTGCCCCACCACCGGCGAGGACAGGATCTCGCTCGACAGCTGGGCCTTCCACAGCTGCTTGCCGTCCATGTCGAAGGCCATCAGCGTGCCCTTGTCGCCGCCGACGACGATGTAGTTGCCGTCGGTGCCGACGCCGGCGGTCAGCTCCATGCCGGCCTTGACGCGCCACAGCTGGCGGCCGCTGTCGGCTTCGGCACGCACGAGGGTGCCGTCGCCGCCGGCGGCGATCACGGTATTCCCGGCCAGCGCGGGGCTGAACTGGTAGTTGCGGGACTTGCCGACTTCCAGCTTCCAGGCGGTGCGCACCGCCATCGAACCTTTCAGGTCGACCAGCGGCGCCGGCAGGTTGCCCTTCGGCTTGGATGCGAACGGGTTCAGGGAACTGATCGTCGAGCAGCCCGTCATCAGGGCGAGGACACCGACACCTACGAGCTTCCGGGTAATACGCATATTCTTTTGCCTTGTTCTTGGACGTACAAATTACGAATACGTGTGCGCGGTGAGGCGCACGTTAAAACGGCGTTCCCGCGAAAGCGGGAACCCATGCTGAGCGAATTCTGTGCCTCAGTATGGATTCCCGCTTTCGCGGGAATGACGGTGGGTTTTATGCCGCGGCCTTCTCAGCCGGCACAGTACCACCAATCGCCTCCAGCTTGATCTGCACGATCTGGCGGCCCGGGTGCTTCTTGTCCATCTTCTCGAGCGCGGCCTGGTAGGCGGTGCGGGCCTCGGCCAGCTTGTTCTGCGCCACCAGCACGTCGCCCTTGCGGTCCGCCACCTCGGCGGCGAACTGCGGCAGGAAGTCGCCGTTCAGCAGGGTCAGCGCCTGGTCATAGGCTTTCTCGTCGAGCAGCACGCCGGACAGGCGCAGGCGCGCGATCGACTTGTACTCGTCGTTGCCATGGTCGACCGCCCACTGCAGCTGGGCCTTGGCGGTCTTCAGGTCGTTGGCGTCGAAAGCGGTCTTGGCGGCGGCCAGCGCGGCCATCTGGGCGTAGGCGGTGCTGTCGTACTTGCTTTCGATGTCGGCGGCCATGCGCTGGACCTTGGCATTGTCGTTGGCCTGGGCGGCCTCGAACATCTGGTCGTACAGGCCCGAGGCTTCGGCCGCCTTGCCGCGCTGGTGCGAATTCCAGAAGTTATAGCCGGCGTAGCTGCCCAGCGCGATGATCAGCACCCAGCTGATCAGGTTGCCAAAGCGGTTCCAGAAGGCCTTGAAATTGGCTATCTGTTCCTGTTCTTCGAGATCGTATGCCATGGACTCAGTTTCTAGTTTTTGGTTAAGGGATGGGTGGATTACGGATGATAGTGCACGTGGTCGTGATCGTGGTCGTGGTCAATGCCGCCGATCACCTGGTCGACGATGTAGTCGACCGCCTCGTCGAAGGCGACGCTGGTCTGCTGGGCAGCACCCTCGGCTTCGCGCAGCGACTTCACCGCCACCACGTCGTTCTTGACCTCGTCCTCGCCGATGATCACGGCGAACGCCGCGCCCGAGCCGTCGGCCTTCTTCATCTGGCTCTTGAAGCTGCCGGCGCCCTGCGGGGTGGCGCAGTGCAGGACCACGTCCAGGCCGGCGTCACGGATGCGCTCGGCCAGGATGAAGGCTTTCATTTGCGCTTCCTCGCCCTGGTGGACCATGTAGACGTCGCACTGGCTCGGCGCGGCCGGCTCGCCCTGGCCCTTCATCAGCTCGATCAGGCGCTCCATGCCCATCGCGAAGCCGATGCCCGGGGTCGGCTTGCCGCCCACCATTTCGATCAGCGGATCGTAGCGGCCGCCGGCGCACACGGTGCCCTGGGCGCCCAGTTCGTCGGTGACCCACTCGAACACGGTGCGGTTGTAGTAATCCAGGCCGCGCACCAGGCGCGGGTTGACGGTGTACTGGACGTTGCTGGCGTCGAGGATCTGCTTCAGGCCTTCGAAGTGGGCCAGCGATTCGCCGCCCAGGTATTCGATCAGCTTGGGCGCGGCGTTGACCAGGTCCTGCATCGCCGGATTCTTGGTGTCGAGGATGCGCAGCGGGTTGGCGTGCAGGCGGCGCTGGGCCTCGGCGTCCAGTTGTTCGCTATTGGCTTCGAAGTAGGCGATCAGGTCGGCGCGGTGGCGCTGGCGCTCTTCCGCATTGCCGATCGAGTTCAGCTCGAGGCGGATGTTGTCCAGGCCGAGGTCATCCCAGACGCGGCGGCACAGCATGATCAGCTCGGCGTCGATGTCCGGGCCGGCAAAGCCGATCGCTTCCGCGCCGAACTGGAAGAACTGGCGGTAGCGGCCGCGCTGCGGACGCTCGTGGCGGAACATCGGGCCCTTGTACCACAGGCGCTTCGGACCGTCGTAGGCCAGGTTGTGTTCGACCACGGCGCGCACCGCACCGGCCGTGCCTTCGGGGCGCAGGGTCAGCTGGTCGCCGTTCATCGAGTCTTCGAAGGAATACATTTCCTTCTCGACGATGTCGGTGACGGCGCCGATGGCGCGCGCGAACAGGCCGGTTTCCTCGACGATCGGGGTGACGATCTTCTGGTAGCCGTAGCTCTTCAGCACGGATTCCACGGTGTTTTCGAACAGCTCCCACAGCGGCGCGTCGGCCGGGAGGATGTCGTTCATGCCTTTGATGGCGACAATCTTTTCTTTTTTATCGGACATTTCTATTTCCCGTTACCGGCGCCCCGCGAAGGCGGGGCCCAAGTTCTGCATGCCACAACGTAACGCATGCAAACTTGGGTTCCCGCCTTCGCGGAAACGACGGTTAAATGGTTTCAGCCTGCTTCGAATAATTCTTCTGCACGTAATTAAGCACGATCGTCTTGAACTCATCCACGATCCGCTCGCCCCGCAGTGTAGCGGCCTTTTGGCCATCCACAAAGACCGGCGCCGCCGGCGACTCGCCGGTGCCGGGCAGCGAGATGCCGATGTTCGCGTGCTTCGATTCGCCCGGGCCGTTGACGATGCAGCCCATCACGGCCACGTTCATGGCTTCCACGCCCGGATAGGTCTTCTTCCATTCCGGCATCTGCTCGCGCAGGAAGGTCTGGATGTTGTCGGCCAGCTCCTGGAACACGGTCGACGTCGTACGGCCGCAGCCCGGGCAGGCGATCACCATCGGGGTGAACTTGCGCAAGCCCATGGTCTGCAGGATTTCCTGGCCCACCACCACCTCTTTGGTGCGGTCGCCGCCCGGTTCCGGGGTCAGCGAGATGCGGATGGTGTCGCCGATGCCTTCCTGCAGCAGCACGGACAGGGCCGCGGTCGAGGCGACGATGCCCTTGCTGCCCATCCCCGCCTCGGTCAGGCCCAGGTGCAGCGGGTAGTCGCAGCGCTTGCCGAGTTCGCGGTAGACGGCGATCAGGTCCTGCACGCCCGACACCTTGCACGACAGGATGATCTTGTCACGCGCCAGGCCGATTTCTTCGGCGCGCACGGCATTCTCGATCGCCGAGGTGATCAGGGCTTCGTACATCACGGCCTGGGCGCTCCACGGCTGCGCGCGGGCGGCGTTCTCGTCCATGATGCGGGCCAGCAGCGACTGGTCCAGGCTGCCCCAGTTGACGCCGATGCGCACCGGCTTGTCGTGCTTGATGGCGATTTCGATCATCTGGGCGAACTGGGTGTCGCGCTTGGCGCCCTGCCCCACGTTGCCCGGGTTGATGCGGTACTTCGACAGCGCCTGGGCGCATTCCGGATAGTCGCGCAGCAGCAGGTGGCCGTTGTAGTGGAAGTCGCCGACCAGCGGGACGTCGATCTCCATCTTGTCGAGCTGTTCGCGGATGGCCGGCACGGCGGCGGCGGCTTCCGGCGTGTTGACCGTGATGCGCACGATCTCGGAACCGGCGCGCGCCAGCTCCTTGACCTGGATCGCGGTGCCGATCACGTCGGCGGTATCGGTATTCGTCATCGACTGCACGACGACCGGGGCGTCGCCGCCGACCCAGACCTTGCGCTCGCCGTGCTGGACCAGCACGCTGCGGCTGGCGCGGCGCGCCAGCGGGCCCGAGGGGATGGGTGAATTCGTGGAGCTCATGTTCTGGTTCGTATCCATTGCGGCTTATCGGCTGCTCATTGCAGGCTCACGCGCGACAGCGTCTTGCCCGGCACCGGCGGCAAGGCCACCGCGGCGCCGCGCAGGGTCGCGCTGACGCCGCCCGGATTGCCGACGGTGACGCGCACCGGCTGGTCGACGGGAACGGTTTCGGTACTGCCGCCCTTGACCAGGCGCGAGATCAGCGGCGCGCCGCCCTTGGCCGGACGCACTTCGATCCAGGAATCCTCGCGCACGTCCAGCACCAGGGCGTTGGCGCCGCTGGCCGGCGCGGCGGCGCCCGGCGCGGTTGCAGCCGGGGCGGCGGCGGCGGGAGCGGCTGCCGGCACCTGCGCCTGCGCGGCCGCCGGATTGGCCGGCGCGGCGCTCAGCTGGGCGGTGGAGCTGGTGGTCGGCGGGGCGCCGGTGGCGGTGCTGGCCGGCGCATTCACGACCGCGCCCGGCACCGAAATCAGCGGCACCGCGGGATTCTGCAGGGTCTCGGTCGAGCTGCCGCCGACGGCGTCGGCGGAGGCGCCATGCGCCGCTTCCGGCCTGGCGACGCCGGCGGGTTCGGCATGCTGGCGGCCCGGGATCAGGCCGAAGTGCCAGGCCGCACCGGCGACGGCGGCCACCGCCACGGCGCCGGCGATCCAGCCCAGCGGCAGCGAGGAACGCTTGCCGTGCGAAGGAAATTTCGCCTGCGAGAACGAGGCCGGGCTCGGACGGCGCACCGCGGCCGGATTGGCTTCGGCCGGGGCCGGCGTGTCGATCGCGATCTGCGCGACCAGCGGCGCCGGATCGAGTTTCATCAGCTTGGCATAGGCGCGCACGAAGCCGCGCGTCACCGCGGGGCTCGGCAGCGATGCGTAATCGCCGGCCTCCAGCGCCACCACCTGGCGCACGGCCAGTTTCAGCTGGTCGGCCACCTGCTCCACGGTCCAACCCATCGCTTCGCGCTGGGCGGCCAGCACCTTGCCCGGGATCTCATGCTGGCTGGCGGGCGTCGTCGGCTCTTCTGCGCGCTCGGAACTCATCGTCGTCATCTCACTCGTTAAATGCACCGCGCTCGAACGCTGCGTACTCGGCCGAGCCGGGGAAGCGCTTGCGCAGCTGCGCCGCGAGGGTGGCTTCCGTGGCCCGGTCACCCAGCATGTGCTTGACCCGGATGGCCAGCCACAGCACGTCGGCCGACAGCGACTCGAGCTTCGCTGCGTCCGTCAGGCGGTTGATGAAAAACCCGGCGCGGGTATAGTCGCGCCGCTCGAAATACACCCTTGCCAGGCCGGCCTGGATGGCCGGCAGCTCGGGTTCGTAACGCAGGGCCTCGAGCAGGTAGCGTTCGGCCGCGTCGGTATTCTTCAGTTTTAGACTGCAGTTGCCGGCATTCGTCAGCGCTTTCGCCGGCGAGCGGTACTGCGGGTTCTTCAGCGCCGACTCGAACAAGCCGAGGGCCTGGTCGGGCCTGCCGCCGGCATCGCACAGGAACAGGCCATAGTTGTTGGCCAGGTCGGGATTGCGCGGCGCCAGGCGCAGGGCATGGCGGTAATTCTCGTCGGCCAGCGCATTCTCGCCCATCGCCGTGTAGATCAGGGCGCGGAAGCCGTAGGCGTCGGCGAAGTCGGGCGCGGCGGCGATCGCCTGCTTGACCTCGTCGAGGGCGATCTCGTACTTGCGGTCCTGGTAATAGCCGACCGCCAGCTGCAGGCGGATCTGGGCGCGCTTTTCCGCGGCGGTCTGGTCGGATGCCGTCTTGAGTTCGCGCGGCGCATCGCCGCCCGTTCCGGCGCAGCCGGCCAGCAGAGCCAGCGCCAGCGCGCCGGCAATTGCGTTGGCGGATGCGGCCAGCACCGGCTTCAAGAAGGGATCTCCACGATCTTGCCGAAATTCGGACCGAACTTCTGCTGGTACTCGGCCATCTTGCTCATCCGCTCGTTGACGCGGGTACGGTCCTTGACCTCGCCTGCCAGCTGGCCGCAGGCGGCGTCGATGTCGTCGCCGCGGGTCTTGCGGATGGTGGTGACCAGGCCCGCGTCCATCAGGATCTGGGCGAAGGCCTTGATGCGCGGGTTCTTCGAGCGCACCAGGCCCGATTCCGGGAAGGGATTGAACGGAATCAGGTTGAACTTGCACGAGACGCCGACCACCGGATCGTTGACCAGGGCGATCAGCTCGCGTGCGTGCTCGTCGGTGTCGTTGACACCGTCGAGCATGCAGTATTCGAAGGTGATGAAGTCGCGCGGCGCGAACTCCAGGTAGCGCTTGCACGCGGCCATCAGCTCGCGCAGCGGGTATTTCTTGTTCAGCGGGACCAGCATGTCGCGCAGCGGGTCGTTCGAGCCGTGCAGCGAGACGGCCAGCGCCACCGGGCATTCCTGGCTCAGCTTGTCCATGTTCGGCACCACGCCCGAGGTCGAGACGGTCACGCGGCGGCGCGACAGGCCGTAGGCGTTATCGTCCAGCATCAGCTTGAGCGCGGTGACGGTCGGCTCGAAGTTCAGCAGCGGCTCGCCCATGCCCATCATCACCACGTTGGTGATCTGGCGCTCGCCTTTCGGGCCGCCTTCGATGCCCTTGGTCTTGCGCAGTTCGAACTCGGCCATCCACAGCTGGCCGATGATCTCGGCCACGCTCAGGTTGCGGTTGAAGCCCTGCTTGCCGGTCGAGCAGAAGCGGCAGTTGACGGCGCAGCCGGCCTGGGTGCTGATGCACAGCGTGCCGCGCGTCTCTTCCGGGATGAACACGGTCTCGACCGCGTTGCCGTTGCCGACGTCGACCAGCCATTTGCGGGTGCCGTCGCTCGAGGTATGGTCGCTGATGACGGCCGGCGCGGTGACTGTCGCGCGGGTCTTCAGCTTTTCGCGCAGCGACTTGGCGAGGTCGGTCATGTCGTCGAAATTCGACACGCCGAACTGGTGGATCCAGCGCTGCAGCTGCTTGGCGCGGAATGGCTTCTCCCCCAGGTCGGCGCAGTAGGCGACGAGCTGCGCGGGATCGAAGTCCAGCAGGTTGGTGAGAGTTGCCATCTTTGAATCCTGTATCTTCTAAATGAATCCCGCCCGCCGGGGCCCGCCACACAGTGGCGGGCGAGCTTGGGCGAGCGGGTTGCTACGGGTGGGTATGCAGCTTAACGCAGCAGACCGCCTGAGCGCGAAAAAAATTTCGCTTAATTACAAACCTGGCGTCGATTAACGCGAGTAGACGTTCAGCGCCGGGAAGTAGTAGGCGATTTCGACTGCGGCGGTTTCGGCAGCGTCCGAACCGTGCACGGCGTTGGCATCGATCGAGTCGGCGAAGTCGGCGCGGATGGTGCCCTTGTCGGCCTTCTTCGGGTCGGTGGCGCCCATCAGTTCGCGGTTCTTGGCAATCGCGCCTTCGCCTTCCAGCACCTGGATCATGACCGGACCCGAGATCATGAAGTCGACCAGATCCTTGAAGAACGGACGCTCCTTGTGGACGGCGTAGAAGCCTTCCGCTTCAGCGCGCGACAGCTGGGCCATGCGGGCTGCGACGATCTTCAGGCCGGCGCCTTCGAAACGGCTATAGATTTGACCGATAACGTTTTTTGCAACTGCGTCCGGCTTGATGATCGACAGGGTGCGTTCGATTGCCATATAAACTCCAATGAAAATAAAGGTTTAGATAAAAAAATTCGCGAGAACATCGGAACTCAATCAACCTTCGATTTTACCATATATCCGGAGGCTGGCCGATATTGCGAGGCCGGCATCGCTGGTGTTACAGTGGCGGTAATAAATACTCGTCCATACCGCGGCCTTAACCCGGCCTTAAGCGGCGCCCGGCAAGGTCTTTAACGGACGCGAAACGCCCCTATCTTGGACACGACAGAAGTTCTTCACCCGGAGGCAATATGATTCCCAATCTGCAGAAAACCTATGACGTCTCGGCCGGCCGCGCCGTCCGCCACCGCGTGCTGCGCAATACCTACTGGCTGCTCGCGCTGTCGATGGTCCCGACCGTGTTCGGCGCCTACATCGGCCTGACGACCCACATGCCGTTCATGGGCGGCGGCCTCGGCGCCCTGCTGTTCCTGGCGGTCGCCTTCGGCTTCATCTTCGCCATCGAGAAGACCAAGAACTCGGCGGCCGGCGTGCCGGTGCTGCTCGGCTTCACCTTCTTCATGGGCCTGATGCTGACCCCGCTGCTGCGCTACACCCTGGGCTTCGCCAACGGCGGCGCGCTGATCATGGGCGCGGTCGGCGGCACCGCCGTCATCTTCGCGGCCATGGCGACCATCGCCACCGTCTCCAAGCGCGATTTCTCGGGCATGGGCAGCTGGCTGTTCGCCGGCACCATCGTGCTGATCCTGGCCTCGGTCGCCAACATCTTCCTGCAGCTGAGCGCGCTGCAACTGGTGGTGCTGGTGATGGCAATGGGTATCTTCTCGGCATGGCTGATCTATGACGTGCAGCGCGTGATCAACGGCGGCGAAACCAACTACATCAGCGCCACCCTGTCGATCTACCTGGATCTGTACAACATCTTCACCGCCCTGCTACGCCTCCTGGGCATCGGCTTCGGCAGCAGGGATTAAACGGCGCCAGCCCCAGAAGACCGGCCCCAGTGCCGGTCTTTTTTTGTACAATAGCTGGATGTCACGTAGCCTGGTCCATGCATTACTGTCGCTGCTGCTGCTCGTTTCGCAGCAGTTGTCGCTCGGCCATGCCTACTCACACTGGAACGACGTCAAGGAATCGCTGGCGCAGCAGAGCGCCTACGACCCTGACGGCAACGGCGGCAAGCCGACCAAGCCGGTCCTGCACGACCAGTGCGGCCAGTGCGCGGCCAGCGCCCAGGTCGCCTTTGCCCTGCCGGCCACGGTCCGGCAATTCGTCCCCACCGAGCTCGCGTACGCGGTTCCCGGCCTCGCACCGACGCCCGGCATCTGCCTGCTGGCGACCTGCCCCTTCCAGCAGCGCGGTCCACCCCGAGCCTGATAACGCGCTCTTTGCTTCAACCGTCCTGCCGCGCCATCGCCCGGCAGCGCGGACCGTTATCCATTCGCTCGAGGTTTTCAAACAATGAAAAAGATTCAACCGACGCTGATCGCCAGCGCGATCCTGTTCGCCTATTCCCCCGCCTTCGCCCAAGCCCAGGCGCAGGAAACGCCCGACGGTGGCCAGGTCATCAATAACGGCAAGGTGCAGCAGGTGGTGGTCACCGCCAATCCGCTGCGCAGCCTTGAGGCCGACCAGATCCTGACCCCGGCCAAGGTGCTGGCCGGCGACGAGCTGCGCGACAAGGTCGGCAGCTCGCTCGGCGAGACCCTGCAGAACGAGCTGGGCGTGTCCGCCTCGGCCTTCGGCGCCGGCGCCTCGCGCCCCATCATCCGCGGCATGGAAGGCTCGCGCGTCAAGATGCTGGAAAACGGCATGGCTACCTCGGACGTGTCCGGCCTGTCGAACGACCATGCGGTCGCCTCGGAAGGCGCGGTGGCGCGCCAGATCGAGATCCTGCGCGGTCCGGCCGCCCTGCTCTACGGCTCCGGCGCGATCGGCGGCCTGGTCAACGTGGTCAACGAGCGCATTCCGACCGCGCTGGAAGACAAGCCGACCGGCCAGGCCGAGACCCGCTACAGCAGCGTCGACAACGGCCGCAACGTGTCCGGTTCGATGGACGGCGCGGTCGGCCACGTCGGCATGCACATCGACGGCAACTGGCGCGACACCAACGACTACAAGATCCCGGGCAACCGCGTGCTGAACGACCCGACGTCCACCAGCGGCCGCCTGCCGGACAGCGATACCAGCGAACGCAGCATCGGCGCCGGCGCTTCGTATATCCGCGACTGGGGCTATGTGGGCGTATCGGCGAACCACCTGTCGAACAACTACGGCATCCCGAGCGAGGAAGGCTCGCGCATCGACCAGCGCCAGAACCGCTACGACCTCGACAGCCTGGTGCACGAGCCCTTCAACGGCTTCGAAACGGCACGCTTCAAGGCCGGTTTCACGGACTACCGCCACGCCGAGCTGGGCGCGGACATGGCGCCGCAAGTCATCTTCAGGAACCGCTCCTTCGAGTCGCGCCTGGAGCTGACCCACAAGCCGCTCAAGGTCGGCAGCCTCGGTCTCCACGGCACCTTCGGCGTGCAGACCGAGAACACCCACTTCTCGGCGCTGTCGGCGGCGGGCGGCCCGGACACCGTGCCGGTCACCCACTCGACCTCCCAGGCCGCCTTCCTGGTCGAAGAGACGGCAATCGGGCCGGTAGCCGTGAATGCCGGCGCGCGCTACGAGAACGTGCGCCGCGAGCCGGTAAGCAACGTCGAGCGCAGCTTCAACCTGGGTTCGGGCTCGGTCGGCGCCCTGTGGCCCTTCACGAAGGGCTACAGCGTCGGCGCGACCCTGTCCTATGCCCAGCGCGCACCGGCCACCGACGAGCTGTACTCGGGCGGCCCGCACGACGCCACCCTCACCTTCGACGTCGGCGATGCCAACCTGAAGAAGGAAGTCTCGCGCAACATCGAGCTCTCGCTGCAGAAGGACACCGGCCTGCTGCGCTGGAAGGCCAACCTGTTCCGCAACAACGTGTCCGATTTCATCTACGGCCACATCACCGGTCTCGAACTCGACGATGAAGGCCTGCCCGGCGGCGAATTCCGCCAGCGCCTGTTCCAGCAGGCCCCGGCCCACATCCAGGGCGCGGAAGCCGAGCTGACCTGGAACACGGTGGGCATGGGCTGGAACGGCCGCCTGTTCGCGGACGGCTCGCGTGGCAAACTCGACAACGGCGAGAACCTGCCGCTGCAGCCGGCCGACCGCATCGGCGCCAGCATCGGCTACCGCCAGGCCGACTGGCGCGCCGGACTGTCGTGGACGCATGCGCGCGGCCAGGAGCGGCTGGCGGCCTTCGAGAATACGCCGACGCCGGCCTACAATCTGGTCGACGCCAACCTCTCCTATACGCAGAAGCTCGACAAGATGGACCTGACCTGGTTCGTGCTGGCGAAGAACCTGCTGAACCAGGATATCCGCCTGTCGACGTCGTTGCTGAAGGACATTTCGCCGCTGCCGGGCCGCAACCTGGTGTTCGGCGTGCGGGCACATTTCTAAGGGAAATTTCCATTAGTTGCCGGCAAATGTATTTTTTCTCAGCCGCGTTCCAGCCAATGCATTTGCGCATAGAATGACCACTTTCGGACTCGAAGGCGATCAGCATGGAAGCGGCTACGCGCGACTTTCATCTCCTCGACACCTCCGGCGCCGTGCGCGCCGGGTACCACCTGCATGACTGGTCGGGCTCGCCGCTCGGCCAGCCCGACCACTGGGATCCGGCCCTGCGCAATGCGGTCAGCCTGATCCTGGAATCCGAATTTCCGATGTATATCGCATGGGGCCCACGCCTCATCATGCTGTACAACGCGGCCTATATTTCCCTGCTGGACGGCAGGCATCCGTCCACGCTGGGCGCACCACTGCTCGAGGTCTGGCCCGATCAATGGCCGGCCATCAAGCCGCTGGCCGAACGCGCACTGGGCGGCCACTCCACCTACGGCGAAGACCTGCCGCTGACGATCCGGCGCGCCGGCAAGCCCTACCGCGGCTGGTTCACGCTCGCCTATTCTCCCGTGCGCGACAATGCCGGCGCGGTGCGCGGCTACCTGTGCGTGATCAGCGAAACCACCCCGCGCGTGCAGCTGGAACGGCGCCACGCGGTGCAGCTGCAGGTGGTCGACAGCCTGCGCCGACTGCACCACCCCTCCGATATCGTCGAGTGCGCCTGCGCGATGCTCGGCAAGCACCTCGAGCTCGACCACGCCTGCTATGTCGAGGGCGACGGCACCGGGGCCGGCTTCGAAGTCGTGCACGACTGGGCGCGCGACGGCGCCGCCGCGCTCGGCGGCAGGCGCGCCCGCATCCGCGACTTCGGCCCGGCCGCGCTGGCCCTGCTGCGCACCGGCGCGCCGCTGGCGATCCGCGACACCACCAACGATTCACGCGTGCCCGAGAACGGGGCGCGCTACGCGGCCGCCGGCGCGCGTGCGATCCTGGCGCTGCCGCGCCTGCGCCGCGGCCAGCTGCAGGCGGCCCTGGTCGGCTACTCCTCCAGCGAGCGCGGCTGGGACGAGGAAGAATGCAAGCTGGCCGCCGACATCGCCGAGCGCAGCTGGGAAGCGCTGGACCGCATGTCGGCCGAGCAGGCCCTGCGCAACGCGGTTGCGCGCCAGACCACGCTGCTGGACATGAACGAGTTCCGGCTCGAGCTGGCCGACCTGCTGCGGCGCCTCGACGACCCGGCCCAGATCTTCGTCCAGACCAGCGCCATGCTGGGCCGCTTCCTGCAGGCCAGCCGGGTGCTGTACGGCGACTACGATGCCGACCGCCAGCTCGTCACCTTCCATTCGAACTACACCGACGGCATCGTTCCCGAACTCAGCGGCACCTTTCCGGCAACCCTGTTCGGCGCCGCCAACTTCGCCCCGCTGGTCCAGGGCTCGACCATGGTGGCGAGCGACGTGCAGCGCGACCCGCGCACCGGCGGACCGGACACCTGGCCCACCTACGCCTCGCTGCAGATCCGTTCGGCCGTGGTGGTGCCGGTGCACCGCAACGGCGCCATGACAACTTGCCTGTTCATTAACGACAACCTGCCGCGGGTCTGGAGCGCCGACATCGTGCGCCTGATCGAGGACGTGGCCGAGCGCTCCTGGAGCGCGCTCGAGCGCGTGCGCGCCGAGGAGGCGCTGCGCCTGGCCGACCGCCGCAAGGACGAGTTCCTGGCGATGCTGGCGCACGAACTGAGGAATCCGCTGGCGCCGATCTCGGCCGCCGCCCAGCTGCTGAACATGGGGCCGCCCGACAGCGCCCGCGTGGAGCGCACCAGCGCCATCATCGCGCGCCAGGTGGCGCACATGACCGAACTGATCGACGACCTGCTGGACGTCTCGCGCGTGACCCGCGGCCTGGTGGTGCTGGCGCGCGACCAGGTCGACCTGCGCTGCGTGATCGACGACGCGGTCGAGCAGGTCCGCCCGCTGATCGAGGCGCGCCGCCACCGGCTGACGCTCGACCTGGCGCCGGACACCGGCCCCGCCTTCGTCGAGGGCGATACCAAGCGCCTGGTGCAGGTGCTGGCCAACCTGCTCAACAACGCCGCCAAGTACACGCCCGAAGGCGGTGTGGTCGGCGTGTGGATGGGCGCCTCCGCCGAGCACGTGCTGGTCAGCGTGAAGGACAACGGCATCGGCATCCCGGCCGACCTGCTGCCGACCGTGTTCGACCTGTTCTCCCAGGCCGAGCGCACGCCGGACCGTTCCCAGGGCGGCCTCGGCCTGGGCCTGGCGCTGGTGAAGAGCCTGGTCGAGCTGCACGGCGGCATGGTGACCGCCAGCAGCGAGGGCCGCAATATGGGCACCGAATTCACGGTGCGGCTGCCGCGCCTGCAGTGCAAGGCGTCGCCTGCGGGCGCCCTGCCCGCCATGCCCGCCGCCGCCGACGACGAGGCGCGCGGCCTGAGGCTGATGCTGGTGGACGACAACGAAGACGCGGCCATGACCCTGGGCCTGCTGCTGGAATCGAGCGGCCACACGGTGACGGTGATGCACGACCCGCTGGAAGCGCTGGTGCGCGCCGGCGACGAACCCTTCGACGTCTTCCTGCTCGACATCGGCCTGCCGGGCATGAGCGGCGTCGAACTGGCGCGCCGCCTGCGCCGGGTGCCGGGCAACGAGGGCGTGGTGCTGATGGCGATTTCCGGCTACGGCCAGCAGTCGGACCGCGAGGATGCCGAAGGGGCGGGCTTCGACCGCTACTTCGTCAAGCCGGTGGATGCGGAGGAATTGCTGGGGGCTTTGGGCGGGGTGACGGCGAGACGCTGAGGCGCGCACGATCCATCGTTTCTGCGAAGGCGGGAAGCCAGGTTTGTATGAATAGCCGAAAAAGCTGAACGTGGCCCGCGACCGACCTGGGTCCCGCCTGCGCGCGGACGACGTTGGTTTGCGCTGTTACTGGGCGTCCTGCTGCGGCTCCGGCCGCTGCGCCTGCTCAGCCACCTGAAACTCGCGCGGCACAAAATCCTCGACCAGATCGAACACCCCGATCGACTCCACGTGCGAGGTATGCGGGAACATGTTCGCCACGCCAGCCTTGCTCATCCTGTAGCCTGCGCGGTGGGTCAGGATGCCGGCGTCGCGCGCCAGCGTGGACGGGCTGCAGGAGACGTACACGATCCGTTTCGGCATCAGCGCCGGATGGGTCAGGCGCAGTTCGGCCAGGGCGACGGCCAGCGCCACCGCGCCGTCGCGCGGCGGGTCGACCAGCATGCGGTCGAACTTGCCCAGCGCGACCAGGTCGTCCCTGGTGACTTCGAACAGGTTGCGGGTCGAGAAGCTGGTCTTCGTCTCCAGGCCGTTGGCGCGGGCGTTCTCCAGCGCGCGGGTGGTCAGCGCGGTGCTGCCTTCGATGCCGACCACTTCGCGCGCCTGCGTCGCCAGCGGCAGCGTGAAGTTGCCGAGGCCGCAGAACAGGTCGGCCACGCGCTCTTCCTCCTGCACGTCGAGCAGGGTCAGGGCCTTGTGCACCAGCAGGCGGTTGATCTGGTGGTTCACCTGGGTGAAGTCGGTCGGCTTGAACGGCATGCGGATGCCGAATTCCGGCAGCGTGTAGTACAGCTCTTTCTTCTTCGGGTAGTAGGGATAGGCGGTATCCGGCCCTTTCGGCTGCAGCCACCATTCGACGTTCCACTGGTCGGCGAAGGCCTTGACCAGCTTTTCGTCGTTGGCGCTGAGCGGCGCCATGATGCGCAGCACCAGCACGGTGCTCTCTTCGCCCACGGCAAGCTCGATCTGCGGCATGTGCTGGTAGATCGACAGCGAAGCGACCAGCTCGCGCAGCGGCACCAGCATCTTCGACACATGCGGCGGCACGATCTCGCAGCTGGTCATGTCGGCCACGTAGCTGGAGTGGCGCTCGTGGAATCCGACCAGCATGCCGCCCTTCTTCGCCACGTGGCGCACCGACAGGCGGGCGCGGTAGCGGTAGCCCCAGGTCGGGCCATACATCGGGCGCATGATGTGCTCGGCTTTGGTCTTGCCGATGTGCCACAGGTTATCTTCGAGCACGCGCTGCTTCATCGCCACCTGGGCGCTCGGCTCGAGGTGCTGCATCGAGCAGCCGCCGCATTGCCAGAAGTGCGGACACTTCGGCTCGACCCGCATCGACGATGCCTTTTTCAGCGTGACCATGCGGCCCGATTCCCAGTTCTTCTTCTTGCGCAGGGTTTCGAAGCTGACCGTCTCGCCGGGCAGCGCGCCTTCGACGAAGATCACCTTGCCCGGTGTGCCGTCCTCGTTCTCCAGGTGGCCGACGCCGCGCGCGTCCATGTCGAGGGATTTGATGTTGATGAAGGTTTCTTGCATGGGAATTGAAGAAAGCAAAGAACAACGTCATCCCCGCGCAGGCGGGGATCCAGGTTCGTCGAGCAGGATTAACGCCTGCTTCGGCTACGCACCCGAACTTGGCGGGAACGACGGAAACACGCCCGCCGGCAGTTCAGGGAAAGCCGGACATCATAGCAAGGAATCGCGCACTACGCCACGGGCAGCCATGGCCCGCTTCAGCTTGACGAGGGCTTCCTGCTGGATCTGGCGCACCCGTTCGCGGGTCACGCCCATCTCTTCGGCCAGGGTTTCCAAGGTCGCGGGGTCGTCGTTGTCGAGGCCGAAGCGGCGCATCACGACCACGCGCTGCTTGTCCGGCAGCTTCTGCAGCCAGTCGCGCACCAGCAGGGTCATCTCGTGGTGCTCGGCGCGGGCGTCGGGGCTGACGTCGCCCTCGTCCGGCAGCATGTCCATCAGGCTGGTCTGGGGATCGTTGTCGAGCGGGGCGTCGAGCGAGGCCGCGTGCTCGGACAGCGCCAGGATGTCCTGCACCACTTCCACCGGACGGCCGACCAGGCTGGCGATGTCCTCGGCGCTGGCTTCCTTGCCGTCGTGGTGCTGGGCTTCGAGGTGGTATTTGGCGCGCAGCACCTGGTTCAGCTCGCGCACCATGTGCACCGGCAGGCGCACCGTGCGGGCCTGGTTCATGATGGCGCGCTCGATGCTCTGGCGTATCCACCAGGTCGCGTAGGTCGAGAAACGGAAACCGCGCTCCGGCTCGAACTTGTCGATGGCGCGCATCAGGCCGATGTTGCCCTCCTCGATCAGGTCGAGCAGGACCACGCCGCGGTTGATGTAGTGCTTGGCGATCGAGACCACGAGGCGCAGGTTGTGCTCGATCATTTTTTGCCGGGCGGCAAAATCTCCAGCCTTGGCCAGGGTCGCGTAATGCGCCTCCTGCTCGGCGCCGAGCAGGGGCTTGGCGCCGATCCGGTTCAGGTAGTGCTGGGTGGTATCGGTGGAAAGCTCGGCCTGCAGCACGCTCTTGAGCTCGTCCGCCGTATCGGCCGGCGCCGCGGCCGGCCCTTCGGCCTGCATGCCGGGGTGTTCGCCGCCCTCGGCGCCGAAGTCGCCGTCGCCCAGCGCTTCCTCCGGCACCTCTTCCGGCGCGTTGTCCGGCATTTCCTGGTCCATCGGGTCGGGCGGCAGCGTCATTTGTCCTCGCTAACGACTGGGCAGGAACTTCGACGGGTCGACCGGCTTGCCCTGCTGGCGTATCTCGAAATGCAATTTCACCGTGTCGGCATCGGAATCGCCCATCTCGGCAATCACCTGGCCCTTGGTCACGCTCTGACCTTCCTTGACCACGATCGTACGATTGTGCGCATACGCCGACAGCAGGCTGTTGCTGTGCTTAACAATCACGAGATTACCATATCCGCGGATACCGCTGCCCGCATACATCACCTTCCCGGAACCGGCCGCCATCACCTGCTGGCCCAGCTTGCCGGCGATATCGATGCCCTTGTTCTTGCCTTCGTCGAAGGTGGCGATGATCTTGCCGTCGGACGGCCACATCCAGCTCAGCTTCTCGTCGTCGCTGGCGGTGACCGTGCTTCCGGTCACCGGCCCGGACGGACGCTCGACCGCCTTCGGATTCACGCCCGGATTGTCGTCCTTCGCATCCGCCAGGCCGCCTTCGCTGTAGGCCTTCTTGTCGCCGCGCGGCGTGGTCTTCTTCGGCGGGGCGGGGGTCTTGTCCGCGCCCGGCATGGTGATCGGATTGGTGCCGGCGATGGCACTGCCGTTGCCGTTGCGGTCGGGCGAGGTCACGCGCAGCACCTGGCCGACCTTGATGTCGTCCGGATCGGCCAGGTTGTTCCAGGCGACCAGGTCGCGGTAGTTCTGGCCGAAGTCGAGCGCGATGCGCAGCAGGGTGTCGCCCTTGCGCACGGTATAGGTACCGCGGGCGTCGGCCTTCGGTTCGTCGGAGGCCGGCGCCGGCGGGGTTGCCGGATGCGGACGCGGATTCTTGTTGGCGGCGACCGGGGCCGGACGGTCGATCACGGGCGCCTGGCGGGTTTCGGTACTGCAGGCGCTCAGCACGATACTGACGGTCAGCAGGGCTAGGCGGGTTGTTGGTTTCATTCTCATCTAATTCTGTTACGACTTTCTGGCATTCTCATACGGTGCCTGGCCGCAGCGGGACAAAATGGCAGGCTTCCAGCGTCTCGCTGGCCCATTCCGATGTGCCGGTGCGGGTGATGCGCTGCAGGTGCTGGACCTGCGCGCCGACGGGCGCCACCAGACAGGCGCCGATGGCCAGCTGCTCGAGCAGTGCGCGGGGCACCTCGAGACCGGCGGCCGCCAGGATGATGCCGTTAAAGGGAGCAACCTGCGGGAGCCCAAGCATACCATCTCCATAGTGCAAGCGCAGATTAGGGATGCGCAAGGGCCGCAGATTGGCCTTGGCCAGCTCGTGCAGCGGCTTGATGCGCTCGATCGAATACACCTCCTGGGCCACGCAGGACAGGACCGCCGCCTGGTAGCCGCAACCGGTGCCGATCTCGAGTACGCGGCGCAGTGGCTGGCCGCTACCTTTGAGCAACTCGATCATGCGGGCGACGATATACGGCTGCGAAATCGTCTGATTATGGCCGATCGGCAGCGAAACGTCCGCATAAGCCTGGCCCAGCAGGGCCGGCTCGATGAACATATGGCGCGGCATGGTTTCCAGGGCGGCCAGCACCTGCCGGTCCTTGACGCCCTGGCGCGCGACGTGGGCCGCCATCGCCCGCCGCGGCGCCTCGGTGGCGGCAAGGTCGGAGCGCGCCAGCGTCTGCTGGGGCGTGACCTGGGGGGCAGCGCCTGGCTGGGCCGGACGCGCGGGCGCCGCCGCCGGCCGCGCCTGGACCTGGCTGGTGCGGGCGTTCTGCGTGGCCGTCTGCGGCGTCGCCATCGGTCCCGGCGCCACCGGCTTGCGGGCCGCGGGGCTGGTCACCGACGACAGCGGCAGGGGGAAATTGCTGCGCTTTTCGCTCATTCCAGCCACCCTCGCAGCGAGGCCAGTTGTTCGCGGTGGGTCAGGTCGACCTGCAGGGGCGTGATCGATACCCGTCCCTGGCTGGTGGCATGGAAATCGGTGCCCTCGCCGGCATCGCGGCAGGCGCCCGGCGCGCCGATCCAGAAGATCTCGCGGCCGCGCGGATCCTGGCTGCGGATCACGGGTTCGGCCTGGTGGCGGCGTCCGAGGCGGGTCGCGGTCAGCGGCCCCATCTGCTCATACGGCAGGTTCGGGATGTTCACGTTCAGCAGGAAGGGCGCTTCGAGCGTCTCGAAGCGGCGCAGCACGATATCGCGGGCCACGCGCGCGGCCGACTCGACCTCGGACCAGCCGGAGCGGACCTGGGAAAAGGCGATCGCCGGGATACCAAACAGATACGCCTCGGTCGCGGCCGCCACGGTGCCGGAATACAGGGTGTCGTCACCCATGTTCTGGCCGTTATTGATACCGGAAACGACCAGGTCGGGACGCTGGTCCAGCATCCCGGTCAGCGCGATGTGCACGCAGTCCGTCGGGGTGCCGTTGACGAAATAGAAACCGTTCGCAGCTTTCGACACCGACAGTGGCCGGTCGAGCGACAGCGAGTTGGACGCACCCGAGCGATTGCTGTCGGGAGCGACCACCACGATGTCGGCAATGCCGGCAAGCGCATCGGCCAGCGCCTGGATGCCGGGCGCAAGATAGCCGTCGTCGTTACTGATAAGGATTCGCATGCGTGCGATTTTACCCGAAGCAACGGCTGTATCGACGGCCGCGGTTGCACATTTATTGCTCATCGGGATGCGCGCGGCGCCGTCCTCCCGGCGCCGGCACGGCTTGCCGTCGCGCAAGCGCCACAACAGCGCCCCGCCGGCCCGGCCACGGACCCGCGTTCGGACACGCTTGCGGACCCGCTGCGGACCCGGCAACGGGCCCGCAAGCGGACTCAGTTGCGGACCGGCCGCCTGCCCTCTTCCATCGCATGCAGGCCCTCTTCCAGCGCGATCAGATGCTGCTCGAGACGGCGCGCGGCTTCCAGTTCGTCGCCCTGCTGGCCCAGGTAAAGCTGGCCCAGGCGCGCCAGTTCGCGCGCCAGCGGCGGGGCCTGGGTGTCGCCGGCGCGCTCGCGCAGCGCCGCGACCGCCTGCACCAGGCGCACCTCGGCCAGCGGTCGCCACGGAAAATGGCCAGGCTCCATCCACTCGAGCAGGGTCTCGATGCTGCGCACCGGGCCCAGCCGGTCGCGTTCGGCGCCGCGCGCGGCGAACAGGCGGGCCTCGCCCAGGCCGGCAGCCGGCAGCTGCACCTCGTCGAGATAGCTGTCGAGGACGACGCCGTCCAGGCCGTAGCATTCGCCCAGCAGCTTTTCGAGCGCCGCCTGGTAGCCGGCGCCGTCCTGGCGGGCATCGCCATGGCGCCAGCCGAGGCGTTCCCCGACCCCGCCGTCCGGTGGACTGGGCAGTGGGTAGACCATCAGCGGACGCTGCTCGTCCTCGTGGCTGCAGCGGTAGTCGAGGGCGCGCCGCACCACGCCCTCCAGGCCTTCCAGGCTGCGCGGCTCGGGCGTGAACAGCCCGACCATCTTGTCGGGCAGCAGCGCGGTGCAGACGCTGGTGGCGGCCGAGCGGCCGCTGCGGCAATCCACCAGCACGTGGGCGAAGCGCCGCGTCAGGTGGGCGGCAAAGCTGCGGAACAGGGCCGGGCAGGCGCAGAACAGCGCGTCCCAGTCGAGCCGGTCGACCCGCTCGCCGTAGCTGTCGTCGAAGCGGCCGGCGCGCATCAGGTACAGGGGGCGGCTGTCGTCGACTCTTTCGAGGTAGCTGTCCCAGTCGAGGTCGTCGAGCACGCGCTCGGCCAGCTCGCGGGCCTCGTCGGACGGCGCACGCCCGAGCACGCTCAGGTGCTCGCGGCAGGCTTCGAACAGCTCGAGCACGCCCTGGCGTTCATGGTGCGGCTGGGCGCCGGAAAAATAGTGGTGCAGGCCCGGCGCTTCGAGGTCCCAGTCGATCATCAGCACGGGTGTTTTGCATGGCGTTCTTCCAGACAATAGCCATGCGGCATGAGCAAGCGCGCGACTACGCGCGCCTGCGCCATCATAGGCGTAAAACGCCGTCACCTCGCCGGCCACGGCCGGCGCAGCGGTGATGCGATTCGTATCCATATTGCTCCTCATTTTTTGGGGAAAGTGGTGTCCGAGATCTCGCGCCATGGGGGTGGGACAGCGGGGAGCATGAAATGGTTGCAGTCATGCTCCTGCGGCATGTGTTTTTTCAGGCACTGGTAATGCGTGACGATGCGCCGGACCATCTTGTCGATATCGGGCAGGAAGTCGGGATTCGATTTCAGGTCGCCGGTCGCCATCGTGAAGCGCGAAAAGTCGACGTAGAAGCTGGACTCGGTAATCTGCCGGGGCAATTGCTCCGGATGCTGGGTCATGATGACGGGGATGGTCAGGTGGCTGGGCAGCGCATACCACTTGCCGCGCTCGATCTCCAGCTGGCGCATGGCGGCGTACTCGCGCCGCGTGTAGGCATGGGCTTCGTACTTCGGGGTGTAGATCAGGATCATGCAGACGCTCTCGCACATCGCGCGTGCGATCTTGCGGTCGAGGTCGTCGCCGCCGCCGAGCTGCTCGGTATCGACGAAGAGTTCATCTTCGTTGTCGAAGTAAGGTTCCAGATAGCAGCGCAAGGCGTCCACCAGGGTGGCCTTGAAGCGCTGCATGAGCTCGTGCCGCCCATGGGCATAGCTGAAGAAACAGCCGTAACGAATCGACATTCCCTATCCCTTTCATCGCCGCCACCGGCAGCGGACCCTGCTGACTCTAGCAAGCCATGCATCCCGCATGTTGTGGAAGCACAAGCGCCCCGCCAGCCTCGGCCGTCGTGCCTTGCGGCATAATCCCGACTTTGAAGTGGCATCGAACAGGAGAATCAAATGAAAGCCGTCGTCTGCAAGGCGTGGGGCCCACCGGACAGCCTGGTGGTGGAAGAGCGTGCGGACCTGGTTCCGTCGGCGGGACAGGTGGTGGTCGATGTGAAGGCGGCCGGCGTCAACTTCCCGGACGTGCTGACCGTGCAGGGCAAGTACCAGGTGAAGCCGGAACTGCCCTTCACCCCGGGCAATGAATTTGCCGGCATCGTGCGCGCGGTCGGCGACGGCGTCACTGCCTGGACGCCGGGCGACCGCGTGATCGGCTTCACCCGCACCGGCGCCTTCGCCGAGCAGGCCCTGGCCCCGAGCGAGATGCTGATGCCGATGCCGCCCGACATGGACTTCGACGTCGCCGCCGCCATCACCCTCACCTACGGCACCTCGCACCACGCGATCGTCGACCGCGGCGCCCTGCAGCCCGGCGAGACCATGCTGGTGCTGGGCGCGGCCGGCGGCGTCGGCCTGGCGGCGATCGAGATCGGCAAGGCCCTCGGCGCGCGCGTGATCGCGGCCGCCTCCAGTCCCGAGAAACTGGCGGTGTGCAAGGCCCACGGCGCCGACGTCCTGATCGACTACAGCAGGGAAGACTTGCGCGAAGCCATCAAGGCGGCCACCGGCGGCAAGGGCCCGGACGTGGTCTACGATCCGGTCGGCGGCGCCTACAGCGAGCCGGCGCTGCGCTCGATCGCCTGGCGCGGACGCCACCTGGTCGTCGGATTCGCCAACGGCGAGATCCCGAAGCTGCCGTGGAACCTGATGCTGCTGAAAGGCGCCGCGGTGGTCGGCGTGTTCTGGGGCGACTTCGTGCGCCGCGAGCCCAAGGCGAACCTGGCGGCAATGCGCCAGATGCTGGACTGGATGGCGGAAGGCAAGCTGCGTCCGCTGGTATCGCGCCGCTACGCGCTGGCCGATACCGCAACGGCCCTGAACGACATGGCCGAACGCAAGGTCACGGGCAAGGTCGTGATCGTACCGGGAGAAGGAAAATGAGCAAGGACGAACAACTGAACCCCGACGGCCTGGCCGCCCTGCGCGCCCGCTTCGAACAGCAGTCGCGCAAGGCCCAGGCCTATTACACGGTCATGCACGCGGTGCGCGCCGTGCTGGGCGGCGACGATGCGGCCGGCGCCTGGATGGAAGGGCCGCTCGCCGCATTCGAGGGCCGTACGCCGGCCCAGCTGGTGAACGAGGGCCGCGTGGACGAGGTGCTCGCCCACGTGCGCACCCTCAAGGCCTGAGCGCCGGCGCCTCGCTTATTCGGCCGGGGCCGCCTCGCGGGCCCGGCCTTCGCGCCGGCGCAGCTCGGCGGCGCGCTTTTCCCAGTAGTGGGCGTTGGGGATGCCCAGCGCCACCGGGTCGAACTCCGGATCCTTCCCTGCCGCCTTCTGCGCCTCGTAGTCGCGCAGGCACTTGAAGGCGGTGTTGCGCATCAACAGGATGGCGACGATGTTCAGCCAGGCCATCAGGCCCACGCCCAGGTCGCCCATCGCCCAGGCGACGTCGGCCGTCTTCACGGTGCCGTACACGGTCGCGCCGATGATCACGACCTTCAGCAGGAAGTTCATCCAGGGACGCGGCGTGTGGCGGTTGATGTAGGCGATATTGGTTTCGGCGATGTAGTAGTAGGCGACGATGGTCGTGAAGGCGAAGAACAGCAGGGCCAGCGCGACGAAGATCGACCCGAAGCCCGGCAGCACGTTTTCCAGCGCGGTCTGCACATAGCCCGGACCGGCCGCCACGCCCTGCACGCCCTGGTAGATATGGCTGCCGTCGGCGCGTTCGACGTTGTACTGGCCGGTAATCAGGAGCATGAAGGCGGTGGCCGAGCACACGAACAGGGTGTCGATATACACCGAGAAGCCCTGCACCAGGCCCTGCTTGGCCGGGTGGCTGACCTCGGCGGCCGAGGAGGCGTGCGGGCCGGTGCCCTGTCCCGCCTCGTTCGAGTACACGCCGCGCTTGACGCCCCACTGGATCGCCATGCCGAGGATGGCGCCGAAACCGGCGTCCAGGCCGAAGGCCGAGCTGAAGATCAGCTTCATCACCTGCGGCAGCTGGCCGATGTTCAGGAAGATGATGACCACGGCGACGATGATGTAGGCCAGCGCCATGAAGGGCACGACGATCTCGGCGAAGTGGGCGATGCGCTTGACGCCGCCGAAGATGATGAAGCCGAGCACGATCGCCAGGCCGGCGGCGGTGACGTTCGGATCGATGCCGACCGCGGTCCTGAGGCCGTCGGCGATCGAGTTCGCCTGCACGCCGGGCAGCAGCACGCCGGTCGCCACCACGGTCACGGCCGCGAACAGCCAGGCATACCATTTCACGCCCAGGCCCTTCTCGATGTAGAAGGCCGGACCGCCGCGGTATTCGCGGTCGATCTGCTCCTTGTAGACCTGGCCCAGGGTCGATTCGACGAAGGCCGAGCTGGCGCCAAGGAAGGCGACCGCCCACATCCAGAACACGGCGCCGGGACCGCCGAACGTGATCGCGGTGGCGACGCCGGCGATGTTGCCGGTGCCGACCCGGCCCGCCAGGGTCATCGCCAGCGCCTGGAAAGAGGACACGCCCTGTTCCGAACTCTTACCTTCCATCATCAGGCGCGTCATCTCGCGCACGTGGCGGACCTGCAGAAAGCGCGATCGGACCGAGAAATACAGTCCGGCACCCAGGCAGAGGGCAATCAGGGCGGGGCTCCAGACGTAGCCGTTGATGGCGTTGACCAACTCATTCATCGATAGTGTCTCCTTGGCTTGAGCTCGGTTACAAACTTGTATATGCAGCAATTTCCGAAAAGATACCTCAAGAGCTCGAGCCTGCCTATCACTTTTTTCCGCCGGGCGCGGCGCCTGCTATGATGGCATTATCATGTGCGTCAACTACCGCCCTCCTCTCCCCGAACAGCTGGACATGGTCCTCGGCACCCTGGTCGACCTTTATCGCGACTGGGACTGGCCCACCGAAACCTGGAAGGACTACCTGGCGCCCATCGTGCGCACCGACGCGAACAACCAGCGCATGCTGAGCCTGGCCAGCTACGGCATGGTCCCGCGCCGCCACATCCCGGCCGGCGTGAAGGTCTTCGATACGATGAATGCGCGCGCCGAGTCGATCGGCGAGAAACGCTCGTTCGCGCCCGCCTGGCACCGCACGCAGTTATGCGCGGTGCCGATGACCTGCTTCTACGAACCGAACTACGAAAGCGGGAAGGCCGAGCGCTACGGCATCGGCATGGCCGACGAGGCGCCCTTCTTCGTGGCCGGACTGTGGCGCGAGTGGCGCGAGATGGACGGCAAGCTGGCAACCTCCTTCACCCAGATCACCATCAACGCGGACGAGCACCCGCTGATGAAGCGCTTCCACAAGCCGGGCGACGAGAAACGCGCACTGGTGGTGCTGCCGCCCGGGGACGTGGATGCCTGGCTGGCCTGCCGCGACCCGGAACTGGCGCGCAGCTTCCTGCGGCACTATCCGGCCGAGCGGATGAAGGCGTGGGCGGCGCCGGCGGCGCCCCGGGCGAAGACGGTGGTGGTGCCGGAGACGGGATCGCTGTTCTGACCTTACGCGTCCGGTTTCGCTTGCTTGAAAAATTCGATCACATCCGCCTGCACCCGCGTACGGCGGAACGGCGGCAGGCTCTGCCAGATGCGGCGGCCGTAGGGCTTGCTGATCACGCGCGGGTCGCACAGCATCAGCACGCCGCGGTCGTCGACGTCGCGGATCAGGCGCCCGGCGCCCTGCTTCAGGTTGATGATCGCTTCCGGCAGGGTGTGGTGGACGAAGCCGTTCATGCCCCTCTTTTCCATCACCTCGATGCGCGCCGCCAGCACCGGATCGTCCGGCGGGGCGAAGGGCAGCTTGTCGATGATGACCAGCGACAGCGCCTCGCCGCGCACGTCCACGCCTTCCCAGAAGCTCTGGCTGCCCACCAGCACCGCGTTGCCGGCGCTGCGGAAGGAGTCCAGCAGCTCGGTGCGGCCGCGCTCGCCCTGCACGAACAGCGGGAACTCCAGGCCGCGCGCGGCGAATTCCTCGCGCAGGCGCTCGGCCACGCGGTTCACCGCGCGGATCGTGGTGCACAGGAAGAAGCAGCGCCCGCCGGCCGCTTCGATCACCGGCAGCGCCATGTCGACCACGGCATCGGTGTAGCCGAAGGTGTTCGGCTCCGGCAGGCCGGTCGGCACGTACAGGATGCCCTGCTCCTGGTAGTTGAAGGGGCTGGGCCAGGTGCGCGCCGGCTCGCCGGTCATGCCCATCTGCGACGTGAAATGCTTGAAGTCGCTCTTCACCGCCAGGGTGGCCGAGGTGAAGATCCAGCTGCGCGGCGTGCTTGCGCGCTGGCCGGCGAAGATCGGCGCGATCGACAGCGGGGTCTTGTGCAGCTGTAGCGAGGACGAGAAGGCCTCGACCCACAGCACCGCGTCGGCGCCGCCGAATTCACTGTAGTCCTTTTCCTTCGGGTCCTTCTTGGCCGGCGCCTGCTTCCAGGCCTTGAAGTTCTCCAGCAATTCCACCGCGCGCACGCGGCACTGCTCGATGGTCTCGGCGCGCTCGGCGTTTTCTTCGAGCACGTCGACCATGCCTTCCAGTTCTTCCTTCAGCTTTTCCAGGGCCGGGAAGAAATCCGAGCTCGGCGGAATCTGCGGCAGCGACAGGCGGGTGCCGCCTTCCGGGAAAGTCAGGCGCAGGTCGCGCGCGGCCTTTTCGACCACCATCACGACCTTGGCCCAGTCCGGGCCGCCGCGCGCATGGGCGAGGCCTTCGGCCAGCACGTCGCGGCACAGTTCCAGCACCTGGGAGGTCGACACCGTGGTGCCGAAGAACAGGGTCGCGACTTCCGGCAACTGGTGGGCCTCGTCGAAGACGATGGTGTTCGCCGACGGCAGCAGTTCGGCCATGCCGCCCTCCTTCAGGGCGACGTCGGCGAAGAACAGGTGGTGGTTGACCACGACCACGTCCGCCTGCTGGGCCTCGCGGCGCGCCTTCATCACGAAGCAGTCCTGGTAATACTGGCATTCCTGGCCGACGCAGTTCTCGCGGGTCGAGGTCACCAGGTTCCACACGGACGCGGTCTCGGGCACCTTGGCCAGCTCGGCCTTGTCGCCGGAGTTGCTCATCTTGATGAAGCGCGAGATCTCGCGCAGGTGGCCGACGTCGTCGCGCGAGGTCAGGCGTCCGTTCTGCAGCGTGCGCTCGAGGTGGTAGTGGCAGACGTAGTTGGCGCGGCCCTTCAGCAGCGCCACCGAGACCGGCGCGCGCAGGGCCTGGCGCACGTTCGGGATGTCGCGCGAAAACAGCTGGTCCTGCAGGTTCTTGGTGCCGGTCGAGATGATGGTCTTGCCGCCCCACAAGAGGGCAGGCACCAGGTAGGCGAAGGTCTTGCCGGTTCCCGTGCCGGCCTCGGCGATGAGAGTGGCCTGGTTGCCGATCGCGTCGGCGATCGCCTTCGCCATCTCGGTTTGCGACTGGCGCGGCCTGAAGCTGCCGACGGCGGGCGCGAGCGGGCCACCGGCACCGAAGATGCGGTCGATCTCGGCGTCGTATTTACCCGGCGCAGCAGGTGCGTGAGACTCGGCGCCGGACTCGGCGGAGGAATCGGCGGGAAGCGCTGCGGCGTCGGCGGGGGTGGCCTCGGCATCGGGGCCGGGCATGGGCAGGTGATCGGTCAAAGTCGTCGGAAAGGCTAAAACTGCCAGCTTACGCCGGCACGTCCGGCACCAACTGCATTTTCAGCAAAGTGATGTGATCCTTCAGCTGCAGTTTGCGCTTCTTCAGGCGGCGCAGCTGTAACTGGTCGGAATGACCGTCGCGGGTCAGCATGTCGATGACAGCGTCGAGGTCGCGATGTTCCACGTCGAGTTCAATAATACGGCGCTGGATCTCCTGGACGTCGATCATAGTGGACATTTCCGAACTAAAGGGCTGATGCTGGGGTGGGAGGACGCGAATCGTCGTGA
>Ga0308169_10001416_pt1 | contig 28147 bp, 32 predicted proteins | sample PhyBR1_2_FD_202139 | JGI IMG/M metagenome (GOLD analysis project Ga0308169, IMG submission 202139) | Phyllosphere microbial communities from UC Gill Tract Community Farm, Albany, California, United States - DLSLSB.R1 | ecosystem: Host-associated > Plants > Phyllosphere > Unclassified | place...
TGCGTCAAACTGGCCGCCGTGATCGAGCGCCACCTCGACGCCCTGGCGCGCCTGCCGGACGCCGAGCCGGTGCTGCGCGCATCCTGCGCCCGGGGATGTTCAAGACCCCGGCGCTGGCCACCTGAGCTGGCGGGAGTTCAGTCCAGCCAGGTGCGCAAGGCCGCTTCGCCGTCCGGCGTAAAAGCCAGCACGCGCGAGTCCGGCATGCGCCTGGCCCAGCCCAGTTGCTGGAAGCGGTCGAGGAGCAGCGTGCCCAGCTGGCCGGCCAGGTGATGGCGGCGCTCGCTCCAGTCCAGGCAGGTGCGGCAGAAGGGCCGGCGCGATGCCGGCAGCCTGCCGAGATCGATGCCGAGGGCGCCCATCGCGTCGCGGCCCGCATCGGTCAGCATCACGCCATCGGCGCCGAGGGAAAAAGCGCCGCGCTGCGCCAGGCGCTCGTACGTCAGCACGCCCAGCTCGCCGGCCAGGTGGTCGTAGCAGACCCTGGCCTTGCGCAGCGCCGGCTCGCGCGGACTGGAGCGCACCCGCACGGCGCCGGTGCCGAAGGCCACGCCCATCAGCGATTCCAGCAATTGCGCGACCTCGGCATCGGCGATGCGGAAGTAGCGGTGCCGGCCCTGCGCCTCGACGGACAGCAGGCCGGCATCCTGCAGCTTGGCCAGGTGGGCGCTGATGGTCTGGCGCGTGACGCCGGCGGCGTCCGCCAGTTCGGTCGCGGTCAGCGCCATGCCGCTCATCAGGACGGTGAGCACTTCGGCGCGCGCATGGTCGCCGATCATGGCGGCGATCTTCGTGATGTTCGGTCCGTCCCGCATGCGCCGATCCTAGGACTTCTGGCGATAGATGGCGCAGAGCTTGTGGCCGTCGGGATCGCGGACGTAAGCGAGGTAGATCTTCCCGAGGGTGCTGTCGCGCAGGCCCGGCGGCTCTTCGATCGAGGTGCCGCCCTGCGCGACCGCCGTATCGTGGAACTTCTGCACCTGTTCCGGCGAATCGCACTTGAACCCGATGGTGCCCCCGTTGGCAAAGGTGGCGTCCTCGCCGTTGATGGGCTCCGTGATGCAGAAGGTGCTGCCATTGTGGCGGTAGAAGAGCCGCGCCTGGCCGCTGGTGTTGGTGTCGCGGAACGGCTCGCCCGCTCCGAGCATACCGAGTACGGCGTCGTAGAAGCGTTTCGAGCGTTCCAGGTCGTTCGAGCCGACCATCACGTGATTCAGCATGCGTAATCTCCTTTGATGAGGGAAGACCATATGATATCGCTTGCACATTGTTACCCGCATGTTTCGATACTGGCCGAAGCATCGGACGGGGACCAGGGACTACAGTGAGCTCGTCCACAACGAGGAGAGTTCCATGGCTGCCATCACCTGCTTCATCCGTTACGAGATCGACCCCAACCAGAAGGAAGCGTTCCGCCGCTATGCGGAAAACTGGGGCCGCATCATTCCGCGCCTGGGAGGACGCCTGCTCGGCTACTTCCTGCCGCACGAGGGCACGAACTACGAGGCCTGGGGCCTGGTCGGCTTCGACAGCCTGGCCGCCTACGAAGCCTACCGCGCGCGCCTGAAGCAGGACGAGGAGGCGCGCGCCAACTTCGTCTTCGCGCAGGAACAAAGGTTCATCCTGCGCGAGGAACGCAGTTTCACCGAACTGGTGGAGGGGACCTTCCGGCTGGAGCCGCCGCGATGATCGCCGTGATCTTCGAAGTCGACCCGGATCCGGCGCACCACCAGGAATATCTCGATACCGCGGCCGCGCTGCTCGCCGAACTGAAGGCCATCGACGGCTTCCTGTCCGTCGAGCGTTTCGAATCGCTGGGCCGGCCGGGCAGGCTGCTGTCGCTGTCCTTCTGGCGCGACGAGGAGGCGGTGCGTCGCTGGCGCACGCAGTCCGCGCACCGGGAGGCGCAGGCGCGCGGGCGGCAGGGCGTGTTTCGGGATTACCGCCTGCGCGTGGCCGAGGTCGTACGCGATTACGGCTTGTGCGAGCGGGAGGAAGCGCCGCCGGACGCTAGGGCCGCGCATGGCCAGGCTCATGCCTTCCCTGGCAAGGGTAGCCGCTAGGGGCCTCTGTATTCAGACAGGGGATTGCGCCTGCGGCAGCGCGGTATAACCGAGATAGCCACGCGCGCCACCGCCATGGAAGGGGTGCTGGTTCGGCTCGTTGTACGGACCGCCGCGCCGGATTCGCGCAACCAGATCCGGGTTGGCGATGAACCGGCGTCCGAACGACACCATGTCGGCCATCCCGGATGCGAGCAGCGTCTCGCCGGATGCGGGATCGAGGCCGCCGTTGGCGATGATCGTCCCGCCGAAGTTAGGGCGCAGCATGGCGAGGATGCGCTGCATGTCCGGCGCGCCTCCCCAGGCGTTCGTATCGGCGGCGTGGATGTAGGCGATGCCGGCATGGATTTCGATGCCGTCGAACCCGGCGCGCACCGCGTTGCGGGCCGCGCTCCGGTATTCGTCGATCGCGTGGTAGACCTCGGTGGTGGTCATGGCGCGGGCGGGCGAGGCTGCGATGCGGCTGTAGAAGCCGTTCGCCAGCGCGCCATAGGCTTGCAGCAGGCGCGCTGCGCATAGTAGGCCGCGTTGTCGACGGTGGGGACGCCGTCGCGGCCGGAGCGCGAACGGGTGACCGGCGCCATGGCGATCCGGTTGGGGAGAACGAGGTCGCCGAGGCGGATGGAATCGAGAAGGCTTGTCATGCTGCTGCTCCATGTGAAAAGATGCGTCCACTGTAGCGGCAGGCAAGACAGGCGATAATCCGTCCGTTGCCGATAACACCATTGCGTTTCAAGCAAGGATCATGGACCGATTCGCCGAACTGAAGACCTTTTGCATCGTCGCTGCCTGTGGCGGCTTTTCGCCGGCGGCGCGCCAGCTCGGCCTGGCGACATCGTCCGTCACCCGACTGGTGGACGCCCTCGAACAGCGTCTGGGCGTGATCCTGCTGAACCGCTCGACGCGCAGCGTCACCCTGACCGAGGCAGGACGCAGCTATTACGAAGACGCCCAGCGCATCCTCGAGCAACTCGACGCCGCCGACGATGCCGTCACCGATGGCGCGACCGGCGTCGCGGGCATGCTGCGGGTGGCCGCTCCCGTCACGTTTGCGGCAATGTACATCGCACCGTTCCTGCCCGGGCTGCACGAGCGCCATCCGCGCCTGACGCTGGACCTGCGCCTGAGCGATACGGCGGTGAACCTGATCGACGAATCGATCGACGTCGCGATCCGTATCGGCAGCATCGATCCCCAGTCCAACCTGGTGGCGCGCCGGCTCACCGGGCACCGGCGGGTGCTGTGCGCCAGTCCAGGCTACCTAGCGCGCCGCGGGACGCCCCAGTATCCGGCCGAACTGGGCCAGCACGACTGTCTGCAGTTTTCTTTTGCCGACAATCGCCGCGCCTGGCGCTTGCGGCGCAACGATGGCGTGGCCGATGTGGGGCCGGAGGACATGCCGGTGGAAGAGATACCGGTAAACAGCGTCGTCCAGGCCAACAATGGCGAGCTGCTGCGCCAGGCCGCGCTGGCCGGTATGGGGGTGGCGATGCTGGCCGACTGGCTGGTGCGCGCCGACTTGCGCGAAGGCCGCCTGGTCCGTGTGCTCGAGGATTACGACGTCAATCCCGGGCCGATGGACGTCGCCCTGTACGCGCTGTACCAGGCCAATCGGCGCGGCTCGCAGAAAATCCGGGCCTTCGTCGACCTGCTGTCCGAGCACCTGGACAGCCTGGACGATTCAAGGCACTGAACCGTCCAGGCCCATGATCCGATCGCCCATGCGCCGGCCGGCGTCGGTCATGGCGCGGCCGGCGCGCAGTTGCAGGGTTTCCCATTCGCGCAGGCGCTGCTCGACCGGGAGGTCGGCACGCCGCAGGGCCTGGGCCAGCGACAGCGCGTTCGCCGCGGCCTTGGCGGTGCTGCCGGCGGTATGCGGGCGTGGTACGAAGGCGGCGTCGCCGAGCAGGATGACACGTCCGAACACCATGCGCGGCACCGCCAGGTCGAGGATCGCCTGCACGAAGGGCTCGGCGGTGCGCCGGACCAGTGCCGAAAATTGCGGCGCCAGTTCGTCCTGCGCGGCTGCGCGCAGTGCTGCCGCCGGCGCGTCGGGCAGCATGCCGGGCGGCAGCGAGAAGGTATGGACGCGGCCGCTCCGGTCCGTCAGCAGCGCGCCCAGGTCCTGCGGCGCGACCTTGCGGTACCAGACCCAGTTCCAGCGCCGCTTTCCGGGGCGGATGGCGCCGTCCTCGCCCGGCACCAGGTATTCCAGCAGCATGTGGCCCTCGCCCTGCTGGAAGCCGAACACACCCTTCAGCAGGCCGGCATTGGCGGCGTCGAGTTCCGGCTCCGGCACCAGCCCGCGCCACGCCACATAGCCTGCGTAGGTCGGGTCCAGGCCGGGCAGCAGCCCGGCTCTCACCGTCGAGCGCGCGCCGTCGGCGCCGACCAGCAGGTCGCCGGTCTCGATGCGTCCGCCGGCGAAATGGGCCCGGACCTGACCGCCCGCCTGCTCGAAGCGCAGCAGGGTTTCGCCGGCATGCAAACAGTCGTCCGGGAGGGCGCGCCGCATGGTGCCGTACAGCGTGTTCCACGACGTCTGCGTCTGCGGCTGGTAGCCGCGCTGCACGACTTCACCGCTGCGGTCGAGGAAGATGCGGTCGCCGGACGCCACGCCCAGCGCGCTTGCATGCCGCAGTCCGGCAAAGTGAAACGCATGCAGCACATCCGGCTGCAGCACGATGCCGCCGCCGCGGCTGTCCAGCGCATGCGGAGAACGTTCGAACACATCGACCCGCCAGCCGATGGCGCGCAGGCAAACCGCGGTCAGCAGGCCGCCGAGCGAGCCGCCGACGATCAGGGCACGGGGCGTGGATTTGTCGCTCATGATGGTTTCCGATCGTGCGGCGATATTCACGCAGGTTTGCGGACGGCAGCCGGCCGGCCCAGCAGCTCGCCCATCCACACCGCCAGTGCAGCCGCCGGGAACGCCATGCCGGTGAACAGCGCGGCGGTCCAGCCATGGTGGGCGAACATCCAGCCGCCCGCCGCTGAGCCGACGGCGCCGCCGGCGAAGAACAAGGCGAAATAGATGCCGTTCAGGCGGCTGCGCACCTCGGCGCCGAGGGTGAAGATCGCGCGCTGTCCCAGCACCAGGTTGGCGGCGACCGCCATGTCGAGCACGATCGAGGCCACCACGAGGATGCCGATGGCCAGGATGCGCGAGTCGGGCTGGTACAGCGGCAGGGCGAAGCCGACGATGCCGAGGATGAGCGCGGCAGCGGTGGCGGGCAAGGTATGGCCCTTGTCCGCCAGGCGGCCCGCCACCGGCGAAGCGATCGCGCCCGCCATGCCGACCAGGGCGAAGATCGCGATGCCGGTCTGCGACAGGTGGAATTGCGGACCTTCCAGCATCATCGGGGTGACGGTCCAGAACAGGCTGAAGGAGCCGAACAGGCCGGCGTGATAGGCGGCACGGCGGCGCAGAACCGGGGTCGTCGCCAGCAGATGCCAGAGCGAGCCGATGAGCTGGCCATAGCTCAGCCTGTGCGAAGGAATCCGTTGCGGCAGCTTGCTGCGCAGGACGAAGGCCAGCACCAGGATGGCCGCCGCGGCGCCGCCGAACACGCTGTGCCAGCCGGCGTGATCCGCAATCAGGCTGGCGGCGGGACGCGCCAGCATGATCCCGAGCAGCAGGCCGCTGACGACCTTGCCTACCGCCTGTCCGCGGGTTTCTTCGCGGGACAGGTGGGCGGCGAAGGGCACCAGGATCTGCGCCGCCACCGAACCGAGTCCGATGCCCAGCGAGGCCGCGAGAAACACCCAGGCGCTGGTGCTGAAGGCCGCCGCCACCAGCGCGGCCGCGGTGGCGAGCAGTGCGGTGAAGACGAGCCGGCGGTTTTCCAGCAGGTCGCCCAGCGGCACGATGAACAGCAGGCCGAGGGCATAACCGACCTGTGTCAGGGTGACGATCAGGCCGGCGGCTTCGGGCGACAAGCCGGTGGCGGCGCTGATCGGACCGACCAGGGTCTGGGCGTAATAGAGATTGGCGACGATCAGGCCGGCCGACATGGCCAGCAGGCGCACCATGCCCGGGGAAATATCCGGGGCGTTCTTGGCAGGGGTATGCATCAGTTTGCTCCTCGTTGAGATAGGGTTCGTCCAGATTCGATGGGCGAATTCTAGGCCTGTTGAGGCGGTTTATTTATTGCGTGTAGCGCAATACTGATCTCAGCGGGAGGGGGATTATCGGACGCTGCGTTTCGGCCTATAGTCGGCCTGGAGCCAAGGGGCATGGAAAGCGACGGCCAGCAGGGAGCGCTGCTGGCACGCGCTCGCTTCGCCGCCGATCAATCCCTGATCTCGGCCTCGACCAGCTTCGCCAGCAACTCCAGCGACTCCTGCCAGCCCAGGTAGCAGGCCTCCGCCGGAATCACGGCCGGAATCCCTTCCTGCTTGATCTTGACCTCGACGCCGCAGAACACTTCGCGCAGCTGCACCGTGGTCTGCATCCGGCCGGGCAGGTTCGGATCGTCGAATTCGGCCGAGTAGCGCAGGCGCTGGCCCGGCTCGAGTTCCAGGTATTCGCCGCCGAAGGAGTGGCTGTGGCCGGTGGTGAAATTGGTGAAGGACATGCGGTAGCGGCCGCCGACCCGGACGTCCATCTCGTGAACGGTGCCGATGAAGCCATGCGGCGGCAGCCATTTGGCGAAGGCGGCCGCGGTGGTGAAGGCGCGGTAGACGCGGTCGGCGCTGGATTTCAGGACACGGTGCAGCTCGACGGTGTTGGTGGACATGATCGCTTCCTTATCGTTGGTGGCAGAGGACATCCCTCCGATGGTACGACGAACGAGGCCTGGCAGATTCGACATGCTAGAGTAATTCCATGCCCAGCTCCCGACAATATCCCGTGACGCCGGACGGTCGCTACTTCGTCGTCAAAGGGCGTCTCTGGCGCAGCAGTAATCCGGCGCTGGCGCCGGAACTCAGGCAGGAACTGGTCGACAGGCTGATGAAGGCGCGCCGCCAGGTCGGGGTCGCGAAGAAGACCGGCGACGTGGCGGCCGAACGCGGCGCCCGCCGCGACGTCGACGAGGCCAAGCGCGCACTGGGCGAACGCGGCCCCGTGTGGTGGACGGACGGGGCCCCGGATTTCAATCGCAGGATGGTGGCGAACACGCCGTATGCGGATTGGTATGCGGCCCTGGCGATCGGCCCTGAAGGGCGGCCCGATGCCCTGCGATAGAATGGCGGGATGACCCAAGCTCCACAGACCGCATCGCGCGCCCCGATCCGCCTCGCTTCCCAATTGCTGACCTGCCTGGTCTTCTGCCTGATCGCCGCTCCCATCATCTGGTTTACCCAGCCGCATCCGCTGGAACTGTTCGGCCGTCCGCTTGGGCCGCTGACCCAGCTGCTGGTCGGCCAGGTACTGGCGCTGCTCGCCGCCGGCGTCTCATGGCTGCTGTTCCGCATGACCGCCAACTCGGCCTCCAGCGCCCGTACCATCGAGAGCTATGCGAAGCTCGACCTGAGCGGCCTGAACCCGCTGTGGATCGGCATCGCCGCCGCGATCGGCGAAGAGATGCTGTTCCGCGCGGCCCTGCAGCCGCTGCTGGGTGTGTGGATCGTCTCGCTGCTGTTCCTGGTCACGCACATGCCGGTGTACCGCTTCCGCAAGCTGGATGGCGCCACCCTGGCGCAGGCGGCCAGCGTGTTCGCCGGCAGCGTGGTGCTGGGCTTCGTGTTCCAGCGCGTCGGCCTGCTGGCCGCGATGCTGGTGCATGCGTGGATCGATATCGTGGGCTTGATGATCGTGCGGGCGTCGACGCGCCGGTAGGGCGGGCTCCCCGAGCCCACGCGCTTATTTGCTCAGCAGCCGCATCGCCCGTTCCAGCCCATCGATCGTCACCGGGAACATCCGGTTATTCATGATCTGCTTGATGACGGCAATCGACTGCCGGTACTGCCACAGGCTTTCCGGCTCCGGATTCAGCCAGGCGAATTTCGGGAAGGCGTTGCAGAAGCGTGCCAGCCATTCGGCGCCGGCTTCCTCGTTGTTGTATTCGCTTGATCCGCCCGGGGCCAGCACCTCGTAGGGGCTCATGGTGGCGTCGCCGACGAAGATCACGCGGGTATCGGGCGGGTATTTGCGCAGCACCTCCCAGGTCGGGAAGCGCTCCGAGCTGCGGCGCCGGTTGTTCTTCCACAGGTAGTCGTAGACGCAGTTGTGGAAGTAGAAGAACTCCATGTTCTTGAATTCGGTCTTCGCCGCCGAGAACAGTTCCTCGGTGCGCTCGATGTGGTCGTCCATGGTGCCGCCGACGTCGAGCAGCATCAGCACCTTGATGCGGTTCTTGCGCTCGGGCCGCATCTTGATGTCGAGCCAGCCGGCGTTGTTCGCGGTCGAGCGGATCGTGTCGTCCAGCGCCAGTTCTTCGGCGGCCCCGGTGCGGGCGAAGCGGCGCAGGCGGCGCAGCGCCACCTTGATGTTGCGGACGCCCAGCTCGCGCTCGCCGTCGTAGTCCTTGTACTCGCGCTGCTCCCACACCTTGACCGCGGTGCGGTTTCGGCTTTTCCCGCCGATGCGGATTCCTTCGGGATTGGTGCCGCCGTTGCCGAAGGGGGAGGTGCCGCCGGTGCCTATCCATTTATTCCCGCCTTCGTGGCGGGCCGATTGCTCCTTCAGCAGCTCGGCCAGGCGCGACATCAGCTTGTCGTAGCCGAGCTTCTGCAGCTCGGCCTTCTGCTCCGGCGTCAGCTCGCGCTCCAGGCGTTTTATCAGCCAGTCGAGCGGGATGTCGGACTTCGCATCGAATACCGTCTCGATGCCCTTGAAATAGGCGCCGAAGGCCTTGTCGAACTTGTCGAAGTGGGCTTCGTCCTTCACCAGCACCAGGCGCGACAGGTAATAGAACTCGTCGAGCGAGGGCGCGATCACCTGCTTTTCCAGCGCTTCGAGCAGCGTCAGGAATTCCTTGATCGTGACCGGCACCCTGGCGTCACGCAGGGTGAAGAAGAAATCAATCAGCATGCCTGCTCAACCGGTAGTGCAGCTGCGACTTGATCTCGGGCCACTCGCCGCGCAGGATGCTGTACATGACGGTGTCGCGCACGGTGCCGTCGCGGCGCGGCCCGTGGTGGCGCAGTACGCCATCCTTCTTCGCACCGAGGCGCTCGATCGCCGCCTGCGAGGCGTGGTTGAAGTTATCGGTGCGCAGGCCGACCACCGCGCAGCCGAGCATGTCGAAGGCATGCGAGAGCAGCATCAGCTTGCAGCTGGTGTTGACGTGGCTGCGCTGGCGGCTCTTCGCATACCAGGTGTAGCCGATCTCGACGCGGTCGATGGCCGGGACGATGTCGTGGTAGCTGGTCGAGCCGATCACGGCACCGGTCGGCACGTCGACCACGGCGAAGGCGCGCCGGTTGTCCATCTCCAGCGCGGTGCGGATGTACTGTTCCGTCTCGTCCGGCGCCGGCACCGAGGTGATGCGCAGGTTCCACAATTCGCCATCCGCGGCAGCGGCGCGCAGGCCGTCGGCGTGATGCAGGGCCAGCGGCTCCAGCCGCATGCCGTTGAATTCGAGGGTGGCGGGATCGACGCGGATCATCGGTTATGCCTCGCCATCGCCACCAGGCGCTCGAACAGGTGGACGTCCTGCTCGTTCTTCAGCAGCGCGCCGTGCAGCGGCGGCACGATGGTGCGGGAGTCCCCGCTGCGCAGGGCCTCGGCAGGGATGTCCTCGGCCAGCAGGAGCTTGAGCCAGTCGAGGAATTCGGAGGTCGACGGCTTCTTCTTCAGGCCCGCCACCTCGCGCAGCTGGTAGAAGTTCTCCAGCGCGGCGGCCAGCAGTTCCTGCTTCAGGTTCGGATAGTGGACGTTGACGATCTCCGCCATCGTCTCGCGGTCCGGGAACTTGATGTAGTGGAAGAAGCAGCGGCGCAGGAAGGCGTCCGGCAACTCCTTCTCGTTGTTCGAGGTGATGATCACCAGCGGCCGGTGCCTGGCCACCACCATCTCGCGCGTCTCGTAGACGTAGAACTCCATGCGGTCGAGTTCGCGCAGCAGGTCGTTCGGGAATTCGATGTCGGCCTTGTCGATCTCGTCGATCAGCAGCACCACCGGCTCGGGCGCCGTGAAGGCCTGCCACAGCACGCCCTTGACGATGTAGTTGTGGATGTCGCGCACGCGCTCGTCGCCCAGCTGGGAATCGCGCAGGCGCGAGACGGCGTCGTATTCGTACAGGCCCTGCTGCGCCTTGGTGGTCGATTTGATGTGCCACTGCAGCAGCGGCATGTCGAGCGCCGCCGCCACTTCTTCGGCCAGCATGGTCTTGCCGGTGCCGGGCTCGCCCTTGATCAGCAGCGGGCGGGCCAGGGTGAGGGCGGCGTTCACGGCCAGTTTCAGGTCATCGGTGGCGACGTAGTTGTCGCTGCCTTCGAAACGTTGGGATGCGTGCATGGGACGTTCACGGTGATGGGGAAATGCGATCGAGTATATGACAGTTGCATCGCCACCGCTGAATTGTTGCTTTGTAGACTGAGCCATGTTCTTCATATAGAATCGGCTATTCGTAGTACATTTGCTAAGTTTTTGAGCAGTTGCGGTATACAATTCAACCATACGATTGTGCAATCATGAGAAAACCATTAGCTGTACTGTTGCTTGCCGCCGCCGGAGCCATGATGGCCAGTGCAGCCGGCGCCGCAGAGATCGTCGCCAACCCGAAAGCCGCACCGAACAAGATCGAGCAATGTATCGGCTGCCACGGCATCCCCGAGTACAAGACCGCCTTCCCCGAGGTCTACCAGGTGCCGATGATCGGCGGCCAGTCCGCCAAGTACATCGAAGCCGCGCTGCAAGCCTACAAGAAGGGCGATCGCAAGCATCCGCAAATGACGCCGACCGCCAAGGTGCTGTCGGACCAGGACATCGCCGACATCGCCGCCTACTACGCGCAGCAGTCGGCGGCCACGCCCACCAAATGAGCCGGGGACGCCATGAATAAACTGATCCTAGCCCTGTCCTGCACCGCTGCACTGATGGTGTCCGCGTCCGCCTTCGCCAGCGGCGACACCGCGCGCGGCGCCGAACTGGCCAAGAAATACAATTGCGCCTCCTGCCACGGCGCCGACTACAAGAGCCCGATCGACCCGAGCTATCCGAAGCTGGCCGGCCAGCACGCCGACTATCTGGTGCATGCGCTGACCGCCTACCAGCGCGGCGACAAGGTCATGAACGGCCGTAACAATCCGATCATGGCCGGCATGGCCCAGCCCCTGTCGGACCGCGACAAGGCCGATATCGCGGCCTACCTGCAAAGCCTTCCGGGTCCGCTGGTCGTTCGCAAGTAAGCTCGTAAATAAGCGCTTCCAAGTAAAATAGCGGCATCTCTGGTCCGCCGGCCCGCGCCGGCGGACCTTGTTTTTTGGAGCTGCCGCTTTGTCCAACGTATCGCCTTCCCACATCAAGACCAACCTGCTGAGCGGCCTGACGGTCGCCCTGGCCCTGGTCCCCGAAGCCATCGCCTTTGCGCTGGTGGCCCACGTCTCGCCGCTGACCGGCCTGTACGCCGCCGTGCTGGTGTCCTTCATCACCTCGGCCTTCGGCGGCCGCCCCGGCATGATCTCCGGCGCCGCCGGCGCGCTGGCCGTGGTCATGGTCGCGCTGGTCGTCCAGCACGGCGTGCAATACCTGTTCGCCGCCATCGTCCTGATGGGTGTGCTGCAGATCCTGTTCGCGCTGGCCCGGCTCGGCAAATTCATCCGCATGGTGCCGCATCCGGTCATGCTGGGTTTCGTGAACGGCCTGGCGATCGTGATCTTCGTGGCCCAGTTCGAGCACTTCAAGCTCAGTGCAGCTGGCGGTGGCGGCTGGATGAACGGCGTCCAGCTGTGGACCATGCTCGGCCTGGTGCTGCTGACGATGGCGATCATCTACGTCACGCCGCGCATCACGAAGGCGGTGCCGGCTACCCTGGTCGGCATCCTGGCGGTGGCGTTGCTGGCGCACTTCACCGGCATCCAGACCAGGACCGTGGGCGAACTCGGTTCGATCGCCGGCGGCCTGCCGAGCTTCCACGTACCCGACGTGCCGTTCAACCTGGAGACCCTGAAGATCGTCTTCCCGTACTCGCTGGTGCTGGCCGGCGTCGGCCTGATCGAGACCCTGCTGACCTTGACCCTGATCGACGAGATCACCGATACCCGAGGCCAGCCGAACCGCGAAAGCATGGCCCAGGGCGCGGCGAATATCGTCACCGCGCTGTTCGGCGGCATGGGCGGCTGCGCCATGATCGGCCAGAGCATGATCAACATCGGCAACGGCGCCCGCAGCCGGCTGTCGGGCATCGCGGCCTCGCTGTTCCTGCTGTCGTTCATCCTGTTCGGCTCCAGCATCATCGAACAGATTCCGCTGGCGGCGCTGGTGGGCGTGATGTTCGTGGTGTGCGAGAAGACCTTCGAGTGGGGCACGTTCCGCCTGTTCGGCAAGGTGCCGCGCGCCGATGCGCTGGTGGTGGTGCTGGTGGCCGGCGTGACCCTGGCCTTCAACCTGGCGACGGCCGTGGTGGTCGGCGTGATCGTGTCGGCGCTGGTGTTCGCCTGGCAGCACGCGAAGCAGATCCGCGTGTCGACCAGCGTCGATGCGCAGGGCTGGAAGGTGTATGAGCTGGAAGGCACGCTGTTCTTCGCCTCGAGCGCGGGCTTCCAGCAACTGTTCGCGCCGAAGGAGGACCCGCAGGACGTGGTGGTCGAGTTCCGCCGCGCGCGCGTGGCCGACCATTCGGCGATCCAGGCGATCGATGCGCTGGCCGAGCGCTATCGCAGCGCCGGCAAGCGCCTGCACCTGCGCCACCTGAGCCCCGACTGCCGCTCGCTGCTGGAGCGCGCCAGGGAGATGATCGAAGTCAGCCTGCCGGAAGACCCGCGCTACCGCGTGGCCGACGACAAACTGGATTGATTAACGGACCCGGCGGCGCACGCAGTCGATATAGGCTTCCGCATCCGGCGGCAAGCCGCTGCGCTGCGAGGTCCACATCATCTCGCCCAGGCATTCCATGATGTCGTGGTGCGCATCGTGCTCGCCGATGCGGGCGGCCAGGGCATCGTGGGCGGCCTTGATGCCGCGCGGCTGGTCGATCGAGACCTGTTCGGCGATCGACAGGTGCATCGACAGGTGCAGGAAGGGATTCGGCTGGCCGCCTTCGACCGAGTAGTCGCGCGCCACGGCCTCGTCGGCGTCGAGCAGGGCGTCGTGGTATTCCGGATGCTGGTCGATCCAGTCGGCCGCGATCGCATCCATCGGGGTCAGGATTTCGCCGGCGCGGCGCTTGCGCCAGGCTTCGCAGAAGAAGCGGCGCACATCGTTGGAGGAGGGGGTGAACATGGTGGGGTCGCAGAAAGGAAAGCAGGCGCCATTGTAGCGCGCCTGCTTTTTCCGCGTTTACTGGCTCAGGGAGCGGCGGCCGGCGCCGTTGCTGCCGGCGCCCCCGGTTTCGCCGGGCGGCACTCGGCGTGCAGTTTCGCCAGCAGCGCCCCGGCCTGCGGCTTCTCCTCGCGCGAGGCATGCCATTCCGCCATGTAGGAAGTCGCCATGCAGGTGCGCCCGTGCGCGGCCTGCTTGTCCCTGGCGGCGATCTCGAGCAGGCCAGCCTGGTCGAGTTTTCCGAGGTAGAAGTCGGCGATCGGCGCCGGCCAGTCGTCGTTGCGCTGCTTTTTCACGCTGGCGGCCAGTTCGGTCTTCGCCAGCTCGGCCTGGCCCTTGCGCACGCGGGCGTTGTACAGCCACAGGGGGCCGAGGCGCTCGGCCGGCAGCTGGTCGAGGGCGGCGCGCAGCTTCGGGATCGCTTCATCGATTTGTCCGTGCAGCATCTGCTGGCGCCCGAGATTCAGGCTGGCGTTCGGCTGGCCGGCCGCGGCGGCCTTTTCCAGCCAGGCCTGGGCCTGTTTCGGGTCGCGCGGGGCGCCGTGCCCGGTGTTGAGCATATAGGCCAGCGCGTACTGGGCATCGGCATTGCCGCCGTCGGCCTCCTGCAGCATCCACGGCTCGAGGCCGGTGCGGCGCGAGAACACGTCGCCGCCGAGGTAGGCGATATAGAGCTTGCGCTGGCTCATCGCAAACAGTACGCGGTGGGCGCGCAGGAAGTCCTGGCCCAGCAGGAGTTCGGCCTCGAGCTGGCTCTGGACGTCGACGATGCTGAGCTCCGCGCCGCCGATGCTCTCGCCGCCGATCTGCACCGACTTGATTGGCGCGGTCCAGTGCGAGGCGCGGTCCGAGCCGACGCCGCCGGTATCGCCCAGCCGCGTCACGTCCGCGCCCTTGACGTCGATGCCGAGCTTCTTGGCGCCCCTCAGGGTCAGGAAGCTGTTGGCCGCCCCGGTATCGATCATGGCATCCATCTCCTTGCCGTTGACGAGCACCGTGAAGTGCGGATTCGGACTGTCGCTGCGGCTGAACTCGAAGGGCAGGACGACCGTTTCTTCTTTCCAGTAGTTGAGCGGGGTGTCGCGGCTGCAGTTCTGCGGGCGGAAGAACTTCATGTGCTTGGCGCGCAGGTCGAATTCCATGTCGGCCTGCAGCAGGAAGGGTGCGCCGACCAGGGCGTCGAAGGCCGGCGTGAAGGTGGTTTCGCCGATCACGTACAAGTCCAGGCGCTTCCTGGAACTCTTCACCGGGCCGATCGCGAACTCGCCGATGCGGGCCGCGTACAGCCGCGAGCTGCCGCCGATGCCTTCGGCGTAGCGTCCCGTCATGTGCATGACCAGGTCGCGCTTGGCGACGGCGTTCATGGTCAGCTGGGTGTCGAAGGCGCCGGTGTCGACCAGCATGACCGCGGGCGCGCCGTCGATCACGCCGTCGACCGCCGGCGCCAGGCCCTGGCCGACATACTTGAGCGGCATGTCGGCGACTTCGACATAGGTGCAGCGCGGCGCCTCGTCGGCGCGGGCAAGCGGGTTCAGGAGCAGTGCGCAGGCCAGCGGCAGCAGGGCGCGTTTCAGCAGCGTCATTATGGTCTTTCTGTGCAGGAATAATGTCGGTAATTCTACTGCGCAAGCTTATAAATATAACAAGCAAAAAAATGCAAAAAGGCAAGTGCGCCGATGGAACGACACACTTGCCTTCTGAGTTGTTGCTTTTACGCTACTTTTGATTACTCTTTGTCGCGCGCAAGCACCAATTTAGAACTTCCCACCGCATCGGCGATCGCCTTGCTGGCAGCTGCCACCACCTTGGTGCTGGCATTGGCGGCCTGCCTGTTGCCTGGCAGGCCGCCGCCGGCATTGCCCGCGTTGCCGCTGCCGCCATTGCCGCGTTCCTGGCCGCGCCGCTCGTGCGGCTGGCGCAGGTAGCGCGAGCTGTGGCGGCGTTCGCCCTGGCCGTTGGACGGCCAGGTGAGGAAGCGCGACAGTTCCTGCAGCGCGCGCTGGTAGACATCGCGCTTGAACTCGATGACCACGTCCAGCGGCACCCAGTAGTCGTGCCAGCGCCAGGCATCGAATTCGGGATGGTCGGTCAGGCGCAGGTTGACGTCATTGTCGCGGGCGACCATGCGCAGCAGGAACCAGATCTGCTTCTGGCCACGATAGTGACCACGCACTTCGCGTTTGATGAAGTGGTCCGGCACCTCATAGCGCAGCCAGTCGCGGGTGCGGCCCACGATCTTGACGTGCTCCTGGCGCAGGCCGATCTCTTCCTCGAGCTCGCGGTACATCGCCTGTTCCGGCGTCTCGCCGTATTTGATACCCCCTTGCGGAAACTGCCACGAGTGCTCCCGCACCCGTTTGCCCCACCACACCTCGTTGTTGGCGTTCAGCAGGATGATGCCGACGTTGGGGCGAAACCCTTCACGATCGAGCATGATTCACCTCGAAACTTTCTGCCAGCCTTGGTCTTCTCTCTTGTATTTTTACTTACAGCTCAGGTATGTCTGCCGTCAACTCGCATCGGAACAACGGCATGCACCACTTCTTTCAGAGCCATTTGTATAAAGATTGGATGCATCGGCCAGCTAATCCTTTAAAATTAGGTCGATTATAACCCTCTCTTTTTAAAAAGAATTCATCGATATGCGTGCCTCTCGATTTTTTATTTCAACGCTCAAAGAAGCGCCTTCCGACGCCGAGATCGTCAGCCACAAGCTGATGATGCGGGCCGGGATGATCAAGCGTATCGGCTCCGGCATCTATACCTACATGCCGCTGGGCCTGCGTGTGATCCGCAAGGTCGAGGCCATCATCCGTGAAGAAATGAACAAGGCCGGCGGGATCGAGCTGCTGATGCCGCTGGTGCAGCCGGCCGAGCTGTGGCAAGAGACTGGCCGCTGGGACAAGATGGGCCCTGAACTGCTGCGTCTGAAGGACCGCCATGGCCGCGACTTCGCCCTGCAGCCGACCTCGGAAGAGGTCGTGACCGACGTCGTGCGCAGCGAGGTCAAGAGCTATCGCCAGCTGCCCCTGAACTTCTACCACATCCAGACCAAGTTCCGCGACGAGCGCCGTCCGCGCTTCGGCCTGATGCGCGGCCGCGAGTTCACCATGAAGGATGCCTATTCCTTCGACCGCGACGTCGAGGGCATGCAGGTCTCGTACCAGACCATGTTCGACGCCTACGTGAAGATCTTCACCCGCTTCGGCCTGAAGTTCCGCGCGGTGGCCGCCGACAACGGCGCCATCGGCGGCACCGGTTCCCACGAATTCCACGTGATCGCCAGCACCGGCGAGGACGCGCTGGTCTACTGCCCGACCTCCGATTATGCCGCGAATATGGAAGCGGCCGAGGCACTGCCGCTGATCGCCGCACGCGGTGCCGCAACCCAGCCGCTGACCAAGGTCTCCACGCCCGACACCACCAAGTGCGAAGGCGTGGCCAAGCTGCTCGGCATCCCGCTGGAACAGAACGTCAAGTCGATCGCGCTGACGGTGGAAAAGGAAGATGGGACCAAGGAAAACTGGCTGCTGCTGCTGCGCGCCGACCATGAGCTGAACGAAGTCAAGGTGTCGAAGGTCCCGGGCCTGAAGGGCTTCCGTTTCGCCAGCGAGGCCGAAATCCAGGAAGCCTACGGCACCGTGCCGGGCTACCTCGGTCCGATCGGCACCAGGCAACCGGTGACCGTCGTGGCCGACCGCACCGTCGCCAACATGGCCGATTTCGTCTGCGGCGCCAACGAGGCCGACTATCACCTGACCGGTGCCAACTGGGGCCGCGACGTCGCCGAGCCGATCGTCGCCGACCTGCGCAACGTGGTCGAAGGCGACGCTTCGCCGGACGGCAAGGGCGTGCTGGCGATCGAGCGCGGCATCGAAGTGGGCCACGTGTTCCAGCTCGGTACCGCCTACTCCGCCGCGATGAACTGCGTCTACCTGGACGAGAAGGGCCAGCCGGCGCCGATGCAGATGGGCTGCTACGGCATCGGCGTGACCCGTATCCTGGGCGCGGCGATCGAGCAGAACTTCGACGACAAGGGCATCGTCTGGCCGGACGCGATCGCGCCCTTCGAGCTGGTGCTGTGCCCGATGGGTTACGACCGCAGCGAACTGGTGAAGGCGGAGACCGACCGCCTGTACGCCGAGCTGCAGGCAGCCGGCATCGACGTCATCGTCGACGACCGCGGCCTGCGCCCGGGCGCCATGTTCGCCGACTGGGAACTGGTGGGCGTGCCGCACCGCGTGGTGATCGGCGAGCGCGGCCTCAAGGAAGGCAACCTGGAATACCAGGGCCGCCGCGATCCCGAGGCGACCGCCGTCCCCGCCGCCGACATGGTCGCCTTCGTCAAAGGCAAACTGGCCAGGTGATGCCGGCCTGTTTTGCAAGCCGGGCTGCGGCCTGGCTCGGTTCCGCGCTGGTTGCCGCTGCACTGATGGGCAGCGGCGCGGCATATGCCGGCAACCAGAAGGAAGAAGCGCTGGCCGATTCGGTCCGGCTGGCGCTCGAACGGGCGATCCGCGACGGGCGCCCGCCGAAACCGGTGTTCCGCGACGGCGCCGCCGAGGCGCGCTACCGGCAGTGGTTCGACACGATGTCGGCGCGCCTGAAGCGCCGCCTGCCGGACGACCAGGTTCGCACCGAGTTCCTCGAGTCGGCCTGGTACGAAGCGACCCGCGCCGGCCTCGATCCGGGGCTGGTGCTGGGACTGATCCAGGTGGAGTCGGCCTACCGCAAGTACGCGGTGTCGATCGTCGGCGCGCGCGGCTACATGCAGGTGATGCCGTTCTGGACCAAGGTGATCGGCGACTCCAACCGCCGCGCCCTGTTCGACATGCAGACCAACCTGCGCTACGGCTGCTCGATCCTGCGCATGTACATCGACATGGAAGGCGGCAACCTGTATCTGGCGCTGGGCCGCTACAACGGCAGCCGCGGCCGGCCGGAGTATCCGAATGCGGTGCTGGCGGCGTGGAAGAACTGGGAGTTCAAGCCGGCAGCCGCGACGGCGATCGCGTTGAATTGATTCGGCAGGTGGGCACGCCGTGCCCACGCGTTACGCCCGTAACGCATCCACAAGCTGCTGCGCGTGCCGCGGCAAGGCATCGAAACTGCGCACGCAAATCGCCAGCTGCCGCAGCGCCCACGCATCCGCCAGCTCCAGCAACGCGATCGTCATCGTCTGCGCGCAGCGCCGCGCCGCCGGTTCGGGCACGATGCCGATTCCGACCCCGGCCTCCACCATCCTGCAGACCGCCTCGAGGCCGCGCAGGCGCACCCGCGTGTGCAGCGTGCGCCCGAGGCGCCGTGCCTGCAGCTCCAGGTAGCTGGACAGGGCGCTGTCGCCGGCCAGGCCGACCTGGTCGAAGTCGGCCAGGCGGGCGAAGGCCACCGGGCGGCCGTCCGGCGACAGCACCTCCGCCAGCGCCGGCGTGGCCACCGCCACCAGGCGGTCGGTGCGGAAGGGGAAGCTCTCCAGCTGCGAGAGGTCGACCGCGTCCGACAGGATGCCGAGGTCGGCGGCGCCTTCGCGCACCGCCTTCGCCACCTCGTGGCTGGCGCGCTCTTCGAGTTCGACGTCGACGTGGGCGTGGCGCGCCAAAAAGGCGGCCAGGGCGTCCGGCAGGTATTCGGTCAGCGAGGCCGTATTGCACAGCAGCCGCACCGTGCCTTTCAAACCCTGGGCATGGTCGCCCAGCTCGGCGCGCATGCGCTCCAGCTGCTGGAACACCAGGCGCGCATGCCGCACCAGGGCCTCGCCGGCCGGCGTCGGGCTCACCCCGCGCCGTCCGCGCAGCAGCAGCGGCACCCCCAGCGTCTCCTCCATGCTGTGGATGCGCTCGCTGCAGGAAGCCAGCGACAGGTGGGCGCGCGCGGCGCCGCCGGTGATGCTGCCGGCTTCCACCACGTGCAGGAACAGCTGCATGTCGACCAGGTCGAATCTCATATCCTCTTTCGTTTAGCCTTCGGAATTTCCGAAGGCTCATTGCGGTAATCCCTCATCCTGCAAGCTCCCGGGCCGGGTCGGAATCCCAGGCATGGACGCTCTGCTTTCCATCTTACACGCACCTGAAGCGCTCGATTTGACCTTGATTTCCCTGGTATTCCTGCTCGCCGGCCTGGTCCAGGGCGTGGCCGGTCCCGGTTTGCCGACGGTCGCGGCCGGCCTGCTGGGATAATGATGGCGCCGCGCGAAGCGGGCGCTTTACTGGTCGTGCCTTCGCTGGTGACGAATGCCTGGCAACTGGCGGCCTGTCCTTCTACGCGCTGCCGCCGGCGCTGGCCGGCATGGCGATCGGCCGGTGGATCCTGCTCGGGCCCGGCCTGTATTTGATACTGCGTCCATTCCTCGGATAGACTGCCTGCTTTCCTCATCAGGGAGCAAGCAGACATGCGATTCACCCCCTTCGCCGCCGCCATGCTGATGGCCTGCGGCGCCGCTGCGCTGACCGGCTGCGCCAGTGCGCCACCCCCGGCCGGCGCCGCCACCATGCAGGCGCGTGACATCGACCGCGCCCGCAACGTGATCTTCTTCCTCGGCGACGGCATGGGCATCAACACCCTGACCGCCGCCCGCATCTACGCGGTGGGGGAGAGCGGCGAGCTGACCATCGACACGCTGCCCGAATCGGCCTTCGTGAAGACCTATTCGAACGACGCCCAGGTGACCGACAGCGCGGCCTCGATGTCGGCCTATATGACCGGGGTGAAGCAGAACAATGGCGTGATTTCGATGTCCTCCGACACCCGCGCGATTGCGCCGGCGGCGGATGGCGCCAGCCGCTGTGAGAATGGCGAGCCGGTGCCGACCCTGCTGGAGCTGGCCAAGGCGCGCGGTCTCGCCACCGGCATCGTCACCATGACCAGCGTCACCGACGCCACCCCGGCCGCCACCTATGCCCACGCCTGCCACCGCAAGCTGCAGAACCGGATCGCGGCGATGATGGTGCCGGGCGGCGCCGGCTATAACAGTGCGCTGGGCAGCGGCATCGACCTGGTGGTCGGCGGCGGTGCCCAGTATTTCAAGCCGGCGGCCGGCGGCGGCAAGCGCCTTGATGGCCGCGACCTGCTGGCCGAGCTGCAGGCGCGCGGCTACCGCACGGCCTTCGACGCCGCCAGCTTCGCCGCGCTGGCGCCCTCGGCCCGGCCGGCCATCGCCCTGTTCGCGCAGGACGACCTTGCCTACGATGCCGAGCGCGATCCGGCGCGCCAGCCCAGCCTGGCCGAGATGACGCGCAAGGCGGTTTCGCTGCTGGGCCAGCGCAGTGCGCAGGGCGGCAATCAAGGCTTCTTCCTGATGGTGGAGGGCGGCCTGATCGACCACGCCCTGCACGCCAGCCGCGCCAAGCGCGCGCTGCAGGAAACCGCGGCCTTCGACGCCGCGCTGAAAGCCGCGATCGACGAAGTACAAAAAGTCGATCCGGGCCTGAAGCACACCCTGATCGTGGCCACCGCCGACCATGACCACACCCTGCTGATCAACGGTTACTCGCCGCGCAGCGGCAAGACCACGCCGGACAATCCGGGCGTGCTGGGCCTGGTGCGCAGCCTCCCGGACGGCAAGGTCAAGCTGGACAAGGACGGCGCGCCCTACGCCATCCTCGGCTTCGGCACCGGCGAACACCGGGTGCAGGGAAGCCGCGCCTCGCAGGCCGGCCTGACCGACGCCATCGTCAGCGCCGATGACTATCACCAGGAAGCGGCGGTGCGCATGAAGTCCGAGACCCATGGCGGCGCCGACGTCTACCTGGGCGCGGCGGGCGCGGGCGCCGAGGTTTTCCGCGGCACCATCGACAACACCCGCGTATTCACCCTGATCAAGGAAGCGGCCGGCTGGTAAGCGGCGCATGGAGCGAACGATGAAAACGATGAAAACGATCCGACTCTGCGCGCTGCTGGCGGCCGCATTCACTTCCCAGGCCTTCGCGCAGAATGTGGCCATACCGCAGGCGAAGAACATCATCTTCTTCCTCGGCGACGGCATGGGCCCGACCACGATCACGGCCGCGCGCATCTATAAATACAAGGAAGAGGGCCTGCTGAACTTCGAGCGCCTGGACCGCACCGCGCGCATCAAGACCTATTCGGCGGACGCGATGGTGACCGACAGCGCGCCTTCGATGGGCGCCTACATGACCGGCGTGAAAATCAATAACGACGTGATCTCGCGGAAGGACGCCAAGCCCCGGCCGCCGGGCAAGGATGCCAACGGCAACCCGACCGTGGACCGCTGCGGCGAAGGAGATGGCAAAAGCAATGGCAGCGCGCCGATGACCATCCTCGAGCTGGCCAAGGCCGCCGGCCGTTCGGTGGGCGCGATCACCACCACCGAGCTGACCCACGCGACCCCGGCCTCGACCTTCGCCCACGTCTGCAACCGCAACACGGTGTACACGATCGCCCAGCAGATCGTGCCCGGCGGCGCCGGCTACAACGAGAGGCTGAAGGACGGCGTCGACGTCCTGATGGGCGGCGGCCGGCCCTTCTTCACGCCCTACGATGCGAAGGCCAACCCGAAGGGCCGCGCGGACGGGCGCGACCTGCTGGCCGAGATGGAGTCCCGCGGCTACTTCGTGGCCTCCACCCGCGGCGACATGATGTCGGCCCTGCCGAACCGGAAGTTCGTCGGCATCTACGCCGACAGCCACCTCGACTACGCCACCGCGCGCAAGCCCACCCAGCCGACCCTGGCCGAGATGACGGGCAAGTCGATCGAGCTGCTGTCGAAGAACCCGAAGGGCTTCTTCCTGATGGTCGAAGGCGGCAAGATCGACCACGCGCTGCACGACTCGAACGCGAAGAACGCGCTGGAGGAGGTGGTCGACTTCGACAACGCGATCCAGGCCGCGCTGGACCGCATGCGGAGCATCGACCCGGGCCTGGAGCATACCTTGATCGTGGTGACGGCCGACCATGACCACACGATGGTGATGAACGGGTATCCGAAGCGCGGCAACCCGATCCTCGGCATCGTGCGCGACGTCGCGACCGGCCAGCCGGCGCTGGATGCGGACGGCAAGACCTACACGACCCTGGTCTACGGCGGCGGGCCGAACCGCCAGGACGTCCGCGGCGACGTCGACGACGCCCGCGCCCAGGCCCTGGACTACCGCCAGGAAGCCGGCGTGCGCCTGCCCGGCGAGGGCCATGGCGGCGGGGATGTGAAGCTGTATGCGGTGGGGGCGGGGTCGGCGCCGTTCAAGGGGACGATCGAGAACACCAGGGTTTTCGATCTGATGAAGGCGGCCGGCGGCCTATGAGCCGGCAATGCCGGGAACGACGGTCTTGAGGTACGCGGGAACGACGTGCTAACCATATAAACAAAAAGCCCCGGCAAACACCAGGGCTTTTCATCTTGGTATCCGGCCAGCGGGGCGGCCTGTCGTCGTTTTTATTTGAGGTGATCGGAGATCAGCTTGGTCATCTCGAACATCGATACCTGGGCCTTGCCACCGAAGACGGCTTTCAGCTTGTCGTCGGCGTTGATCATGCGGCGGTTTGCGGCGTCCTGCAGGTTCTGGGCCTTGATGTAGTCCCAGACTTTCTTGGTGACTTCGGTACGCGGCAGCGGCTTGGCGCCGACCACTGCGGCCAGGGTCGCCGATGGGGTCATCTCTTTCATGAATGCGGCGTTGGGCTTGCGTGCTGCGGCCGGCTTCGCTGCTGCTTTCGGTGCTGCTGCTTTGGCAGGAGCTGCCTTCTTTGCTGCAGGCTTCGCCGCTGCAGCCGGTTTTGCAGCGGCCTTATCGGCGGGCGCTGCGGTGGTTTTTTTGGCTGTTGCCATCTTCGAGCCTCCTAAACGGAACACGTGGAAAATTGCGCAATAATTCGCACCGGCTTATATTGGTAGGGTTTTAGTGTTCGTGCAAGTCTTTTTCGAAATTTTTTCACTCTTATAAGCCCCGAAATGGCAGATCGTGCCAGCCGCGCCGCGCCAGAGTGAAAAATGGGGTCCGCAAGACGCAAAAAAGCCGTGCACGGCGGCTGCCACGCACGGCTTTCGACAGGTCCCGAAAGGGAAAGGCGGTCAGCGCATCCCGGGCATCATGCCCTTCATCCCGCGCATCATCTTCATCAGGCCACCGCCTTTGAGCTTCTTCATCATCGTGTTCATCTGCTCGTACTGCGTCAGCATGCGGTTCACTTCCTGCACCTGAACGCCGGCGCCGGCGGCGATGCGGCGCTTGCGGTTGGCCTTGATCAGTTCCGGCTTGGCGCGTTCCTGCGGGGTCATCGAGTCGATGATGCCGCACATGCGGCGTACCTGCTTCTCGGCCTGGTCCATGTTGGCACCGCTTGCTGCCTGCTGGAACTGGGCCGGGAGTTTATCCAGCAGTCCGGCCATGCCGCCCATCTTCTTCATCTGGGTCAGCTGGGCCTTGAAGTCGTTCATGTCGAACTTACCGCCCGACTTGATCTTGTTGGCCATGTCGGTCGCGGCCTGCATGTCCACGCCCTTGCGCGCTTCCTCGACCAGGGCCAGGATGTCGCCCATGCCCAGCACGCGGTTGGCCATGCGGGCCGGATCGAAGGCTTCCAGGCCGTCCAGCTTTTCGGACACGCCGGCGAACTTGATCGGCTTGCCGGTCACGTGGCGCACCGACAGCGCGGCGCCGCCGCGCGAGTCGCCATCGAGCTTGGTCAGGATCACGCCGGTCAGCGGCAGCGCCTCGTTGAAGGCCTTGGCGGTGTTGATCGCATCCTGGCCGACCATGGCGTCGACCACGAACAGGGTCTCGATCGGCTTGACGGCGGCGTGCACCGCGGCGATCTCCTGCATCATCGCCTCGTCGATCGCCAGGCGGCCGGCGGTGTCGATGATCAGGACGTCGTGGTAGTGCTTCTTGGCCCAGTCCAGCGCGGCCAGGGCGATGTCGACCGGCTTGTCGTTGGCGGTGGACGGGAAGAAGTCGGCGCCGACCTGCTTGGTGACGGACTCCAGCTGCGCGATCGCGGCGGGGCGGTACACGTCGGCGGATACGGTCAGCACCTTCTTCTTCTGCTCTTTCAGGTACTTGGCCAGCTTGCCGGTGGTGGTGGTCTTACCCACACCCTGCAGGCCGGCCATCAGGATGATCGCCGGCGGCTGCTGGGCGAACGAGAGCTGGGACGCCTCGGGGCCGAGGTCGGCGCCCATCAGGGCCGCCAGCTCCTTCTGCACCACGCCGACCAGGGCCTGGCCGGGGGAGAGCGAGCCGATGACCTCTTCGCCCAGCGCTTTTTCCTTCACTTTGGCGATGAATTCGCGGACTGCCGGCAGCGCCACGTCCGCCTCGAGCAGGGCCAGGCGCACTTCGCGCAGCATCTCGGCGGTGTTCGATTCGGTCAGGCGCGCCTCGCCGCGCATCGTCTTGACGACCTTGGCAAGGCGTTGGGTCAGGTTATCCAGCATGGTTGTGTTCTACCTATCTACCTAGATTGTGTTTGGGCGCAAACCGCCATTCTACCGCATGTATGGCCATGTTTTTGATGGTCAAGACCTTGCCCTGGGGATCCGCAAGCGGAAAAGTCAAAGCCCGGCGTTGATACTTGGTAGGCTGATTTGCGAATTGGTAAGTAAGTAACAGTGCTGTTTGACAATGTATTGCTCTACGTTATAGCCTCGTTGACATTGCAAGTTCGCAGTTCATTGAAGCAGAACATAACGGAGAGACAGCAATGACAGTAAAAGCGTTCGGCAAGACCATTCTCATCGCTTCCCTGCTGGCTACGGGGGGCGCCCAGGCCCAGGAAGTCGTCCGGCTCGGCAACCTCAAGTTCGCCCACTATGGCGCGGTGTCATATATTAAGGAGATCGCACCGAAGTGCGGCATCAAGGTCGAAGAGCGCGTGTTCGCCAAGGGCCTGGACGTGATGCAGGCCATCATCGCCGGCGAGATCGACGTCGGCACCACGGCCTCGGAAGCGGCGATCTCCGGCCGCGCCGGCAATGCGCCCATTTATGTGGTGGCCGGCTTCGCCAAGGGCGGCGCGCGCCTGGTGGCGGGGCAGGGCAGCAATATCAAGAGCGTCAAGGACCTGAAGGGCAAGAAGGTGGGCGTGACCCGCGGCGGCATCCAGGAAGTGCTCTTGATGGCCGAGCTGCAGAAGCTGGGCCTGAGCGCCGACGCCGCGCCGGGCAAGGACGTGCAGCTGGTGTTCCTGGCCTACGCCGACCTGAACCAGGCGCTGCTGGGCAAGAACATCGACGCCATGATGCAGTCCGAACCGCAATCCTCGCAGGCCATCAACAAGGGCTTCGGCACCGAGATCATCAAGCCTTACGACACCCCGATCGGCGAACCGGTGCGTACCATGGTGATGACCGAGAAGTTCTATACCACCAAGCGTCCGCTGGCCGAGAAGTTCATGCGCTGCTTCGTGCAGGCCACCAGCACCTTCATCAAGGATCCGGCGCTGGCCGAAAAGTACGTGCGCGACGTCGTGTTCAAGGGCCAGATCACCAGCGACGATTTCCGCGACGCGATGGACAACGCCTCCTACACCTACGACATCACGCCGGAGCACATCCAGACCACGACCGACATCATGTACAAGACCGGCGTCGGCCGCATGGCCAAACCGCCCGCAGCCAGGGAGTGGGTCAAGACCGACCTGCTGGACGAGGCCAAGAAGAGCCTGGGCGTCAAATAATCACGAGACGAACGTAAAACGTGGGCACCCCGTGCCCATGCGTGAGCGGGGAGAGCGGGATGGTAAAAAGAAGCTGGCAAGACATCGCGGTCGGCCTGGTGGTGCCGATCATGGCGGTCGGGATCTGGCAGTGGGTGGCGGGCATGGGATGGGTCAACGCGAACATCCTGCCGTCGCCGCTGGCGGTGTGGAGCAAGTGGGTGGCATACCTGATGCCGCTGCAGGATTTCAAGACCTGGCACGAAAACAACCCTGATGGCGGCTGGTGGGCGTGGGCGCTGTCGGGCGAGTTGATCATCGATTCGCTCGGCAGCCTGTACCGGGTGGTGGTCGGCTTCGCGGTCGGCGCCGGCCTGGCCCTGCCGCTCGGCCTGGCGATGGGCGCCAGCCGCATCGTGTACGCCTGGATGAATCCGCTGGTGCAGCTGCTGCGCCCGATCCCGCCGATCGCCTACATCCCGCTGTCGATCCTGTGGTTCGGGCTGGGCAATCCGCCGGCCGTCTTCCTGATCGCGATCGGCGCCTTCTTCCCGGTGCTGATGAATACCATCGCCGGGGTGCGCCAGGTCGACGGCATCTACCTGCGCGCCGCCCGCAACCTGGGCGCCGGCGGCGCCACCATGTTCCTGCGCGTAATCCTGCCGGCCGCCGTGCCCTATATCCTGACCGGCATGCGGATCGGCGTGGGCACCGCCTTCATCGTGGTGATCGTGTCCGAGATGATCGCGGTGAACAACGGCCTGGGCTTCCGCATCCTCGAGGCGCGCGAGTACTTCTGGTCCGACAAGATCATCGCCGGCATGATCACCATCGGCCTCCTCGGCCTGGCGATCGACTGGGCCATGAACCGGCTGAACAACCACCTGCTGCGCTGGCACCGCGGCCTGGAGCACTGAATGGGGAGCACCGAGTGAGCGCGCATATCGTCATTGACAAGGTCAGCAAGGTGTTCGAGACCGACGGCCGCCGCATGGTCGCGCTGGAGAACATCGGCTTCGAGATCCCGCGCGGCCAGTTCGTCTGCCTGCTCGGTCCTTCCGGCTGCGGCAAGTCGACCCTGCTGAACGCGATCGCCGGCTTCGCCGCCCCGACCGAAGGCCGGATCCTGGCCGACGGCGCCCCGGTGGCCGGACCCGGACCGGAGCGCGGCATGGTGTTCCAGGAGTACGCGCTGTTCCCCTGGATGACGGTCGAGCAGAACGTCGGCTTCGGCCTCGAGATCAAGGGCATGGCCAGGCCCGCCGTCGCGGCGCGCGTGGCCGAGCTCCTGAAACTGCTGTCGCTGGAAGACTTCGGCAGGCGCTATCCGAAGGACCTGTCGGGCGGCATGCGCCAGCGGGTCGCGATCGCGCGCGTGCTGGCGCTGGATTCGCCGATCATGCTGATGGACGAACCCTTCGGCGCCCTCGACGCGCTGACCCGCCGCAACCTGCAGGACGAGCTGCTGCGCATCTGGGCCGAGCTGAAGAAGACCGTCATCTTCGTCACCCACAGCATCGAGGAAGCGATCTACCTGGCCGACCGCATCGTCGTGATGACCTACCGGCCGGGTACGGTCAAGCGCGACATGCTGGTCGAGCTGCCGCGCATGCGCGACCCGGCCGCGCCCGAGTTCAATGCGCTCAAGCGCGAGCTGGGGCAGCTCGTCATGGAAGAGCAGCAAAGGCATCATGAGGCCGAGGTCAGGTCGGCGGCTGTCGACTAAGTGTTCACTTGTAAACGTCGTTCTCGCGCAAAAAGCGTCGTTCCCGCGCAGGCGGGAACCCAGGTTTGTTCGCGGACCGCTAGCTGAACTCGGCGGAGGCGACGGTGCTAACTTCGCGGGAACGACAGTAGTAATCATTTGGATAGTGTAAACTCGCCCCTATGCAAACCACCTTATTCATCGCCGCGGCCATCCTGTACGCGGTGTGTGCCCTGCTGCCGGCGCGGCGGGGCCTCGTCGTGTCCGGCGTGACCGCGCTGGCGTGGGCGCTGCATGGCGCCGCGCTGTGGCCGGACATGCTGGCCCACGGCGCGCTGCGCGTCGGCTTCGCCTTCATGCTGTCGGCCGCCTTGTGGATTTCGGTGGCGGCCTGGTGGATCG
>Ga0308169_10001417_pt1 | contig 28145 bp, 18 predicted proteins | sample PhyBR1_2_FD_202139 | JGI IMG/M metagenome (GOLD analysis project Ga0308169, IMG submission 202139) | Phyllosphere microbial communities from UC Gill Tract Community Farm, Albany, California, United States - DLSLSB.R1 | ecosystem: Host-associated > Plants > Phyllosphere > Unclassified | place...
TGCACCCAACGATCCTTCATTGCCATGTGCAGCACAAAGGGGCGATGCAGATTGCCGACTTCTCTGATGTTGTGCTCGATGTACGTGCCGTAATACGCGACGGCGCAGTCGATCTCGGTGCGGCAGCACATGAGATAGCAGAGCTTGCCCCCGAGACAGTAGCCGACCGCGCCGACCCTGCCGTTTGACTCGGGGAGGGACCTCAGAAAGGCCTCTACGTCCACCATGTCCTCGACGCTTTGATCGTAGTCGAAACCGTAATAGAGATCGAAGGCCTTCTCCACATCCGCCGGCACGCGATCAGACAGCTCGACGCCCGGCTCCTGCCGCCAGAAGAGGTCCGGAACCAGGCAGATGTAACCGGCCTCGGCGAATTCCCTGGCATGGTGGCGCATCGTGTCGTTGACGCCCCAGATCTCCATTATCGCGATCACCGAGCCGGCGGGCTTGCCGACCGGATAGACCACGTAGGCGTCCATTGTGCCGCCATCGCGCATCGGCACCTTCACGTTCTCGGTTCTCATGCGGGGATCCTGTCTTTCTTCTGGTCGAGGCGACTGACGGCGGCGTCGATCCGCGAGCGATGGTCCTCCGTGGCGTGCGCCAGCGCTTGGAAAGAAGCCGAAAGTTCGAGGACCGTTTCGAGGCGGGAGTGCTGCGCCTCCCGGAGAAGGCGCTTGGCCATCCTAAGTGCGTGAGGCGGGTTTCGAGCAATCCTTTTCGCAAGATCCATCGCCTCTGGAAGGAGGTCGTCGGCTTCCACGACGCGCGATACGAGCCCGCAGGCCAAGGCCTCCTCGGCTCCGATCACGTCCCCGGTGAAGGTCATCTCGGCCGCCTTCGACGCCCCGACGAGACGCTGCAGCAGGAACGCCCCACCATCGCCCGGAATGATGCCAAGGCTCACGAAGCTCTCGGCGAACCTCGCGGTTCTGGATGCGAGACGGATGTCGCACATGCAGGCCAAGTCGAGTCCAGCCCCGATCGCCGGACCGTTGACGGCCGCGACGACCGGGACTTCCAAGCCGTACAGAGCCAGCGGAATCCGATGGATGCCCTCCTTGTAATGGTAGCGATCGGAGATCGGCTCGAGGGCGGGATCGAAGGCGCGGTCGCGCATCAGCTTGATGTCCCCCCCCGCGCAGAACGCCTGGCCGGCTCCCGTCCAGACGGCGGCGCGCACCTGACGATCGGCGGAGATACGTCGGCAGACCTCCTCAATGGCAGTGTACTGCTCATCGGTACCGAGCGCGTTGCGGGTGGCAGGCGAATTCATGGTCACGACGGCCACGTGGCCGTCGACCTTCAGATCGATGAAGCTCATGCCTCGGCCTTGGTCCAGCGCCACATCTCGAGATTCACGTTCTTCTGATAGTCCGCCTGCATCTCCGGCGTCAGCACTTCGAGCAGGAGACGGTTCTCGACCCACACCTCGATCACGTCGAAGAAGTCCCCGCGGGACGCGCGCAGCACCCGCCATCCCAACGGTTCGACGATCGAAAACACCTCGTCGATCGACTTCGGCGTCTTCATGGCGACGTGGAAGGCGTAGTATCCGGGACCGTTCTCGTCGGACGATCCGATGGGGGCCGCAGCCATCTCCTTTGCCCAAGCGGGCGCCGGAGCCATCGCCTGATCGCGCGGATACACTTCGATGGTTGTGCCACGGTCGTCTCCTGCGATCGCGACGAACGCACCCGGCCACGGCGGGAAGCGGAAGGACTCGGCCTTGCCACCCCAGAGCTTCGAGATGACGTCCGCGACGACCTGCGGATTATCTGCCGGAATTGAATTGTGGACGATCATCGCGACTGCTCTCCTATGTATCACCGTCCGTCGCGGACCGATCCGCGACGAGACTCGTGGCGACGCCAGACATCGGGTTGCGGCTCTGCGGCCTCGCTATCCGGGACGACTTCCGGCGAAGGTATGACTTTCGGTCGGTCCCGGAGCAAATGAAGAAAGGTCCAACGGTCATGAGCCGCGTTTGTGGAGAGGCGGAGCGCGTTGCCGATGGGGACCGCGCGCGTCACTCCTCGGGTTCGACAGAACAGTGTGGCCCGCCGCTGGCTCTAAACGTTAGCAGGCCGGTCAAAGTCGGCCTGGACCGGTTCACTGGATCAGGTCGAGCTGCTCGCCGGTGGGCGGGGAGGGGGGTGAGCCAGCGGGCAGGAGCGAGGCGACCGATACGCCGATCAACCGGACCCTGTCCTCCAACGCGGGAAGGTCGTCGACGAGATCGTCGACGGCGCGGCGGAGTGCTTCCGCGCTGTCGCCGGCTCGCCCTAGTCGACGGCTCTTCGTGAAGTACCGGAAGTCGGCGTAGCGGATCTTGATGGCGGTGCGGGCGAACAGCACGCCGCCCTCGGCGCACTTGGCCCACACTCGGTCCGCGACGGGCACAAAGGCGCGCCTCACCTCCTCGAGCGAAGTCAACTGCGACCGGAAGGAGATCTCGACGCCGTGCGATCGCTTTTCTGCAGGGACTTGAACTCGACGATGATCGATCGCCCTCGCCATGTCATGCAGGTACCGGCCATTCTTCCCGAAGGTCTCGACCAAAGTCTCAAGTGACAGATCGCGCAATTCCGTGCATTTCCGAACGCCAAGTCCGAGAAGCTTCGCTGCCGTCGCAGGGCCGACGCCATGAAAGAGATCAACCGGCAGTTCCGCGATGAAGTCCGCCGCCCGCGAGGGCGGGACCACGAGCAGGCCGTTCGGCTTGCTCCGGTCGGAGGCGAGCTTCGCGAGGAACTTGCTGTTGGAAACGCCGGCGGAGGCGATGAGGCCCAGGTCTGCCTTGATGCGATGACGGATGTCGTGTGCGATCGCGGTCGCCGATGAGCCGACAGCCGCGATGGTGACGTCGAGATACGCCTCGTCGAGCATGACCGGCTCGACGAGATCGGTATAGCTAGAAAGGATCTCCCCCATCTCCGCCGAGATACTCTGGTAGAGTTCGAGTCTCGGCTTGATCATCCGCAAATCCGGGCAGATCAGCTTGGCTCGGCCGACGGGCATTCCCGACTTCACCCCCTGCGCCCGCGCCTCGTAGCTGGCGGTCGCGACGATGCCCCAGCCGCGTGGATCGCTGACTGCCATCGCCCGACCAACGAGACTCGCATCATCCCTCTGCTCGACCGAAGCGTAGAAGGCATCCATATCGACATGCAGTATCTTGCGGCTGGGGATCGATGGGTCGCGGAGGGGAATCAACGACTTAGCTCCCTCACCAGATTGCCTGGGGTTGCGCGGAATTGCGGTGGTTTTGCGTGCAGAGATTACCACGCGATTGCTCGCGGCTCCACCGGGAATGCGGTAACGACTCGGCGACAGACGAGACGTGGTGCGTCCGGCCCACCAGTTCAAGCGACTGTCCAGGGTCGTTCGATCCCCCCCCTCCGCGCCACCTTTTTCACCGGGGAATGCCTGAGCCATCTCCCGTTGGCCGGGGTGTGGCGAGCGATCGCCAGCCTTGCGCCAGACTCCTCCCGACAGACGAAGAAGGAGGCCGTCATGGCGGGAAACCACGTTCACCTGACCAAGGATGCAGTCAGCAGGATAGCCCAATCCGGGCCCGGCCAGAAGCTCTTCACCTGGGACGACAGGTTGCTCGGTTTTGGCGCCTACCGCAGATCGGATGGCATCGTCGTCTTCGTCTACCAGTACCGACGAGCTCTGTGCAGAGCCAGGCGGATCACGATCGGCCGTCTCGGGGACGTAACCCCTGCGCAGGCTAGGGGCATCGCCGAGGAATACGCGTATCAGAAGACCAAGGGCGTCGACCCCATCGACAGCCGCCGCGAGGCGGCAAGGGAGGAGGACGCATCGCGATCATTGGTCATGGCTACCTACGTCGCGGAGTACATCCAACGGAGGAAGACGGAGCGACGGCCGCTGAACCAGCAGCATGAACGCCTACTCACCAGGGACGTGGCCGGTCTCATGCCCGATGTGCGCGTCGACAAGATCACGACGAGGGACATCGACAAATTCCTGGAGGATCTCTCGCAGCGTTCCATCTCCGCCAGGAACTTCGGATTGGTCTATCTGAAGGTCATCCTCAACGACGCCAAGAAGCGAGGCACCATAGTGGCATCGGCAGCCGATGCCTACACCGTGCCCACTCCCACCGAGAGGGAGCGAGTGCTCAGACCATCCGAGATACAACGGATACTCGAAGCCTGCCACGACAACGGCAGCATGCACGGTCTCGTCTATCCCTGGGGGTCGGCAACATGGCGCACGTCGCGCTGCCCCGGCTTGTCCGCAGGGTCGTCCTCGCCGGCGACAACGACGCGGCCGGCCGTGCCGGCGTGGCGGCGGCGCGAGCGGCGTTCGAGGCGAAGGGCCTGACGGTCGAGGAGATCTTCCCTGCGCACGGCGCCAAGGACTTCAATGAGGAATGGCGGCTGATGCACGCCTGACCTTTCGTCGTCCTACTCCTTCAAACGATATCGCCGCGATCGCGGCGGGAAAGAACCGGTCATGGAAGACTTTCTGACGCTCCCCTACATCTTCTACCTAAACGCCATCGAGGGCTCCCCCTCCATCGCGCTGGGACGACGCATTCCCGGCGGGACCGGAGCCTTCCCGTACGAAGGGCTCTGGGCGATGTCGTTTCCCGACGAGGACGCCCGCAAGACGTACTTCGACGTCCTCTGGGCGCAGATCCACTCGGGATGCTGGCCGGTGTGGGGCGCGATCGCCGCCACGCACGGCCCCTTCGCGCTGACCGACCACCTCAACGCGGTAGTGCGGTCGGCTCTGACCGGTTCCGCGTCTGAAGGAGAGGCCCAGAGCCCGCCGGGGGGGCGAGACCTGAAGTTCGACGCGCAGATGAAGAAGATCCGCTTCATGCTGACTCGATCCGAGGACCAGCTCTCGATCACGTTCGTGGACCGGTTCGGCGATACCGGACCAGAGAAGCTCTGGCACCGCCGGTTCGAGACGATCGAGGCCTGCAACAAGGTATTCCGCGCGCTGTGGCGTGATTCCACACTCAGGCTCCCGCGTCTCGGACGTCTGATCAGGAGCGGCGGGATCGACGAGTTCGAGGCCTACATATTGGAGAGGGTTCCGGAATATGAACCGGACGGAAGGTCGCCGCCGGCCATCGAGGAGTCCTGAATAGCGCGCGGCGGCACATTGCCGCCACACGCTAATAACAAGATCGACAGTCGCAGCCCGTCATTGCGACTGTCGATCCAGCGGGTCTTCTTCGGACATGTAATTGCCTGAACGCGGTGGAAGTAATCCAGCCTTGTCCCAGCATCCAATTCGAGTAGCCTTCGGACAAGGGGATCGCGATGAGCAACGTTTTTCAACTGGACGACTACCGGCAAACACCGACCACGCCGTCCTCGTTTGACGAGGGAAATTCACGGCAAACGCTTTCCGACCTCAACGCTATGATCAACGACCCGGCCGGAATGGAAGATCGTCCCTCACTGGGCGAACGGGCCCTCTTAGGGCCGAACAGACAGACCAGCGAGACTACGGCCGCGTTGCTCCGCGCGAGATCCGCAGAGCGCATGGAGGCAATGAAACGATCCGCTCCTCCGCCACCTGCGGAGAACGCGCTGATGTCAGCCAACCCCATTCTCATCCACAGCATTTCCTGGGGGCGCAACGCCTGGAACTCCACCTGGATACAGCGGTATCGCTCCGGGACCCTCGCTGAAAGCCATGCTTCTGCAAGGGACTTTATCGAAGCCAACCGCGTACAAGGTTCCGCATACAAGGTTACGGTGATGCCGGGTTGGCATCTCCAGTTCGATCGCCGGGCCTATATCGTCTGCGAGATCAACACCTCCACGCCATTCTCGCGCCTTCGCCGCCCCGCCTTCACGGATCAGGGAATATTGGAAGCGGACGCGCTGGCCTTGCTCGATCCCACATCGGGCGTCTGGCGGGGTGCCAAACCCATTCATGACAGCGTGATCGTCCAGGCGACCAAGCTTCCGACCTCAAGTTTTACGCCCTGGGCCTCCCGATCGACACATCCAGGGCAGGCGCGGACGCCTGGACGCTACGAACGGGTGGCCAGCGGCCGAGACTGGTATCTAAAGCCTGTGATTGGCAAGGATGTGACGCGATACGACACCTCTGCATTCGAGAAGTTGCTGGCGGACGGCGGAGGATCAGATCCCGTCTCGCAGTAAACGATTCCGTCATAGCCTGAGCGTTCTCACCCGATGGTCTGGGGCGCCTGCTACGCATCCCAAATGACGCACCTCGTCGACACGATTTGCCGACTTGTTACCCTCAGGATCAAAGGGACAATGCCTGTACGTCGAGAGTTTCGTTCAAAACGGCTGCAATACTAATTGCACGTAAGAGAGTGATTTCCTATAAGGCGGAAATGGGGGAAGGTGAAAACGACATTCTGAAGATCGCCGGTGAGGCCCTTTACGGTCCTCAATGGCAGACTCCGCTCTCGCGGGATCTTGGAGTGACGGATCGAACCGTTCGAAACTGGGTGAGCGGTTCCGTTCGCCCTGTGGATCTCGCCGACCGAATTCTACCGCTGCTCCGACGTAGGGCTGGGCAGCTCGAACAGATCATCTCGCTCGTTGAGCGTCATAAGAACGGGGCTTCCTGAATGCTGCAGACCATCCGCGACACCTGCAAGTTCCGCCAGGACGCCATCGAATCCGCGTTGACGAAGCAGATCGAGGATCTCGCTGATCTCCACGATCACGACGAGGCCGCAGCGCGCACCTTCTTCGACAAGACCTTCGTGACCGAAGGGATGGCCACCCTGCTCAGGACGGCGCTCCAGCGTCTGGCGGGTCGTAATGATCAAGCGGCGTTCGAGCTCCGCCAGGCCATGGGCGGCGGCAAGACGCACTCCATGCTTGCGCTCGGATATCTGGCGGCCAACCCGTCCGTGGCACGCGATGTCGATCCAAAGATCGTCGAAGGCTTCACCCCGGTCGCTTCCAAGCTCGTAGTGGTGTCCGGCCGAAACGTTCCGCATGACATCTTCGTCTGGGGGAGCGTCGCGCGGCAGCTGGGCCGTGAAGACCAGTTCTCGAAGTTCTGGAGCAACGGGGCACGTGCACCCAACGAAGACGACTGGAAGGCCCTCATCGGCGACGAGCCGGTCCTGATCCTGCTCGACGAACTGCCGCCGTACCTCGAGAACGCGATCACGATCCCCGTCGGCGGCGGACACCTCGGCGACGTGACTTCAGCCGCGCTGTCGAACCTCCTCGCTGCAGCGACGAAGCTGCCCCGCCTCTGCATAGTGATGTCGACCCTGGTCGGGCAGTACAAGTCGAGCGGCGAGCTTTCGAAGATCATCGGGCAGATCTCCACGGAGGCGCGACGCCAGACGAAGCCGATCACCCCGGTGGAACTCGGATCCGACGACATCTACCGCATCCTGCGCAAGCGGTTGCTGGTGGAGGAGCCCGATGCCTCGCTGGTGGACGCGGTCGCTTCGGCGTTCGGACAGCAGCTCTCGGATGCGGCGAAGGCAAACGTCGTCGAGCGGTCCGCCGAGCGGATCGCGGAGGAAGTCTCCGCCACCTATCCGTTCCATCCAAGCCTGAAGGCGATCGTCGCCACCTTCAAGGACAACGAGAACTTCCGTCAGACGCGCGGCCTGATGACGATCGCCGCCCTCATGATCAAGTCCATGCAGCGTCGGCAGATGAATGACATCTACCTGCTCGGGCCCCAGCACCTCGACCTAGCCGACCGCGAGGCCCGCGACTTCGTCAACAGCATCTACAACCTCGACGCGGCCATCACCCAGGACATCGTCGATACCGGCGCGAGCGACGCGCATGCCGAGGCGATCGACGCCGCCAGCAACAACGACGCGGCAAGTCAGGCCGGACGGTTGATCCTCATGGCATCGCTCGCGGAGTCGATGGACGCCGTGAAGGGACTGCAGGCGAACGAGATCATCGCATATCTCATCGCGCCGGGGCGTCCGGAGCACGAGATCCTCAAGGGCTTCGAGGAGCTGCGCAAGCAGTCCTGGTACCTCCACAGGCGCGAGAACGGATCATGGTTCTTCTCCAAGAACGAGAACCTGACGAAGAAGATTGAAAACCTGGCGATCAACGCGCCGCCGCATAAGATCGACGAGAATCTGGCATGGCGTCTGATGGAGATCTTCGCGCCGAAGAGGAAAGCCGCCTACGGACGCCTGCTCGCTCTTCCGAAGATGGAGGACATCGACACGAAAGGCGATCGCCTGCTCCTCGTGCTGTCCCCCGACGCAAAGGTGCCCCCTCAGAAAGCCGAGACGCTGTTCAACGGAACGACCGAGAAGAACAACTTCGCGATCGTCAGCGGCGACGATCACAGCCTCGCCTCCGTCGAGGAGAGCATTCGCACGGCCTATGCGATAGCCACGGTCAAGAAGCAGGAGGGTGCCGGCAGTCCGAACCTCGCTGATCTTGAGAAGCGTGAGGCGGCTGCGGAAATCCAGGTGAACATGACCATCGCCACGACCCTCAACAGGGTTTGGGTGCCGATGCGCGTACCAGGCGAGGGCGACGGTCTGGTGTGGACCGCACTCAAGCTGGACGCGCACCGCAAGAAGGACGGTACCGGCTTCGATGGCGAAACCGCCGTCGAGACAGCCCTCACGGAAATGGGGTCCAAGAAGCTCATCCTGTCCGTCGAGGACAACTACGCGATGCTGAGAGCTCGCGCAGAGGACATGCTGTGGGGCTCGGGCGACCGCAAGGTCCGCTGGGCGGACGTCCAGGACCGTGCCGCATCGAACGTACGTTGGATCTGGCTTCCCCGGACCGGGCTCGAGGATCTGCGCAAGCTCGCCCTCTCTCGCGGCGATTGGCGTGACAGCGGCACCGGTTGGATCGAGAAGGGCCCGTTCGAGAAGGAGAAGACCAGCGTCTCCGTCGACACCCTGGACTTCAACGAGAAGACCGGGGAGGCGACACTGTTCGTCAGCCCGAAGAACGCGGGTGCGAACCCAGTGATCCACTGGGCCAACACGCCCGACGTATCGGAAACGTCGTCCATCCTCGAAGACACTACTGTACGCACCACCGACATGAAGCGGTGGTTCCTTGCCGTCGATCCCGCCAAGACGCATGAGACGGGCAAGGCCTTCGATTGGACCAACCGTCTCCATCTTTCGCACGAACCAACCCCCATCAGCGGTGGGTACGAGGTGGAACTCACCGTGAAGCCAACCGGCGTAATCCGGTGGAACATCGAAGGCACGAATGCCGCCGAGGGCGCCCTCTACGAAGGGCCGATCAAGCTCGACGGCAGTTCGGACGTGACGATCTACGCCTTCGCCGAGGCCGAGGGCGTCAGCTTGAAGAGGGAGTTCAAGGTCAACCGCAGGGAAGGCGCGGGACAGGCCATCGACGAGGACCGTGCGGCGGTGGTGAACAAGCCGATCAACCTCGGGACCACGGAGAAGGTGTTCACGGCGATAGAGAAGGCGAAGGAAGCCGGCTTCATCTTCCGGAGCGTCGTTATCGTCGTGGGCTCCGGCAACAATAACATCAGCACCGCCTTCGGCGCGGACGTAGACGTCGACGCCGCCTCGATAGAAGAAGCCGCAAAATTCGCACGTTCGCGTCTCGGAGACGAACTGGCCGACGTCAAAGTTACATGGCGGAGCGCGTCCGTCGAACGCGCAGCTGAGATCGATCCGTTCATGAACGCGATCGGGGAGACTATCTCGGCAACCCACATCGAGCAGCAGTGACCCTCGTTAGGGACGGTGGTTCACGGAAGGAAATCGATTTGGCCAGCAGAAGCGTGTCCACCATCGGGTATGGTGTGGCGACTAGCGAGATGGATCCCCAGAGGTTCATCGTGCAGATCCCGCAGAACGCCCGTGAGCCCGTGACGATCGTCGAGGACTTCGGCCTCGCCGGTCCCCAGTACGACACGAAGACCAACACGCAGTCGGACCAGGTCGTCCGGTGCCGTCTGGACCAGAAGCGCTGGCGCCAGGTGGCGACACCGCTGAAGACCGCCTTCAACGAGCGGCTCAAAGGCCGAAAGATGGCTTCCGGAAAATGGGTCAGCGGCAACAACGTCGTCCACCGGCTGCTAGGTCGCGAGATGTGCGTCCTCGTCTGGGCCATCGAGGGCTGCGAGGCGGAACTCGTACCGGCCGCCATAGACGCCTGGGTGGGTCTGCGCCCCGAAGAGCGCTGGTGGCTCTACTCCATGGCAGTCCACACCACGGGCCGCGCGGAGGACATCGACAAGGGCTGGCGCAAGGCGATCCGGATCGGCCTCACCGAGGGCGCCGGCGCAGTCGAGAATGGCAACAAACGTCAAATTAGCTTCGAGGATCTCTGATGGCTAGCGCACCAAATATCTCCTGCCCGGAGGCTTCAGCGCCAATGAGCTTGAGGGATGCCCCAGCCCTCATCGAGCGGCTTTGGCCAGCTCAGAAAATCTCTGTCGAAGCCCAGAAGGAACGAAAGGCCGTCCAAGGTCAGACGCTTGTTGGACTGGGTTCGTATTGGAAAGGGCGCAAGCCGCTGGTTCTCGTACGGGCGTGCGTGCTGGGCTCGCTTCTCCCGGCCACCGAGGACCCCGCTGAGGACCTCGCGGTCTTCGAGATGCTAATGCGGATCGACGACAGCGCATTCTATCACCGCGACTTGAAGACCAAGGCGTCGCAAATTGCCAAGCTCGCATTCGGCGTCGGCGCTTCCGACGTGGATCAGATCCGCAAAGCCTTTTCCATTCGAGGATGGATCGGCAACGAATCCCCTGCGGACGAGGAATTTCTCGCCGCTCTCGCCGGGGATCGCTTGGTATGGCGCCGCGACATAACTGATGCGCTGCGCGAGAAGATCACACTCGCCGGGCTTTCTAAGTTGCCTTACATCGATCGGGTTGGACGTTCGCTTAGACCTGAGGAACTGGACGATGACGCCTTCAAATCAATCTGGCCAAGGGTTAATAAGCACCTAGGCACGACGGCCAAATCTCTTCAGGAACTGGTCGAACAACTCGGCATCATGCGCTTCGGCCACCGACCCCGAGTGGCGGATACGTTCGCCGGCGGCGGCTCCATTCCCTTCGAAGCGGCAAGGCTCGGCTGCGACGTGTACGCATCCGATCTCAATCCCGTGGCGTGCATGCTCACATGGGGAGCGACCTCGTTCCTCGCGTCGACCGATGAGGAGATGGAGCGGTTCGATGCCGGCCGCAACCAAATCATACGGCGTCTTGACGAGCGCCTTTTGGAGCAAGGCGTCGAAACGAGCGCCAGCGGAGACCGCGCGAGGATCTACCTGTATTGCGTCGAGGCACTCGATCGCGCGACCGGCTGGCGGATTCCTCTCAGTTCGACGTGGATACTGCACGAAGGAACGCGCACGGTTCTAGTGCTCAACCCCGAGCCCGAAAAAAAGCGTTTCACATTTGACGTTGTCATAGGTGCAGATGTTGAAACCTACGCGATTGCCGCCGCCGGAACTGTCAGGGGAGGGAACGTCCACTATTCCGACGGTTCAAGAGAGGTAGTCTCCTCCCTCGCTTCGATCAGGGGAGATCAAGGGAAGGGACGAAAGGTAAGTAACGACCTTCGCCTTTGGTCCAAAACAGACGTCTCTCCTGAAGAGGCAGACATATACGGCGAATGCCTATGCTGCATCAAGTGGGTTGAAAAGGATACGGGCCGAGAATATTTCGCTCCTCCAACAGATCATGATCTCAACACCGAGCGCGCGTTAATCGGGTACGTTCGCGAGAATATTGCTCAATGGCAAAGTGACGGCCTCGTGCCGGACATGCCAATTGAAGCTGGTGATGAGACCTCAAGGCTGCCTCGAGAGCGAGGCTGGAGTTACTGGCATCACCTATTTAATCCCAGGCAGCTTCACATGTTTGCTATCTTGCGGCAGGAAATAAGCAAGCACCCCGATGATATGGTGCAGTCGGGAATGCAACTCATTCTCGCAAAAGCGCTGAATAGAGGCAGCCGGCTGTGTCAATGGCAGCCGCATCGAGCAATCGCCGGTCACGTGTTCTACAATCAGGCCCTCAATACCTTTTTCAATTACGGAACGCGTGCATTCTCTTACTTTGAAAATATATTCGGGGAACGTTTCGAAGGACGCTTCGAACGCGTTGGGAAACTGTCACTCAAATCTGCACCCGCGAAGAACGTCGACGAGGTATCGGATATCTACATCACAGATCCGCCATACGCAGACGCCGTGCATTACCACGAAATAACCGAATTTTTTATCGCTTGGCTGCGACGCAATCAGCCCGACGCCTTCAAATCTTGGCAGTGGGATTCTCGACGTCCGCTGGCGATCAAGGGCGACGGTGAAGACTTCCGCAAGGAAATGATATTGGCTTATCGTGCAATGGCAGAGCACATGCCTGACAACGGTATGCAGATTGTGATGTTTACGCATCAATCCGGGTCGGTCTGGGCCGATATGGCCCAGATATTCTGGGGGGCTGGCCTTCGAGTACAGTCCGTCTGGTACATCGCAACCGAAACCACCTCCGAATTGAAGAAGGGTGGCTACGTTCAAGGTACGATGATTCTCGCCCTGCGAAAGCTAGTTCAAGCCGAAAGTGGCTATGAAGATGAAATCGCGCAGGAAGTTCGCACTGAGGTCGCGCGCCAAATCGACACCCTCGTGGGATTAAACCAGCAACTGAAGGGCGCTGGCCGCGTCGAAAACCTATTTGAAGACGCCGACCTGCAAATGGCAGGTTACGCTGCAGCCCTTCGGGTCCTAACCGGTTATACCCGTATCGACGGGCGCGACATGACTGTTGAAGCAGGGCGGCCAAGGAAAAAGGGCGAGCAGGGCTTTGTTGAGCGCATCATTGACTATGCGGTTCAGGTTGCCAACGAGCACATGGTGCCGACAGGTCTCTCTCCACGGCTCTGGCAAACCCTTAGCGGGACGGATCGCTTCTATCTCAAGATGTTGGACCTAGAGGCTGCTGGCCTCACCAAGCTCGATAACTATCAAAACTTCGCTCGCGCTTTTCGAGTGCCCGACTACAGCACCCTGATGGCGGACTTGCGTCCAAACTCGGCGCGCGTCAAAGGTGCCTACGACTTCAAGCGGCGGACAGGCTTCGAAATTCCCGACTTCGGCAACGGCGTCGTTCGAACCGTTCTGTACGGCATCTGGGAGCTGTCGACCGATGCAGACCCCGCCATCGTGCTTCAGCAGCTACGTGAAATGATCGAGAACTACTACCAGCGACGCGCGGATATGATCGAGATCGCCGACTACATAACGGCGCAGCGCGGTAGGGACGATCAGAAGGAAGGTCGTCACGCCGCCGTGCTGGCTAACCTGCTGCGCAGCGAGAAGCTCTGACGTGACGACCGCTTCAACGATGCACGAGAGCACCACCGCCTTCGAGGGCGGCGGTGGGCTTTCGCGCTTCTCCTCCCGTCACGGGCGGCTGAGTCAGGTCTACCTAGCCGATCGGCTTCGAACGGCGAAGACCTACGATCGCATCGCAGGCTATTTCCGTTCATCGATCTTCGAGCTCGTCGGCGAGGAGATCGAAGGGATAGAGAAGGTCCGCATCGTCGCGAACGCGGACTTGGACGTGCTGGACATCCAGGCGGCGCATAAGGTGCGGGACGCCAAGCTGTTCCGGAAGTTCGTCGAAGACGATCCGATCATCGACGCTGCACTGCACGGCGACCGCTACGCGAAACTATATGACCTACTGACCTCGGGCCGGGTCGAGATCAAGGTCGTTCCCCGATCGATCGCTCCCTTTCTCCACGGCAAGGCCGGCGTCATCAAAGGGGATGACGGCACGCTTTCCTTCATGGGCTCGATCAACGAGACCCGTGCCGCGTGGGCGCACAACTACGAACTCGTCTGGCAGGACAGTTCTCCCGAAGGCATCGCTTGGGTCCAAGCCGAATTCGATGCGCTCTGGGATCGCGGCGTACCGTTGCCCGACGTCGTCATACGGGAGATCGGGCGACTGGCGGATCGTCGCGAAGTCAGCGTCGAAGCTCTCGCTCCCGACGAGATCGCGCCGGCGGCGCTGGTCGAATCTCCGATATACCGCGACGGAGAGTCCCTGCAGCCATGGCAGCGGGCTTTCGTCAGCATCTTCCTCGAGCACAGGGAGACCTACGGCAAGACGAGGCTGCTGCTCGCCGACGAGGTCGGCGTCGGCAAGACCCTGTCGCTGGCGGCATCAGCTTTGGTCTCGGTGATCCTCGGCGACGGACCGGTCCTGATCCTTGTTCCGTCGACGCTCACCGAACAGTGGCAGATCGAACTAAAGGACCGTCTGGCCATGCCGACGGCTCGATGGAACTCGACCAAAAAGTGCTGGATCGATCCCGAAGGGCGCGCGATCAAGGGCCAGGGAGCGCCTGACGTGGCCAGATGCCCATACGCGATCGGTCTCGTCTCCACCGGACTCATCGTCCAGGGAATGGACGAACACGGACGACCGAAGGAAGGCACTGAGGCGAAGTATCTCCTGCAACGCAAATACGGAATGGTCATACTCGACGAGGCTCACAAGGCCCGTGGATCGCAACCGATGGGCGAGGACGACCGGACGCCGAACAATCTGCTGAAGTTCATCGAGCAGATCGCCGGTCGCTGCGAGCATCTTCTCCTGTCTACCGCCACTCCCATCCAGACCAACATCAACGACCTCTGGGATCTGTTGAGAGCCCTAAATCAGACGACCGAATTCGTGTTGGGCAACGCCTTCTCGCCTTGGGCGAAGACGGAGAGCGCAATGCCGGTCCTCAACGGCGAACGCCGGTTCGACTCCCTCAGGGAGGGTTGGGACTTCCTCGTGAACCCAATGCCGCCGGCCAGGAACGATGACATGATCGCCGACCTGCGCGTCGAATTCGACATGCGCGATGACGACTGGGTGCTCACCAAGCTCGCCGCTGACATCACCAACCCGGTTCTCGGAATGAAGGCGGACACCGCCATCGTCATGGAAGAGGACGGTCTCGCCTACTTCCAGCGTGGCAGTCATAATCCACTGCTGCGACACGTCGTGCTACGCAAGCGCAGGGACCTCGAGGATTTGGGGCTCATCCCCAAACTCCCCGTGGACACGCACCCGAACCGCGAAGTCGCATTACCTTCCTTCATCTTCGACGGCTTGAGCGTCGCCACTTCAGACGCCTTCGACAGCGCTTACAAGGCGGCCGAGGCGTTCACCGCAGCGTACCGCAAACGGTCAAAGGCCGCCGGGTTCATGAAGACGCTGTTGCTGCAGCGCATCTGCTCCAGCCACGCGGCAGGGATCGCCACGGCGGAGGCACTGCTAGGCAAGCGCGAACTCGATGAGGAGGCGCAGGAGGAACTCGGTATCGCGTCCTTCTCAGGGATCGACGCTGAGCGCAAACATCTCCAGGAACTCATCGACGCCTTGACGGGTGCCTCGGATCCGAAGCTCCGGGCCATCCGATACTTCCTTGACGAACATCCCGCCGGCAGCAGGACGTGGCGCGAGATGGGCTCCATCGTCTTCAGCCAGTACTACGACACGGCAAGCTGGATCGCGGAATCGCTTAGCGCCGAATACCCGACCCAGCCTGTCGCGTTGTACGCGGGAGCTGGGAAGTCGCGCATCATTCTTTGCGGCGTTTCCACCAACGTTCTGCGTCCTCGCATCAAGCAACTCGTCGCCGACCGCGAAATCTCGCTGGTAGTGGCTACGGACGCCGCCTGCGAGGGGCTGAACCTCCAGACCTTGGGGACGCTGATCAACGTCGACCTTCCATGGAACCCGTCCCGTCTCGAACAGCGCATCGGTCGCATCAAGAGGTTCGGGCAGACCCGCGACCGCGTGGACATGGCCAACCTCACATACGCCGGCACAGTCGATGAGAAAGTATATCGGGTCCTTTCCGAAAGGCTCCGCGTAAGCGCGGATATCTTCGGAAGCATGCCCGAAACGATCGACGCCGATTGGATCGACGATCTGGAACGGCTCGAGGAGAGGCTTCGCGACTACACCAACCCTAAGGAGCGTCCGGATCCGTTCAAAGCTAGATACGCCAACGGGCTTGCCGACGCTGGAGGCCATTGGAGCGAAGCTACCCGCGTCTTGGCCAGAGAGGACATATCAGCCCGACTATCTTCTGGATGGACGGAATTAAAAATAGGAGGTCGAAAGTGACGATGGGCGAAGACCACACCGATCGACATCCCGTCCTCCTGTTAATTGAAGAAGACGTGGCGAGCAGTCGATAAGGCCATCGCCTCGGATCATCGCGTCGCCTTCACCCTTTCCCATTCCCGCTTCAGCACGACGTGGCCGAGCCTCATGACGTATGTCGTTAGTTCCGCCGGGTCCTGGCAATGTACGACAAGTTTCCACTTTGCCTCCCGGGGGCTATTGGCCCCCGAAGCCGAGACGATGCAGTGTTCGTTCAGCACCTTGAGGAACGTTCCCCCGTCAGCCGCCTCGGCCCGAGCGGGCTCGTGCAGGAATGCCAATCGCCTCAACAGGTGCATCAGCAGTCGGTGATCCTTCTCCCGGGGGTTGAGCATTAGCTCGAAGCGAAGCCGCTTTGGATCCAGAAGCTCGTTGATCGCGGCCCGGGAGCTTCCATCAGCGACGGCATTCTCCCTGGCCAAAGCCACCACCTCGCCGAGCAGCGTGCGGGCGTTGGCCAGCCATTCCTGCCTGTTGTCCGCACGGACTTTCGATCGCAGCTGGCTGTTGGCGAACCAAATAGAAGCGACGGCTGCGGTGAGCGCAAGGAAAGCCGTCAGGTTTCCGCTCAAATTGATGAGCGCGTCCACCGGCATCCTCGCCTCCCCGCCCGATTTTAGAAATGCCGGAAGTTCGGGATGCGCAAGCGCCGTCGCAGCTACGCGACCGCAGAGAAACACCGTTCCTGCAATGACCGCGAACCGGCAGAGGAAGTTCAGAGTAGTCGCAGGCCGCAAAGAACCGCGATTGACCATGGGATCATCGTCGGGCTCGACCAGCCGCTTCAAGTCCTCCCAGTTGAGATCACCGTCCGGAACCTCCGCTGGATCCCACCAGCTCGTGAAGCAGGTGCGCTGGAACGTGTCGGCTAGACGCCTACCTAGTGCCAGAGCCAACCAAACGAGCAACGCAGCGGCGACTAGACGCCAAGCGCCAGGTCCGAACTTGTCCTCGAGACCCGGACCTTCGTGACTCGTCAGGTGACCGAGCGTGCCCGCCACCGCCGCAACCGCAGGTCCACAACGTATGAGGAAGGCAACAAACGGCACCGAGACTGTTTCCAACGAGCTCGGCGCCAGCCGGGCAGGAGGGCTGGCCGTCTCTTTTTTATCTGACCCTTGGGTCAAACCGCCTGCGCCCGCCATGCCGCCAACACCCCGTCGACATCCAGATCGGTAGGGGGGAGGGCCCACGTGGACGCGAAGGATGCGTCGTCGCTTTGCGGCTGTGGATCTGGGCGGGTGATTCTGATCCGCGTCGGCATCATCACGGAGTCTCCGATCAGGATGGCCTCTCCCCGGCGCAGCGTCGAGAACATCGACGTTATACCGCGAACCGAATCAGGCAGCAGATTGCGCACATACGCTTGATCGTCAGGGTTCGAGATTCGGAGGCAGAGGAAGCTGCCGCACTGGGATAAAATGGTGCTAGACAGTTCTCGCGGGCGCTGGCTGATCACCGTGAGGCTGATACCGTACTTTCGGCCTTCCTTGGCGATGCGCTCCGCCGACTTCCGCGCAGCCTCGCATGCAGGGTCATTGTCCGAAAGGTAAATGTGCGCCTCGTCGGCGAATAGGGCGATGGGGTAGCGCTCGCCCTTCAAACGCCGATGCCAATAGGCGAAATCGAACAGGCAGCGTTGGATCAGCGAGATGACCGAGGAGCGCACGTCGAACGGCGTCGAACTAAGGTCAACGACGACGATCTTGCGCCGCCCGTCCGTCCGCTCGCCCAGCAGACGACGGAACAGGTCCGCCATCGAGGCCGACGACGTGTAGTGCTGGGGCTTGAAAATCAGGTCGTAGCGCTGATCGTTCATCCGGGACGCCAGACGCATCAGCAGCCTGGTGAAGTCGCCGTGCATCGGTCCCTTGACGGGCTTGCCTTGGGATCCCGTCACCTTCTCGACGTCCAGTCGAGTGAACTCATCGACGATGCCCTGCAAGTCAAAGTGGACGGGAGTGTCGATCGTGATCTTTGGAATACCCAGCCCCTGATTGCCCGGATCGACCTGCTTGGCTGCCTGCAGCAACTCCTTGAACTTGGCGATCTGGTTAGGCGCCGCCGACTCGGCGCGGTCGACCATGAGGCCGAGCAGCTCCTCGGAGTTCATCAACCAGTAGGGCAGCTCCAGATCCGCAGCGGAGATGACCTCGGCCTGGTCCCCAAAGGCGCTGCCGTATTCGCCGTGCAGATCGAACAGCACCACCGTCGCCTGCGGGAACGCGCAGATGCGCTGGATGATGGACGCGACAGTCCACGACTTTCCTCCGCCGGTCTGGCCGAGCACGGCCGCATGCCGGGTCAGGAAGGCATCGAGGTTGATCTTCGCATCCTGGCTCGGGGTCAGAGAAAGCTTACCAAGGGAGAAGTCGCCATCGGCGTAACCCGCGTAGATCGCGTCGATCATCTTCTCCCCGACGGCGAACACCGGTGCGTTGACCGTAGGCAGTACGTCCGTGCCCCGCTCGAAGGAGCCGGAGGAGTCCACCGTTCCGACCGGTACCGTCGAAAGATTCCTCGACACGCGGTCTATCAGCGAGAGGTCCGCATCGGCAGCCTGTCTCAGCTCCGGGCTCGCGATCCGTTCCTCCTTCATCTCGATCCCGATGACCATGCAGAGCAGGTAGCCCGACGGCAAAGACACGAGGACGAACGTGCCCGGCTGTCCGATGAGAAGCGGCACCGGGCCATCGGGACTCGGCACATCCACCGTCATGCTGGCCGGAACGCCGACGCCTTCGTCCACGTCCTCATCCAGCAGAGATACGAACACCTGATCCCCCGTGACCGCTACGACCTTGCCGATCCTGTACTCGGACATTCCGTCTTCCCCTTATTTGAACATTTCGACGAAGCTGCTGAACTTCCAGCGGTCCGTACCATTTGCGTGGGGCACTCCGCCGAAGATGCCGCCGTCGTTGAACCCCGCGTTGAATGCACCCGAGGCCTTCAGGACCGCCATGCCCGCCGTCTCCTCGGCGCAAAGGGCGAACAAGCGCACCTTTCCTCCCCCTACGGCCGGAACGAGCAAATTCTCGTTGATGTGATCGTCGCCGAAGCTGAAGCCGCAGGCGGCTAGATACTTGCACTGCGTGCCAAGAGCGTTGCGCGCGGCGGTGAACAAGGCGTCGTGAGGCGCATGCAGCGTGTCCATCACCTTGCGACGGCGGGGTAGGATCATAACCCGCCGATCCGTCGCGCCGATGGCGGCCGGATGACGTTCGAAGAACCGACCGTCCCGGCCGATCCAGGAAACAGAGCCATGTAGCTTGATCAGCCGTACCGTCAGCGCCGGGTGCTCCGCAAAGCTTCCCCGCAGGCGACGGCCGCATGCGAAGTCAAAACGCTGCGGATCGAAGTACCGCTCGACCGAGCCCACGAAACCGGTCTCGACCACGACCCCGGCTTCGGCTCCAGCCAGCTCGAACAGCAGGTCGTAGTTGGTCGTGAAAATGTGCACGCAGGCCGGTTGACCGAAGGCGCGCCTCTTGATCGCGTCGAGGAACGCAACATGATGATCCAGAACCGGGGATGCCACCCCAAGAATCACCTCCGTGATCAGATGACGCATTTTTGCTTCCAGATCGTGAAAGCGGGACTGCTGCGCTGAGATCGCATGTGAGATCACTTGATCGGCGATAACCTCGACGTTCGGACTGCCGCCAGTTGGGTCGTAAATCATGCCAGCAGCGCCAAGAACCTCGTCGAGCGTGTCACGTTCGACGACCGAAAGGCCTGCGACTACGCTACGGGTTAGCCCAGGCATCATGGGGTATCCCGCCTCTACGGAAGTACCCGCTCCAAAGAGGAAACCCGAAGTCGAAAGACCGCCGCTCCTCAAGTTCGGTAGAACTTGCTCAAGCGTCATGTTTCGTGCCTTCAAAGAAATGGACCGACGGATCGCCCCCGGCTTGCCTATTTTCCTGTCTCGATGAGCCGTCATTGAACTGGTGGAATCCGTCGCGCAGCATCAAGTCCATGCGATCTTCATGACCCCAGGGGAAAGCTTGATCACACCCGGCGGCGCTCCAGTCAGCAACTTCCACGCCGCGCCGAACGGCAGAAGCACCATGACGCCACCCAGCATCGAGAGCGCCGTCCGGGTGATGGGCTCCGGGTCTCTCATAGCGATCTTCAATACCGTCCCTCCCAGGCCCATCACCCCAAGGCCCATCGCGACCGCGAGCGCTTCCCGTCCAGACAGCCCGGAGGCCTTGAGGACATCGAACAAAGTTTGACCGGCAAGATCCACGCCGTTTCCACCATCGTCGATGAACGTGAACGGCAGCTTCGCGCGGTATGCCTCCGCCAGCTGTTTGCGCCAGCCATTCGATGAGGTCCTGATCTCTCCGTTCATTCGCTCCCCCGCACTATGTGCGGTAGCATCAATCAAACCATGTGGTTTGGCCAGCCAAACGTATCGGCAACATACGGTTTTAGCGATGGAGGCCGCATGTAGAAAATTTCCGCGCACATCCGAGTGCCACGACGCCTTCGTCGGGCTACTGAACGCCTCCACCGGCATCCTCTTTTTTTGAAATGTTTCTTTACGAATATCGGGTAGGTCGATCGCGAGATGATCGCTGGTGGCGACCTCGATGCAGTAAGCCTTTGAACGCGCTGAACTTTCCATTGTCGTAGGGTTCTGCATGACTATCCGTTTGATTCGTATAGGAGAATCTTGCGATTCGCCCAGATTCTGCTAGAATTACGCATAGCCAGTTCAGCCAAATTGCGTGCGGGGGGTCATAACATGTCACTTGACCCTGCGGCGTCGGCGGGGATTCGACCCGAGGATCTGATCAATCTGCTTGATCGCGTCGGATACGTTGCGGATCCCGACTACTTTACTGATCCGTTCGCCATTGGCATCCTGCAATCGCGGCACGCAGTGGAAGCCGCTTTTGACACCATGGGCGTGGTGGGAGCCCTATGCGTCGGCTCCCACCTGGGCAGCGGCGCTAGGACGCGCGTCCCACTTGTCTACGTGATGGCGGCGCGGGACGACGTGGAAGCCGATGTCTTCCACCGGGCCATCTGGTCGCAGTCCCTGGTCCCGCTGGTCCTTATCGCGACGCCACAAGGATTCCAGGTGCGCAACGGCTTCGACTTCCGGGGCGGCCGTGGCGCGATGCACGCCTGGTCCAGCATCGACGGCGAAGAGGGCCTGCGCACGCTGTCGGGGCTGCGATCCGCGACCATCCGCAGCGCCACGTCGTGGAGTAACTTCGCACTTTCGCCGAAGAGTCGCATCGACACCCGCCTGTATGACGGCATACGCGCCCTGAGCGTATCGATAACCTCCACGCATGACACCTTGAAGGACAAGGCGAACGTCATAAACTCGCTCGTCGGGCGCTTTCTGTACTTCTACGTGCTCATCGACCGGAAGGCGCTGTCGCAGGGCTGGATCGACGGCCTGAAATTCAGGGGTCGCCCCGCATGTCCGGACGTCGTCTTGGATAAGGACTCGTCGATCAACTGCGCGGCTTGGCCGCGCGAGCAGGTATGGCGGCTGTTCGACGGCATCGACGCCGTGCTCAACGGTTCGATCTTTCCGATCACCAAGTCCGAGCGCGCGATGCTCGACGACGACGTTATCGACGTCGTCAGGCGCGTGCTCCGAAGCGACCGGATATCGCCAGAAGGCCTGCAGTTCGGCTTCCTAGACGTGAATTACGCGGCGATACGCACTGAGACGATCTCGGCCATATACGAGCTCTTCTTCGACCTGGAGGCTGGATCGACCAAAGACGAGGACGGGGCGTTCTACACGCCGCCTTACCTCGTGGACTACGTACTCGACGAACTGGACGCCATTCGTCCGTTCGACGCATCCTCGATCGTCGTCGATCCGGCGGCCGGATCGGGCGCCTTCCTGGTCGGCGCGTTCAGACGCATCATCGAGAGGGAGAGGTCGAAGGGCACGGAACTCAGCAGCGCCGTCCTCCGGAAAATACTCGTCGGCACCATACACGGCACGGAGATCAAGCCGCAAGCGGCCAACGTCGCACGGTTCGGCCTGTACCTGACGATGCTCGACTACCTTCCGGAGGTGAACCTGTCGGAACTGCAAACTGCAGCCAAGGCCGACGGGAACAAGCTGTTCCCGGACATGGCCGGAAACCTCGTTGCGCGCGACGTCTTCATGCCCCTGCCAAAGCAGATGCGAAAGACGGCGACCCATGTGGTCGGCAATCCGCCGTGGACCAAGGCCCAGCCGGGAAGCCCGGCGGACTGCTACGGCGAGACACTCGCAAGGGAATGTCCCGTGACGCGGTCGAACCTCGCAGAGCTATTCTTTTGGCGCGTACTCAACGACATCTCGAAAGACGGCACCGCGATGGCGCTCGTCCTGCCAACGAAGTCCTTCATAGCTCCGAAGGCCACTCGCTTCCCGACGGCGCTGATGGAGGCCGTCCAAGTGCGCGGCATCACCAACTTGGCGCATTTCAGGCGGCGGCTGTTCCAGCATGCGGAAGCCGCCGCGACCGTGGTGTTCGGCTCTGCCGGCCAAGTAGATCCATTCGGTTGGACTTGGCGGTATTCACCTTTGCTCGCCAATCAGCCGCTCAGCGCGGACGGGTACCCATGGGCGATCGTCGTCGATCGTGGCAACGTAGAGCGGACCAGGCAGGTGGACGTCGCGCGCGACGGAAGGTGGTTCCGCGCGCTGATGCTCCAACCTCTGGACCGCTCGCTGGCGGTCACCTTGGACGACCGCATATCACTGGGAGGACCGATCGGCGACTTCGGGAACTTCCTCGACGCGAACGGCCTCTTCATGTCGCGCGGCGCATCCTCTGGCGAGGCAGGGATCGACCAGCGGTTCCTGCTCAACGCGACGGACAGGAACTACGTTGACAGGCTCGGGCTAACACCCGGATCCGATGGGGGGTACGCGTTGCCGGAATCGGTCCTCGATCGGGCCAAGGGCAGGTACCGCCGTCTCTTCGCGGGCCCGGTCCTGCTGTTTCCGCGTGGCCAGAGCAGGTACGACGTCGTCGACCGGCCCGTCGGTTTCGTATCCACGCTCACCGGCTTGGCCTTCTCCGACGACACGACCGGCTCGGGCAATGCGACTGCGGTGCTCGGGGAACTAGCGGCGTTTCTCCGCTCGCATGTCGCGAGGTACTTGATGGCGCTGTACGGCCGGCTGTGGGTGTTCGACCAGCGCCGCTTTGAGAACGACGACATGGGACGCATGCCTTTCCCCTACGCGTCGATCGACGATCTCCTTGAGCATCCCGTGTCCTCGATGGACGAGGACGCGTTCACCGGGTTCTTCGCGGACCGCTTCGGTCTCGACGAGATCTTCTTGGCGGCCGTGAGGGAGCATCACGAACTTCGCGAAGGTGCGCAGAACGGAAAGAGACCGCCGGTCGCAGGCCTCCATGCCGTCTCCGATGCGATGGCCGGGACCTACATCCGAGTGGTCCACCGCCAGTTGAAGCGCATGCTGGGATCGACCATCGAGGCGTCCGTCGGAGCTGCGGAACGCCACCGGGACGGACTTGCGTACGCGGTGACCATCGTGCCGGACCGGGATGCATCAAAGTACAAACCGCACAATCCAAGCGGCCAGACCGCCGGTCCGATTACGTTCGGCGAGCAGTCGACGATCACCGTGGTCGAAGGCCCCGGCACCACCCTGTCCATGACGAAGCCGGATATGGCCGCCGCATGGACGGTGGAGCGAGCGTTCGCGGACGCAGCGAACATCGTGCGGCGGGCGATGCACGCTTGATGCCCGCGACGGCTACTGTCGGACAACGGATCGCCAGCCATGGGGCAGGCCGGCCGAGCGCGGTGAACGCGCTGGTGTGGGAGCAGTTTGTCGATCGCATCATCGTCGCTCTGCGGGAGGCGGAGACTGCGATCATCACCGGAAAGTCGCCCGTCGACCACCTTAACATGCCGACCTGGTGGCGGACGAGCCGTCAAACCTTCGGCAAGCATATCGTGAAGGTCCCCTCCGAGGACAGCGTCACGGACGTGCTGGTGAGGACGCTCGAGATGATCAAGGCAGCGTCTCTGGATGATGACTTCCTCCGGATCCAGCAGATCAGCTTCAGCGACCAGCAGAAGAGGAGGAGTCAGTCGCGCGTCGGACGCGGCGCATATTCCACCGACATCCGGGTTGTATCCGGTCTGGTGGCGGACCTGGATCTGCGGATCGAGGCGAAGATCATGCTGGGCGGCAACGACGCCACCGCGTATTGCGGCCCGGACGGCGCCCTGAGGTTCGGCGATCCGGTGAATCCCTACACGGACGCCCCCATCGGCATGATGCTTGCCTACGCAGTGAGGCACGACGCCGCGAAGTGGCGCCTCGACATAGAGAGGAAGCTGGTGGGCTTCGACGCGATCAACTCGGCCGACGACATTCTGGCCGGCGGCGAGACGCTGCTCGCATCCGACCTCGAAGTCGGCGACCGCCCGGTCACGGTGGTCCACCTCACGCTCTGTCTCGAGACGGATCCTTCGATCCGGAACCTCGACAAGAGCAAATAGAATAGGATCGGCGATGCATTCTCCAAGGTTTCGCCCGCGTACGACCACCGCATGAACGCGGCCTACTGCATCAGCCCAGCCGCTGCCCTCGGAAACATCGCAACGGTGGAACGCAGTGCAGGAACGACGATCGTCGCAGTGTGGGCAGGTATCCCTCCACGCCGGTGACCTCATCTCGCGAGGGACAAACCGATACGGACGAATCAGCGCGTGCCGAAAATTTCGGCTCCCGCTCCCTGCATATCGGCGATCAGATCAGACGCAAATCGAAGAGCCGGCTTGTAGGGCGTGGTACGCTGGATCCGGACCGCCTTGCCGGGATCGCGCCACTGGATGGCGCTCCAAGCCCGGACCTTTCTCCGATACTCCGGATGCGACAGAATGAAGGCCGACGTCGCGACGTGAATGAATCTGCGCCGTGGCGCGGTGAAGCTGAAGTTGCGCACGGACCGGATCTCATCGGCGTAGTACCAAGCGGAGATCAGGTATTCCGCTTGCGTCCGCGTGGCAGGACCCTCTCCGTAGAAATCCGAGACCGCATCGTACTGTTTCTGGGTCGGCGGCAACTGCGGGTCGTCATCGTCGTTCGGAAAGGTCAGCCAGAAGGAGAACCGCTCATCGCTTCCCTCGCGGCCTTCGAAGAGCGCGATGTGTTGCCGCTCCTGTCTCAACGGACGAGCCGCGAGCACTGGCTGCTTACCGGCCAATGTCAGGTCCAAGGCCCAGTTGCGTCTGATCCTACGGTCGGTCATCGGCATTCGGTTAGCTGGCATTGCATTTGTTCACCAGCATGGATGGAGCACCGAGGATGCGACCGGGGCATCTTAATTTTGCGCTGTCCGATCCCTGAACCCTCTGATTTGGGTGGCGCCACTGCAAGCCGCTCCGGTAGCACCGACGCCGTGATGATCATCGAGCTGGCGACAAAAACAATCATCGTCCGGTCCTGCTCGACGCAACACGCGGCGCCTTCAGGATGCGGATCCTGAGCAACTGGAAGGACGCTCGTGAAGGTGGCGACATCCGACTTGTTATCATGTTCTGTTATGGATAACGCTTTGCGTCACCCAGGGCGACGCAGGCGTCACCCTTCGTCTGCGGACACGCTTCCCCCATCGCGCAGGACCACAGACATTCGTCTGGGCACGCCTCGTTCAGCCGCCGGATCGGAGCGGACACGTGGTACACGTCGAGATCCGCCGTCTTGATCGGGATTTCACGGAAATTAGTGGCTTTGGCGTGCGGGACTTACCGCCAACGGGATCCCTCATCAGGGAACGGCCGTGTTCGAAGGGGGCGCTTACCCATATCGACAGCACGTCGAAGGTGGAATGTCTTGGATGGCCAGACTTGGTAAACTGGAGACACGAGATGAAATTAGTCGGCGAAAACTCACCGAAGATCCGTGAATACCCGCACATCGTGACCCTCGGTACGGGGCGGAACATTCGCTGGCTGGTCGATGTCGGCAACGAGCCAGCGGCGCCGGAAGACCAGCGCGTACACAGCTTCTACGGCCCGGACGCGGTCGATGCGACGGGCTGCGTCACCGCCACCGGCAGGAAGATCATCCTGAACGCCGTGAAAGCGACAGCGAGCGGCTCGGCGTCCACTACGTGCATCGTCTGGACTCCCGACGAATGCACCTACGTCCTGCAGGACGGGAACGTCATCGACGGCAGGACCCCGCCGCAAGGCGATCCCATCTACCCGGAGGACTACGCCGCGAACAACGTCGACATCGTCAGCGTTCGTTGGGTGGCGCTGCCCAAGGGCAGCGAGTGGCCCTTCCTGTGCGTCCGGCTCCTCGACCGCAACCACGTCGAGATAACGTCTGGTGAACCGCTCATGCTCGGTCACTTCGACGAACTACCCGTAGAGGGCCCGGGCAGCGAACTGCGCCGGCACCTCGACGAAGACGGCAAGCTGGCGGCGCCCGCCGTCTTCCGTGGCGTGAACACCGCCGGAATCGCAAACGGCTACACGCTGCTCGGTCCCATCCAGCCAAACGGCTGCGAGGTTCGAGTCGTGGAGCCCTGGCCGTCCACGGTCTTCGCGGCTGCGGAGGCAATCGCCGGCAAAACGCTTACCAAGAGCCTGCTGCAGACGATCTGGCGCGCCGTCGATCCGAAAAATCCTGACATGAATCTGGTAGGGGCGCTCAAGGCGGCCTGAGGCCCAAGACCTCGGGAACCCAATCCACTCCGAACAAAGCTGGATCGTTCAGGCTACACCCTGACCTTCGGACGAAACCGGAACGGCTCGATGAACCTCGTCCCCACATAGGCTGGGCATGTTCTGCGCCACGACCGGATTCGTATGTATTGGTTGGCCGGAACAACTAAACATCGGTCCAAGCCAGGGGGCACATAAGTGTTTCAAGCGACAGGATCGTTCGCTAGGGTCAGGCTACGGGGTCTCCCCTCGCATACGCGCTGTCGTAACTGCGGCGTAAGAGTAAAAGTCAGCACGCATCGTGCGCGCCGTATGCTCCTTGTGGGCCCTGGCGTGATTGGAAGGGAGACCCCGTGCTACGTGCCACCCGCCCTTTCGGTCCGCCTAGGCTTGTCAAACTCCCACCAGAACTGAACGACGAAGCCAGTCTTTTGACGCATCTCGGTCTCGGGACGGCAGAAGCGAAGAAAATCCGGTACTACCGATCCAGAATGTACCAGACTTTCAGCATCCAGAAAAAGTCCGGGAAGGCGCGCGTGATCAACGCTCCGGATCGGAGGCTAAAGATTCTTCAACGCAAGATATGCAATCTCATTACTCCGCTGTATCGGCGTCGAAATCCCGTCCACGGGTTCGTGGCCGACCGATCAGTCAAGACGAACGCTCAGTCGCATCTCGGTGGCAAATTCATAGCGAACCTGGACTTGAAGGATTTCTTCCCTTCAATTTCTGAAAGGCGCATCGTGGGCGTTCTTATGGCGCTCGGGATCAAGCGGGAGGTCGCAGAGGCTCTTGCGTCGATCTGCTGTGTCGACAACGGTCTCCCGCAAGGAGCGCCGAGCAGCCCCATCCTGTCGAACATGATATGCTTCAGGCTGGACAAGCAGCTGATGACCTTCGCAAAATCTGCACGTTGCATCTACACCCGTTATGCAGATGATATTACCTTCTCGAGCTATCAGCCGCTGACAGGCGTCTTCGAAACCGTGCCACCTCCGTCCGGCAGCTTCGCACCCGAGATTCTTTCATCGGGGCTGCTTGGTATATTCGCTTCGAACGGGTTCACCATCAATCCGGACAAGGCTCATTATGCCGATCGGAATTCAAGAAGGACGGTCACCGGCTTACGGGTGAACGAGAACCTTAACGTCGATCGAAAGTTCGTCAGGAACCTGCGCGCTGCGCTTCACTCAGTTGAAAGGCTTGGTGAGATGGCGGCGGAGGTGAAGTTCCATGCAAGCCACGGGGGCAAGGCCCCTATCGGTAGGCACCTTCAGGGG
>Ga0308169_10001418_pt1 | contig 28134 bp, 27 predicted proteins | sample PhyBR1_2_FD_202139 | JGI IMG/M metagenome (GOLD analysis project Ga0308169, IMG submission 202139) | Phyllosphere microbial communities from UC Gill Tract Community Farm, Albany, California, United States - DLSLSB.R1 | ecosystem: Host-associated > Plants > Phyllosphere > Unclassified | place...
ACTTTGGCGCAGACCCGCACCGCGCCATCAAGGGCGTCGTCGGCGAGCAGATGCGTCCCGTCCCCATGAGCCAGGTCGAGCAGAGCGTCCGCAAGCGGTCCGTCCTCTCCCTCGTCCCTCTCGCTCGGCTCGCAGACTGACCCCTCCCCTCGCACCCTCTCGCAGCAAGCGCGTCCAGCCCACCTCGCCTCGCACCAACGCCGACGGTGCGTCCTTCTCCCTGCCCCTTTGTCCCTGCCCCGCCGACTGACTCGATGCTGCCCTCCCGCAGACGACGACGTCGACGTCTTCTTCTCGACCTCGAAGAAGGCCCGCTCGGGCAACGGCGCCGGCACCGCGGCGAGTGGCATGCTCTTCTCGAGTGTGGCCAAGGGCAAGGGCAAGGCGGCCGGGTCCGTGTCGCGCTCGGCGTCGACGAGGAGCAAGCGCAGCGGCATGTCGCCCACCTCGGTGCGTCGCCCTCTCTCTCTCTCTCCCTCCTCTCGCCTCCCTCGCTCGATCTGACACTCCTCCTCGCTCGTACGCAGAACCGCAAGCCCCGCCTCCGCCTGCGCCCTTCCACGACGGCGTCCGTCTACCGCAACAACCCGCACCTCCCGCCGACGCCCGCGCCCTCGTCGGCCTCGTTCCCCGGCGCCGCGACGGGTGCCGCCCCGACCACGGCGCGCCGCCCGAAGCGCGGCGAGAGCATCGTCATGCGCTCGATGAATGGCAGCCCGCTCGGCGAGTTTATCGCGAGCGAGGACGAGGGCGGCGAGTCGCGCTCTTCCTCGGACGAGGGCGAGGGCGCGAGCGACGACGACGACGACGACGACGAGTGGGACCTGCTCGAGCGCAACGAGGCGAGCAAGGTCGAGCACCAGTCGGCGTCCAAGGGCAAGAAGCGCGCCGCCCCGCCCAAGTCCAAGTCCAAGGCCTCGTCGTCGGCGTCGTCGAGCAAGGCGCAGCCGCCGACATCGGCGTCGTTCATCGTCGCGCTCCCCGCCGACGCGCCGTCGTTCAACGAGGTCAAGCGCCTCTGGGTCGAGCAGATGCAGGCCAACCTGCGCAACCTCGACGTCGGCGAGGCCGAGAAGAGGAGGCTCGAGGAGGCGCTCCTCGCGAGCGTGCCCGGGCTCTAGGAAGAGGGAGGAGCGCGCTTCGCCGAGGACTCGCTGTTCGTGTTCATGTAGTGCCTGCCCTGCCATCGAGGACTTTCTTTCGCCTTGCTCCTCTCCGTTCGAGCTGCTCTGGACCTGTCCTTCGCTCGACGTCTCCTCAGTGCTGAGCTCGGGACGTCGATCTTCGTGCGAGAGCGGCAGCGTACGTGTAAGCTACTCTCGGTAGGTCGGCCGTCGTCCTCCTTGAGAAGGCTCGCTCGGACCCCTCTCTAGCTCCTTTCTCTCGTTCTCTCTCGCTCCCTTTCGTCCTGAAAGTGTCACGATCATTTCTGAGCGGCTCGAGAACGAGCTGCTTCGCCGCTGAAGTACAAGGACTGAGCGAGTGAGCGAGGAACTTCGTCGAGGAGGAGCTGCAGCAGCTGCTGCTACCCCTCGCTTCTCTGTCTCGCTCGAGTGCGCCCGACACGTGCTTCGAGTCGAGGTCGACAGGTCTGGCGTCACTGAGAGCTTGCGACCTGCGTCCGCAGACGGAGAGCCGCAGCGCCCGCGCGGATTTGGATCTCGACTGCGGTCGCGGCCAGCACCGCCGCGATTGCACTAGATCCCGCCTCCCCTCGAGCTGGCTCAGGTGGAGAGCGGCCCGAACTCGCCGTCCTCTCGGTTCTCCTGCTCTCGCCCGGATTGAGCGTTATCTCGCTGAGCCGCACAATAGCGACGTTTCAAGAGGCTCGCAGTTGCATCAGGGCCAGCTGCACTGCCTCGACGAAAAGTACAAGCTCGCTCCCCTCTCCTCCTCGACCGCCGCCCTCGCCCGCTCTGCCTCCCGCTCCGTGCGCATCGCCTGCTCCGCCCGCGCAAGCATGATTGACGGCCCGCCGAGCTCGACGCCGTGCGCCGCTGCGAGCGGGACGAGGTCGAGCAGGTCGTCGAGCGTGCAGGACGGCGCCGACCTCGCCGCGCTCGACTCGCTCGCATCCTCCGCCTCGCCCGGCAAGGTCACGACGTCGAGCTCGATGTGTTCGAGCCGGCTTCGAGCGCAGACGAGCTCGCGCAGCTCGTCCACCTGGACATCAGCCCCTCGCGGGAGCCGCAGCTCGACGAGGCGCTCGAGCCCCTCGAGCGCCGCCCTCGTCTCGGCGCACCATGTCCCTCGACCGAGCTCGAGCGTCTCGAGCGCGGAGAAGCGCGCGAGGGCTCCGGCGAGGGAAGTCGGGTCCTTGACGGCGGGCTGAGAGAGCGAGAGGGAGGTGACGAGGGTCGGGGAGGGGAGGGCGCGCAGGAGGTACGGCAGAGCCGAGGGGTAGGAGCACGTCGTTGCGTGCAGGCCGATGTCGTGCGCGTTGACGAGCGTGTTGAAGAAGGATGCGACGCCCGGGTGGAGGTGAAGCGGGCCCGTGAGGCTGACGCGCTGCACAGGCGGCGGTTCGAGCGGCGCTGCACAAATGCTGGCGTCGCGATGGCGCGGCGACGAGATCGAAGTGATGATGCTGTCGTCCATAGATCTGGTGTCATCGAGTCGGCGCGCCCGGAAGAGCTGGAAGGAGGAAGGCGGGCCGCCGGAAGGGAGGGCGACGGCGAGGGAGCGCAGTTTTGGCTGGCACGAGGCGAGGTTGGTCGACGACAGGACGAAGGCGGCTAGCTCCGACGAGTTGGAGATGCTGAGGTGCTCGAGGTGGACGAGGGCGCCCAGGAACGCGATGAAGGTCGGCGTCGGCGGAAGGTTCTCCTCGTCGGGCGCGCTGACAAAGTCGAGCTCGAGCTCAACAACGGACTCGGCGATGGGGCTCGATCCACCGACGATGTCGCAGAGACGACGTAGGTGCTCGGGCTGGGTGACCGTGACCTTGTGGAAGGCGAGGTGTCGAGCGACCGGGACGAGCGCTCTCGACACTCGAGCGAGGTAAGGGCCCTGGCCCGCCTCGTTGACGAGCTCGGCGATGATGATGAGGAGCTCGATTGGAAGGCGGAAGAGCTGGTTGACCTTGAGCGGCTGTTGCGCGGGCGAGGTCAGCGGTGTGAGCGTTTCTCCCCGGCGAAGTCGAAGCTGACCAGCTCGAGCACGCACCTTGTCGTCTCGACGGATGCACCCAGTCCTTGACGACGATCCAGAGCACCCTTCGACCGTGCGCGTCGTAGGGTAACCGCTGCAGGGACGGGGCGAGCGTCAGATCAGGCCCAACTTGAGAAGGACGAGAGCTGGGAGAGGAGAAGACGCACAGGAGATCCCATAGAGCGCTCGACAGGATAGCGTAGGCGTACATAAGTATCGAGGCAGGCGTAGCGAGAGGCGGAAGCAAAGAGACAGAGAGGTGAGCTAGCCTCGAGACGGTCAGTGCGGGATGCGCCGGTCCCGCCGAGGCTCGATCCCGCTCATCCCGGCGGCGACGAGCTGCCTGTTGCGGGCGTCGGTGCTGCAGCAGGTGCACGTGCTCTCCTGCTAGCCGGATAGCTCGACTGGGAAAGAAGTAACCGCTCAAGTGCAAGTCACTCGGCCGTCTGCTACAGACCGTGCGCTAATCTGCGTGGAGGAAAAGAGTCAGTTCCGGTCGCACACACGCCGCAACACACACATTGAAGAGGGAGAAGACGCACCAGTTCGGTCCCCTCAGCGCCCCTCCCTCGCCGCCGCTTTGCGCCGGACCGCCTCCCTCTCACGCCGCACCTCGTCCAGCTCGTCGCGAAGCTTCCTCGCCCTCGCTCGCGCAGCGGTGAGCGCTTTGGACGTGCTCGAGAGCGTCGAGATGAGGTTGGACTGCGAGCGGAACGGCAAAGAGGGTCAGTGAGCGGCCTGAGTGCGTGGAGGGAGAGGGAGGGAGGGAGGTGGACGCACGCAGTCCATGAGCGGGTCCTCGATGCGCTTGCGCAGCTGCTTGAGCGCCTTCTTGCTGCGTTTGTCGTCCGCCTCGGCCCTGCGAAGGACGCAGGAGGTCAGCTCGAGCTCGAGACCGCGGCAGGACGGAGGAGAGGACCGAGCGCGACGCACAACAGCTCCTCGAACGCAGTCACGGTCGCCCCGACGACGACGTCGAGCGCGTTGAGCGCGCCCGTGTTGCCCTGCTTGCGCCTCGTGGTGATGACGACGTGCTTGGCGGACGAGGCGACCTTCTTCTTGGCAGGCGGTCGAGGCTGAGGCGGCGGCGAGGAAGAGGCCGGTGCGGGTGCGGGAGCGGGCGAGGGTGGGGCGACGGCTCGTGACGACTTCTTGTGACGAGGAGGCGAAGGAGGCGGCGAGGGGCGAGGCGAGGAGGGAAGGGCGGGCGCGGCGGGTCGAGCGCGAGGACGCTTGGCCGGCTTGGGCTGGACGGGCGGCGTGCTGCAGGGGAGGGACATCGTAAGCCCCAGATACACTGAGAGGGAGGGCGTGAACGGGACGCACTCGTTCTCCTCGTCTCGCACGGCAGCTCGCTTGCGCGCCTTGGGCGACGGCGCGCCGACGAGCGCAAGCTGCACCGCCTCGTCCTCGTCGTCCTCGCTCGCCGCCGCAGCTACCGCCTCGCGCGCGCGCTTCTTCTTCTTGTGCGCAGGAGACGGTGCTGCAGGCTCCTGGCGCGCGAGCGGCGCAGGCTCGGCCGCCGCGCGCTTCTTCCCCGCCGTGCTCGGGCGCGCCGCCGTCGCCTTGGGCGGGTTCGACGCGGCGTGAGCCTCCTTCGACGACGCCTTGGCGAGTGCGCCCGCCGCTCGAGGTGCGCGCCGACCGACAGGCGCAGCGGGCGCCTTGGCCTTCTTGCTCGACGGCGGCGGCGGCGAGGACGCCCCGACGCGCTCCTCGACCTCGTCGACCCGCCTGCGCTTGCCCGCCGCCTTGTCCTTGGCGGGTTGAGGCGCAGCTGCGGTGGCGACTGGGCGAGCTGCGACGTCCGACGGGCGGCGGTACGCCTTGCCGGCGAGCGAGGGCGCAGCGCTCGTGCCCGAGAGGCGGCGGGGCGGCGAGTGCTGGGGCGCGTCGGGCTTGCGCGGCGGCGACGCAGGAGCGGCGAGAGGCGTGGGTGCTGGCGCGGAGGAAGGTGCGGTGGCGGCGGGAACCGCTGGAGGAGGAGGAGGTGCGGCGGGCTTGCGGAGGGCGGCGCGCGGGATGCGCGGGCCGCGAGTCGGGGGTGCGGCCGGGGCGGTGGCGGTGGTCGAGCTCGCGGTGGCGGTAGGTGCCCTGCTGCTCGACGTAGACGCGACCGGCGCAGCTGCACCGCCGCCGTCTACCTCGTCCTCGCCCGACTTGCCCGCCGCGCCGCGCGTGCTGCGTCTCGCGCGCCGAGCGTGCGCCGAGCCGCCCTCGGTGCTCGCTGCCGGTGCGGATGGAGCTGCTGCGCCCTTGCGCGGCCCGAGGAGGTGCGCGAGGCTGGCCGGCCCGGCTTGCGCGAGTTGGTCGAGGCTGGACCATCTGCGAGGGGGAGCTTGCTCCCGGGTCAGCAGTCTGGTCGCGCAGCTGGCAGATACGAGTGGAGAGTGGACGCACTGTGCCTCGCCCGAGCCGCCTGCGCCTCCCCGCCGCCCGAGTCGCGCCTGCCGCTCCTCCTCGCGGTTCGACGGCTGACGAGCCGGGGTGCGCTGGCGCGTGGGCGACTGGAAGGTGGGGATGCGGATCACGTGCCGAGGTGCTTGTGCGGCGCCCCCAAAGGGCAGCAACGGTGGCATGAGCGTGTGGCGAGGAGGACGAGGGCGAGAGCCGGTCGGCGCGAGCGATGAATGAGCGGAGCAAGGTCACGTGACGGCGACTGAAGTCCGGGTTGCAGGTGCTACACAAGAGAGAGGGAGATGCACAACGTGGAAAGTGACGCAGGTATGCTATGAGGGAGCAACAAGGGGAACTGAACGAGGCGAGGAGGTGCGACGAGGCAAGAAGACGAGGACCGGTCGACGCTCAGTGCGCCGAGCGCTTCATGAGCCTGCGAGCGCGTGTCCAGGTCAGTCAGCAGGTGAGACGAGGAAGGTCGAGCTACGGGAGAGAGCAAGAGGACGCACCAAGCGAGCGTGATGTCGATGTTGCGGCTCGACTTTGCCGAGATCGAGTAGCAGCTCACCTCGCGATTCGTGATGGTCGACAGTGCGAGCGCCTTGATGACCTCGTCGACGGTCGCGTGGTCGTCGAGGTCGTTCTTGTTGGCGAGGACCTGCAGGGTGGGAGGGGGTCAGGCTCGTGCATATCTCGAGGGCGCGGTCGAGGAGGAGCAGGACGGGAGGAAGGCGGGACGCACGAGGAGCGGGATGGCGCGCAATTCAGGCTTGTCGAGGAGGGCGTGCAGCTCTGCTCGTGCGGTCGGGAACGTGTCGCGGTCGGCCGAGTCGAGTACCCAGACGATGGCCGAGACGCCGACGCAGTAGCGCTCCCAGATGGACCGGAACCGAGGTTGGCCGGCGAGGTCTGCGCGCAGGAGTACAAGGTCAGAATAATCTGCTCGAGGGCGAGGATGGAGCAGGCGTGCAGGCGAAGCTGCGGCAGTGCAGCAGTAAGGGCGAGGAGGAGAAGGCGACTCACCCCACACTTTGAGCGTCTGTGCGCACGAGGACAAAGTCAGCGGTCGCGCGAGAACGGAAAGAGCGAGGTGAGGGGACATACGACGCTGCCCTTCTGGATCTTGCGCAGGTTGAAGCCGCTGCGAGCGTCAAGTGGGGGAGGATTAGCCGAGGTGCGAGGGGCGGGAGGGGAGCTCGACGAGGGCGAGGGACGCACACGGTTGGGATCATGGACTCGCTGAAGCGGTTGTCGGTGAGGACGTTAACGAGCGAGGTCTGCGGGCACGAGGGAGAGCGTCAGCATCCGGAGAGGAGGGGGGGAAGGCGAGAGGCCGGCGACGTCGCAGCGAGGGAGGGGAAGCGGGGCTGACCTTGCCTGCGTTCTGCATGCCGATGCAGGCGATGTCGAGGGTGGTGGACCAGAACAAGGACCGGAGCCAGTTGAGCCAGGCGCGGAGCATGATGACGGCGAGGTGTGGTGGAGAGTAGGCGGCGAGGAGGAGAGGGGGGAGCGGACCTGGCGAGAAGAGGAGGTGGGGGCCGGGTGCGAGTGTTGTAGGCTGTCTGCGCGGCTGTTCTGTGCGAGTGTCGAGTGGCGGGCTGAGGAGAGCGAGGCGACGAGGCGGTGCTCGCCTTCATCTCGTCCTTGTCGTCCTTCGCCGCCTTCATCTCGGCCCTCGCAGCCTCCTAGCGCCATGCCGACCACGCAGGAAACGCTTGCACTCGTCCAGTCCCTGTCGACCTACCTCGCCAACACGCTCGCCCTCGTCTCGCAACCCTCGTCCTCGTCGTCCTCCTCCTCCTCCTCGACCACTGCGGCGACACACCCTCCCTCGCTCGACGACATCCGCAACGACCTCTCGCTCCTCTTCACCGACTCGAACAAGCACCTCACCGCCGCCTCGCTCGCCTGCAAGCCCCCAGTCGCCCTCGACGCTCTCCACGGTTCCCTCGCCAAGCTCGAGTCGACCTGGCCCAAACTCCGCTTCGCCCTCGAGCACCTCGCCGCGCCCGGACCCGCAACCGCACCGCATCCGACCCGCCTCGCGCGCAAGGTCCGCTGGGGCGCACGCGAGGCCCTCGAGGCTTTCGTCGCCCACCTCTCCGCGACCGCCGCGCTCCTGCGCGCAGCGCCCTCGGCCCAGCGTCAGAAGCGCGACCAGGTCCTCGTCGCGACCAAGGGCGTCTGGGCCGCGCTCGAGCGGTTCGACGCGCTGCCGAGGACGCGCGTCGAGGCCGAGCGCGAGGCGTGGAAGGAGGCCATGGGCATGCTCGATGACTGCGCCGACGAGGTCAAGGCGCTCGCGGCGAGGGACGGCGCAGAGGGTCGAGGGGACGAAGAGGGAGCAGGCGAGGACGACGACGAGCGAGAAGACGGCGACGACGACGAGGCGCCGCTGACGGCGACCGAGCGCTCTCGGGCCCTCCTCGCCGCCCAGCTCGTCCGCCTCGCGCGCCTCCTCCTCGCCCACCTCTACCAGCGCACCTCCCCTCCACCTCCTTCGTCCACCACCACCTCGTCCTCAACCTCTGCCGCCACCGCCGTCCCCGCCTGGACCCGCCCGTCCCTCCTCGACGCCGCGAGCGCACACGCCGCAGCGCTCAGCGAGGCCGGCGACGAGCTCGCAGGCGTGCTCGAGCCGGGCCAAGACGCCGACGAGGTGGGTGAGGCGGTCGAGGAGCTGTGCGACGCGGCAGAGGAGCTTGCGGGCGCGATGGAGAGCGCGCTCGACGAGGACGAGGGGGCCGAGGGCGAAGAGGGCAAGGGCGACGAGGCGGCGGGCAAGGAGGCGACGGACAAGGAGCGAGAGTGGCTCGCCATGTGGAGGAGACAGCGCGACAACGCGCGGGACAAGCTCGCAGGGATCTAGCGCGGGCGACGAGGACAAGCACTACGAGGAGAACGAGGGTCGACGAGGAATTTTACAAGCATCTACAAGTGTGCGCCCGACCCGCTCTGCCCGCTTGCTCGCTCACAACGCGCCGAGAGAGAGCATGGTCCCGAGGCTCTGGAGGATCGAGTCGCCCATGGCCTTCTCGACCGCCTCCTCGAGGTGGCGCTTGGGGTCCTGCTTGCCGACGTGGCGCGTCTTGAGCTGCTGCGTCGTGAGCGTCGCCTCCTCCTTGACGCTCGCCGTGTACGTCTGGGCGAGCGAGAGCATGCGCTGCGGGCGAGGAGGACCGAGCGTCAGCGCGCGAGCGAGAGAGAGAGCGAGCGAGCGAGGGAGGGACGAGAGGGGACGTACCTTGATGCTCTCCTCGTTGTCGCGCTTCATCTCGCTCCAGTCCTGGAGCTTGAGGCCCTCGGTCCAGTCCTTCTTGTGCAGGTTGAGGAGCATGCTCTGCTCGAGCTCCGTCTTGCGATACGCGATCGCGATCGAGTAGTAGTGGCGGTTCAGGCCGTGGATCAGGGCCTGGATCGACGGCTGCTGCAGGTGCCCGATGTTGGACGTCGACTGGCGCGGCTCGACGCCCATCATGACCTGCTGCGGGTTGATGGACCGGAACGCGTCGATGACGACCTTGCCCTTGACCGACTGGATCGGGTCGACGACGACGGCGACCGCGCGGGGGTTCAGCTGCTCGAAGGACTGCGTCGCGAGGGAGGGAAGGTGAGGGTCAGTCGGTGCGAGAGGGGGAAGGAGAGCGCGGCCGGCGGAGAGAGGGACGCACCTGCTGCGTGTTGACGTCGACGCTCGACAGCCAGCAGCCAAAGCCCGGGTGCGAGTGGTACCAGCCGACGACCATCTCTGGCCTGCGCGCACGAGGAACCGCGTCAGCGAGAGCTCGAGACGGAGGGATGAGGGAGAGGAGGGCGCACCGTCCAGTCTGCTTGAGCATGTCGAGCATCTTGGTCTGGAAGACCGGGTCGACTGCCTCGACCGAGACGCCCGTACCACTCTGCGGCATGGCGAACACATCTGCACGCGGAAGGTGGATCAAGGTCAGCGAGCGCGCGAGGTGAGAGGGAGGAGGAGGAGGAGGAGGGAGAGAGGCCGCACCGATGACGCGGACCGTGTACTCGTCGACGAAGTCGCCCAGCATGAGACCCATAACCTCGAGCGGAACTCCTGCGCGACCGTGCTTGAGCATCTGCAGAGGGAGGGCCAAGTGCGCGGCGACGAGATGAGGGTGAGGAGAGGGGAGGAGGAGGGGAGGCGTCAGCGCCTTGTCTCGCTCGCTGGGGATAGGGGGAGGGGGCGCACCTTGAGGAGGGCGAGGCTCGAGATGTGGACCGTCTCTGCGTTGTCGTTGGTCGCGACGTCCTGGCCGGGTTGAGGCGGTGCGGCGCCGCCGAACTGGCCCATCATGGCTCGGAGCTGTGCGTCCACTGCAGGGTTACGGGGGTCAGCTGGCAGGTCTGTGCTGTGCGGTACTCAAGAGGAGCTCACTGTTGTCGTAGAGAGGTGTGGGTGGAGAGTGAGAGATGAGGAGGAGCTGACGACGACGACGACGACGAACCAGGCTCTCGTCCGGCCACCGCTCAGCTCGGCTCCGCTTGCAGCTGCTACCCAGAGAGTCATGCTCGGCACTGGCAAGAAGGACCGCAGGCAGCGTGCGTCCTCCTCTCTCTCTCCCTCCTCTCCGCCTCCTCCTCCCTTCCCTCCTCCCCGCTTGCTGACCTCGTCGCTCTCCTCCAGCCGCCCGCGCTGCCCAGCCCGCCGCCGTCCTCGCCGACTCGGAGTACGTCGCTCGCCGCGTCAAGCGCCACCTCGCCGACCTCGAGCGCACAAACTACACCGAGCCCACGACCGGGCCCACCGCCTACGGCGACGCCGACGACGACCACAAGGGCCCGAGCCAGCTCGCCAAGGACGGCTCGGGCGACCAGAAGAAGAAAAAGACGATGGCGGTCCGCACCCTCCTCATGTACCGCAAGAACCTCGCCGCCCTCGTTGCAGAATCCGTGCGTCCTCTCTCTCTCTCTCGCCGCGCAGTTTCGATCTTCGTTTGCGACACTTCCACTGACTCTCCACTGCCTTGCAGGACCTCCCCTCGCCGCACGAGTCCAAGCAGCCCTCGTACCTCACCGCCGCCGCCCCTCCTCCCGCCCGCCCCCCGCTCCGCCTGTGCTCCGTCTGCGGGTACAAGCCGCGCTACGCGTGCCTGCGGTGCGGCCTGCCGTACTGCGACGTCGGGTGCCGCCAGACGCACGACGAGAGCCGGTGCGAGAGGCGCTGAGGGGCGCGAGCGGGCCCGCTCGGCTCATCAAGGTGGAGGCTGCGGCGCAGGGGAGCGAGGGCGACGAGGTCGACGTGTTGTTGCCATACTAGCTGTTCTCTCATGCTCTGCGATGCTCTCTGAGAATCGCTTTCGAGCGCCATACAAGCTGGCTCGTCTCCTCGACCTCGCTCTCTCGAGCCTCTTCTTCTCGAACAGCACGGCGACACAAGCTTTACATCCAGTCCAGCGCTCTGCTCTACTCGATAAGGTACGCATCGTAGATGACTGCGCGCGGCGGTGCGAGAACGTCAGTCTGTGCGCTGAAGGAGAGAAGCGCCGCCGAGCGAAAGTCGCGCGGACGCACCTTGTCGCCCGCTCCTGATCCCGCTCCCGACAAACATGGCCTGGTTCAGCCACCCGAGCTCGCTCTTGGCGTCCGTCTCCATCTCGATGCAGAGGCGGAACCTGTACTCGTCCGGGCCAGGCACGACGACGTCGTTGCCGTCCTTGTCCTTGCCGCCGCGCGCGGCGTCCGACAGGCGCTGGAGGACGTCGAGCGGGCCCGTGCGCCAGCCGCGCGTCTGGACCTGGATAAAGGTGCCCGACGAGTGCTTGAGGAGGTAGCGCGTCGAGAGCTGCGCGGCGAGAGGGGCGGACGGGTGCGTCGAAGGGAGGAGGTGCTGCGAGTCTTGGCCGCCGGGTCTGCGTTTCCGACGTCGGTCGAGTCAGCGAGAGTATCTTCTGTAGCTCTCTGATGCGTGTGAGAGCGCAAGAGAGGCACGAGGACGAGGAGGAAAGGAAGGAGCGTGAGTGGAACGCAGCGGACTCACACGACCTCGCCGCTCCCGAACGTCCCCTCGAAGTGCCCGCCCGTGAAGTTGATCCAATTGAACCTGCGAGCGGGTCGCGAGAGCTGCGTCAGCATGGTACACCCTGTGCCCTCGCACCACCGCCGACCTCGGCCCCACCACCTCGAGCCGCGGCTCGTCTCCTCACGACCGGGACAGCCAGGAAGGGGTGCGACTCACTGTCCGCCGTCACCGTGAAGGCCCTCGCCGAGGCTGCGCACCGCCTCGAGGTCGCACACGAGGCGGAACGAGTGCTTCAGGCCCGGCTCGGGGATGGGGAGGGAGAGCGCGTGCTGGAACGCGGGCGGGGTGGACGAGGTGGCGCCGGCGGTGTGCGAGGGCATGGCTGCTGTGCGGCTGGAAGGGGAGCTGGTCGAGGGCGAAGGAGAGGAGAGCGAGGCGGCCGGGCGAGAGTTCCTCCGTCGCGCCGACCGCCGGGCCGAGCATTGAGGACGAGGAAGCCGGTCGCCCCTCTTCAGAGAGCACAGCGTGGCGGCTGGCGGGTGCTGCAGAACATGCTGCACGGCACGCTTGAGCAGTCGCACAACCGGGTGAGCCGTGGGATGGGAAGGACGAAAGGAGAGCCGCTGTCGAGCTGATGACGCGATGGCGCTGCTGTCCCCACTCGAGAGAATGTGCTAGCCGCGCAGGGTAGAGCTCAGCTACACCACTCGCGCCCTGTACGCACAGAAGGCGCGCAAGAGAGCGACGAGACGAGCGAGCTCTCCTCGTCTGCTCCTCCGAGTCGTCCCCCACTTCGCCTCTCGCTCTGCCGCGCCGCTCTCGAGTGCCCGGCCGACTATGCCGCCAGCTCAAGCAGACTTCTCGGACGAGCGTACGCCGCTCCTCCCACCGCCACCGCACCTCCCGCGACCGGCCGTCTCGCCTCCTCCGCCTCGGCAAAGGCGCTCTCGCCCTCGCCCTCACCAGCACCACGAGCCCCGGCCGTTCCCACCTCGCTCTGAAGCGCTCTCGATTCCCGCCCTCGCCCGCGCCGCAGCCGCCCTCCAGGCAGGCCACCTTCCCTCGACCACCCAGCTCCTCGCCTTCGCCGACCTTCTCCTCGAGTCGCCCTTCCTGAAGGACGCCGCGACGGGCACCGTCTGGGAGCCGACGTACGGCGAGGGGCGGCTCGGCACGGGCGGGCTCAGCCGCGAGGGCGAACGGGTCCGGCTCGCCGTGCGCGAGTGCGTCGAGAGCGCGAGGGAGCTCGTCGAGGGGCGCAACCCGGTCGTCGTCGAGCGCGGCGAGGGCGGCGAGGAGCGAGTGCTGATGGGCGTGACGGGCGAGGGAGAGCTCGGCGACGGGTGGCAGGAGTTCTGGTGGCGGTACAGGGCGAGCAAGGTCGACTTTGGTGCGTCTGCAGGGCACTGCCCTTCTCCCTCCCCACCCCTCCTACGATCTAAGACAGGAACCTGAACCTCGTCCCTACCCTGCAGAGCTACCAGCGCCGCACCTCCCCGTCCCCGACCGGTCCTCCGTCCAGCAAGCCACGACCTCCCTCCTCAACCTCGCCCAACTCTTCCTCACCTCGCCCGCCCTCCGCTCCCTCGTGTCCGACATCGTCCTCCTCATCCGCGACACGGCCGACGTCGTCCTCGAGACGGCGCAGGCCAAGGACCAGCTCGGGCCCGAGACGGTCCACGCGCTCGAGCGGATCGTCGAGGCGGCGGCAGAGGGGGCGGTCGGTGCGAGCACGGTCAGGGCGCACGATGCGGGCCCGGATGCGATGACCTCGAGGCCAGGCGCGAGGCAGCGCGAGGAACGGGCTCATGCCGCCGGCGTCGGCGTCGGCGATGCGCAGGACCCGCCCGAGGCTGCGGCGTCGCTCGCGCCGCCGCAAGACGATGAGCCGGCTGCCAGCGCGAGCCCGAGCTGTCGCGTCGAGGGCACGAACGTGGAGGAGGCGTCGAGCAAGGCCGCGCAGAAGGACCCGCAGCAGCTGCAGGACGAGTTCGTCGACCGCGTCAAGAAGGTGCGTCTCTTCCGCTCTTGCCCTCTCGCCTTACTCCCGGCACAGCAGCTCATATCTCAAAATTGCAGATCTTTCTCCAGCTGCAGGCGCAGCCGCAGTACCAGCGCTCGATGCAGACGCTCCTCACCCTCGTGCGCAACTACCTTCGCATCGCTCTCGACAAAGCCACACCGCACGTGCACGTCGAGCCCGCCGCTTCTTCCTCAACATATTCCTCGACACCGTCTTCACCCGTCGCCGCACATCCCGCACCGACCGACGACGCCGACCCAACGCACCTCCTCCTCCCCCTCCTCGAGCCCTTCACCGGCGGGCCGGGCTCCCTCGTCCCGCTCCGCCGCACGACGCACGCCCTCCTCCTCCACCTCGACCCTTCGCGCACGGACACTTCGCCCGCCCGCCTGCGCGACCTCGCGCACTCGCTCGACGCGCTCGTCGAGAAGGCGCTCCTCGAGCCCGGCTGGGTCGGCGGCGCCGCGGCGCAGCGCCAGGTCGGCGAGCTGCACGACGGCCTGCGCGCACTTGCGCGCGACTACCCGGTCCTCGCGCAGGACGTGCAGCGCGTCTTTGCGTGCGTCGCAACGGCGCTGCAAGCGCTCGCCGGCGACGAGCTGCTCGCGAGGGCGGTGCGCGCGGTCGAGGAGCTTGCGGGCGCGCTCGGCGCGTGGACGGTCGAGGCAGCGGGTACGGCGGCGAGGGCGGCGAGCGGCGAGGGCGTCGCAGCGGTCTGGGGCGACGTCCTCGAGTGGCTCGTGCCGCGAGTGCTCGGCGTGCTCAAGGAGGTCCCGCTTCCTCGGTGCGTCCCAGCTCCCTCTCGCTCTCGCTCGACTTTCACAGACGAGGATGACTGATTCGCAGCCTCCTACAGGTTCGAGTTTGCGTCGCCGTCCGTCTCGCTCGCAGTCGACCCGCCGTCCCTCCTCGCCACCTCGATCATCCCCTCGTCCATCTCGCTCCAGCAGTCGACCTCGATCACGTACCTCCCTTCGTCCGGCTCAGCCTCGACCGCCCTCCCCGTCTCGGCCTCGCACCCCGCCAACCCGTCCCTCGCGCGAGCACCCGCCGCCGCACGGACCGCCTTTGCCGCCTCGACGCTCCTTCACGTCGAGGGCGTGCAGCTCGTGATCAAGGACGTCGGCTACTACGCGTCGTACCACACGGGTCTCCCGTGCATCGGCGACGTCACCGAGTCGGGCTTGCTCGACCTGCGCTTCGGGCACCCGAGCTCGTCGGACGGATCCTCGAGCGGCAGCGGCGGCGCCGACGGCGGCCTCGGCTTCACCGTCTCCACCTCTACGCCTCCTCCACCGGGCGCACGCACCCTCTTCACCCTCCAGCGCGACTCGACCGCCGTCGCCCTCGCCGACTTCCACCTCACGCCGCACTCGAGCTCGCACCCCTGGCTCGTGTGGCTCCTACGCCCGCTCCTGCGCGTCGCTGTGCGCAAAGCCGTCGAGTACGAGCTGCGCGAGGCGGTGCTCGAGCCTGGCGCCGAGTGGATCGGGCGGGCGGGGTTCGAGGTGCGCGAGCGGGCCGAGGAGCTGCGGGCGAGGGCGGCGGACGAGGCGGACGAGGGCCGCGAGCAGGTCGAGGGCGAGGTGGAGCGTCTTTGGCGATGGGCGCGGGCGGCGTGGGACGTGCTCGCCGGGCGAGCCGTCGAGGACGAGGAGGAGGACGTCGACGAGTCGGGCTCCGACGCCTCGAGCGCGACGAGCAACGCCGACGCCGAAGCTCGACCGGCATGGCACCTACACCTAAACCGACACGGCGTCGCCGTCGACCTCGAAGCCGCCAACGGCACCGCCGGCGTCGGCTCAGAAGGCGTCGTCCTCCCCGCCGGCAAGGCGCCGATCCCGCTCCCCGAGGGCCGCTCACCGCCCAAAGGCCTCGCCCGAGCAGCGCGAGACGAAGTTCAGCACGAGGTGGAGGCCGGGAGGGAGGCGGCCAAGGGCACGATGCACGCTGTCGGCGAGGTCGGTGAGGAGGCGGATCGGTGGGACGAGCGCGTGAGGAGGGAGCAGAGGACGAGGCCGCATAGCTGGAGGAGCCGTGCATTCGACTTGCAGCTTGCGAGGATGTAGATGACAGCTGGTCTGCAATGCGCGCTCGTGCCCTGGTCGTCGTGCTTCTCGCCGCCGACGACTTGAGAAGGTCGACGAGCGAGCGCTTTCGGCGACGAGAGCTGCCAGGAGCTGTCTAGGAAAGCCGCTCTCTTCGAACTTCGCTCGGTCTCGCACATGCTCTCGAGCGACTCTCTGTCGGCGTCTGAGAAGGAGAGACCAGTCTACTTTTGCGCAAGAGAGGAAGAAGGACGACCGCCGTCCGGATCTACAAATCATGTACGACGAGGAGGATCGAGAGGGATAGGACGGAACAGAGAGAGAGAGAGAGAGAGACAGATCTAGTACAACCGAAGAGGGAGAGAAAGAGAGAGGGAGAGAGAGGAAGGGGAGCGAGGAGGGGAAAGGCGACAGGAGGAAGGGGAGACACGAAGAGGAGGAGGCGCTCAGGCCTCAAGGTCCTTCTCCTTGTCGTTGATGGCGACGGCGCGACCTGCGAGGTCCTCGCCCTCGACGGCGTTCTGCGTGTCGGTGAGGTAGATGTTCTTGGCGAAGACGGCGAGGATGATAGGGACGACCGCGATCGCCGTCGCGGCGATGAGGAGCGTCTTCATGACGGCGGCGTACGACTCGACGACGGCCTCGTACGCCGGCGGGTTCGTCGTCTTGTACGATACCGCAGACGTGACTGACCCGAAGACGGCCGTGATCTCGGTCGAGTTGAGGATGCCGGCGAGGCGGTTGGCGAGCTCCTTGGGCATGTGGTCGCGCCAGACGGCCGAGGCGATGGCGGTGCCGCAAGCGTTGCCGATCTCGGCGAAGAGGAGGACGAGCGCCGTGACGGTCGCGACGTCCTGGTGCGGGCTCGACGCCTGCGCGAGGAGCTGGCAGCTCGCGGACGCGACACCGCCGCCGAGGCCCTGGAGGACCTGCGTAATGACGACCTCGAAGGTGCTGCCCCTCGCGCCTCGGCTCCTGATCATAAGCCCGACGCCCAGGAGGCGAATGCAGAGCCCGCCGACGAGGAGCCACTTGGTGCGGCGGAACTTGAGCTGGTAGAAGCCGGCACAGATGGCGCCCAGGGTGAGGGCGAGGGTCTCTGTGTGAGGGAAGGAGGAAGGTCAGTTCGGGTCGAAGCTCGAGGACGAGGATGAGGACGAGGAGAGAAGAGCCCGACGCACGAGTGCTCACGACGTAGCCGACCTCGCTGACGGTCCAGTCGGTCTTGAGGACTGTAAGGAAAGAATAGAGGAACGTGTACTGAATGGGCGCGTATGGAGTCAGCAGGGCCGAGCAGGGGCGGTTTGAGAAGGTCCCCACCGACTCGCAGGTCGGCGCGGCGAGAGAGGACGCACCTGGAGGTAGAACGAGACGAAATCGAAGAAGCCGATGAGGGCGGCGATCATGATGGTCGGGTTGCGGAAGAAGCGGGCGGGGAAGAGAGGCTTGACGGCGAGGCGGCTCTCGTAGACGACGAAGACGATGAGGACGACGCCGCCGACGACGAGGAGCGTGATGATCTTGTACGAGTCCCACCACAGCTGCCCCTTGTTGACGAGGGTGAGCGGGAGGAGGACGCATGCCCAGCCGGCGCCGAAGAGGATGAGCCCAACGGCGTCGATGTCGAGGGCCCAGCCGAGGGCGCGCTTGCCGAGCGAGCGCGTGTCCTTGACCCGTGCCGCCGTGCCGCCGGTCGTCTCGACGATGTCGGTCGAGTCGAGGCCGAGCTTTGAGGCCTGCGAGAGGAGGGAGCCGAGGGGCAAAAGTCAGTGAAAAGGCGGCCTGAGCGCGAGAGCGAGTGGACGCACACGACGTTGAGCCCAGGCGAGAGTGCCGATGATGGGCGCACAGACGACCGGGATGAGGATGATGAAGACGACGTAGCCGTAGCGCCAGTTGTCCGTGACGAGAACGCCCTCGTCGTTGAGGTGGGGCTTGAGGATGCCCTGCGCGATGTTGGACGAGACGAACGCGTTCATGAAGTACCAGATCGACACGAGCGACGACATGAGGCCACGCCAGCTGTGGCATGCGACGTCAGCACGAGCTCTGGCTGCAGAGGGCATTTGTGAGCCGGCGAGCCGGAAAGGAGGAGGAGACGCACCGCAGGTTCGTGCAGTCGGCGATGACGATTTGAATGAGGATCTGCAGCGACGCGTAGCCGACCTACACGTCGAGAAGGTAGCAGTAGAGGAGGAGCAAGAAGAGGGAGGGACAAGAAAGGGCGAGGGAGAGAGCGAGTCAGTCAACGGTTCTCGCGCCGCACGCTCGAGGAAGGCCGACGCACATAGTAGATGACGGATCCAGCGGCGTAGGTGTGTACGTCCTTGCACGCAGCGATGATGATGAACCCCAAGCAGTAGAAGAAAACGCTCATCGTGAGCGCCTCGGCACGACCGAAGACGTCGGCGAACTTGGCCGAGAAGGGCTTAGTGACGGCGAGGATGATGGCCTGCGCGGTCGCGATGGCGCCGAGGAGCGAATGCTGAGAGAAAGACGAAGTCGCCCACGCCGAGTATTGCCATGTCGTCGAGCCTTCGAGCGAGTAGACGTAGGCGGCGAGCGCAATGCTGACGAAGAGGACGATCTTGGACGTGCGGCCCCTGCGCGCACAAAAGCAGAGTCAGGTTGGGCTCAGTGTCGACACTCGCTGCGAGCGACTGATGGCTACAAGGATGAGGAGGAATAGTAGGAAGAGGGAAACGAGGAGCAGGAAGAAGGCGACGAGGAGGAGGAGGCTCGACGCACCAAACACGGTTGACGCTCTCGACCTTGAGCACGCCCTTCTGCGTCTCGACGGCATAGGCTGGAGGAGGAACGGCCCCGCCCGTCGTCTGCGCGCAGGAGAGGGAGGAGGGAGAGGCCGATCAGCGATCGCTCGAGGAGGAGCCGAGACGCTGCTGCCGCGCGGGGCGTCGGTCCTTCGCCAGCTCATGCGGCATCCGTGGAACGAGACTAGCGCGAAGCAGAAGAACTCAAGCGCACCTGGGGCTCGGGGACGGCGTTCGAAGCCGTGGGCAAGAACGCTGCGTGCGTGCGCTCGCGCTCGACGTTGCCGGCGAGCTCGAGGTCCGACTTGTTCGTGTCGTCGTGCGAGGACGTCGACATGGCTGCTCTGGCTGGTCGTGGCTGGGTGGCGAAAAGAACGAGGGAGGGAGCAAAGAGCGAGCGTCGCCGAGCCACGCGATCTGGCTCGAGCTCTCCATCTGATTGCGGAGGCGATCTTGTCCGAGCTCTTGGGTGAATGCCAGCGGCGCATCTCGCCCCCGCCATCCGGCTCGCGGCAGGTCCGCTCGCTCTTTCTCGTCGGGTGTCTCGGCGAAGCGGAAGGGCCGCCACGACGGCCTTCCCAAGTTGGCCTTCCTCGACGTCAGCCTCGCTCTCGCCTCTCTGCAGACTGCGAACAGCTCTAGAGCTGCGCGAGTCGCCTCCGATGCTCTCGAGAGCACGGCAGCGGACGAACGCGCGCTGTCGAGCTCGCCGAAGAGAGCTTGGCTCGTGCGGGGCTCACTCGGACGAACGGCCAGGAACCCGCTCGAGCGGGCGACCAAGAGCTGCTCTCGACGACAAGTACCGACCGCGAAAAGAGCATGGTACGACGAGCTACATTACGACACTGCTAGAGAGATGCGGGAGTCTAGAATAAAAGGAAGAGAGAGGGTCCGTTCACTGCTCGAAGAAGCCCTCCTTGAGGAGCGACTGCACGACCTCGCCGCTGCGGACGGCGAGCACACTGCGTCGAGGGCAAGAAAGAGAGCGCGGATCAGGACGGTGCGCGAGAGACGAGAACGAGCGACGCGAGGACGCACCTGAGGAGCGAGTCGCTGATGCCGTGTGTCTTCTCGCACGCGCCCTGGAGCCAAACGGTAGGGCGGAACTCCTTGCCCGAGGCGGTCCTCGTCGGGAGCTGCAGGCGGTAGTTCTCGGCGACCGGGTACACGGGCGCCTTGGCGGGCGACGAGGTGCGCTTGAGGCCGTGGTCGGGCGAGGCGGGCGACGGCGGCGAGCTCGCGGCGGTGGAGGGGGTCGGGTGCGTCGAGAAGCGCGAGGGCGAGTCGTAGCGAGCCGAAGGAGGGACCGACGAAGAAGCGATCGAGGCGGCGCGGCTGCTGCCCGACTCGGTACGGCCGATGCGCGTCGAGAAGGCGGCGGCGGGGAGGTCGAGCGACGGCGGCAGGGCGAGCGGCGACGACGAGCGCTCGTCGTCGGCGGTGCCCGTGGCGAAGATGTCGCTGAGCGGGATGGTCGCCTCGTCCTTGCGCTCGGCGGCGATCGTCTCGGACGCCGACGAGGGCGGGAAGAGCATGTTGCGCCAGCCCTGACGGTCGTAGCCCGTGCCGCAGACGATGATGTCGTACTCGACGTCGCGCGCCTCGCGCGTGATCGGGTTGAAGAGCGAGAGGCGGACGGCGGGCGACGACGAGCCGGTCGAGACGACGTGCGCCTCGCGGATCTCGGTGTAGGGGCGCACGTTGAGGCGAGGGTCGTGCGCGAGGTCCTTTGCGGCCGTGCCGGTGCGCGCGGCGATGTCCTCCTCGACCTTCTGGCTGTACATGGTCGTATAGACCTGCGGAGAGTTGGAGTCAGTCTCTGCAGAGCGAGAGCGGGAAGGAGGGAGAGAGGGGGACGCACCGACTCGAGCGTCTTGGGGTTGACGATAGAGTAGTTGGTGCTCTTGGCCTCGCCGAGCACACGCTCTCGCTCGTCGTCGCCGAGGCGGAACATGGCCTGGCTCATCGACGGGTCGAACACCTCGTTGGAGAACTGGCCCTCGTCTGCGAGCAGGTCGAGCGAGTCAGCAAGATCCTGACGAGCCGACGAGGCAGAGAGAGCGAGGACGCACCAGTAGGACGCATCGATGAGTTGCGAAGGAGCATGTCGACTTGAGGGCGCTCGAACTCGGCGCCGGCGGGGAGGAACGGCGCGAGCTTGGTGCGCAGGTGGAGGAAGCACTCGGCGGCCGACTGGCCGGCGCCGACGACGGCGAGGCGGATTGGCCGGCGCTCGCGGATGCGCGCCTCGACGATGTGCGGGAGGATGGCGTCGACCTTGTCCTGGAAGTGCGCCGTGTGGAGGATGCGGTCGGTCGCGACGAGCTCGGGAGCTGCGAGCTGCGGCGGGATCTTGGGCGAGCCGCCAGCCGAGACGACGAGGTTGCGGGTGTAGCGGATCGTCGTCTCGCCGGTCGCGACGATGCGAGACGTGACCTTGAGGACCCGCACGTCTGCGCCCTCGTCGTGCTCGTCGGGTCGGAGCGCGTCGACGGCGACGACCTCCTCGCCGTACGCGACCTCGCCGTGCTGTTCCCGCAGCTCGCCCTCGACCTTGGCGGCGCACCACTGGAGGTAGTCGGCGAACTCGCGACGGGAGGGCGTGAAGGTCGACAAGGAGATGAACGAGGCGAGGCGGGATGGGGTGAACGAGGCGAGGTACGAGAGGAAGGTGTAGGCGCTCTGCGGGTTGCGCAGGGTGGCGAGGTCCTTGAGGAACCTGTGGGCGCCATGGAGTGGGTCAGCGTAGCTCCTCGAGTGGCGCGCGAGGGGGGTCTGCTCATTCGAGCCGAGGGAGGGGGAGGAGGGAGACGACGCACGAGATCTGCATGTGGCTGCCCTCGAGCATCATGCCAGGGTGCCACTGGAACCGAGGGAAGCGCTCGACGAAGGCGCAGCGCAGTGGCCGCTTCGTGGCGGCGTCGCCGTCTTGCCGAGCCCGCACCGCCTCCTCGACGCTGAACCCGAGCGCGTCCTGGAGGCCGCCGAGCGACGAGTAGGTCGGTGGGCGGGGTCGACGAGCGTCCGTGTTGTGCTCGACCAGGGCGATGGCGAGCGCGAGGGCGGCAGGGCCGAAGCCGATCGCGACGAGGTCATGGACGACGTCGGGAGGCGAGGGCGACGAGGGAAGGTGGCTGGTGGCCATGGCGTGCGAGGGGCGACGGTGGGGGCGGGCGCAGGTGCGGTAGCTGAGTGAGAGAGGGTGGTGCTAGTGTGCAGGCGAGGCGAGGGAGCTGGCGGAGAGAGCAAGAAGGAGCGAGGAGAAAGTGCGAGGAAGGCGCGAACCGCGGCCTCCACACTCGGAGCCGGAGGCGCACGATGATCGACAGCCCGCGCGCTGAGGTCAACGCGGCAACCGTTCGACGCTTTCGCAGTGCGCCTCGTCCCTTCGAGCCTCTCGACAAGTCCGCATCTGCTGCATCGGCACCTCGATATAGACTCGCGCTCATTGGCTCGCGCGACTCGCTAGCCGTCGCGAGGGAGTTGAGCATCGACGAGCTCGCTGCCTGCGCTCGAGCCCGGTCCCACCCCTCGCAGCTCGCCTCGGGCGCTTCCGCTCGCTCGGGCTGGCTTAGCTCGAGAAGAGCGAGTTCAAGACAGGCTGGGCAAGCGCTAATCTGACAAGCCCGACCCCTGTCTCACTGATCATCTCGCACCCTCTCCTCGCTTCCGTCGCACCTTGCCCGACTCTCCTCGCTGCTCTCAACGTCTCGACCGGTAGCGCCGGCGTAGGAAGAGACTCGCTCGCCGAGGTCCAAGCTCATGAACGGCTTCCTTGCAGCGAGGAGACGCGGCTACGGCCTGCGGCCTTCCCAAATGGCCAGACGACGACGATGCCCCGCTCGAGCGCCGCAGCCGCCCAGCCTCGAGCGCGTCGGGCAGCTACGTCTCGTGGAGCTCTCGCTCGGCGAGCGCGCGCTCACGCCCGAGCAGGTCGCAGCCCGTCGCGCTGAGAAAGCCCTTTTCGGCTGCGGACGACCGACGAGGTCCGTCAGTTGCTGCTGCTCGAGAGCTGACGCAGAAGACGAAGTGAGAGGAAAGACGCACTGGTGTAGCCATCGATCAAGCGCCCGGGCACGACCTCGCTCGTGTCGGAGAAGACGGACACGTCGCGCTCGAGCGGGTCTGCCGCGGCGAGGGCGAGGGCGTCGAGCGACTCGAGCTCTTGCGCAAGCGTGCCCGACCAGCCGGCGAGAAGCTCGGTCGGATCGTGCTGCGGGCGAGAGGCGGCGGTCGAGGTCGACGAGGAGGAGATGATCTGGTCGACGAGCGCGACGACGAAGACCTGCAGCGACGAGACGTGTCCGTCAGCCGCGGCACGCAGAGATTACCGAGCGGGAGAGAGAGAGAGAGAGAGAGAAAGAGGTGCGCACCTTTGCGCCGAGCTTCTGAGCCGTCTCTGCGAGCATCCAGCTCCCGATCGGAGCGCGCACGTCCCCTCCCTTGCCCGGCAGGACCGCCTCGACGCCGAGGAGCACGACCGCCTGCCCCTCTCCTCGCGCCCTGATCCCGCTCAACACGCTCGCCGCCGCATTGTCCGCCGCGATGCAGAGCTGCACCTTGGTGCCGCCGAGGCCCGACGGCGGCGGCCTGCCGAAGAGCCGGCCCTCGGCTCGTGCGAGGAGGCGGTCGAGCTCGCCGTACGACTCGCCGACCTGCGCCACGAGCTCGTCGTCGCCGCTCGATGCTCCGTCGGGGCCGCCGAGAGCGTGCAGGACCCGCTCGGGTAGACCGCCGCCCGAACCTGCCGCAGGTGCGAGCGGGTGCGCCCGCCACGGGTTCTCGTAGCTTGTCGACAGGCTGCGCAGCTGCTCGGCTTTGTCGCGGGAGGCGTGTACGACTTGGTGAAGGCGGGCGGCGAGAGCGGCGCCGGTGCAGAGCGGGCGCGACTCGAAGACGGTGAGGGCGAGCGTGTTTGGGCGGGAGGCCCACCTGCAGGAGAGAGCGAGGTCAGCAATTGTGAACGAGCCGAACGACTAGTGTGAGAAGGGGGACGTACTCGACTTGGGCGGCGCGCGTCACGGCCTGGACGTGCGGGTTGAGGGTGCCGTACCTGCGACGAGAACACCACGTCAGCCTCTTTCGGCGACGATGCAGCGCGAGAGCGAGAGGAACCGCACGCACGGGTGGGCCGAGATGGTCGTCACGTAGTGCACGAGCTCTCGCAGCACGCCTGCGACGAGAGGGTCGTTGCCGGCCGCGAGCACGTGCAGGACCGGCCGCTTCTCGAACGACGCTCGCTCGAGCACCTTTGCGACGGCGAGCTTCTCGAGCGACGCGGCGGCGAGGCGGATGCGGGTACCCTCGGAGAGGATCGAGTCGGTGGCGGAGCGAAGGAAGGCGGGGAGGGGTACGTCGGCGGCGGGCGAGCGGGCGAGGTGCTTAAGCGGGAGGAGGATCCGAAGGAAGAGCGCCGAGATGGCCGAGGACGAGGCGGCCGAAACGTGCTCGAAGTGGTGTGTGACGACTGCAGGGAGGAGCGTCAGCGAGGCGCTCGAGAAGGCATCGAGGGGAGGTGAGAAGGGGGGAGAGGCTCGAGCGTCGCCGCAGAGGAAGAGACGCACCGTCTCGCCAGTATCGCAGCAGTCGGTCCTTGACGACCTCGTCCGGTATCGCGAGCATCTCCTTGCTCGGCTGCGACACGCCGACGGGCCAAGTGCCGCGGAAGGCGGTCTCGCCTGCTCGAGCCTGCACGAGCTCGAGGAGGGAGTTGAGCGCGAGGTCGGCGAGCTCGAAGGGCGCGAGCTTGTCGCGCAGAGTAAAGGCGAGGTGCAGAGCGTTGTCGAGAGCGGGAGGGAGGATGACCGAGTGAAAGGCGGCGGAGAGGTGCTCGTTCTGCGAGGTGGGGTCGAGAGCGTCAGTCAAGGCGCACGCACGAGGTGGTTGGAGACGAGGGCGCACCTTGAGCCGAGTCGTGTCCCTCTCGACGACCTCGAACATCTCCCACGCATGGGCACCCCTCCCGAGGCGCGCCTCGGCCTCCCTGTAGGCCGCCCGCTCACCCTGCGCCGCCTCGTCCTCGTCCTCCTCGCCCTGCGCCGTCTCGAACTCGCACTCGAGCCCGTGCTCGTACGAGCTCGACATGCGCCACAGGAAGGCCTGCAGGCTCGTACCCGGCGACCACGGAAAGAGCCTTGACGAGCGGACGAACCTGCGGGTCGAAGAGCTCGAGGTCAGTCACGCCTCCTCGCTCTCGCTTGTCGGTAGTCGAGAGGAAACAGGACGCACTGCACGTCTTGAGAAGGCTCGAGGAGAAGGCCGCTCTTGATCGACTTGGCGGAAGCTGCTCGCAGGTCGACCTCGTTGAGCGGTGCGGACGACATCGGACGGTCGACGGTCGAGTGGAGGGCGAACTCGAGCTGCGCGCTGTTTGGGCTCGTCAGTGTATGCTTCTCGATGCAGAGAGTAAGAGAGAGTGGACGTACGGAGAGTAGACCTCGCCTCGCGCCCTGCGCTCGGGCAGGGCGAAGAGCAGGAGCTCGCTCCCCTGCCCGGGCGCATCCGCCTCGCCGCGCGAGACGAGCGTGAGCACGACGTAGCTGTGCTGCGCCATCGAGTCCAGAGCAGTGAGAGGACGGAGAGAGAAGAGCGAAGCCAGGAAAGTCCGCGGCGACGGCGTGCGGACGAGGTGCCAGCGCCGAGAGGAGGTCCAAGCGGCGAAGAGGCGGCCGGCGCCTCCTGTCCGCCTGTCTCAGAATTGCAGAGCGATGTGTGGATAGACGACAACAGATGGCATAGTGTGTGGCGTAGAAAGACGGCGAGGTGGTCGAGGAGAAGGAAGAGGAGGAGGGGGAGGACGGGGATGGAGACCTGCGGAGGACGAGAGGTCAGCGCCGACCCTCGGCGGAAGGAGGTGCCGTCGAGGTGACCGAGGAGGTACAGAAAGAGAACGAGGACGTACCTATCAGACTGCTGACCCTTCGTGCCCTCTCTGCCGGCCCTTGCCCCGGCCGAGCACCTCCTCGCGCTCGTCCCGCCCCGCCCACCCTCGCGCGTCGACCCAGCTCTCCCTCCCTGCGAGCGCACCCGGCGCGCACAGGACGGCGAGGACGTTGCGCCAGCCCGAGCGGCGCGTCCAGGGGTTGGCCGAGACGGGCTCGGACGTGAGCGGCGAGAGGGCGGCGCGAGCGATGGCGGGGCGGAGCTGCGCGACGAGGCAGGCCCAAAGTCAGCTTAGCTCGTAGGGTTGAGTAGAAGAAGCTGAAGATACGGGCAAGCGGGACGCACCATCTCGATCGTCGTGCGGTTGGTCCAAACGAGCTGGGCGTGGTAGGCGGCGAGCCCGCCGACGGGGACGAGGAAGGCGAACGTCGCGACGAGGACGACGATGGCGCCGATCGTGTCCCACTGTCGGAGCTGCGAGGCGGACGCGCGCTGCGAAATGTGGTAGGCCGAGAAGCCGAGCGAGTACAGGCCGGCGACGACGGCTGAGAGGAGGAAGGCGATGAACGAGAGGTAGTTGCGCTGGCCGATGCACTGCAAGAGGGAGAGCGCAAGGGTCAGCTGAGCTCGGCTCCTGACCTTGACGTGAAGCGCGGCGAGACGAGGGAGAGAGAGGCCGAGGAAGAAGAGGGGAAAGAGGAGACACACGGCGTTCAGGAAGGCGCACTGCGAGGGAGAGGAGGACGAGTCAGGGCCGGCTCGACAGGACACGTCGAACTCGAAGGGATGAGCAGGACGCACATGATGGTCGGTGCGCTCGACGCAGTTGTCGCACAGGCGGCAGTGGCTCGTCCTCGGCGGCCGGTACGTCTGGCACGTTTCGCACCCTGCGTGCGAGTAGGCCGAGGAGGGTCAGCGCCTCCACCAAGGCCATGATCGACACCCTGCGCCTGTCCCGGAGGAGATGGGCGCAGCGCGACGAAGCTCGAGGTGAGAAGGCGCAAAACCGGCGACGCACATTTGCTCGCGACGACGCCGCCATCCTTGACCCGGATCCACTTGGCCTCGACTTGCCACTCTCCGTCGCTCGCAGAGCCCTCGCCTCCTTGCGACGTTGAGCGCAGGACCCACTTGCGCGGCGGCGTCGGGTCGAGGTTGCGCGGGAGGATGCCCGGGTCGGAAAAGGCCGTCTTGAGCTGCAGGAGGGAGAGCGCAAGCGTCAGCTCCGTCCTGTATCATGAAGCCTTGCGCAGCGAGCGACTGAGCGTCGGGAGAGGGGGGCGAGGAGGAGGAAGGTTCGAACGCACCAGGCTGCTCCACATGACGAGAACGACGTAGCCGAACACGAGCACGCCCGCCTTGCCCCTGCCGCCCCAGCTCTCCCACAGGAACCGCCCATTGAACGTCCACCACGCCGCGGGGAGCACGACGGCGACAGCGATCGAGCCGACGAGCGGCAGCACACTGTCGCCGCCCGTCATGAGGCGCCCGCCGCACAGGAACCGGTTGCGGCCGGCGTGGAGGCGGTAGTTGCGCATGGGCCGCGAGGTGCGCGGCGAGAGGATGGGCGTGAGGGGCGGGTTGAGGAGAGGGGTCGGGCTGGGTGCGGCGGCTGCGGCGCGGCGGGATGTCGGGGCGGGAGCGGCTCGTGCGGCGAGGGCGGGAGAGGTCGAGGTGGGCGGCGTGGCGACGTGTAGGGACATCAAGGGCTGAGGCTCGTGCGGCGAGGACGTGCTCGGCGCTCGAGGCGCGGCGTAGGCGCTCGGGAGCGGGCTCTGCACCCGCACCGACGCGAGGCTGTCCTCGCTCGCTCGCCGCGCCGTCGTGAGGTGCTCTCGAGCGAGCGCGCCGCCCGTCGCGAGGTCGGTCGCGACGTCGTCCTCGGAGAGAGGCGCTGTCGGGAGGCGCGGCGAGCCGAGCGTCGAGAGGAGGTCGGTCGACGAGCGGCGGGTGAAGGTGCTCGCCCGAGAGGAGGGGCGCGCCGAGAGGTAGGGCGAGGGGATGAGGGAGGGCGGTGTTGGTCGGTCGTCGAGAGGTGCATCGGCCGGCGAGAAGGAGGGGTCCATCGGGCTCGAGACGCGTGTGATGACGGGGCCGTGCTGGCGAGGACGAGGCGAGAGGGCGTTTGGCGTGGTCGTCGACCTCGCGACGGGCTGACCGGCCGCCGAGACGTCGTCTTGCAGTGCCCAGCTGCCCGACGACCCGCTGAAGGGCCGCAGCGAGGGCGAGGGCGACCGCGCCTGCCGGTACGAGCCTCGCACGCCCGCCGCGCCGAGCTCGCCCGCACCGCTCGCCGATCCACCGCTGCTGGCGCGCCGCTGTGCGCCGAGGAAGGGCGGGCCGTTGGGCGTAACGGCGAGACCATTCAAGATCGGGCTGAGGGGCGTCTGCGCGCCTGGCCGCGAGCCGAGCGCCTGGTCGGGGCCGGGCGAGTGGGCCCTGGTCGAGGTCGACAGTGGGCGAGTGGCGAGATCCTCCTCGGAGGAGAGGACGCGCACTGTCGGGCGGTGGCTCTGAGGCTGGACGGTCGAGTTGCGCGGGTTGATGGACGACGGGAGGGACGAGGTCGAGGGGGAGGCGGCGAGCGGGACCGAGGCGGGCGCGGCTGGCGGGAGGTTGCCGCTCATGGTGAGCTAGCTGTGCGCCACTCGCGCGGCGCGTTGGACCGCCGTGAGGTCGAGCGGGCGCGTGGCCAAGGACAAAGCCGTCCAGCGGGGAGATGAGACGACGACGACCGCGCAGCCCGCTCTCGCCCAGAGCTGCAGCTTCTGGTCTGTACTGAGAGTGTAGTAGTGCATCACAGCCAGCTTTACCCAGCTCGATCGCGCCTTGCGGATTGTCAGACCTTGATCTCGTCGAGCCGGCCGGCGATGACAGCAGCTCGTC
>Ga0308169_10001422_pt1 | contig 28080 bp, 34 predicted proteins | sample PhyBR1_2_FD_202139 | JGI IMG/M metagenome (GOLD analysis project Ga0308169, IMG submission 202139) | Phyllosphere microbial communities from UC Gill Tract Community Farm, Albany, California, United States - DLSLSB.R1 | ecosystem: Host-associated > Plants > Phyllosphere > Unclassified | place...
TGCAGGGCGGGGTGAGGAGCGAGGTGAGCTTGTGAGCTGATGAGGGGAGGCGGAGGGGCGGCGGGAAGGGGGACGGACTGTCGTAGTAGTAGGCGACGGTGCGTTTGTCTGGCCCGCCTGGTGCGGTGCTGAGGAGTGGCAGGTCCTCCATGGCCGCAGAGAGCGGGGAGAAGGAGCAGCGAGCGGGCGAGAGAGCGAGCGCCGCGGAGGAGGAGAGCGGCGACGACGACGACGACGACGACGAGCTCCTCCTCCTCGCTCCCACCACCCGACTAGGCCAGAAGCTCACGCCAGCCAGGGCCATGATGAGCCCACAGCGCCACACCCCGACCCACAAGGCATCCGCATCCCACCAGGTCCGCCCTCGCTCCTCCTCTCGTCCCCACCACCACCACCACCACGTCTCCCGCTCACCCTCGCCCCTCCACCCTGCAGCCGTACGACAACCCAGAGGCAACTCAGCGCTTCGTCATCGGCAAGATCGACGGTCCGTCCACTCTCTCCCTCTCCCGCCCACCCACCCCCGCTCACTCCTCTCCCTCTCTCCTCCGCTCGCAGCCGGCATCGCCGTCCTCATCTCCGACGTGCGTCCCCTCTCGCCCCCTCTTGCCTCTGCCGCACCTCGCAAGCTCACGCTCACACTTCCCGCAGTCGGTCCACCTCATCGAGTTCCCCTCGCTCCTCCTCCCCGCCGGCGTCGGGCCCGGCAGCATCGTCAACATCGCCTGCACCCGCAACACCAACGCCGAGAAGCACCAGGCCCGCGAGTTCTGGGACCTCCAGCGCGACATCGCCGACCTCTTTGGCTCGCGCGAGCCCCAGCCCCCGCAGCTGCGCGTCCGCAACACGACCCAGACGAGCGTCACCCTCGAGTGGGACAAGCTCGACCTCGCGAGCGCGTCCCTGTTGAACCTCTCGATCTACCGCAACGGCCAGCGCCTCACGACCATCCCCAACCCGCTCTCCAACACGTCGACAAAGCTCTCGGGCCTCTCGCTCGACACCGACTACCAGTTCCACCTCGTCCTCAAGACGTCGGCCGGCACCCTCGCGAGTCCGACCGTAAAGACGCGCACCCACACGATCGACAACACGACCGGCATCAGCGCCTGCTTCGGCCTCGTCGAGCCAGACGACCTCGCCCGCGAGGCAAAGCGCGTCATCGGCGACCTCGGCGCAAAGAGCGACACCAAGATCCAGGTGCGCCTCCCTCCCTCCTCCTTCTTTGCCTCTCGCTCATTCACTGACTCGGCCTGCACGTGTACGCAGATCGACACGACGCACTACGTCGCGACCTCGCCCGCTTCGCCCTCGGCGCCCGACTCGGGTCCCTCGGTCGAGTACCAGAAGGCCGTCCAGCTCTCGATCGTGCGTCCCTCTCTCTCCTTTTCTCTTCCCTCCCTCGAGAGCCCGAGACTGACCCTACCTCCTCGCCCCGCCCGCAGCCCATCGTCACGCCCGAGTGGCTCCTCGCCTGCGCGCGCGCACACAAGCTCGTCCCGATCGCGCCGTACTACCTCGGCCAGACGAACCGCGCCGCGTCGCTCTCGTCGGCCCAGCTCGTCACGGCGCAGGGCGAGCCGCGCGCGAGGCCCGTCGCCGGCGCGGGTGCGGCGGCGAGCTCGAGTCGGCCGCAGCCCGTGCAGGAGGAGCGCGAGCCCGAGCAGGAGCAGCCGCAGCAGCAGCAGCAGCAACAGCAGCAGCGCGACGTGATCGAGCTGCAGGAGGACGTTGAGGCGCCACCGGACGACTCGGTCGTCCGCAACGAGGTCGAGCGCGCGCCCGAGGCCGCTCAGGCCTCGGCCTCGGCCTCGGCTTCGGCACCTCCACCGCCGGCCGTCGTCGTCGACTCGCCCGAGCTCGCTGCCGCCGAGACGGACGCGAGCATCAAGGGCTTCAAGAGCGACGAGGACGAGGCGAGCGCGCCCGCACCACCGGCGGCAGCTTCGGCGGACGACGAGGTCCCGCTCGCGCAGGCGCCGCCCGCCGCCGCCGACGAGGACGACGAGCGCGATTCGGCGCAGCAGGAGGCGCCGAGCGTACCCGAGGTGGTCATCGACGCGCCGGCCGAGGAACTCGAGCGCGAGGTGGAGAAGGGCGAGGTCGTGCCCGAGGGGGACGCGGCGGCCGAGCGGGCCGAGGAGGTGCCGATCCCTGTTGGTACCGGCGAGGGTGAGGGCGAGGGCGAGCGCGAGCCGCAGCTCGACGAGGCGGAGGAGGCCGAGAGCGATGTCGACGAGGGCCAGCTTGAGGGCGAGGGCGAGGGTGAGGGCGACGCGAGCCTCGTCGATGTCAAGCTGTAGAGCCGGTGATTCAGGCCGTCTTCGCTGCAGCTATCTTTGCGTCCGCCGTCGGACCTGCCTGCAGCAACTCGTGAGCGCATTGACCCTCTCGAGCGAGGGCGAGGAACTCGCCCGCTCGGCCCGCTCGCCCGCCTGCCCGTCGCGCTCGTCTCCCAAGCCGGGCAGGCGAGGCGCAGACATTGCACAACCTGGACTCGAGTGACGAGGGCGGCCTCCTCGCCGCAGAACCTTGCGCAGCTTGCTCGACCCCGCCTCCGGCCGACTTTGGCTCGTGGCTTGCCTCGAGCGGCCGAGATCGCCGCTCTCGACCACCGCTCTCCCCTCATCTTGTGCCTCCTCGCCATGATTGCAAGGGTTGCGCCGCACGCCGCTGTGCCTGCAGCTCGCAGCGTACGCCACGCTCTCGAGACGCGCTGCTCGCCGTCGGGCGACCGCTTCGCCCGCCCTCCCTGCTCCTCCTCGCTCGCTCTCTCGCACCGACGGTCCAGCGCTACGCGGCTGCCTGAGCTTGCAAGCAGCAGGTCCTGCTCTACGCGCACAGTCTAGCTCAGCCTCCGCCCGCCGCTCGAGCGCCGCCGCCCGTCCTCCTCGTCTGCGGAACTCCACCTCGCCCGACGCCGACCTCGACCTGGTCCTCGCCAAGCGGCGCTCAACATGGACGACTACGACGTTCCCGGCCAGCTGGCGCGGCAAGACATCGCGACGGCCGTCCTCGCGCCGTACCTCACGGGCCTCGTCGCGCAGCTCCTCCTTTCGGGGCTGTACCTCGGCTTGTTCCTCAGCTCGCGGCGCGAGTTGGGGCAGCACGCGCGCAAGGTCAAGGCCGTCAGCTGGGTCGTATGCGCGCTCGTCGTGTGCTGCGTGTGCATGGCGTGCGAGGAGCTGGTCGACACGGGCGGTGCGTTTCCTCCTCGTCCTTCTTCCTCCTCTCCCTCCTTCCTTCCTCTTCTCCTTCTACTCTCCTCCTTCTTCTCCTCGTCGTCGTCATCGTCCTCTACCCCTCGCCCTCGCGTCCCTTCCTTCCCCTCGCTTTCGAGCTCTCGACGCTGACCTTCTCCTCCTCGCTCGCAGTTTCTCAAGATCGCGACACCGAGTCGCTCTTCGCCGGCCCGCCGCAGAGCAACGTGCTCCCAATCCTCGGCGGCCTGACCGGCGCCGTCTGCCAGGCGTTCTTGATGGTCCGGGCGGCGGCCCTGTTCCCCTCGAGGACCGTGCGCATCGCCTTCTACGTCGTCACGACGGCCGCCATCCTCCTCGCCCTTACCGGCGCGGCGCTCTTTTCCGCCATGGGCTTCCTCATCACGCAAGGAAAGCTCGCGCCCTTGCAGTACTTCACCGCCGAGGCGTGCGTCCCCTTCCTCCTCTCCTCCTCCTCTCTCTCTCCTCCTCGCTCTCATCTCCTCAGCGACGCACATCTGCTGACGCATTGCTCCCCTCGACCCTTGCAGTATCTGGCTCTGGTCGTCGGCCGCAGCCGACCTCCTCATCTCGCTCGCGCTCGCCCACACGCTGCACCGCCGCATCGCCGGCTTCAACGCCCGCACCGACGGCGTCCTGTGGCGCCTCATCATCGTCGCGCTGCAGACGGCCGCCTACACGTCGGTCGTCAGCATCGCCGGCGCGGCGGTCGCGACGGCGTTCGAGAAGAGCAGCAACGTGCTCACCTCGACAGCCGCTTTCGCCTTCTGGCGTGCGTCCTCCTCTCTCTCGCTCTTTCCGCAGCGCGCTCGAGCTATGACTGACGCACTTCAACCTGCTCGCAGTCCCCTTGCCAGCCTTGCACGCCATTTCGCTCTACACGACCCTCTCGTCGCGGCGACACGTCCAGACCCAGCTCGGCGGCAGCATGCTCTCGACCGGCGGCGGCGCAGGCGCCGGCATGCCCAACGACGCACTCACGCTCCCCTTCTCGATCATCTCGGGCGCCGTCGGAGCGCGCGCCCCTCGATCTGCGGCGCGCAGCGGTGGAGGAGGAGCGGCGGCGCCGGTGCACCTTGCCGTCAAGGTCGAGCGCGAGGAGGAAGTCAGCTACGACGACGGGCTCGAGGTCGAGCTCGAGGTCGAGCGACGAGGACGGCGAGGGTGTAGGCTCGCCGGCGAGGGGACGGCGACCCAGTCGTCGCTCGAGAAGGTGTAGGGCTCGCCGAGCGAGCAAGGGGTCCGTGCGTTCGAGGTTCGAGCCTCTCCTTGTTGTCTCTCTTAGCTCGGCGTGCAACGTGTAACGGGCATGCGAGGTTCGTCGTGATACAAGCAGCAACAGGGGTGGAATAGGGCGAGAGAGAGAAAGAGTGCGAGCGAGGGAGGGAAGGCTATGACGAGAGGACGAGGGGGACGACTGCGAGGACGAGAGAGATCTGAGAACTACACGACGTGCACCTCATGGCGACGTCATGTTCTCCTCGTACCCGCTCTCGCGGAAGACGGTGCGCCCGAGGCCGAGGTCGTACGTGCCGCGGAAGAAGGGGTGCTCGAGGCACTCCTGCGCCGTCCAGCGCTTGGTGCAGTCGAGCCTGCGCGCAGTGAGGTGTCTCGTCAGGACGATGTCTGCGAGGAGCAGGCGCAGGCAGGCGAGAGGGGGAGAGAGGGAGGAAGCCGGACGCACTCAAGGCAGCGCTTCATGAGGTCGACGACCTGGAACACCTCGCTCCCTTGGTACCACTCTGCGACGCTCTCGTCCGACGCCGGGATCGGGCCGTACGGGTCGGGCGAGTTCTCGACGATAATGGGCGGGTTGAGCTCGCGCACGAGCGAGTGCAGGTTAGCGTGCGCCGTCGCGTCGTACTCGCGGATGTTGGTCTCGAACGTGCGGTCTGCGAGCGAGCGCAGGCGTCAGTCGACTAGTGAGAGAGAGGGAGAGGATGCTGCGAGGAGGTGAACGCACTGTGCAGGGCGGCGCAGCGCTCCATCTTGCGGCGGCCGAAGATGGCCGTGATCTCGGCGAGCGCCTCGGTGTCGTCGTTCGAGTTGAAGAAGGGGAAGCGGCGCGTGAGGAAGCACAGGAGGATGATGCCGGCCGACCAGATGTCGAGCGCTGCGGGGGAGAGAGAGAGAGAGAGAGGGTGAGGAAGGTCAGGATCTCGCGCTCGGACCTCGGGAAGGGGACGACGACGACGAGGACGAGGACGCACCGACGGTCTGATCCGGGCACTTGAGGAGCACCTCGGGCGCGCGGAAGCCCCTCGTCCCGGCACGGTTGGCGCGCACGCTCGGCCTGCGGTCCTCCTTGAGGTACCCGGGCCGCTGCTTGCCCTTGAGCTGCATGACCTGGAGCGCCGGCCGCCAGCTCTTGTAGAACGACCTGCGCTCGTCGATGCGCTTCTTGATGTCGTCGCGCCAGTCGACGGGCATGATCCAGGGCCGGTACGCGTCGTGCGCGTCCCACTCGTCGTCCGTCACGTCGACGCCGCGCGCCTGCCGCGCGTCGAGCTTGTCCTCCCACGCCTTCCACTCGCGCTCCATCGCGAGCGCCTGGTCGTACAGGCTGAGCGGCTTGGCGAGGCGCGCGCCGTGCAGCCCGGCGCACAGGCCCGGGCACGTGCCGGGCGTGAGGCGCTCGAGCTTGTTCTGGACGCGCTTGCGGTCGGCGACGCCGCCCCAGCTCGGCCCGGGGAGCGAGTGCAGGCAGTCCGACTTCCACTCGAACCACTCGTCGCCGCCGATCTTCTGCGCGAGGCCGTAGTCGCAAAGGACGCCCTGGCCGGTCGTGATGTCGAACAGGAAGTTGGCGGGCTTGACGTCGCGGTGGATGATCTGGAGGTTGTGCGTCGCGGCGAGGGCTCGGAAGAGGCACGAGAAGTAGGAGCGGAGGAGGGGGAGGGTCGCGGTGCGGTAGTAGGTCTGCTCGGCGGGAAGACGAGGATCAGCGATGCCCGTGCGGGCGATGAGCTGAGCGGCGACGCACCCGGAAGTCTTGGTGGCGGTTGAAGGGCATGACGGCGACGACTTGGTCCTCGTGGCGGATGGCGTCGACGAGGTAGGCGACGTTGCGAGCGCCGCTGCGAGGTCGAGAAAGCGGAAGAGGGTCAGCTCGTGCTCGAAGGCGGGCGTGCAAGCGAGAGGGGGAGCGGGACGCACCGCAGGTCGTGAAGGATCTCGAGCTCGTTGTGGATGCGGCTGGGCGAGCTCGTGACGTAGATGCGCTTGACGGCCACGTAGACCTTGCCCCTCCTCGCCTGGGCCTGCGGCTGCCACGACGAGTTGTCGAACGACTCGTGGTGCAGGTCGACCGCCTTGTAGACCGACGAGAACGTGCCTGCGTGCAGTGGGAGGCTGTGAGCAGGAGAGACGCAAGCGAGCGGCGAAGGGAGAAGAGAGAAGGAGACGCACCTTCTCCGAGCCGGTCGACGAGGTGGTACTTGCCGAGCAATCCTGGCACGGAGCGCTCGACGCCGTCCATCTCGTGCCCGATGGCCTGGATCTCGCCCTCGGACCGCGAGTCCTGCTCGTGCTCGGACGAGCTCGCGACCTCGTCCTCGTCGTCCTGCTCGTCGTCGACCTCGAGCTCGTCGTCCTCGTCCTGCAGCCGCATGTCCTCGTCGTGCTCGTCGCTGAGGGCACCGTCCTGCCGTCCTGCTGCGCCCTCGAGCCCGTCCAGGCCGCCCGTCGCGTCCGAGACGCGGTCGTCGAGCGCCGACGAGCCAGGTCGCGCGAGCTGGAGGCGCGTCTGGGACGACAGGGCCGGGTCGGTGGTCGCGGCGGTGCGTGTAGGGAGCGGTGCGAGGACGATCTCGTCGTCCATGGCGTCGTCGTCGTCGAGGTGGTCGCGGTCGTGGTCGGAGGCGGACGCGGGGGTCGAGGGCTCGACCTGCTTGCGCAGGGTGGACGCAGAGCGCGTGACGCGCGTCGCAGTGGGCACGTTGAGCGCTGCACCGGCGAGTGGAGCTGCCATGCGCGGGCGAGAGCTGGAACGAGGGGAGCGAGAAGTTCACAGGCCGCGCCGCTCTCGTCCTCACTCGACTTTGCTGCACGTGCGCCTTTTGCGCTCGAGGTCTCGGACAATTGCTCGCGCTCGACGACATGCGCTACAGCTCTAGATCAGCCTCGTACGCGCCCCACTCAATCTCGAAGCCCTGCCCCTCTAGCAGCTCGACCACCTCGCGCAGCTCGCCCGCCCTGAACCGACTCTCCTCGAGAATGCCGACGAACCGCAGCGTGAGCCCGCGCGCTCCAACGCCGCCGTCGCCCTCGCGCGCCAGGTCGATCCCGGCAGCGGCGAGCACGGCGTGCACCGTCTCGGCGACCTGCGACGCGGCCCACCCGCGCAGGCCGACCTCGCGCAGCCCGTCCGGCGCACGGCCCGCCTCGCCGCAGTCCGAGTACTCGCCCTCGCCGCCGCTGCCGCTCGTGCCGCGCAGGAGGAGCGCCATGACGGCCCACAGAGCGTCGTAGTGCGCCGACGACGGCGACGAGAGCGGCGGCAGCTCGACGTACCGCAGGCGTTGTCGGCCGTGCGCCTCGGTCGGCGGCGGCGGGTCGGCCCAGGACGGCGGCGCGAAGGGCGAGGATGACGGCGGCGAGCAGCACAGCGAGAGGGCCGCGAGGCTGAACTCGAGGTGCGCGTCCGTCTCGAAGACGGGGAGGATGAGCGACTCGACCGTCTGCAGGACGGACGAGCCGCGCGCTGCGCCGCCGTCGCCGTCGCTCGCCGTAGACGTACCGTGCGCCGACCTCGAGAGCCGCTCGAGGAACGGCGCAAAGCCGGCGACGTCGTACGTCGCGCGCAGGTCGAGGTGCTGCAGCCCGCCCGTGCCGTCGCGCTCGGGCAGGGCCGTCTCGAGGACGGCGGCGAGGAGGTCGGGCCGGAGCGACTGCCAGTGGTTGTTGTGGAGCGTGAGGGACCGCAGGTGGAACGAGAAGTGGAGAGGGGCGAGGAGGCGGTTGGTCGGGAGGACGATGCTGGGTCCGAGGGTGAGGTCGTGCAAGCCTGCTCGGTGGGGCACGTCAGCGTGTCGGTCTGGATGCTCGTGAGCGATACGCTGGACCGGACGAACTGGACAGCCACTCGCCCTGAAGCTCCTCGACCCTGAGCCCATCCACGCTCGCGACGTCGAGCACCTCGAGCCAACCTCCTCGCGCCGCCAAGTCCCCGTCCCGGTCGCGCTCCCCCCACAGCTCCTTCAGTCGCTCGAGCACCCTCGCCACGTCCCTGCCATCGACCGTCTCGCTCGTGCCGATCCCCCTCCCCACCCCGCCTCGAGCTCCACCGTCCGTGTCGCGCGGCACGAACGCGATGCTGCGCACATGGCGCGCGCAGGTGGCCCAGTCGGGCGATTCGAGGAGGGCGGCGATCGAGCGCGACGAGGCGAGGACGAGGTGCGAGAAGAGGAGGGGGAGCGCGAGCGGGTGGAGGGACCGGCAGATGAGGGCGAGCGCGAGAGCGGTGCGCGGTGCTGAGGGTGTGTAGGCGAGTGCGAAGATGTGCGACACAAGCTCGGGCGGCAGGTCGAGCAGGCGAGCCATGCCTGGCGGTCGAGCCGTGAGATGGCGGAGCGAGAGAGGGAGAGGAGCGCGGCGCAAGTGGGGGAAGCTCTCGCGGCGCTTCCTTGTTATGAGCAGCGAGAGCAGTACAACAACGCTCGAATGCACGTCCGTCTCTACACGTTGACGACCCGCCGCAGCTCGGTCGCCCTCTCCCTCGCGAGCCTCACGCACTCGCTCGCCATCTCACGCGCCTTGTCGAGCGGCGCGCCGGCCTGGTACACGTGCAGCAGCGGCGCCTTGGCGAGCGAGCCCTCGGGTGCGGCGCCGATGACGACCGTGAGCTGGGTCGAGCACAGCTCGGCCTCGAACAGGGTCGGGTCGGGGAGGAGGTGCCTGCGGGCGGGACGGCAGAGTGGGTCAGGCAGAGCTCGGCGAGGGGGTGCACGAGATGGGAGAGACGCACCCGTGGAAGACGCCGAACGAGATGCAGAAGGGCTCGCTCGCAGGCGCTATCCGCTGCCCCGGATGCGCCTCCGAGACCCGCTCGCACACGACCTCGTTCGTGTCCGGGTCGAGCGCAGCTTGCGGGAACCTCACTGCAAGAGACGTCCTTCATCAGCGATGTTACAGGCGATGAGCAGAGGAGGAGGACAAAGGGACGCACAGCTGCGGAGAGCGCCGACTGCTGCGAGCACGGCGGCATCGAGGACGCCGCCGTCAAAGTTGAGGCACACGACGTCGACGTAGACGACCCAGGCGGCCTTGCCCGGCTCGATGACGAGGGAGGACAAGGGAAGTATGTTGGAGCTGTTCGGGCGGGACAGGAGAGGGCGTCAGGTCGTTGTGGCTCGAGGCAAAGGGAGGGGAGGAAGCGCGGGGACGCACGAGAGGATGATGTCGCGCAAGCGCGCCGAGAGGACCTGCGCCTCGTCGGACGGCGGGCCAGGGTGGAACCGAGGCGAGCAGAGCGGGCTCAAGTCGACGTTGGGCACTGCGCGCGAACAGGAGTCAGTGCGCTGCTCGAGGTGAGGAGGGAGCCAGGGGAGGGGACGCACCGATGAAGCCCTCGTTTGGCCGGGTCAGGTCGGGCGCAGCGATCTCGAGAGTGATACCGCAGACGACCGACGTCTTGCCGAGGCGCACGAGAGCCGAGGAAGGTGCAGTCGAGACGGAGCCTGCGAGCGCGAGGAGGCGACGTGAGCGGGCACACTCGGTAGCGCTCGTGGGGGCTTGTGTGGTGACAGGCGCAGTGCTACAGGGCTGAAGAGAGCTTGTAGCTGTCGCGCTGCGCCGCTCGAGTCGTGCGCACCCCTCTCCACGGTCGAGCTGATGAAGTCGAGGAGGCGAGGGAGGGAGAGGACGAGGGCTCACCGGTGTTTGCGCTCGGGTCCCTCCAGCAGTTTGCGGACCTGGGTTTCGTGTCGAGGGTGCGGCCGTCTGGCCTGATGCCCTGGTCGAGGAAGCGCTCGAGGTAAGGTCGCGGGAAGAGGCGGCGGAAGAGGGTGGGCGTGAGGTTGGACGAGGCCGCGCTCGCGGCGGTCGGTGGTGCCGTATCGGTGAGGGGAGCCATCCTGTCGAGCTCCTGAGCAAGCAGAGGGCGAGGTCGAGGAGGGAGACGAGGGCGAGCCTCGAGCTAGCTGCACCGCCCTCTCGTCCTCCTCCTCCCCTCATCCGCAGAGCTGCAGGGCACGATGCCGCCTGTGCAGCCCTTGCCAGACGTCCCCTCGCTCTACGCACACATCCACCCGCCCGCCCCACCCCCAGTCGACCTCGCCCAGCCGGCTCCCCTCGCCCACGAGCGAGCTGCCGTGCGCACCCTCGCCAGCACCGTCCAGCGCGGCACAGCCTCGACCTTCCTCCACGACGTCGTCCTCTCTCAATCGCACGCCCTCGCCGTCAAGCAGCGCAAGGCCCTCGACTCGAGGAAGCGCTCCCGCGCCGCCCGCTCGAGCGACGCCGACAACGACGACGACGACGACGACGACGACGACCTCGTCCTCGCCGAGCAGGGCTTCGTCCACAAGAAGCGCACCCGCAGGAGGGCCGCGCCCGATGCCGACACGGACGACGACGCCGGCACGACGGCGGGCGCAACCAGCGCTGAGCGATCCGCAGCTTCGCGCAAGACGGCCGCGCTCCGCTCGAGGCGCATCAAGGGGCAGCTCGTCAAGCCCGACGTGCAGCTCGACGACGTCGACCTTCCTCCCAGTGCGTGCCGCGCTCTCGTCCCTCTCGCGCCGACGCCCGAGCCTGACCTCTTCCTCCGCAGGCTTTCCCTCGCACGTCCGTCGCACGCCGCTCGCCGATTCCTCGCAACGCCTCACTGACCTGTCTCGCACGCTCGCAGGACCTCCTCACGTCCCTCCACTCGCACGCCTCGCACCTCCTCACCTCGACGCACAACCTCGTCCCTCCCGCCTCCTCCTCCTCGCCCTCTCGCCTTCCGCCCGCCGCGCAAGCCCACTTTGACGCCCTCGAGCAGCACGCGCTCGCGCAGGAGGCGCGCCTCGCTCGGTGGGGCACCGACGCCGAGCTCAAGGCCGTCAAGGCGACGAGGATTCGGCGCAAAGGCGCGGGGACGAGGAGGGCGCTGTGGGCCGACGCGGACCGAGCGTTCGAGGGGACGGCGCTCGTCGCTCTCGGTGCGTCCCTTCTCTTCCTCTTGGTCTCTCGACGCGCACTGACTCGAGCCGCACGTGCAGGGATGCTCGCCGAGCTGCTCGTGCAAGACACAGCCGCCTCGCCGGGCGACTTGCCCCTCCCTCCCTCTCCTCCTCCCGCAGCTCTCTGAGCCGAGCTCTCGCTCTCCGCTCTCCACACACTCGTAGTACCTTGTTGCTTGTACAATGACAACACGTCGTCGACCGTCGAACGAGAGCTACACAGAGAGAGCGCGAGGAGGAACAAAGGGAAGCGGGTCAGGAGACGGTGCAGCAGCTGTAGCCGCAGCCTCGATCCCGCTCTGCACGACGATAAGCTTCGTTAGCGTCCAAAGCTCGTCGAGTGGGCGAGAGAAAGAGAGATCGACGCACCCTGTTCCTCTTGGCGCCCTCGCAGCCAGCCCGCCTTGCTCAACGCCTCCTTCTCCTCGCCGCCGTCGGCCGACGTCCTCTCCTTGCTCTGCACCGCCGCGCCCTCGAACAGGTCCGACAGCGTCACGAAGTAGCTCCGCTGCGCCGGCGTCGCGAGTGCGAGGTACTTCTCCTCGCCCTCGCCCTCGTCGTCGTCGCCCACCTCGCCGGCTCGTCCTGGTCGGCCCGGTGCGTGCTTGAGTTCGTCGACGGCGAGGTCGGGCGAGCGCGACTCGACGGGCACGAGCGGCGGCGAGGCGCAGTACGGCGGCGGCGTGACGAGCGGGTTGGGCGGCGAGGGGGCGCCTCGTCGGGTCGAGAGGGGGAGGGGGAGGGCCATGGGCGACTGGGCGGCGGGTTGGGTCGCGGCGGATACTTTAGGTGAGGTCCTGGGCGAGGGCGAGGCGCAGTCGTCGTAGGGAGGAGGCATCTCGCCGGGCGGCAAGAGGAAGGCGAGGTTGGACGGCGACGACGACGACGAGGCGAAGGCGACCGGGTGAGCGTGCGCTCGGGCGAGAAAGCTGTTCGGGTGCATTGTCGGGTGCGGCCTGCTTCTGTGCGGCGTCGATTGACGCTTCGGGGCGAGATGGGAGTCCGAGACGATGCCGACGACGACAACAAAGGGCGTGACGGGTCGGGGTGAAGGGCGGGCGTGCGAGCGGTGTCCGAGAGGGGCGATCGATCGACTCTGCAACCGAGGTGCAGCAGTGAGGAGCTGTGTCGGACTTGGCGAGGTGAAGGCGAGAAGAAAGGGAAGCGCACCGGCTCGACCCCACATCGTCGCTCGATCCGGCCGGCGACGACGACGATGAGACAAAGGACGAAGCGGCGCGCTGCACCTCGCTCCTGCGAGCAAGTCGAGCGCGAGAGGCGGTCTTGCATTGACGCTGCGAGCGAGCTGCGCGATGAGCGAGGTCCCGAGGGCGGAAGAAGGCGGTCCGGGCGCTGTCGGTAGCGAGGACGAGGACGACATCGACGCTCGGGCCCTGCGCGCGCTTGATCAGCAGTGCACTAGCGACAGGCTGTGCTGGACGAGAAGCTCGAGGCGCCGGAGGAAAAGGTACAATGGCACTGCAGGTCGAGAAGGAGGGAGAGAAGACGCCTCGAGAGAGCTACGACGCTGCGTCGCCGTCGTCCCACTCGGCCCAGCTCGTCGGCGGCGTGTAGTCGAAGAAGTCGTTGAGGAGGAGCGAGACGACGTTGAACGACGAGACGGTCTGCGAGCGGGCGTGAGAGGGAGGACGACGTCAGCAGAGGCTCGAGCGGCGGCAGGACAGCTGAAGCAGGTCGAGATGGAACGCACCTCAGTCTCCATCGTCGAGATGAGGCGCTCGAAGCCGTTGACGTAGTACAGGCCCTCGTCGGGCCGGACAGGCGCAAAGTCGGCCTGCGACTTGACCGGGCGCAGCTGCGGGTAGGCGTTCCAGACCTTCTCGACGACCTTGGCGACGTTGCCAGCGCCGTACAGCGCGTCGAGCACCTCGGGCTCGAGCGAGCGGCTCGAGAACATCTTGACGACGTGGAACGTGCCCTCGCCGAACCTGCTGCCGAGCGCCGCCGGGAGCGGCTTGAGGTAGTTCATCGAGTTGAACGTCGGCTTCGAGCGAGTCGAGGTCGTGAAGGTGCCGAAGATCTCGTTGGGCATGTGCGTGTTGGGCGGCAGGTCGAAGTACGAAGGCTGAGGGGTCGAGGCGCTGCGAGCGGCGGGGGAGAGAAGTCAGCGACCTGAAGAGCTCGCTCGGCGGTGGGCGCACAGCCCGACATAGCAAGCGATAGACGCACTTGGTGATGACAAAGGTGACAAAGAGCTTGACGTAAGCCTGCTTGGGGATCGACGACGCCGCGAGCGAGTTGACGAGCTCGATGCCCGTCTGGTGGAACGGCGCGGCGAGGATGACAGCCTGCGCGCATAGGTTCGAGGGGTCAGCGACGCTCTGGTGATGCAGGAGAGAGGTGGACGCACATCATAGGTCCCGCCCCCGACGCCCGACGCCGTCTTGACGACCCACTGCGCCCGCTTGCCCTTGGCCGCGTCGAGCTTGAGGATCGACTGGACCCGAGCGGTCTCGCCGAGGCGCAGCCGCGCACCGCTCCTGCCGACAAACTCCTCGAAGATGCGCCGGTTGCCGCCATGGACCGACGTCGCGCCCGTCGCGGCGAGCGAGACGAGCGCGCCGACGCCGTGGATCTGGGTGACGGGCGAGCCGTAGTTGACCTGCGTCGCCGCCGAGATGAGCTCGTCGGTGAAGAGCTCGCCGACGCCCGAGTGCGTCAAGTACTCGTCGGCGTAGTGCGACGCCGGGGCGGCGAGGTGCGTCGCGGCGGAGAAGTTGGCGAGCGAGGCGAACGCGCCCTGCGAGACGAAGTCGGCCGAGTACAGGCGCAGGAAGTTGTCGACGGTGCTCTTGACGAGCGAGCGGGCCTTGAACGGGCTGCGGCCGTACCTGCTCGAAGAACAGAGTCAGCAAGTGAGCTTGTTCAGGAGGAGAGCGAGAAAGGAGGACGCACCGCCAGACGGCCTTGACCTTGGACCACCAGCCCCAGCCGAACGCGCCCTTCTCCTCGTACACCCACCGCTCGCCGTCCCACACGGCCGTGCGCCCGTCCTCGCCGCCGTACGCATCCAGCTCGAGCCCAAACTCGCGCACCGCCTTCTGGAGGTTGCGGTTGGCGCTGACGAAGATCGACGCGCCCATCTCGACCGGCGGCTCGTACTCGTCGTCGTCCTGCGCGGCGCCGAGCGGCCTCGGGTCGACGAGCGGGTCGTCGTTCCAGGGCCAGAGCACGGTCGACCTGCCGCCGACGTAGTCGGCCGACTCGTACACGGTGACGTCGGTCTCGAGGCCCAGGTCCTTGAGCTTGGCGAAGTGCGAGAGGAAGTAGGCGGCCGACGAGCCTGCAGGAAGAAAGAGTTAGCGAGCTCGCGAGGCGATGATGCGGGGAGGACTCGGGGAGGACGCACCTCCAGCTCCTGCTCCGACGACGGCGATCCGAGGCACGCGCTTCTCCGTCCACTGCACACCGGCTCCACCGAGAACAGTCGCGTTGCCGGCGAGGCGGAACGGAAGCTGGTTGACGGGCCACAGGAGCTGAGACGACGCGTGGGCGATGAGGAGGAGGAGGCCGACGGCGGCGGCGAGGCGCATCTTGGAGCGCGTGGGTGGTGCTGTGCGAGTCGGTGTCGAGCCTGGCAGCACCAGCTCAGGCTGCTTGCCCATGAGCGAGTGGCGAGTGAGGGCCAGAAGGGAGCGTGCCCCACCTCGTCGTCCTCGTCCCGACTTCGAGCTTGCGCGGTCGCGCCGCTCTCCTCCCTCTCCTCCTTGGAGCTCTCGCACGACCGTGCAGACTCTCGAGAGTGAGAAGCACGAGCGTGCAATGCAAGAGGAGCAAGGAGGTAATCTAGGGCAACGACACGACGACGGAGAGCAACAAGGCGCGTCTGTACAACAAGCTGGCGGCCCCTCAGGCCGCGCCGACACGCTCGTGAGCGAGCACAGCCTCGGCCGCCTCCCGCCCGACGAGCAGCCGCAGCGCCGCCCGCCGCGCCTTGCCCGCCACCCAAGTCGGCGCGCCGACTGCGACGCCGTGCGCGAGGCTCTTGAGCTTGTCGCGGCGGTTCGGCGTCCGCATGACGAGGAAGAGGAGGGTCAAGTAGACCCAGGACGGATCGACCTCGATGAAGGGCGTCGCGCCCGCCGAGCTCGGCCACGAGGACGCCGCCGCCGAGGAGGAGGAGTGCGCCGACGAGCGCAAGGCCGACGGGTTGAGGAGCTGCGCGTGCGGGAAGCGGTGCTCGTTCGTTTGGGCGGGCATGACGGCGCTGAGCGACGTCGCGCTCGACGAGCCGGACGACGCACCGGGCGAGCCGGCCTGGCTCTCGGCCCAGTGCACGCGCCGGTCGTGCGGGTCTTTGCCCGCAACCGCGGCGGCGGCGACCGCGGCGTCGATCGTAGCGGGCTCGCGTCTCGTGCGGGCGAATCGGCGAGCCCACCAGCTGCGCCACCACGAGAAGCCGGTGAGGCGCAGGAGGAGGGTGATGAGGAGGTTGAGGCGGTGGTGGATGGCGCGGTGCAGGGCGAGGAAGCGCAGGGCGGCGAGGTAGGTGAGAGTGCGGACGAGGTCGCGCTTGCGGCGGCGGAGATGACGAGGGCGAGGGATGCCGGTCGCGTCGAGCCCGCTCGTCGGGACGTAGGCCGGGTAGCCGAAGTGCGGGTTCGAGGCGTTGTACGGCGACTGCGCGCAGCAGGCAAAGAGTCAGCTCGTCTCGATAAAAAGGAGGAGTCGCTCGAGGAGGAGAAAGAGGGACGCACCATGACCATGTCGAGGTGAGCCTGTCCCGAGCCGTGCGGGTCGAGCCCCGACATGGGCTCGAGCGCCCGCCGCCGCATCGGCGACACCTCCCTCGACTGCGCCCGCGAAACCGCCCGACTCGTCACCCGGCTCGAGAACCTCGAGCTCCTGCCCGACGCCGTCGTGCTCGCAAAGCGCGAGTCGCCGCCCTCCTCGCCCGTCTCGCCGCCCTCGATCGTCGCCGTCTCGTCGCTCGCCGACTCGTCGTCGAGCGAGTCGTCGCTGTCAATCTCGCGCTGCGTCTGCTCGAGCTTCTGCTGCAGCTCGGCGAGGCTGCGCACCCGCCGCAGCGAGCTGCCCGGACCGGCGCCGCCCGACAGGTCGACCGAGCCGTGCCGGCGCGCGTGCCACTGCGACGGCGGCGCCGGGCCGAGGCTGCCGTCGCCCTTGAGCGAGGGCGTCATGGCGAGGTCGAGACTGCGGGTGCGCGGCGAGGCCGACGGCGTGCCGGCGCGGCTGTTGGCGGCCGACTGGAAGACCTCGCTCGCGAGCGACGCGGACGACCCGAGGGGCGTAGCGCGCAGCGACGGAGCGTTCGACGACGAGGCGTAGCCGTACTTCTCGAGGATGGTGTTGGTCGGCGTGTACTCGTAGCGGACCTTGCCGCCGTGCTCTGCGGGCAAACGGGCGAGGGCGTCAGCTTCCCCTCGCCCGCGCTCTGCGACCACCGAGAGAGAGAGGGACGCACCGATAAGCAGATGTTCCTCGTCGAAGAACTCGAGCAGCTCGGCCTTGGACGGAAAGAGGATGCGCTCGAGCGCCGTGTTGGGCAGGACCCGCTTGGCGAGCTGCCACATGCCGGCGTAGGCCCAGCCGTAGTTGAGGACGAAGACTGCGGGAGGGAGAGGTATCAGCTGTAGCTAGAAGTAGAGAGGACGAGACGGACGCACTGGCACCGACCATGCCCGGAAAGTGCGACCGCAGGAGGTCGAGGAAGAACGGCAAGAGCTCCATCTCCTGCGAGCGTACAGGGTCCAAGGGTCAGCGGCATCCTCGAAGAGCACAAGAGGGTGTAGGAGAAGCTGTGCGCACCAGGTTCGACATGCCTGCGCCCTCGAGGTCGACGATGACGACTATCTGGAGCTTGGGGTCGCCCTTGTCGGCGGCCTGCCGGCTCAGGTCGGTCAAGTACCGCCTGCCGATCTCCCACCCGAGGCGTGCATAGTCCTTGAGCGCGTCGAGCGAGCCGTCATCGGTGCGCTTGACGTGCCGCAAGTTGAGGACGGCGCAGGGCCGCCCGAACCGGTCGACGAGGTCCGGGTGGAAGAAGAAGAGGGGCTGGTCGAGGTACAGAGGGTCGATGGTCGTCGGCGAGAGGTACTGGAGCGACGACGTGAGGCGCCAGTGGACCGTCGCGTGGAGGAGCTTGAGCGAGGCGGAGGGGGAGAAGCGCGCTCGGCGGCAGAAGCGGAAGACGGTCACCGCGCGCGGGAACCGGGGCTCAGGTCAGCTGCGCCGTGCAGGATAGGTCCAGGAGGAGGACTGCACGCACCTCGGTCGCGCAAGAGAGCCTCGCCCGCCGCGATAGCCGCCTCGTCGAACCCCTCCTCGTCGCGGAGAGCCGGCAGGACCTCGGCGATGGCCTGGCGCTGGACGTCGCGCACGAGGTCGGCGTGCTCGTGGAACTGGGCGACGATCTGGTCCTTGCGCGCCCGCAGGCTGTCGGCCGTCGCCATCTTGGCGCGGCGAGCGGAGGTCGGCTCGTCGGCGACCTGGCCCGGCAAGTCGAGGCGGGCTGGCGGTTGGTCGTGCGCAGGGTGCAGCTGGTCGAGGACCTTGCGTGCTGGCTGTGGAACCGTGGCGAGCTGGGCGGAGCTTAGCGAGCGCGCGAGGAGGAAGGCCAAGAAGGTCGAGCGACGATGACGGCCGTCAAGCCCGACCGCTCTCTCTGCCCCAAGCTGCTGGCTCTCTTCTGCGGTGACTAGCTCACTGTCGGTCTCCTGCAGAGCGGCGAGAGACTCTGCGCAGCCAGGAGCGCGACAGCGGCTCGTCGCTCGACAGGATGCGCATGCTCGGTCCTCGTCGAACTCTCGCTGCTCTTCGTGAGGCTCACCCTGACCCAGTGAGCGCGTGTGAACGACGGGGTAGTGTAATGCGGCGCGGTGCTACAACTAGAGTGTAGGAAAGGAAGGGAAAGAAGAGAAATGCCGACTGGGAACAGCTGTCGGCAGGGCGAAACGAGGAAGGACCCGAAGAGAGGAGGGAAAAGGGCGAGGTAAGGCGAGCCGAGGTCGTTTACTGCGAGAGGCACGAGCGTCAGTCAGGCCGCCCTGCAGTGAGAGAGAGAGAGGCCTGAGCGCGAGAGAGAGAGAGCGCGAGACGCACGACCTTGACCTCCTTGACGCCGTCCTTCCAGAAGACCATGTACGGCGTGACGCCGTCCTCGCGGTAGTTCATGAGGACTGCAGGGAAGGAGCTCGAGTCAGTCTCACGCGTGCGAGAGCTCGAAGGAGAGGGGAAGTCGACGTACCAACCATGCCGTCCGGGTTCATCGACTCGCCGGTGAAGAACTGCCAGTCGTTGAAGCTGCCGAGGACCCTGTGTGCCGTTACGTTCCGTCAGCAAGAGCTCGTGCGAGTGCAGAGGAGGAGCAGGGACGCACTTCTTGGCGTAGGTGGCGGCGCCCTTCTCGAACGCAGCGACGCGGTCCGGGTTGGTCTCGGCGAGGTGCGCCTTGACCGCCTTCATGTAGCCCTTGAGGTAGGTCATGTAGCTGCGAGCGAGGTGGACGACTGGGTCAGCTTGGAGGGCTCGTCGGCGAGGGTGAACAGCGGGGAGGGACGCACGACTTCTTGTCAAACTGGGTCTCGGTGAGGCGGAACGAGTGGACGATGTTGTTGACGCGCTGCTCGCCCTCCTCGAGGGTCTCCTCGGCCTCCTCGGCGGAGCTGTGCGGTGCAGAGGGGACGGGTCAGCGACGTGATCGAGAGGCGGGGCAGGGGGGAGCGAGGGCGACACGACGAGGCGGGACGAGAAGGGGGGAGGAGGACGACGAGGGCTCACGCGTTGGCACCGATGTCGACGGCACCCTCCTTGATGGTGATCATGGTGGCGTCGGCCTCGTAGACGACATCGTCGGTCTCGGTGAGCTGCGGGCGGCGAGGGAGAGGGGTCAGGAGCTAGCTCGACGACGAGAGCACCTCCGGACAAGCGGGCAACGCACGTCGTAAGCGTCCGAGATCAGCTCGTCGCCGGTGAGCGCGTCAGAGTAGATCAACATGGTGTAGGCCGGTGTACGAGGGGTGGTGGGACAGGGAGGAGGGCCAAGCCGCGACGGGCGGGCCTTGGGTCTTTTTGCGCGCAGAGCTCCGACCGCCGGCTCGCTCTCGCACGCGCGCGCCGCACCTCGCACAGCGGTTGGCTAACGGCTAGCGCCTCCCTCGCCCCGGGCCGAGAACTCCCCCGGACTCGCTCGCGCTCGACGAGCTCTCGTCCTCCTCCCCCTCGCCCTCCTCCTCACCTCACCCACCTCGTCCTCCCGACACGAGACCGCACCTCCGCGACACGCGCACTCCTCCCCACTACAGCCTGCGTCGACCGGTCCAGCCGCACCGACTCCCGCAGTAGCCGTTCATCGCCTTCGCCCGGCTGTCGGTCGACCTCTCGCGCGTGGCAAGGCAACATGGGCCAGCTCTCGCCAGCAGCGTACGACGCAATCCTCCTCGAGAAGGTCAAACTCCTGCTCGAGGCCGCCATGCAGTCGCCGCGCCGCCGAGGTCCCGCCTCGACCTACGAGCACTTCTGCGAGTCGCTCGACATCCGCGACGAGGCGAGCCTGCGCGCTTTCGAGGTCCTCCTCTATGTGCGTCCATGTTCTTCTGCATCTGTCTGTGCCCGGAGGAGCTGCAAGCTGACTCTCGCCCTCGCTCGCACGACCCGCAGGAGACGACGACTCGCCGACCTCGCAAGGTCCGCCGCACCGACCCGGGCCCCGTCGCCTCGACCTCGACTGCCGCCGCCGGTACTGCGACCATCCAGCCGCGCCTTCGCAGGCTGCGGCGAGCCGTCTCGTCCTCGTCCGACGACCCGAACGAGCCGGCGCCCGGCGTGGACCTGTTCGCGAGCCAGAGCGACACCGAGTCGGACGACGACTTGTCGTTCGGGCGGGTCCTCGAGCCCATGGGCATCCGGGCGCAGCTTGCGGCCGACGAGCGCGCGGCGAGGTTCGGCATCGTCGAGGCGGCTGCGACGCCGACGGGCAGCACCATGAGCCCGCCGCGCGACGACCGCCGGCTCGCCGTCCCCGACCGCACCGACGGCACCGAGTACACGCTCTACAACCAGCTGCACGCCATCAGGGGCGCGCCGGTGCGCGGCGTCGTCCCCTTCGAGCAGCTGTGGAACCTTCTCCTCGTCGACGAGCCGTTCCCGGCCAACGCCAACACGGTCGACTCGTTCATCGCCGCGCTCAACGACACGGCGTGGCACTACGCGCCCATCGCCGCCGTCGACCTGTTCGCCCTCCTGCGCGAGATCATCCGCTGCGACCCGGCCATCCTCGCACGCGCCGACGAGGCGTCGCGCGCCCGGACCCGCGCCATGAGGCCGCCCGGCTCCGAGCAGCGCTCGGCGCGGCAGCACTTCGGCTGGCTCATGCAGCCGGGCGCGCACGGCTTTGGCCCGCGCAGCATCCGCCCGCTCAACTCGAACCCGTTCGCGTTGGGGCCCTCGTCGACCGGGCGGGCGGCGCCGGACGGCGAGAGCCGGCGCGACGGCATCTGGCGCACCACGTTCGTCGAGCACATCGGCGACGGCCAGGCGCGCGACGTCGAGGTCGACTTTGACGCCGGCGAGAGCGCGACCGAGGCGTTCTCGTTCGCCGACTTTGCGCAGCAGCGCCGGGCCGAGCGCCGCTCGGACGCATCCGAGACGTCGCGCTCCCAACCCGGCGTCGTCCGTGTTACCGCCGTGGAGGCCGCCCGCAGCAGAGCGAGCGCGACGGGCGACGCGCCCTCGTTCGGCGCGACGAGCGTGTCGCCGCCCGAGCCGAGCCAGGCGCCGGCGCCGCCGCCCGCCGAGGGCGCGTGCCCGGCGCCTGCTGCGGACCGTCGCACGAGCGCATCGATCGCCGAGGCGCACGCCCGCTCGCAGCGCCGGGTCGTCCCCCTGCGCAGCGGCGCCGCGTCCGACGCCGACCTCAGCCTCTCCGCCGCACCCTCCCCCGCCCTCCTCGCCGCTCCCGCCCCGACCGGCGGCGTACTCGTCGAGCAGGTCGGTGAGCCTTCGGGCACGGAGAGCATGCGTGCCGTCGTCGAGGCGCTGCACCGCGCGAGGAGCCGCAGGGTGAGGAGCACGGCGCCCGAGGCGACGCACGGCGGTCTTTCGGCGGCGGCAGGAGGAGCCGGCGAGCAGGACGAGGACGTGAGCGTGGTGGAGCAGACGCGCTGAGCCCGCCAAGCGTCGAGCGGCGGCTCGACGAGGCCCGACCGAGCCGAGGAGGAGGAGGACGACGCTCTCGTTGGCTGTAGATTCCCTCGCTCTCTCTCTTTCGTACTATTCCCCCTCGCAGTGGCTTGCAGTACTATACCTCGCTCATCCCGTCCCGTCGTGCGCCATGCTGAGCGAGCGAGAGAGCGTGCGGCTCGTCGGCTCTCCGCTCCGCACAACGGTCGCCCTTGGCCCGCTACCACGCTGCGATGGGCAGAGCATGAGCCATTCTGGGTACCGCAGCACCTCGTACGACACGCACAGCACCGCCCTCGACCTCCAGCCGCTGCTCTCGGGCCTCTCGGGCCTGGTCCTCGCAACCCTCGTCCTCCTCATCGCCCTCGCCCAATTCCTCGGGCTCGCCCCCTTCACCGCCCCTCTCGAGTCGCTCGCACAGCTCGGCGACATGGTCTCGCTCGGCGTGTCGTCCCTCCTCGGCAAGACCGGCCTCGGCAAACTCGACTGGGACAAGGGCCACGGGTGGGGCAACGGTGCCGGCGACGGCGACGGCGACGGCTTGGCGGCGCTCGCAGGCACCAGGGCGCAGGCGTACGGCAAGGCCAAGATGGTCAGGACTCGGGCCAAAGGCAGCGCGGCGGGAGCAGGTGCGTTGTCCTCTCGCTGTCGTCCCTCCTCACGACGAGCGCCGGTGCTGACGCCGCCTGTTCGTCCTCGCGCAGAGCAGTACTTTCCTGGCCTCCTTAACGCTGCAGGCAACCTGTGCTTCCTCAACGCGACGCTGCAGGTGCGTCCACCTCGTTCGCCTCCCCACCTCGCCGCCCTCGCTGACGACCCGGGACCTCCTTTCCTCCCGGCAGTCGATGGCGTCCCTCCCGCCGCTCCTCACCTACCTCGACCAGCTCGTCACGGCCGCCGACAACCTCGACGTCTCCCTCCCCGTCTCCTACGCCCTCCTCGCCACCCTCGACGCGCTCAACACGCCATCCTCTTCGCGCCCGCAACCTCTGCGACCTGTCGAGCTCGCCAACGCCCTCGCCGACTCGTCGCCGACGCGCCGCCGCCTTCTCGCTACGAGCGAGCAGCAGGACGCGCACGAGATGTGGGGCATGATCCGGGACGCCGTCGAGGACGAGTCCCGCCGGCTCATCGTCGCGCAGGAGCGCGCTGCCGCTCGCGGCACGGGCCTCGCCGAGGCGGCGACGCTGCGTGCAGGACTCGGCATCGCGCTCGGTAAGCGGCGCAGTAGGAGCGCCGAGACGGACCCATGGTTCTGGCTCCAGAGCCAGCGCGTCAAGTGTATGGAGTGCGGCTACGTGCGCGACACTCGGCACGTCGAGTCCGAGCTATTGATGCTTCAGGTCCCTCTCGTTGTGCGTCGACTTTCCCTCTCCCTGCGCGCGCGCTGTAGAGCTCGCACGACGCTGAGCTGACTCGGCGATCCCGCACAGGCCCACTGCTCCCTGCACGACCTTCTCGCCGAGTACACCAAACCCGACCTCATTTCGGGCTTCAACTGCCGACGCTGCGCCATGCTCTCGACGCTCGCCCGCCTCGAAGGGCAGCGCGACCGCCTCGCCCTCGTCGCTCCACCTCCTGTCTCCTCCACCTCGACTTCCGCTCCTCGCGGGGCTCAGAACCCGTACGAGCTGCCGCCCAACACCGACGACGACGGTAAGAGCAAGAAGATGACGGCGTCGCGCAAGGACCGGCGGCGCAAGGTGCAGAAGCTCGTCGACCGGGTCAAGGTCATCGTCGACGCGGCCGACTTTGAGAAGGACCCCGGCGCCGACATCACGATGGACAAGAGCGACTCGGCCGCCGGCAAGGTCAACCGCTTTGCACGTGTGCGTTCATCTTTCTCTCGACCTGCCAAACGCACGAAGCGAGCGCGAGCTGACGTCGAGCTTCCTCCCTCGCAGACGCCCGAGCTCCTCGCCATCCACCTCAGCCGCTCGACCCATTACGGCTACTCGGGCGCCGTCAAGAACTCGTGCCAGGTCACCTTCCCCGAGTACCTCAACCTCGCGCCCTTCTGCGACGGCGCCCAACCTCGGCCTCGGTTCCCGTCCGACGACTCGTCCCCGCCCGCCCTCAACGACGTCTACCGCCTCGCCTCGCTCGTCGTGCACTACGGCTCGCACTCGTTCGGCCACTACGTCGCCTTTCGCCGCCGCCCCGACTCGAGCCTCGACGGCACGTCCGGCTCCGACGACGAGCGGGCGAGCTCGTCGGCGCTGCCCGACTGGTACCGCGTCTCGGACGAGACGGTCGACCCGTCCGACATCTACGAGGCCTTGCGCGCCAACCCGTTCCTCGTCTTTTACGAGCGCGTGCGCGAGGACCGACGCGCCGCACCTCGGTCGGACGAGGAGCAGCTCGGCACGGGCTCGCCGGCGCACGAGGCGCTCGCCGGCGGCGCGACGGCCCGAGTCGTCGAGAGCTGGCGCGCTGCGCAGCGGCGGCCTGCGCCGGCGGTACCAGGGAAGGAGGATCGGCGCTCAGGGCGCGCCGACGAGGCGTCGCCGGAGCCGAACGACGGACTTTAGACGACCCCGCAATTCTCTGCTCGGGGCAAAAGTGAGCGCGGCTTGACTTCCTCTCGGGCTTGCCTTGTGCTTCACGAGCTCGCTGTCGACGTCGTCTCGACCGTCGCCGACTGCACGACCCGCGCGCGCCGACTCGTAGTCGCCCTTGCCGCCGCCGCGCTCCTCCTCTCGCGCACCGCCTCCTCTCTCGCCCGAACTCGCCTCTCCTCGCTCCTCTCGCCCGCACCGCCACCATGTCTACGTCCAGCCGTGCGCCGACCGTCGTCGAGCGCTCGCCGTCGCGCAGGAGCGGCGCAAAGGACGTCGAGAAGCAGGAGGTCTTCTCGGGCCCGGCGGCGGTCGGCGCGGTCGGCGAGGGGCAGCACCTCAAGCGCAACATGTCCAGTCGGCACGTTGCCATGATGTGCGTCCTCTCTCTCTCTCTGTGCCTCTCGAGCTGTGCCACGGCAGGAGCCGACGAGCCAGGGTGGAATGAGCCTTGCGCTCGGCGAGCACTCCCTGTTCGACCGGCGCAGTCGCTGACCCTCTTCTCCCCACTCCCACTTGAAGCTCGATCGGCGGCGCCATCGGCACGGGCCTCTTCTTGGGTACGGCGACGGCCTTGGAGCGAGGAGGGCCCGTGCGTCGCCCTCTCCATCTCGTGCTCTCCCTCTCCCAGCTCGATCGGCTGACTCTGAGCGCCCTCCTGCGCGCAGCTCGGCCTCTTCCTCGGGTACAGCATCATGGGCACGATCGTCTACGCCGTCATGGTCGCGCTCGGCGAGATGGCGTCGGCGCTGCCCATCCCGGGGGGGCAGGTCACGCTCGCAGCTCGCTTCGTCAACGTCCCGCTCGGGTTCACGGTCGGATGTGCGTCCCATCTCTCTCTTCTTCCGTCCTGAGCCGCGCAGCAACGCAGCGCGTCCTTTCGGCGACGTAGAGCGCAACGAGTTGGGCATGAGCACGTCGCTGACTCGCCGTCCTCCTTCACAGGGTGGAACGCCTACGACTATCTCCTCGCTCTACCCGCCGAGCTCTCTGCGTCTGCAGTTCTCATCAGGTGCGCCGAGCGTCCCTCCCTGTCCAGTGCGCGCCGACCGCTCGTATCGCTCGAGCCTCTCGAGAGCCCGTCTCGCTCACGCTCATCCTCGCCCGCGCAGCTACTGGGACAAGACGACGAGCCCGGCCGTCTACATCACCGTCACGGGCATCGGCGCAGTCGCGATCAACATGGCGGGCTCGAGGGTCTAGTGTGTCCCTCCCTCCTCTTCTCGTCCGGACAGTTCCGCTCTCGGCGTGCTGCCGCGCCCGCCGCCGAGCAGCACTGCGCTCGGCGCTGACCTACTCGTCCTTCTCCCCCCTCTCCTTCTGCAGCGGCGAGGCCGAGGTGCGCCTGCCGCCCGCTCGTCTCACGCTCTCTCTCGCTCAGCAAACTGACGCTTCCTCCTTCTCCTCAACCTGCAGTTCTGGTTCGCCGGCATCAAGGTCATCACGATCGTCGGCCTCGTCATACTCGGCGTCATTTTAACGGCGGGAGGAGGACCGTCGGGCGAGGTCATCGGCGGCCGGTACTGGTGCGTCTCACCTCTCTGTTGCGCTCCCCCCTTCCTCTCCTCGGGTCCTCTCCTCGATCTGTGTGCAGGAGGCGCCGGTAGAGCCTGTCGCAGGCTGCAGACCCGGTTGAGCTGACCTCGAGCCTCTTCGACAGGCGCGACCCTGGTCCTTTCGTCCACCTCCTCGGCATCCCTGGCTCGCTCGGCGAGTTCCTCGGCTTCTGGACCGTCCTGACTCGTGCGTAACGTTCTCTGCGACCTCTCCTGCCCGCAGTGCCGCTGACGCATCTCGTCCTCGCGCTCGCACGCTCGCAGAGGCAGCCTTCTCGTACAGTGCGCCGCCTCTCCCGCTCGCTCGACGTGCAGCGGGACCCATGCACTGACGCAGTACTTCCTCGCACGCAGTCGGCTCTGAAATCGTCGCGCTCGCAGCTGCCGAGACCAAGAACCCGCAGCGCGCCGTCCCCTCGGCCATCCGCAAGGTGCGCACGGTCCCCCTCGAGTCCTGGAAGCGTGCAGCGCTGACTCCTCGACGCCGTGTCGCAGGTCTGGATCCGCATCATCCTCTTCTACGTCTCGTCGGTCCTCATCATCGGCTTGCTCGTGCCGTCGAACGACCCGCGCCTCAACCTCAGCACCGGCGACGCCGCCTCGTCGCCCTTCGTCATCGCCATGCAGGACGCAGGCATCAAGGTGCGTCCCTCTACGTGCTGAACTGATGTTTGTGACGGTGCTGACTCTCGCTCCTGTCCTTCCCGCCGCTCTCGACCTCCCCCTCTTCCCTTCCCCCTCCTCCTACTTCCTCTCTCTCCCTCTTGCGCAGGCCCTTCCGAGCGTCATCAACGCCGCGCTCCTCACCTCGGCATGGTCGGCGGCGTCGTCCGACATGTACACGGCGTCGCGCACGCTGTACGGCCTCGCCCTGCAGGGCAACGCGCCGCGGATCCTCGCTCGGACCACCTCGTGGGGCGTCCCCTGGGGCGGCATCATCGTCGGCTCGGCGTTTGCGCTCTTGGCCTACATGGCGGCGGGAGCAGGGCAAGCAGGCGAGGTGCGTCGCCCGAGAGCTGTTCGCCCTCTTGCTCGGACCGACGGCTCCTCGTGCTGACTCTCTCCTCTTTCTCGGTGCTGACTCTCTACTCTTCCACGTCCAGGTCTTCGGCTGGTTCGTCAATATGACGAGCATCTCCGGTCTCCTCGTCTGGCTTGGCATCCTCATCACCTACTGCCGCTTCTACCGCGGCGCCAAGCTGCAGGAGATCGACCGCCGCGCCCTGCCTTACTTCGCACCGTGTCAGCCGTACCTCACCTACTACGGTATCTTCATGATCGTCGTCATCCTCTTCTTCTCCAAATTCACCGTGTTCATCGACGGCCAGTGGGACACGGCCGACTTTGTCACGACCTACCTCGTGCGTCCCCTCCCTCGAGTCTCTGAGGCCGTGACGCACAGGCTGACGCTCACCGACTGTCCCGCGCGCAGCCCATCATCTTCTTCCCGATCTGCTACGTCGGCGTCTACGTCCACAAGCGCTGGATCCGCCGTCTCCCACCGAGCGAGTGCGTCCCTCCCCCTCGGACCTCTCCTGCGCTTTCTGCGCTCTCTCGCTGACGCGGCGCCCCTCGTTCCTCCCTGCAGGTGGGCGCTCCGACCTCTCGCCGAGCTCGACTTTGTGTCGGGCAGCCGCGCCGTCGAGGACGAGCTCGAGGAGGAGAGCGACGGCAAGCCCAAGAGCCGGTGGGCCCGTGCGATGGACGCCGTGTTCTGAGCTCCCGCTCGCTCTCGACGGGCTTCCTTAACCTCTGTAGACATCCGTAGAACTCTTAGAAGCCGCTCTGCAACTAGACTACCCGAACCTCTCGGCGTGAGCGACGTGGACGAGGAGGAGCCGAGCTGGCGGCGCAAGAGGCCAAGTCGAACAGCAGCTTCTGGGGGGAGACCTGGCTCTTCCTCCTTACGAGTGACTACTGAGTAGGGCAGACACGCTAGAGAGGCGGCCAGCAGACGAGGCACGAGGGACGACGAGCGGCTTCGCTCACGACGACGAGAGGCAAAAGAGAGCCGCCTTTCGCCTCCCCTCGCTCCACCCGACTCGCACCAGACAAGATGGCCGCCCCCGAAGCTTCGATGCCCACCTTCAAGCTCGTCCTCGGTGCGTCCGCTTTCCCCCTGCGACGCCGTGGGAGCTCGTGGCGGCGAGAGGGTGGTAGGAGCAGCAAGCTGACCTCTCGCTCGCCTCTCTCCCGCCCTCCCTGGACTCTGTGCTCTCGCTGCACCTCTCCGATGTACTCTCGGTGCTCCTCTGCGCCCCGCCCCGACCCGCCCCATGCGCCGTGTCACCTCGCCTCGTCCGCCTCGACCTCGTTCAACGCTCGCCTCCATCTCCAGTCGGCGACGGCGGCACGGGCAAGACGACCTTTGTCAAGCGTGTGCGTCCTCCTCTGACCTCATTGCTGTGCTAGTGCCGCC
>Ga0308169_10001423_pt1 | contig 28078 bp, 32 predicted proteins | sample PhyBR1_2_FD_202139 | JGI IMG/M metagenome (GOLD analysis project Ga0308169, IMG submission 202139) | Phyllosphere microbial communities from UC Gill Tract Community Farm, Albany, California, United States - DLSLSB.R1 | ecosystem: Host-associated > Plants > Phyllosphere > Unclassified | place...
CGACGTACGGCGAAAGGTTCGAGCTCTTTCTGTTTCGCGCTCTTCTCCATCTCGGCTCGAGACGAATAGAAGGGTGGATTAACCATGACGAAATCGATACTGCGATATAAAGAGGCTTGAGAAGGAAATGCGAAGGAAGAGAGAGAAAGAGAGAGAGAGAGAGAAACTCACACTTCATCTTCTTGTAAAGCTCTTTCCAAGATCGCTTCAGAAATCAATTCCCATTCATCCTCATCCTCATCCTCATCTTCATCGTCTTCCTCAGCATCTATGAGCGCCTAATCGTAATCAGTCCAATGAAGAAACTCGGATCATAATCTCGGTTCATTCTTAAAAAGCTCACCTTCCTCTTCTTCCTCATCATCACTATCCACTTCTGGTCCATCCGCCTCAACTACATTCACCCTAGCCCCCAATCCATTCCTCTCAACGTTCCTTCTCGCACTCTCGAAACTAACTTGATCCAATTCACTCCCGATCAATCCGAACCTAATTCGTCCATCCTCTCCAATGCACGGTAACTCTTCAGGTTTCAATTTGAGCCCTTCAATTAACCTCGCGAGTAAAAGAGGATAGATAGCTGATGCACCAGTACCACTACCGAAGAAATCACGAGGTTCAAAAAACGAGAATTAGTTCGAGGCAAGAGAGAGAGAGAGAGAGTTTTTTACATGTCTAGACCGATTAAACGGGAATGAGTCATTCCTCCATAGGGGTCAGGAGAGGTTAATGGGAAAGTTAGGATCGAGAGTTTCAAGACCCATAAAGAGTATTCCAATCTATATCGTTCACGAAAGGGGGGGGGGGGGGGTTTCAGCTTAAGCCGAAAGAGAGAGAGAGAAACAGGATGGGGTATCGTACCGGTTGGGAACCTGAAAATGAGAAGGAAGAGTCAGTGAGAGAGAGAGAGAAAGAAAAGAGAGAGAGAAGACGAAACGGTAGGACATAAACGATCTTTTGGTAATTCCAGTTTGAGGTTGAAATCTCGTTCTAATAATGCATTCGTCAATGCTCTGTAAAGAGTGGCTTCGTTCGATGTCAGTTCTACGAATGTCCAAAGACGTCGAATGAAAAGATGACCTTTACCTGACGGATTTTTCATCCTTCCAATCAATCGTGTACCCTTGCCCTGTACTAATTAAACTAACTCCCGATTCACTTGCACCGCGTCAGTCCACCTTATTTCGGGGAAGAGAGGGAGGGGAAGTTTACAAAGGCGCGAATTGAGGTATATCCTTTGCTAGGGTGTCGAAATCTGGTGGTGATTCATAAGGATTCTTGAGTTGATCTAATAGGATCGAAGAGGACGCGATCATGTTAATCTGAGAGGGGGAAGGGAAGTGAAGTGAAAAGGTGCAACAGATGAGATCTAGTTTCAAATCTGTTACACTCCGACTAGACTACCCAAAGGATCAGCCTTGATCATACGATTCACAAAGAAGGCTGAGGATGAACTCTCACGAGATAGAGGATCCACCAGCTGCACCGTTCCAAGATACTACTAGAAGGGAGCCCCTTTCATCAACACCACTCAACAACACGACTACCCTAGACAGTCAGGATCCTATATACTCAGTTGAAGCTATAGAGAATAGGGTGGAGCAGCTCAGAACGTATCAAGACGAACAAGTCGAGGTTCGGTCGCGATCTCCTTCAATCCCCTCTACTCCGCTCAACCCATCTTGCCTCCCACTCTCAAACAATATTTCGTTCAATTCCTCGTTCGAGAAAGGTAAGTCTCGCTCAAAATTCCTCACACCTCGGTACTCTCTAAATCTCCCAATTGCCGCACTTCTCATGCCTTCTCTCTCGGGGACTCTTCTTAATCTTCCTGCCACTTTGACTGACCCCCCCTCTTCTTCTCTGCTTCTCCCGAACCCTCGAATCCCCAACCGCAATGCTCTGCTTGCCAACTTTCCTTTTCCCCCTCTCACCTACAGATCCTCGGATCACTCATCAATTCCCTTCACGTGTACCGGATTCAGCGGAGGAGGAGGATACTGAACAAGCGAGGATTAGGAGTGCTAGACCGCTCGAAAGGAACGAACAATGTCCTTTACCGTTCTCAAACTCGAATTCAAACTTTTCGAGGGGAATGGTCAGACCTCAAGCACCGGAAGTAGAACCGAGTAGACAACAACAAGATAAGGAAGTAGTTGGGAAAGAAAGGCAAGGAGAAAGAGGGAAGAGGGGAAGGAGGAAAGCTAGTCCTGTTGAACCTTGGGAATTGGTTGGATTACTAGAAAGACAAGGGAAAGACAAAGTGTTGGTGATTGATACGAGATGTTTGAACGCTTTTCTTGGTGAGGAAGGAAGAATCAAGGGATCAATGTAAACGTCGCTTTTTTTCCTACTTCACCATTTTCTCTCATTCGGATTTGAAAGGCTGATTGTCGTTCGAGTGGTCCGTATAGTAATGTCGCATTCCCAAGTTTATTATGCAAGAGGTTGTCAAAACTTGGATCATCAGGCGGAGGAGCGTGTAGTAAAGATAACAAGGAGGGATTGGAAAAGTTTAGTCTCGAACCCTTCATTACTACTTCATTGGGGAAATCACTTTATTCGAATTCGACGAGACACAACTCGACGTTGTTAAGTGGTAGTGGTGGGAAGGAATTAGTCATTGTCGATGATAAAATGCATGAGCGTTCTCAAGGGGGTTTGAATCCTGGATTGGTTTTATTGGGGGTATTGGAGAAGAAGAGGGAGTTGGAACACGAGGAGGGACAAGGTGAAGAGAAAGGGAAAGAGGGTGGAGGATTGTGGTATTTGGATCGAGCGTTGGGAGAGGCTGCGAAGGGAGAAGAGAGGTTGAGGAAATGGGTCGTTTGGGGTGAGAATCAGGATGAAACGAACCAGGACGAGGACGAGGAGAGGGAAACACGAGTTCATTTACACCCTCAAACTCGAACGAAACCAACTCTTGATCCAATCATCGCTTCGCCTTCACCACCATTCGCTTCCTCTTCTTCTCAATGCGCCTCACCGACAATCTATTCACCTCATCAACGATCGCTCGCGTCGGACTTCCCTCCAGCAGCACCATCATCGTCGATATCGAATTCTTCCAACGTCGCTCGTCAACTCCCAAAACTGAAAAGAATCGATACTTCTGAAAACCTTTTAGGAGCACATTCTCGACCTGGTGTCTCTTCAGCAACCATCACGAACTCTCATCACAACATTCTTGTTTCCTCTATTCCTCCCGTCCTCCCGACTGTAGTAGCACAAGGAAATCGGAAATCTCCTCCACCACGACTCAACCTGAACCTCCTCAATATCACCGATAGTCCCTCTGACTCGTCGTCGTCAAACGGTATGAGTTTACAAGAGATGTGTCATTCACAATCGAAATCTCCGCCAGCTCAAGCGACTCGGTTTGGAGAAGCAGAACTCGTCCTCCCTTCCTCACCTTCTTCTCTCCCTACCTCTCACCCACTCTCGCCACTGGAAGATCCCGATTCTCCACCCCCTTTCGAACCTTCTACGATCCTCCCCTCCTTCCTCTACCTCGGTCAAGAACCCCTCCGCCCCTCCGACCTCGCCCAGTTGAGAGAACTAGGAATCAACGAGATCTTGAACCTCGCCGTAGAATGCCCGGATAAGGATGGGAGGTTGGAGAAGGAGTTTGAAAAGTATTGGTGGGAACCTATGAGGGATTCCGTTGAAGAATTGGGAGTTCAAAATGTTTTGATTAGGTGTTGTAGAATACTCAGTGAGTCCCTTTTCTCCGCTTCGACTGAGCGAGAAGATGGAGCTGATAGGTTGGAGGACTGGATAGATGAAGCGAGATTGAGGGATAAAAAAGTTTATGTTCATTGTAGAGCTGGGAAAAGTCGTTCAGTAACGATCGTTTTAGGTTATTTACTTTATCAGTACGTTTTTCGCTGCCTCGCCTCTCTTTCTCTCTCCTCGAATTAAAAGAAAAAGAGGCTGATATGCTGTGGTATATGTCCGAATCGACAGAATGGGTTGGAGTTTGAAAAGAGCTTATCAATACGTTCAAGAACGAAGGGAAGGGATCTCACCCAGTACGTCGCAGTTCTCTTTTTCATAAGCACACGTAAAAAGCACATCTTTGCTTATATGCCGATAAACCTGTATGTTACAGACTTGGGGTTCATGGCTGAACTAATGACTTTCGAAGAACTCCTTCGAAACCCTTCCCACGCCTCCAATCTCGCTCATTCCTCTTCTTCCTCTTTCTCTCCTTCCCTCAACTCACTCCAGCGCTCCCATTCCGCCACGACCTCGGTAACCATTTCTTCTCTCCTGCCAACTCCAACGAGCGAACTTCCGAAGCCTATTCTCCCTTTACCTGGATTCATGAGGTTCAACTCTGATTTAGGTCCGAGGGTTATTCCGAATGAGAGTGAGGAGGTGGTAGGAGGAGCGAAGGTTTGGATGGGGACTAGTAGAGCTGTTAGAGCGATTATTGGAGGTGAGGGTGCGGGAGGGGAATGGCGAGAAAGTGGTGGGAAGAATACAGGAGAATTGGAGGCTAGGTATGTGGTACTTCGTCGTCAGATACGCTCTATGTGACTGTGAGCTGATTTGCTGCTTGAAACCTCTACAGAACGAGTCTCGAGAATTCACCCATCGCTTCATGCGGTTAATTCATTCCCCCCCCTGCGTCCCCTCTCCCGTTCCTTCTCTTCCTCAGACCTGTCTCCTCCGCTCTCTCGTGACCTGTCTCGTTCGTTTGATTCTGTCGTTCTCATTTTCCCCCCAGCTGTTTCTCACTATTATTATGCATTTTTCCTTTACCTGCTCTCTTCCTTCCTTCCTTCCTTCCTTCGCTTCCTCTACTGTTGTTCCCTTATTTCTTTTGATCATTCCCTTGTTGTATCTTTGCATCTGATTCAGAATTCAAACAGACACTTTCACTACAGAATTGAACTTTGTTGTGCGAGAATCTCGCTCTTTCGATTCTTCACTTTTCACTCTTCACAATCTTGCCGGCTCATCATTCGCCAGTTCGATTCAAACTCTAGCTCAAGTGTACATACGGGAGGCCCCATTCAAAGTAGGAGCAAATGTCTTCTCAGCAGAGGGGTAAAGTGGTTTGGAAAGGGAATCAACTTCTAGTTGGAGGATCAGCAGAGTTACGCCTCTATCAACACCAGGTGAGTCACCAATGAGTTCCGAGTCACTTGTAGAGTATCATTGAGCGCCTCGAATTGCTGTGTACAAAGGATTCAAACCCCACCTCTCAACCTTCATCTCTTTTCGAACCTCTCTCAACGGTGACAGAGTTACCTGGACTACGAACTTTTGATTGGTATCCTCATTCACAACAGAATATCGTAGCAGCGGGACTCAGTACGGGAAAGTGTCTCTTGGTGAGGTTGGGTTCATCAAATCAATCTTCAAGTCGAGATGTAGTTCAGATCAATGGTAATGCTCAACGTCTCTCTCCTACAATCAGACGTGAGAATCGTACTGATAGTGAGTGTATATGGAGCCCAGTTCGACATTCGAGACCGATTACCGTTACCTCGTTCTCCTCTTGTCAACCTGGACTACTAGCTGTCGGACTCGAAAAAGGTCGAGGAGAATCGCTCCTTGTCTACGATATCAACGCAACAGCACGAGCATTCGAAGGAGGAGGAGCAGGAGGAGCGACCCCTTCCATCAGCCCAAACCAATCACGAGGCTTCTCCCTCCATCGCGAAACCTCTCAAACTGGTCATTCACGAGGTCGTGCAAACTCTCCAGCTTCTCAACACTTCGATCCTCATCCTCTACTATCATTCGGTTCTTCCGAAGTCATCAATTCCGCCAATTTCCTTTCGACTGTTCCTCCGAATGGTGGTGCTTCCCCTTCCTCTACCTCGCCTCTCTTGGCGGCAACGATGGCGAACAAATGGTTAAGGATCTATGACCTTCGATCTCCAGCTCAATCTCATCCTGCAACTACCGTCGCTAGCTGGTCAACCCGAAGCGTTTACGGAATCTCACCGAATCCGTTCAATTCTCAACAGTTCTTGACTCACGGTGGAGATCACGATGGAGTAGTCAAGATGTGGGATCTACGAAAACCTATGGATCCTTTACTATCCTTCTCTGAAGCTGATGCAGGAGCAGTCCCAGCATATTCGACGAGACGATCTCCGAGTGCTGTCAAACCATTAGCAGAAATCAATTGGTGTTCTCAGCGGAGAGGGGTTGTGGGTACACTCGAGAAGGATTCGAGCACGGTCAGGGTGTGGAACTTGGTAGATGGACCTGGGCCTCGATTGGTGGGAGAACATCAACAAGCTCAAGGGGAGATGGAGGCGAGTTTGAGTGAGATGACGATGGATGGTAGGAGGCCTAACTGGGAGAGGAATGACGAGAGGGAGAGTTATATGAGGATGCCAATCGTTTTAGAAGATCGACGATGTAAGCTGGTTCTCGCTCTCCCTCACGTTTCCCTGATGCTGATTTCAATGGTATTGATCTTGACAGCACAAGCATTCAATCAACCTTTATCCTCCTTCGCTTTCGCGCCGACTCCGAACCCATCTTCACCAATCCGCATCGTAGGATTATCTCGAGATTCCTCAGGACCAGGTTCGACCGGTCACAAACTCGAAATGATTTCTTTCCCTCTCCCACCTCATTTCGATTTCCTCGAACGAGGTCTCCTCTCCTCCTCCTGCAACTCGCTCTCCCATTTCCAACAATATCATATCTCGACCGATTCGAACGAGAACGATCACACGGACGACGAAGACCTCGCAATCACTTCGACTCCTCATCTCACTCTGAATGGATCACCTCCTCCTTCACCTCGTAGTTTGCCTCGAAACGATAATTCGAGAGGAAGAGGCCTTACACTCTCAACTCAAGCTCTGGGTCAGCAGATCGATCGAAACGCAACACCGAGACCGACAAGTCAGCTTCAAAGGTTACCGAGTACTGATCTACCTGGAGATCTCGACGGTGGAGATACGGATAACAATGCGTTGGCTGAAGACATGTCGGTGCTGTTGAGACAGAGAGTCTTGAGTGGTTACGGAGCGGATGCGCACAAGAACGTCGGACTCTGCGAAGCTTCACTCGCCGAGTTTTGGAGATGGATTGGACGTGAGTTCACATGGTAGCTCTAGACAGCGCAGATCGAATGACTGACTACTGCTCTATCCTCGACCTCACAGGCGCTCAAGCTCTCTCCGGCAATTCTTGTTTGAACGACTACGATTTCCGATATCGAGGAGTACTACGAATCCTTCACGGTTTCCCACTCTCTTCTGGCGCGTCAGGGTACTCGACTCCTCGTTCGTCAGGCAACGATCGACATTCTCGACCCGGTTCATCTCGTTCCCATCGAAGACCAGACGATTCTTACCTCAAAACGACGGCGTACGATACTGCTTGCGCTCAATTGGTCGTCAGGAGGAAGTTGGAACATGTGTTTGCGATCTCGTCGAGTAGCTTCAAGGATCAGAGGAAATTGGCTCTGCAGGTTTGTGGAACAGAGTGGGAATTACCTTGGATGAGCGTTTGCTCAGAGTCAGTTCGGATCTCTCTCTCTCTTCTCCTCTCGGAGTACTGCTGATAATGAGGGGCTCCTTCGACAGCTTTGAGAAATCGGGAGAATACGAATTGGCAGCGAAACATGCGTTCTTCTCGGGTCAACTTGAGAAAAGTATGAACTATCTCCGACTCTGCAAAGGTGAGCTTGTCCCATTCTCTCTGCCAAGTCTGTGCACACTCACCTCTCTCGCTATACTTCAATAGATCGTGAACTTCGGATGCTCGCTCCAATCCTCGCCGCCTACCTTTCCCAACGAAACTCTTCTTCAGGAGGAGGATCCGAGTCGACCTATGCCGAACTTTGTCAATCGCTCAGTCTGTCAACCGATATCGATGTACCGTGGGTGAGGGCGTTGTTTGCGTTTCTGGCGAGTGGTGAATGGAGGGAAGTTGGGAATGAGATGGGTTTACCGTTGAGGGATCGAGTCGCTGTCGCTTTGCGGTGAGCGAGATCTTCACTCTAGTTATTCTCGATCAACTCGACTGACTAGCGTTTTGATCTCGTCCACAGGTTCTTGTCGGATTCCGAAGTGAGCTTCTCTTCTGGTCCTCATTGCCCCCTTCGAAAGCTGATGATATCTCCGTTTGTGCTCCGTAGCTCGTCTCATTCCTCCGAGAACTCGACAAGGAATCCTTGTCTTTCGGCGATCTCGAAGCAGTCCTCCTCTTTGGCTTACGAAACGACGGTCTCACTCTCCTCTCAAACTACGTCGACCGAACTTCTGATGTCCAAACCGCTGCACTCGCCTACTCTTTCGTATCGCCCGGTCTGATCCGCAACGATTTACGAGTGATCCGGTGGATCGAAACCTACCGTTCACAACTCGACGAATTACAACTCTGGACAGATCGAGCAAAGTTTGATACGGCACGAGGAGTACGCGCGAGGGCAGCGATGGAACAGAGTCGATTGGCGGGGAAACCTGCAGAGGCAAACGAAGTTGCGGGAATGTTGAGAAAGATCGCTCCTGCTCAAATCGTCGTTAGATGCGGGTTTTGCGCGACGAATGTGGGACCTCAGAGTGCGGGTGGGAGGGCGATGAATGAGTTTGCGAGAGGTGGAATGAGTAATGGTGTTGCTGGAAAGGTACGCTTGAAATCGCTTCACCTACTCAGTCTAGCACCATTGCTGATTCGCAGGTCGTGGTACCGATTTTACAGAGTACTTTGTGCCCTTCATGTAGCAAGCAACTTCCAGCATGTTGTATCTGCTTGACAAGACCTTCGATTCATTCTTTCGAAGTCAACGGTTGTAAGCTCGACTCTCTTTCTTTTCTTTCCTCCCTTCTTTCACTGATTTTGAGAGCTCCTCGACAGCTTCAATGCTAGCATGGTGTCAACGATGTCGACATGGAGGACACGCGACTCATCTCCTCGCTTGGTTCGAACGATCAGACGTTTGTGCAGTCGCAGATTGTAACTGTCAATGTCGGAATGGAGCGTAGATCGATTTGAGGGTATATAGCATTGTGTGTGCAGTAACTACCTTGTTGTTTCAATTACTCTGACCATCTCTTCTCCTGGAAAAAGACTCTCGAGAGAAGTAGAGAGAGAGGCTACGAATGAGAAAACTTTCTTTTGGTTCCAACAAACATGAACAAGGGGTCGTAATAGAAGTGATGAGAATGATATCGTATCGATCAAAGGAGAGAAACGTCAAGAGTAACACAGTGAGCGAAAAGGAAAGAGAAAGAACAAGGGGAGGTAAGGTATAAAACGAGCGAGCGATACAGGATCAGAATAAAGTAATAGAAGGAGTAAAGATACATGAACACCAGAGTAGAAGAGAGTTGCGCGAAGGCTTATTGTTCTTCCTTATCCTCATCATCTTTGACTTTTTCTTTCGTCTCATCGAGCGTCAACTTCGAACCACTCGCGACCAATCCGGTACCATGACTAGCTCTCCTACTCTTCAATGAATCCGTCTCATCGTCCAAATCTTCATCTCCCAATTTAGATGCGCTAGAACTAGCAGTCATCATACTTGATTCTCTCCTCCTCATCTCCCGCTCCAGTATCCTTTCCCGACCCATCTCTTCTTGTTCCTCCCTCTCTCGCCTCTCCACTTCACTCTCCTCTCCGGCTCGACTTGTGGTGAATGGTCCAATGTTTGGGTTCCTTCGAATCGAACGTCGAGATCTAGTCGAGATTCCCGAGTTGGCGCGAGAGAACGAAGGGGGTGGTTCAGATGGGTAGAGGTGAGGATTCGCGACGTGAATTGGTGGAGGATAGGTAGGGATTGAGAGAGATCCTCCTCCTCCAGGTGCATCTCTTCCTGCTCTCGATAACGCTTCATATTCCGCTGCAGTCGGTAAAGCATCCACTTCGTCCTCCTCCCTCGTATTTGTGGCTGTGGGTTCCACATCCGACGATGTAGTAGCAGGATCAAAGAATCCAACTGGAGGAGGTGGAGGAGCGTAAGCTGGTAAACCCGAATCGGCATTATACTGAGGTAGATCCTCTCTCGCTCCTCCTCCTCTCTCTCTCATTTCCTGCGCACCTCCTCCTCCTGCACCACCACCACCACCACTCTCCAAATCCTCATCGTCCCATAGATCATCTTGGTCCCTCTCTCCCAATCTCGTCCCTCCTTCGCCCAACGTCTCCCCAACAGTTTGTCGATTCCTTCTCCTCCTCCTTCTCTCCCTCCTCTGACCCGCCGATGCTCCATACACGTCCAACTCTCCTCGAGATCGGAGTTCGTCAACGTTGATGCGGGCGGGTGGACCAGCGATGTGAAGGTGAAGGGAAGGAATGTGGATCCCGTTTCGGGGTAAGAAGTAGGCGCGGAAAGAAGGAGAGGCGTAGAAACGTCGGATGTAGAAATATCGAGAGGAGAGAAGGGCGACGAGAACTCCTGCGACTACAATTATTGCCAGATAGGTGATCCTGCGAAAAAAGGGGAGTCAGAAATCGTTAGCTTTTCTCGCTCTCAGGACCGGGGGCTTGGGAGAATTGTGGGGTTGTAATTAACGTGGAGTGTAGAGACGAGGTTTGGGAGGAGGAATGAAAGAGTGGAGAGGGGGTGTGGTCGGGAAGGGTTGAAAGGGGTTGAATCATAAGGATTCTTCGGGGATCGTAAAATTGTGTGAGATCGACTTGAATCGACGCCTTCTCTTCGTGTGGCAGTCGATCGTAGAATGGAGAGAGAGAGAGAGGGAGAGACTTACCAACTAGTGGTGAAAGCAGCGGTATTCTCGTCGTAGGCATTCTGAGATGCCGAATTGTTGTAATTGTTACTGGTTGTACCAGCGGTAGGACTACCCCATCCACTCATCTTGACATCAGTATCTTGCAAGTGTAAGGAAGGAGAGAGAGAGGGAGGGAAAGAAGAAAGAGAGGAGACCGATCAACTAGTGTGAAAACTAACCTTGTTGAAATCGAAGTGCCGGAAGTTGTAGAGGAAGCTAATTCTGCGAGTGCCCGAGTTATGCTAGATGGAGCTGCAGTGTTTGCATCCCTCTTTACGACGATAGACATCTCTTTTCCGCTTTGGATTGATTCGATTCCGAGGAGATGGAGAATTGACTCGGAGATGAAAGTGATTCGATGTATGCTTTTCCCCCGCTTACAACTCGGAAAGATGGAGAGATCGGGCGTTTCGAGTTGGAGGAGTTTGAGTTTGTCAAGGTCGTCCTGAGATGTTTGCGAAGGAGAGAGAAGGAAAGAGTGGTGCAAGGTTGAAGTTGCCGTGAAATTTTGAAACCTCGATTAAAATTTGCTGCGAGTTTCCTCCACGACTCCACTTCTACAGTTGCAATTCAAATCAAACGTAACCTCAAACGTTAGTAATTGTCCATCAGCCAACTTCGATCGTCTGACAACTCTTTACAAAGTGACATGGCACCCTCTTCTGCGGCTATTCCAATAGTACGCCCATCCGACAGTTCATCATCATCTCCCTCTTCTCCTCAACCTCAAGCAGCAGCGAAACCTCCTTCATCTCCAAACTCGAAGCGTCAGTCTCAACTCTCCTTCTTCTCTCTCACTCTAGACTCGTGCTGATGAATCAGAGTACGAGATAGCGTCGACACGAATATGTAGGAACGCGTTGATTTATGGTAGTTGTAGGTTTCAGGGAAAAGGTTGCACTTTCGATCATCCAGTAAACTGTACTCTCTCTCTACTTCCTAGACTTTGAACTGACGCGTGTGGCTCTCTCAGGCACCTCCATCAGCTCCCGCTAGTCCTGCACCTCCGTGAGTACGATTGAAAATACGATCAGATGGATATCCCCTCATCTACTTTTCATTCCTGTCCCACAGTTCCGCTAGTGCTCTCTCTGTAGCCAGTGCGGCAAATGCAGCTGTGTTCGTTCCTGGAGGGGGACCATCGGCAACTCCTTCAACCGCGACTTCTCCAGCTGTAACTGCTTTGACTACAGGTGCTGCAGAATTCGTTCCGAGAAGAACCGTCACGCGAGTCTCCCTCTCCAGGTTCACTCCTTATTGAACGAAAGGACTGAATGATTTGTTGGGAGAGAATTCACAGACCTGCGCTATCGGAAGATGCAGCTTTCTTTACTCCTGCTGGGAATGGATCGCAACCTCAACACCAACAACAAGATCAATCTTACGATCAACAGAACGAGGGACAGCAGCAGCAACAACAAGAAGGATTAGCAGAATATTACCAACAAGCTTTAGATCTCGTAATTTCTCACTTTCTCGCTTGCCTCCCTCCCTTTCTCCCGTTCACCTCCTTTTTCGATCGACGCAGAACGCTTCAGAGTATCGACAAACTCCCGATTCGAACCCTTACGCGAACCCTTACTCGCATTCGTTGGCTCCACCAGGTCAGAATGGATTACCCGGAGTAGGAGGAGGTCAGAGTGCTGCTGCACAAGCTGCGGCAGAGGCGGCTTACTACAACAATGGGATGCATTTGGGAGGTCCTCATCATGCTGGAATGGGTTTCCTTCCTACCAGACAACCTGTGAGCAAAGAATTTCTACTGCATTTCCGCTTCTCGAAGAGAAACTGAGATGTTGTCCCTGATCTTCTATCACAGCTACAATATCACTTGTATCACCCTTTACCTTCTACTCGACCTCACCATCCTCATTCTGCCATCTCTCGATCCAATCAAGCCCACTCACCAACAACCACATTTTTCCTCCCACCCTCACTCCACATCTCCTTGACTCAAAAATCCGAAGCTACTCAATCTTCCCTCCCCGACCTGTCCCTCCCCGAAGAAGTTTCAGGCTACACTTCTTTGACACCGCTCGATTCAACCTCGTCGAACCCGGGAGGAGGCGGGTGGGGTGGGTACAAAGGAACTGTGTATAAGGGTTGGAAGGAAGGGGAAGGGAGGTGCTATGTGTTGAGGAGGATTGAAGGGTTTAGGTTGAGTCATGAGGCGGCGATTGCACAAGTTGAGAAATGGACTAGGGTTAGACATCCTGGATTAGTGGGGGTTAGGGAAGCTTTCACGACTAGAGCTTTCGGTGATCAATGTGAGTTTCACTCTCCTCTTCACCGGACGAATCATTTTGTGAGAAACTGACTGATAGGAGAGTGGCGGTTTATAGCCATCGTATTTGTCTATGATTTCCATCCGTGTTCTCAAACTCTCTTCGAAGCTCACCTCTCACCCTCTGCAACACTCCCTCCCAACCCGTGGTCGACTCCCTCTCCATTAACCCACACTCCTTTCCGAGGTCCCCGTTCCTCCCCTCATCCTTCCTCAACTCCATCAGGAGGAGGAGGAGGAGGAAACAATACGTCTTCCACCCCACCGCCAACGCTTCCCGAACGAGTACTCTGGAGTTATATCGTCCAAATCGGAAGTGCTTTGAAATGTGTACACCAGAACGGGTTGGCGATGCGTTCGATCGAGGTCTCTAGGGTACTCGTTACGGGTAAGAACCGAGTTAGATTAGGTGGAGCTGGGATCATGGATTGTTTGAATTGGGACGGAGGTCAAAACGTAGCTGCATTTCAAGTAAGCCCCCCCCCTCTCTCTCTCTCTCTTTCACCTCTCGAATCTCGCTGATTGAGTAAGGAAAGGAAAAAAACAGCAAGAGGATCTGTTGTCATTTGGAAAGCTCATTATTTCTTTGGCATGTGCTAGTTCGCAAGCCGTTCACAATCTACCGAAATCAGTCGATCACATCTCGAGGATGTATAGTCCAGATTTGAAGAATGTCGTGTTATATTTATTGAGTAAACCGGGTCCTAGGAAGACTGTCGAGGAAGTAATGGCTTTGATGGCGACTAGGGTTGTCGATGAATTGAATTCGAGTTTAGTGTATGTTCTCTCTCTCTCTCTCTCTCTCTCTTTTTCAGCGAGTACTCGAGACGACTGCTGACTGATCCGTTGAGACGTACAGTGCGGAAGATACGATTGAGAGGGAGTTGATGAGGGAATTGGAGAATGGTCGATTAGTGAGATTGTTGTGTAAATTCGGTTTCATCAATGAACGACCCGAGTACGTCCTTTCCCTCCCTCCCTCCCCTCTCTCTCCCACCTCATCACTCTCATCCTTCCTGACACTCGATCACGACGATATAGGTTCGATCATGATCCTCGATGGGCCGAAACGGGAGACAGATACTTGATCAAATTATTCAGGGATTTCGTTTTCCATCAAGTGGATGAATCTGGTCGACCCGTGACAGACCTGTCGCATGTCTTGACCCAACTGAACAAACTCGATAGTGGAGTCGAAGAGAAATTGATGCTCGTTAGTAGGGACGAAGGAAGTTGTTTAATCGTTAGTTATCGAGAGGTAAGTTTCATTTCAACTCGGTTGTTGTGAAAAGAAGGGATACGAGGCTGATATGCTTGGGAGAGTGGGTGTACAGTTGAAGAATGCGATTGAAGGTGCTTATGCTGATTTGAGTAGAACGGGATGAGAAGAAAGGAAGAGACAGTGAAAGGAGACTTGAAAACTTTTGCAAAAACAGCGTAAAATTCACCATACTCTCCTGGAGAGCACTCGACGTTACGAGCTTCGTCGAAAGTAGTCAGCAACAGTGAGCAGAGAAGAGAAAATGTAGACGTTTTCAACTTGCGCGGATCCAGTAGTTGCAGCGAAAAGTGTCCAATTCGCTGTTCATCATTTTCCACTTTCACCACCTGTTCGATGTCTCGTCCAAGTAGTAGGGCGAGCTCGCCATCCTTACCACTACAATCAACTTCGATGCTACCCTCTCAAGCACCTACGAGTGAAGGAGGTTCACTCCCCATTTCACCTAGTTCTACTCCTCCATCTCTCTCCTCGCCTTCTGCCTCTCCACCTTGCCAGAGCCTGACAGCAGAATCAACAACTTATCAACAACAACTACCGACTTACTACCCACCCTGGTTGAGACAACAGCAACAGCAACTCGCACCAACGAATTCAGATCCAATATATCAAAACGCACCTATCCTGTCAGAGTATTTGGAAACCAGCTTCGTTCCAAGTGTAGTACCACAACCGGAAGAGTATGCAGAGAAGGAGAAGGCGAGACAGTTCTTGGAAGGGTTGGCGAAACAGGTTTGTGGGAATAACGTAAAATTGTTACCATTCGGGTTAGTCACAACCTACTCTCGAGGACCTCTAGTCTCTATCGATTTGAAGGAGCTGATGAATCGAATGAGGACGAACGGCAGTTCAATGGCGAATGGATTTGCTTTGAAGGCTTCAGGTGAGTTCTTACTTCTCCAGGTTACCTCTCTTCACCGAAACGAGCTAACGTTGTATCGCCAATGTACAGACATGGACCTGTGCTGCTTCTTGGACAAAGATGCGCCATCTCGAGCACCATCAGAGTTAGTCGAACTGTTAGGAGGTTTAATCGAAAGAGGTACGTCTGTCTTCTCACGTCCTTTCCCGGTCAGACCATCCTGAGCTGAACTTCATCGTTCGCTCGCAAACAATGATAGAAACGAACTTTTACGTCAAGATGTTACCTCGAGCGCGAATACCAATCATCAAATTAACGATGCCTTCGACCCCAACGATTCCAGATGGAATGGCTTGTGATATCGGGTTCGAAAATAGGTTGGCATTGGAGAATACTAGGTTATTACTTACTTATGCTATGGTGGATCCTAGACTGCGGCATTTGGTTCTATTTCGTGCGTTTTTTTTTTTACTTTTCCATCGAATCTCCTCCTCCTCAAGTCGGTGGAAAGCTGATTCAGGTTCGAGTAACGAATGCAGTGAAAGTATGGACAAAGAGGAGAAAGATCAATAATCCATATAGGGGAACACTGAGTTCATACGGATACGTCTTATTGGTTATTCATTTCCTTTCTCACGTCAAACAACCCGCCGTCGTTCCGTTCGTTTCTCCTATTTCCCTCTTTCCTGTCAACTACCTCTCACTCCCCGTCTCTCACACTCTAGTAATCTTCAACGACTCCCAATCCCTTCGACGACACCACTCGAAAACCTAACGTACGAAGGACACGATATTGGATTCTTCGACGATATCGATCTGTTACCTTCGGTGTGGCAAGCTCAGAATGGAGAGAGTACGGGAGAATTGTTGATCGATTTCTTTAGGTACTTTGCCAATACTTTTGATTATACGAAAAGTGTCATCAGTATCAGGAGTGAGAAGGGAACTTTGGGGAAAGAGGAAAAGGGTTGGAACTCGGATGTAAGTTCTACTCTTTTCTCTCGTTCAGTGCCGCATGCGAGAGAGAGAGAGCTGACGTTGATATTCGCGAGAACAGATCGAATTCGATCCGGAAATGATTGTTAGAGATTTACATAAACTCTGTATAGAGGTGAGTCGAATATTACTTTCAACTTGTCGACCTCTCGAATGATTGCTTAATCCCCATCTCATCTTCCAGGATCCTTTCGCACTAGATTACAACGTCGCGAGGACGGTTACAAAGGATGGACTTTACACCGTTCGTTCTCCCCTTTCTCTCGATCCTTTTTAATCCTCCTGCTCACGATCAGACTTGATATTATAGATCCGAGGGGAATTCATGCGTGCCGTTCGCATCCTCACGACGCCTTTACCTCGAAATACTCAATCACCAGATCGAGTGACAGCAATCATGAACGATCTCTGTGCCGAACGAGAAGATTTCCTCCTCATGCATCCACCTCCCGATCAACACAAACAGTCGCCACACTTACAGCACTCGCAACATTCGCACTCGCATCCACATTCGCATCCTCACTCGCACGCCCAACTCTCGCAAATACCAACTCAGCATTCGCATCAACTACACCCTCAACCTCCCCTCTCAAAGAGTCCAAGAAGAAGATCTGCTCCGAGTCCTCAACTTCGACCAGCTCCTCCTCAACAACCTCATTCAGCAGCGATTCACCCTCATCACCCTTCACCGAATCAACAGCAACAGCAGCAGCAGCAGTACTCTCATCTACCGATACAGGGTGGACAGTGGCAGGGACAAGCGAATGGAGCTGTAGCTGTCGGAGGACCAGGAGTGTCGGTAATAGGAGGAGGAGGAACTGGGGAAGATTCGGGACAAGTTCATCACGAGAACGGTATTGGAGGAGGACAAGTCGAGGGACTGCATCGAATGCCAGTATCGACTTTACATACGACCCCTCCGCAACATCGACAACCGCAACTGAGAAGACATTTGCAACCTCCGACTTATCCTCGATCAAACCCGACTCTACAACCTTCTTACCATTCTCCCGCACCTTCAGTCACGACTACTGCTCCTCCTTCTGTCGCTTCGTCAACAGCTGGAGACTCGCATCACGATCGTAGAACATCTTGGGATGGTTCTCAAGAACGATATCCAGCAGCGACGACGATGACGAACGGAAACTCCGGAGGAGTACCTGAGAAGCGACCGATAGCTCCCAATTCTACCGTCAGTGCTTCGTCGAGTAGCTACGATCTCCATCGATTCTTCCAGAACCCAGGATCTTCTTCAATGAGTGACGCTGGAGGTTCTTCAGCTCCTTCCCCTCTCGTTCATCCTCGATCGACCGTTTCTCTCACTGCGCCCCCGAGTCCAGATCTCGCTCCGACTTATTACGCTTACGGCGTTGGAGGGCACAACTCGTCTCAATACGTCGGTCGAGCACCTTATCGATACGCTTCTTCGAATTACCCTTCCTCCTCAAACTCTATTCCTCGACACGCGACCTCTGTTCCACGGAATCCTCATACCTCTCACCACGCCTACCTGAATCCTTACGCCCCTGCTCCCCTTCCCGCTTACCCGCTCAACTCGTCCACCATCTCGGGTGCTTCGACTCCTCCAATTCAATCCCAATCCCAGCAATCTCAACAATCTCCTTATCCACCTTACCCTCTCTCTTCCGTCCCTTCTTCTCCAGTACCCGCTCCCATCTTCCCTGCTGAGCATCGAGAACAAATCGCTCTTGAGAACAGTATCACTTTTGGAAATTTCCCTGAACTGTTACCTCTACCGTCTTACGCTCATTACCACGCTTCAGGAGGAAGTGCAGCTTATTTGAGTGGGAGTGGTGGATGGGGTGTAAATCCTTATGGAATGAGTTCGGGCTCACAAGGTGGGAAGTTGGCGAGACGGACAAGCGGTGGAGGAGGAGGTTACGAAACTGTGCCGACATCGAGAGGAGTCAGGAGAAGTTTCGGATTGTCAGGGGAAGAGGACGATGATGTTACTGAAGAGGACGAGGGAGAAGGGGATGAAGATGGATTTGAACTCGATGATGGAGGAGGAGATTACGATTCTTCGTCGAGAGGGAGAACGACCCTCGTCAATGGAGGATCTGGATCGACTCCTCATCATCCGACACCTCTGGAACATCTCAGTCACGTAATGATGGCCCCCGTCGATAGGAACTCGAGGCTTAGAGGTAGGAGTGTACCTCATACGAGAATGGGTCCGGATGGAAGAGAGAGTATCTTGTTTGGAGCGATAGAAGTCACTTTACCTAGACCCGAGGATGTCGAGGCTGCTGAACGTGAAGAAGAGGAGGAACAAGAAGAAGAGAAGAGACGGTTAGAAGCAGATGGAGAGGAGGAGAAAGACTTCTCGGAAGAAGTACGGATAGCGAGGGAGATGGAGGAAGAATCGGAAATCGCCAATTTGGGACCCTCCCCACCTAGCGAGACTCTCGCGGAGGCGCCAACGACAGACGATATCCCACCGAAATCCCTCGAATCGATTCTTCCCACTTTCACTACGAGTCCTCCAACTCCAGCGAAACCAGTCGAACGATATGCCTGGCGACCGCTGTCCCCTCTATTCAACTCTGCTCCCGCCGCTCCTCCCACCTTGGATGAAGATGATCTCGACCTCGATCGAACTCCTCGACCAGCTTCACCAACTCCTCTTCCAAACGGTTTACCTCCAAATTCTCCTCCTCGAATTCCCTTGTCGGGTTCTTCAGACTCTTACAACATCTCTACTCCTTCTTCGTCACCTTCGATCGACGACAGTCCACGGAACCTAACGAATGGTCTCTCCCTCTTATCGATGGATTCGGGCACTTCTTCCCCTCGTTCGAAACACGCCGCGAAACGAGCTCGACAGAACGAACGCAAAAAGGCGAGCGCGACTACTACTGCTACACCACTAGCTACAACTTCGACGAGTATGGTTTGAAGAAGGAGAGAGAAGAGGTCGCAAACTACTTTGTTCGTTAAACTTTTTTTCGCATATTTCGCATACCTCGTTTCTGTCGTTGGATTCGCCTATCTCTCCTACTTAGTATTCCCCCTTCTCTCTCTCTCTCTCTCTCTCTTTTCCTCCAGACTCTTTTCGCTCTTTCAAGTTCTCGTTCTCATCAGTCGTTCCTTTTTCGTTCGTTCTGAATCTTTCCCATCTAAATGTTGTAATTATTACGTACGATGTGCATATTAGTCTCTCTCGATGCAGTGAGCTGTTCGATTCCACGTTCTCCCTCTGCGAAATGACACGTATTCTGAAATTTGGACTTAGCAAAATTTATGGCGTCTCCTCGTTTCTTCTCCTCTCTTCACCTCGCTTTTACTCCAGCTAAGCCGACCGAGCGGCTTCCTTCAATCATGACACGACCTTCAACGCGGTCCCTCCTAGCCTTGCTCGCTGCCGTCCTCCTCGCCCTTTCAACCTTTGTTCCATCCGCTTCCGCCGCCTCTTTACTCGCCATTGATTACGGCACAGACTCCTTCAAAGCATCATTAGTGAAACCTGGCGTGCCGTTCGATGTTCTGTTGACGAAAGAGGGAAAGAGAAAGATTCAAACTTTGGTGTCGATTCGAGGGGAAGATAGGTTTGTAGGAGGTGATGCCGCAAACTTGGTACGTCTCTACCTGTTCTCTGAGCTATTCCTCATGACTGTGGCGAGGTAGCTGAACGGGAATTTGTGTAAACTTTCGCAGGCAACTCGTTTCCCTCAAGATACTATTTCATCTGTCAAACTCCTCCTCGGTCACCCTTCCTCTCATCCACAGTCTCAGCTACATTCAAACTTCTTCTCGACCCCTCAAACAACGACACAGAGAGGAACTCCGGCCGTTTCAACTTCGTCTTCTACATTTCCCGTCGAGGAGGTGCTTGCGATGCAGTTTACTTTCGCAAAGGAGCTCGCAGAGGAGCAGGCGAATGAAAGCGTTAGAGAAACTGTCGTTACTGTGCCAGGATGGTATGGGGAGAAGGAGAGGAGGTCTATCTTGGATGCTGCTGAAGTTGCTGGATTGAGAGTCGTAGGTCTCGTCAACGATGGTACTGCCGGTGAGTCTTCGAGTCATCGCAAGAGTCAGAAGTTGGGTTGATTCGTCAAGTCCCACAGTCGCGGTCAACTACGCCATGACTCGTACTTTCCCTCCAACCCCTTCTTACCATTTGATCTACGATCTCGGTTCCGGTTCTCTTCGCACTACCCTCGTTTCCTTCAAGTCCGCCATGCTTCCCGATCCTCTATCCCTCTCCGAAACTCCCGTTCTTCGAAACGCTACTTCCGTTGAGGTTCACGGATTTGGATTCGATGTCAATGTTGGAGGATATGTTTTCGATGAGACTGTCCGGGAAATTCTCATTGAAGGCTTTGAACAAACTACGGGGAAGAAACTTGAGGCTGGAAAGAGCGTCAGGAAGGATAAGAGGGCAATGGCGAAATTGACGAAAGAAGCGGGAAGGGTCAAGCAGGTCTTGTCTGCCAACACCGCCGCTTCAGCTAGGGTGAGTCCAAGTGATTCATCAGACTCGTTGTCAGGCTGTTTTGAAACACCCTTGAACCCTCACAGATTGAGGGATTGATTGATGACCTGGACTTCCGATTCGATGTCACTCGGGAAGAACTCGAGAAGCGTTCAGCCGACACCATCTCTCGCCTCACGAAGCCTATCTCGGAAGCTCTTGACACTGCCAAACTCAGTCTCGTATGTTCCGTAATCTCTCTACTTGTGTCCTCTTCTAACTTCACTTTCCGACAGAACGATATCGAATCTCTCATCTTTGTCGGAGGATCTTCCCGTGTCCCTATGGTTCAACAAGCAGTCGCTGCTTTCGTTGGTGAAGACAAGATCGCGAAGAACGTCAACGCCGATGAAGCTGCCGTTCTCGGAGCTGGATTGTATGGAGCAGGAGTAACTCGAGGATTCCGAACCAAAGACATCCGTGTTCAAGATCTATCCCCTTACGCCATTGACGTCGCCTACCAAGCTGAGAACTCGAAAGATGGTCAGTCCCGAGCGCGAACGACTTCAAAAGCGTTCTCAGCTGATCTTTTTGTATTGCAGCCTCTGATCCTCGTGTTATCACCACTCACCTCTTCCCTGCCTTCTCCAAGACTGGAAACAAGAAGACTTTGACCCTTCGCAAGACTGAGGATTTCGCTCTCGATTTCAGCTACCGAAAGACCGGATCCGCCTCGTGAGCTTCGCTACTCTCTTCCTCGCTTGTTCTGAATTACAGCTAACCTCTTTCGAGACATGTAGCGACTCGCTGATTCCTTCTCACCTCTTCACGACCACTCTCAACGGCATCTCTTCTGCCACTGCAAACCTCACGACCGAACAAAAAGCGAACGCCACTGTCACTGTCACAATCGAACTCGATGAGAGTGGTCTGATCAAGGTCGGCAAAGCTACTCTTATCCTTCGCGAGGAGGACGAAGATGTAGCATCGAAAGGCGGAGTCGCCGAGAAGCTCAAGGGACTGTTCAACAAGTTTGGATCGAACAAGGACAAGGAGTCGACCACGACGACTTCTTCCTCGGCTGGAGCTGAATCTACTGCTGAAGCTGGAAAGGAGGATACGGGTAACTCGACTTTGACCGACGAGGAACAACTCGAACTCGAGGAGTTCTTGAAAAGATCCCAGCTTCCTCCTGCCAAGACTAAACTCGTTGTCGAGACTGTTCAACCGATCGAAGGTGGCGCGATGAGTACCGAGGAGAAGTCTGAAGTGAAGAAGAGGTGAGTCCCATAGTCTTTACACGCTTTGACATCGCCAGCTCAACTTTCTGTTCGTCGACAGGTTACGAGATGCCAAAGCTTCACTTGCACGCAAACTCGCTCGAGAGGAAGCTCGCAACACTCTTGAGGCCTACGTCTACCGAGTCCGAGACCTCCTCGATCAACCTACTTTTGTGTCGTCAAGTATCGACAGCGAAAGGAAAGCGATTCGGGAGTTGAACGACAAGTCGGGAGAATGGTTGTGGGACGAAGGAGAGAGTGCAAAGACGAACGAGTTGAAAGATAAGAAGCGAGAATTAGAGTGAGTCCAGCTGTCTCGAGTGTGATGAGGAGTGAAGCTGACTTTACTCTCCTTTTCTCAGGAAACTCGTCAAGCATGTCCTCATTCGATCAACCGAAGCGACTGCTCGACCTTCCCTCATCTCTCAACTCCGCGATGTCATCACCTCTTCTACTTCATTCCACTCCTCCGCCGTCGCGAACAACTCTATCGCCGACACTGTCCAAAGATTCACCTCGGACGAACTCTCAAATTTGACGAAACTCGTCTCTGATGCCGCAACGTGGCTAGAAGATGCGATCAAGAAGCAAGACAAGCTGAAAGGACACGAAGATCCTGTTTTGAGGGTGTCAGATTTGGAGAAGAAGATCAAAGATGTCGAGAATGAGGTGAAGAAGCTCGCGAAGAAGAAGATACCGAGAGCGAAGAAAGTCAAGGCGACTAGTACATCAGAGCAGGAGAAAGAGAAGGAAACGGCGAAAGCTGAACACAAGAAGGATGAACTCTAGAGGTGTTGATAGAACTAGAGACGTATCTGCAACTATTCGATGCGTGCGTTGTCTTATCGTCGAATGCACTCAGAGACCTCGCACTCGTCTTCAGTAGATTTAGGCGGTTGAGACTGCTATGCGGAACAATCATTCCTTTTCAAAGTCAAGCGTTCAGCGTTTCAAGCGGTCAGGTTCGGGGCATCTACTCCATAGTCGTGAGCTCTTGCAAGACTTGCGCTGGCGGTCCATCGAGAGCGTGTGAGCTGGAGAGCTTCGCTTTCGGAAACCAAAACTGCGAGCTCACCGTTTGCTTCCCTCTCACGTTGAAGAGTTTCGCTCACCTCGTGCAGTTGTTTCGAAAGACGTTCAATGATGGAGCTTTGACTGTCAGTCTGAGTTTGCGAATCGACGAGAGCGAGAGAATCTGCCAGCGCGGGAGAGCTGCTCGCAGCTGTCGAACGATTGACACCTGCCGCATTGTCAAATGGTAACCCATGGCTTCATAGTCAACGTTTAGAAGGGAGGAGATCTGCTTACCCGATGTCTTCGAGCCTTTGCGCATCTTGGAAGTAGACGGTTTTGCTTGAGCTCGCAATTCTGCCTCTTTCAGCTCGTTTCTCAAGCGTTGAATGATCGCCAAGTCCTCCTTTCTCTTTTGCTTGATACTTTCGTTCTCGTTTCGAAGTTGTTTGTTCTCTTCTTCGAACCTATTGATCATGTACGCTTCGGCTCGAGATTGATAAGCACTTCGAATGACGGCTTCGATGGCTGAATCGGTGACTCCAGCTTCGTGCAGAATGCGTCGCATCGATCGTGTAGCTTGATTATTGAGAACGCTACAGAGAACAGACGAGGATAGATGAAGCCCGTTCTGATCATGAGTGGCGAGAAGCGCGACGGCGCCTATAGCTCGAGGAAGAGAGGGTCTGCTTGGATCGTCTTCAACCTGTTTGGTGAGCCACAGCAGCTCACGTCAGGGTGGGACCAACGATGTGCGGGGGTCGAATAGGAGACTTGCCTTAGTGAAGTGGATCCAACGTTTCTTGACTTCGTCGCAAATCGCATTCTTCGATATTCCAAGACACTTTCGGGCCTCATCCAGAGTGAGTGGGACTTGAGGTATACCGTTGACCGGTCTGACTGAAGGAGTATCGTCCGGGAATACGGGAGCAAGTGCATTCGACATTGCACTCGTGGCGTAGAAGGCGTCCGGTAGAGTTGCTCGAAGCTGGTGTCTTACCTCGTCGGAGAGAAGCTCGTAGAACATGCTCTCCAAACGGTTTGCTGCTTGGTAAGAACGTGATAGTCCACTTTCACCCTCAGCGATCTCGGTGTAGTTGTCTCGCAGTCGGCTCGGCAAGTCCTGGCTGTGTCTCTTGTTGTCCTTCACTTGTGCCTTTTCTTTGTCAGCTGAGGCGGCTGGTCGAGATGCGCGAGCGGGGTTCGAAGCAGTCAACATCGAGTTTACGAAAGCAGGTCGAATGTTCGCAAGGATTCCGAGCGCGAGAGTCGCGGTGACAGCGAGTGGGGCTCCGTTCAGTATCTTGACTTGACTCAATGGCTGCATAACAAATACGCAGAAGGATAGTAAGCGAAGGCTAGCGTCGACATAAATCATTGGACGAAGATCGTGACGAACTTGATCTTTCTTATGCTCCTCTCTCGCAGCCTCGATTCTTCCGACAAGTTCGACCATATCTGGAGGGGATTCAACGTCATGCTCCAGACCGAAGAATTCGTGGGCTTCTTGTTCCGAAAGGAGTTGAAAGGTTATCGGCTCTTGCTGGATTCGCTTGTCTCTAGCCTCGTGAAGGAATTTGAATTCTGCAGTGGATAGTGAGTCATGATCTTGCGAGGTGGAGCTACTTGCCGAAGGATTAGGAGACCTTGGGCGCAAGGTAGGCATCTTCGGAAATGAAAGTCAGGACGGATCTCGAACAGGTCTAGGAGCGGTGTCGGTAGCTTGTAGGTCTTTGGGTGAGTATTTCGAAGTAATGCCGCGAGTCAGGAGTCAAGGAAGCGTGGAGGGTCAAATGAAGCAAGAGAAGAGACGAAATTCGCGGACTGCAATTCCTCGCTCGCGACTCAAGTCGTCTCTGAAAGTCTTCTATTCGTTCGCGAGTATAGCTCGCTGGGAGCAGTGTCGGGAGCTTCCGCAGAACCAGGCGGAAACAAAGTAAAGAGATTCGATGAGTCTTTTTTCGCAGAAAGCAAATCTCAATGTCTTCAAAACCGTGCAGCTTCCTTCTATCTATTCCATTCCCCATCCCTCTCCCATCCATCGCAAGATCTATCTGCCCTTTGCCTTTCCTTTCCTCTCTTTCGGGAACTCCAACGGTACTTTCAAACTAGCCTTCTTCATCTTTGCAGCCTCCGTAACCGTTTCCGCCATTCCTGCTGCAACGAGCTTCTCTCTATCCGTTGCCGAGGGTACGATGAGTTGACATCCCAAAGATCTGAACAATTCTTGAACCCTACACAAGTTGAAAAGTCGAGTTAGTTTTCAGATTTCGAGTGAGAGAAGTGTGAAAGAGTAAGAGAGAACGTACTTCTTGCTACCCATTCCCAAATCATCAGCGATACTGTTTACATCGGTACTATATCCATCGACCCTTAACACCAATACCAACAAATAACTCAACAATTTCAACTCCATGAAACTCGTCACTTTCCTTTGTTCCCCTCCACCTCCAACTCTAACTCCCTCTGTATACCTCTCAATCAGGTGGTCGATGACAGCAGGAGGAGGTTTATTGAGTCGTTCTACGAGTTTCGAACGATCGACGGGTTTCCCAGGAAAGACTGATTGTCTGAATTGAAAGAGGTAGGACAAGTGAATGACGAGTTTCAAACGTTCCCGGTCTTTCTTTGAAGGGTTTGGTAATTCACCTTCGACGGCCGAACGCGAAGGAAGTAATTGTTTGAATTTCGTCCAGAGGTATTGGGCGCGCTTGTAAGGGAGGAGTTGTAATCGTTCTTTTACTCCAGGTGCCGAGAGGAAAGGGGTGAGATCGATAGAGTTCAATTCGGAGGGTGTGATGATATCTGATAAGGAGTAAACTTGTTGAGGGGTTTGGGCAGAGAAGTTTGGGGGAGGGATAGGTCGTGCGAGGTTTGCAGATTGTTCGACCGATTCAGAGGTGGGTAAAGAAGCGGAAGCGGTTTGGATCGAACTTTGCAAGTGGTTTTGAAGTCCTTTCGAAACTGAACCGGTACCGAACGATTCTTCGTTGAGTTTGTTTCGTTGTTGAGCGTTCAAAGCCCTGATGGCTTTCTTGGTTCCGAACGTCGAACCCAACAGAGCTCGTTGTGCCGTCATGAGGGATTGGTGATCTCTCGAAGCGAGGGATTCGGGAGTAGGTTTGAGGGATTTGATCGAAGGAGTGAAGAGGTGAAGGGGAGCATGATGGAGAGTGAGGGAATTGGTACGAGGATTGTGAACTCCCAACATGTACTCCGTCGAGTAACCTTTCTCTTCTCCTCCTACTTCTTCAACCGATGAACCCAAGTGATTGCGAGATTCGAATTCAATGTCGTCGGTTTCGGCAGCGAGGAGAGAAGAAGAAGATTGAGATTGAGAGGAAGTGTAGAGAGAGTAAGGAGTTTTCGAAGGAGGTTGCGCAGATGGGAATAGAGCTATACCAATGAATGATGCAGAGGTTATTTCACGGTCGGGGAGAAGAGGGAGACGAGATTAAAAAGGAAAGGAAGAAGAGAATTGAACGAACCGAGAGCAGGAGATGGAACTGGGTTAGAATTCGAGGCTAGTGATACTCGGATAGGTTCACCCTGAGGTCCTTTTTGCTTCTTGCGTGTATCTGCCATGACTGGTTAGATGAAAGTGAAGTGGATGAAATCAAGAAACAAGTTCAACTAAAACTTCGACTCTACTACTCACTCGAGTGATCGGATACTCGCACAGAATCGCTTAACTCTACGCTCGCTACAAGTATTTCAACTCGAATCTACCGGGAATCGAAGCAAAGTTGACTGGTTCGCTCTCTCTCTCTCTCACTCGCTTAATCCGAACCTCGATCACAGCTACATCCAGTAGTCTAGCGAGGACAGCAGTAGGAATGACGACGAATTCACCCGATACTCCCGCTTCTCCTCAATCTTACGATCACCAAAAACAACATTCAACTTCAACTATTCAAACTCTACTGCCTAGACCTCTACAAGGACACAACCAACGTGAGTACCTTGCGATTGTCACGAACCGGCGTCATTGATTGACGTTTCCCCTCACTTGTCCCAATTTTACATTTCAACTCGATTTATTTAGCAGAAACTATGCCAAATTCTGTCAATCCAGCCTCAACAGCATCATCTACAGATCAACAAGGGTAAGCTACTCCCCACTTTCCTCTCTCTCCCTTGATGTCTTGCTCTCGCAAACCTTGGAATTACATTCACCACATAAAACTTACGCGTTTCCCTCTCTTCCTTCGTAGCTCTTCCACACTACTCAGGATGTCACATTCTCTTCCCGCCAGACCTACCACGAGCGCTCCCATTCCCTCAACTTCCTCCTCTTCCACAAACCTCAAACCAATCCCAAACCTCTCGCACCACCTCCCACCTCGACCCCAAACTTTGATCGCTTCACCGCATTCCAAATCTTGTTCCTCTACAAATTCAGCCACCACTTCGTCACTCCCCCCAAACCCAATGAAACGAGATTCCCCAACTCCTAATTCACTCAAATCACAACAAGAAGAAGAAGAATCGAAAGTTCTCACCAATACCAGTAGCAATGGTACCTCATCAATTCAAGTCAAAGTGAAAGAGGAAGAAGAAGAACGTAAACCATCATTACCAATTCCATACCCTTACGCTTCCACCTCAGCTCCCATCTCTTTAATCGATTCACGTCGTGACTCGTTCGCCTTACCTTCGACTTCAACCTCTCGTTCAAACTCCCCTAGAGGAGCATCATCTCATTCTGGTTCGATCACTCCCGTTGAACCTTCAAGCAGGGTGGTCAAGAAGGAAGATAGTAATAGTGGTAGTGATGGGGAAGATAGTGAGAGTAAAGGGGATAGGAAGGAGAGTCCGAAGAAGAAGAGGAGTACGACGAATGGCAAGGGGAAGGGAAAAGGGAAAAGAGGCGAGGCGGAGAGTGAACCACAATTGATCGGTCATTTACCTTCTGCAGAGGAAGCTGTACGTCTACTGTCCTCTCTCTGCCATCTATCGATCGTGTACTGATCGAAAGTAAGAGGATCGTCGTCCGCTACAGGCTGGAAAAACGTATACCGAGATTGGAGAATGTAGTTATTTTTCAAAAGGATTGGGAAACGTTCCTTATTACGATCCGGATAATTCTAGGTGCGATTGTACTTATAGATCAGGTAAAATGTTTCTCTCTCTCTCCCTTTCTTTCTTCTGAACGAGTCGTAATAAGAGGTGAGTGCTGATTTTTCCGAAGAGGGTTTTTTTTTGTGGGGGAGTGTAGG
>Ga0308169_10001424_pt1 | contig 28065 bp, 17 predicted proteins | sample PhyBR1_2_FD_202139 | JGI IMG/M metagenome (GOLD analysis project Ga0308169, IMG submission 202139) | Phyllosphere microbial communities from UC Gill Tract Community Farm, Albany, California, United States - DLSLSB.R1 | ecosystem: Host-associated > Plants > Phyllosphere > Unclassified | place...
TACCACCCAATATAATTCAGTTAACAATTAAAAAAATATAATTATGGACATTAAATACGCTTATTACAGAAGCTCTGTAGGTTACAAAATTGAAGGCAAAACAGACAATGATATTTTAACCGCAGGAGGTAGCACAAGACCGATCAATTCTTTTTGGCATGATGGAAATTTGAACCCGTTAGATTATGTGCCAAAAACAAGAACGTTAACAATTAACGGGACAGCCTATGATTTGTCAGCAAACAGAGTAATTACAACGCCAGACACGATTACCCGTCTGAAAGGGGGTGCATCTGGAACTCTAGTCTCTGGGGACGTGACCCTTGCAGCAGGAGCTAATATGACGATCAACCAAACCGGAAGCACAATTACATTAGTTTCTACAGATACAACGTATAGTGCAGGTAATGGTTTGACATTGTCAGGTACTTCATTTTCACTACCGGTTACTACGTCAGGTACAGGGAATGTGGTTACAGGAATCACTCAGACCGCCAACGGAATTACGGTATCTCTAGGTTCTATGCCTACTGCGGCAGATTTGGCTAATTATGTTCCCTTATCACAAAAAGGCGCAGCGAATGGGGTTGCTTCATTGGATGCATCAGGCTTGGTTCCTGCATCTCAATTGCCATCGTATGTGGATGATGTTTTGGAAGGATATTATAAAACGGCTGACGGAAAATTCTATAAAGAAGCAGCATATACCAACCTCATCGCAGGAGAAACGGGTAAGATATATGTATCTCTTGATACTAACAAAACCTATAGATGGACGGGTACAACATTCGTTTATATTACCTCCGGAGCTGTAGATTCTGTCAATGGATTAACGGGAGTTGTGGTTTTAAATAAATCTCATGTAGGCTTAAGTAATGTTGATAACACGGCAGATGCAGCGAAAAGTGTTCTTTCCGCTTCAAAATGGACGGCAGCACGAACTATTACGCTTTCCGGAGTAACTTCAACAGCACAGACAGTTGACGGTACTTCAAATGTAACAATCCCTATTACGGCTGTTCCTGCAACATTATTGACGGGTACTGCAGCAATCAATACCACAGGGTCAGCTGCAAAATTGACAACGGCGAGAACAATTTCTGCTTCAGGTGACGCTACATGGGCAACAACTTTTGACGGATCTGCAAATGTTTCCTCAGCGTTGACATTAGCTGCAACAGGAGTAGCTGCCGGAACTTATGATGAGGTAACAGTAGATGCTAAAGGTAGAGTCGTTGCAGGTAGTAATATTGTAAGATCTTACACAACTTCTATTGTAGGAACTGCAAGTATAGCACACAACTTAGGGACAAGAAATGTTGATGTTGACATGTACGATACTGTAACATTTTACAAAATCGAAGGCAGAATAAAATTAACCGATCCGAATAAAATAGATATTGAATTTGATTCTGCTTTACCTAATACTGTATCAATCACAGTAACCCGTAAAGATATTTAAAATGGATGTTAAATACTCATATTATAACACCTCCAAAGGTTATAGAGTGACGGGCGGTACAGCCGCCCACTTTTTAAAGGCGGATGGTAGTTTAGATAATACTTCATATATTCCTGCGAATACAGAAATTAATATGGGGGATAAAAACCTCAATTTTACTTCCGGAAGCCTTTCAAAATTTGAAAATAGCTCACGGGTTTTCAATAAAGTTTATCAAAGATCGAGTAATGCCAATCAGGTTGGGATTTTGAGCTTTAAGTTTCCACAAGCAAGTACATCTGCAACAATGTTTGATGTAACTTTAAAAATTTATGGTTGGCAAAATAGAATTTTAGGTAATATAAGAATTGGATTCTATAAGATAACCGGCGTAGCGGTTAACGCAAGTCATAAGGCTATTATTGAGTGTTCAGATAATTTTCCTACGAATATAATTAATGTGGGAATTGATGCGGCTGGAATGGTTTGTATCAATATAGGTGAAGCGACAACAGTATGGAATACCTACCTGAATGTTGAAGTAGAAAGGGTAGTGTCTTTCCATTCTGGTGCAAATTTTGATTGGTCGAAAGGCTGGTTACAAACCATTGAAACAGACGTTTCTTCCTATATGTCAATTGCTAATGTTGCTACAGAAGTAGTTGCCTCCAGAAGTTGGACTGATGCAAACAATATAGGTTCTATTCCAAAAGCCCCAACAGCGTTAAGCGATAATAGTTTAAATACGATCACAACGCCCGGTTTTTATAATCAGACTGCTGATGCTAATGCAACCTTAGCAAGAAATTATCCTATTGCTAATGCCGGGTCTTTAAATGTTTATAGAACTACAAGCAATGGTGTAATACAAGAATATACTACTTATAACAATAATATAACTTATAAAAGAAATTATAACGGTTCTTCTTGGGGGGTATGGAAAACAATGTTAAACAGTGTTGATGCAATACCACAGTTATCTAATTATCTTCTGAAATCAGGAGATACATTGACTGGTTCTTTAAGACTAGGTAGTTTGACGACAAATATTCTTAGAGATTATTCAACTACATTAGGAACAAGTAATTTTGCAGTAGATTTTACTAAATTATTAGGTAGTAATGGAATTATTGATGTATTTGGTCATTATGGGAATTACACTGATACAACTACCTTAGGAACAACCTCACTAATTTATGGTTATTTAGGAGGTACAGCATATAATACACAAAATGCTTTAAGATGGGCGAATGGCAGAGTTGGTGTTGGTTTGACGAGTGCAACAGTTCCACGAAATGGCTATCAATTAGATGTAAATGGTAATCTGTTTACATCAGGTTACATAGATTTTAATGGAAGTATTAATACTCCTACTACAGATATTACAATAAAAAGTAGAGGTAATACAATGTTTAGAGCTGGAGGTGCATCTGGTGATAGTTTAATTTTATCAGGTAGTAGCTCTGCTGGTGTTATCTATTTTAGACCGCAAGGAGATATTTCTAGTTCACATACCCATTCATTTGCTTCATTAACAGCTAAACCGACAACAGCTACAGGTTATGGAATCACTGATGTTCCAAGGCAGGGGATTTTAGGAGGTGATATAAATTCTGTTAGGTCAAATGATACAAGAAATACAAATCCTTTACCATCAACTGATTTAAAGAGCGGTGTTTGGTTTGATTTTAAAAATTCAGCAGCAATAGGTCTCACTGCGCCTAATACAAGTACATACTCAGCTTCCATGACATTCGTGCCGTATGGAGATGATAGTGGAAACTCCGTTGTTGCATTCAGGCTTTCTCACTCTAATAATAGATTGTTTTATCAAAGTTATAATGCTGGTGCCTGGAATAATGGAAAATATTTATGGACTTCCAGTGATTTCTCACAAACAGATATTAGCAATTGGAACACTGCTTTTAATTGGGGAAATCATGCCAATGCAGGGTATGCCACTACTGCGCAGTTAGGTTTGTATATCCCATTAACCCAACGAGGTGCTGCAAATGGTGTAGCTACGTTAGATGCTGCTGGATTAATACCGACTACACAATTACCAAGTTATGTTGATGATGTTATAGAAGGTGCAAGTTTAGCAGTAATTAATGCATTACCAGCAAATGAAAAGCAGACTGGTAAAATATATGTCACAACAGATACCAATAAGTCTTACAGATGGAGCGGAAGTGTTTTTGTGGAAATTTCATCAGGGGCAGTTCAAAGTGTAAATGGTCAAACAGGTGTTGTTAATTTAACATATTCAGATGTTGGTGCATCAGCAGTGAACCATACACATACTATTGCTCAGGTCACAGGATTACAAAGTGCATTAGATGGTAAAGTAGATGATTCTCAGGTTTTGACAAATGTACCGGCAGGTGCAGTATTTACTGATACTATTTACACTTTACCTACAGCGACAAGTACTAATAAAGGTGGTGTTGAAATATTCAGTGACACTGTACAAACAGTTGCATCAAATGCAGTTACAGCTACAGCAAGTAGAACCTATGGTATTCAGTTAAACTCCGCAGGTCAGGCTGTTGTAAACGTGCCTTGGATTGATACAAATACAGCTTATACCGCTGGAAATGGATTAACATTAACAGGAACTGCATTTAGTTTACCTATCACAGTATCAGGTTCGGGTAATTATATCGCAGATGTTGCTCAAAATGCCAATGGGATTACAGTTACTAAAGGTAATTTACCTTCCTATTCGCTTACAGTAGCAACATCAACTTCACTAGGGGGAATAAGATTATTTTCTGATGTTGCAAATAATATGGCGCCAAATTCAGTTACAGAAATAAAAGGACGTTCTTATGCTGTGCAACTTAATAATAATAATCAAGCTGTAGTAAATGTTCCGTGGACAGATAATAACACCATCTACACAAGCAGTAATGGTATTGTCTTATCAGGAACCAATTTTACGCCAACATACGGAACAACTGTAAATACTGTTGCCCAAGGTAATGATTCAAGAATTAATAACGGTGAAACTGCATTTGGTTGGGGAAATCATAATTTAATGGGATATTCCACACAAACTTGGGTTGATGAAAACTTTGTAAAAACCAATAACGGTATATCGATTGATATTACAGGTCAAAATCTTAACACATATAAAAAAACAGGGTTTTATAAAGGTGTGAATCTTACAGGAGCACCAAATGACAATAATGGTTGGTGGTATGTAGTCATTGAGACCCACGATAGTACTTGGGTTACACAAAAAGCAACTTCATTTGGTTCAGGTAATATTCCCAATGTAACTTACCAACGAACTATGACTGGAGGTGTTTGGTCAGCTTGGACACAAATTTGGACTACCCAGGATTTTACTGTAACAAATATTCAGCAATGGAATTATGCTTCTCAATATGGATTAAAACTAAATGAAGAATTTTCTATCAATACAGGTTCAAGACTAATGCTTGCCGATGGCTTCTACGGAAATGAATCGGGGATGATGGATCATACTTTTGAAAGATTTGTTTCGGGTAAACAAAATGAATATTATAAATATGGTTCACTTTACGGCAATTTTGATGGGTTAAACTTCAATGTAGATACACAACTCTTCGGAATGGGAAGAGAGGCTAATAAGGATGATAAGTTGACTGTAGAGGGATCTGTAAAGGCAAGTAAAAACTTTAAATCAGAAGATGAAAATCCTGACACCCTATTTATTCCTAATGGTAACTTAGCTACTTTAAGAGATGAAATTGTTAATGATCAATCTGATTATGCCATTAGATTAGATCCACACGAATATAATATAGATCCTTCCGGCGTCCTTGCTGTAGATGATAGAAATAGACTGATCCACATTATTGGCGAACAGGTTAAAATGACTGTTGATTTTAAAAGAGTTTATCCTAAACAACAGATCGTTATTTATAATTTTGATCAATCTGGAGGCACGATGGCGGTTAAAATACAAGGCAAGCTTATAGCTAATCTTAGTGCGCGTTGCTTCCTTAGATTGTATGTAACGAAATCACAAAGAGTAATTGCTGAAAGACAACAACCATGTGACTTTATTTGGTAGAAATTAAACGTCTTCCAACAAATTAAAAGTTTAGTAAATATTTCATTTAAAATAAAGCCCACAGTAAGAGGATAGAAACCTTTTCACTGTGGGTTTTTGTTGTAATACGTTGAGAAATAGTGCTATTTCCACAAGCAAAATCTTACTCTGTTTGGTATTTAGATCAATTGATATTAAAATCGGTAGCCAATACTCAATCCAAGTTTTAAAACCTGATTGTGATCTGTTTTATCTGCATTGAATACGAGCCTACCGTAGCCGACATTGGCTTCAAAAACAAATCCTTTCCTGGTAACCACTTTCCATCCAAAACCGGCGCCTAGTGCAAGATCGTAAACATCTTTGCCTTCAGTGAAGGTTACATTGTCTGCTGCGTATACTTTTTTTCCGTCAATGGAAGTGAACATTCCAAATCCTTCGACAAAAAAAACTGAAGCATATTTTTTCCCGAAATAGTATCTGTAATATGGGGAGACGAAGTAATTCATATCGTTTTCTTTTGTATGATCATATACAAATAATGCAGAGATTCCCACCGATGACTTTTTGTTGAGGTAACGCTCAAAACCAACTTCCACAGCGCCGGATAATGGCGTGATAAGATTCAGTTTAATTTCATTGTTTTTCTGATAAGGGTTTGCATCAGTTTCATTTTGGGCATTCACAGAGCAGAAAGCAAACAAAATGATGAACAGTAAAAAGTTCTTTTTCATAAAAAATTTAATTTGAATTATTTTAAGTGCAAAACTCAAATAAATCAAATTAGAAAGGGTTTCAAAAGCTTAAAAATGGATAAAATGGTACTTATTTGTTGCTGTTTTTGTACGCATTGGGTGTCTTACCGGTCGCTTTTTTAAAGGCATTGTAAAAAGTTGTTTTTGAGGTAAAACCAGATTCTAGTCCCATTGTCAGCAAAGTATAATTTGCATATTCCGGATCCGACATCATTTCCTTAACAGCTTCCACACGATATTGATTGATATAATGCGCAAAATTGTCTCCTGTTACCGTATTTACAATTTGTGAAACATATCCTGCGCTTATGCCTAATTTTTCAGCTACTTTTTCTCTGTTTAATGTACTGTCGGTATAAATGTGCTGATCTTTACAAAGAAATTCTAATTTTTGAAAATAAAGGTTATCTGCTGTGATAGATTCCTTATGTTCCTGAGGTGTGTCATTACTATTTTTTTGTACAGTTTGCAGATTAGGATGCAAAATAGCTGAATCTTGATTTAGAAAATTGTAGATGGCCTCTTGATTTTTTGCCAGTTTATATTTGTAAATGCCGATATATGCTGTCCAATGAATAATAAATGTTGCAAATAAAGCCACAGCACTCATTGTAGAAGAAATATCATAGTTAAGAAGTAATCCGGCTAGTGCGGTAATGAGCCAGGCAAATAATAATAAAGAAACAATTGTTAATAAGGTAAATATCCATTTTTTTTCCTGAGAATCTTCTAGATTTCTTATCATAAAATAAGAGTAAAGCGGCAGGAACGGGATGAATGTCACGGCTAAAACAAGATGAAACAATCCAAGTACATTAATTATAGCGAGACCTGCATCTGGGAAATTATAAATCTCGGCAACATGATCAAGATCGTTTACAATATTAAGGATAGCAGAATAGACAAATGGAATAAAACACCAGTAGTTTTTTAGTTTGCTTTGTCCGGTATGATCTGTTTTGTTTTTAATAAAGAGGAATAGGAAAGCTGGTATTAGAAATACCCATTCGATGTTGTCTACAAAACGCAGAAGAGGATAAGAAGTAAATACCTGCTGAATCTCAAAAACATGAGTCAGTAATTTAATTGAAAGCGCAAACAGTAAGTAGGCTAAATATTTATTTGAATGACTACTGAACAGGGAAGACTTCAAAATCACTAAACCCAATACTATTCCCTGGAAAATAGCAATATTTAAAAGCGTTGTATAAATCAATTTTGGATAAGAGTTATTTCAAAGACTTGCCTCGGCATACCATGGTAATTATTCTTTAAATATAGCTCTTTCGCACGAATTGATAATGATGAAGTATTAGTAATGCGATGAATTATTCAAAGGTTGTGGAAATTAGTCATCGTTCTTTAGATATTTAACTTAGAATGTACATATAAATACCAAATAGAAAAAAATTATGGTAAGAATGCTGTAATTAAAATTGCCTATCTGCAACATCTTTATTAATATTGTGTTAATATGTTAATAATAAAATTTTCGAAAGCTTTTGGTTTTCTTAAAGCTTACAGAGCTTTATTCTTGCTGTTTTTACTTGTCTTTTTTTCTTGTAAAGAATCTCAGAAAAGTTCTGACAAAATCAGGATCGGGTTTTCACAAGGTTTGGGAAATCATCCCTGGAGATCGGCAATGAACCATTCTATGGAGATACAGGCCTCTCTTCATTCAGAAGTCGAGCTCAATATACAGAAAGCAGAAAATTCTGTAAGCAGACAGGTTCAGGATATACAAAAAATGATTGATCGTAAGGTGGATGTGATCATTATCTCACCGATTGATCCCGAATCTTTGGTTCCTGTAGTTGAAAAAGCAGCAGCAAAAAACATTCCGGTTATTTTGCTCGACAGGAAGATCAATTCAGAAAAATATACGACGTATATCGGTGCAGATAATATCGAAATTGGTAAAGAAGCAGCTAATTATATTCTTTCAGATTCTAAAAATTATAAAAAAGTAATCGAAATAAAAGGCGATGACCAATCTTCTCCAACCACAGAAAGAAGTCTTGGCTTTCAGGAAATCATCAAAAATAATCCTAACACAGCTTTAATCAAAATCTTTAAAGGACTTCCTGCAGACGCTTTTAGAAAAACACTTGATTCAGTAGGAAATCAAAGTCTGTATGTTTTTGCTTTTAATGATGAGCTTGCGGCGAATGCGTGGCAGGTTGCAAGGAAAACAGGTTTGGAAAATCAAATCAAATTTATCGGCGTTGACGGATTAAATACAAAAGACGGCGGAATACAAATGGTGCTGGACGGAAAGCTGAATGCCACATTATTGTATCCGACTGGCGGAGCAGAAGCCATCGAAACTGCCATTAAGATTCATAACGGTGCTGTCGTTCCCAAACGCATCAAGCTCAGCACAACGGTAATTGACCGGATGAATGCAGAAATTATGCGCAATCAGTTTGATAAAATTATTGAACAGCAGGGCGTTATAGAAAATCAGGTACAGGCGGTTAAAAAACAAATCGAACTTTATTCTTCGCAAAAAGAATTGTTCCGTTGGTCTATCGTATTGTTGATTTTGATGTTTTGTCTGGTTGCCTATTCTATCTATCTTATTTATGCGATCAAGATAAAAAATAAGCAGCTTACGCTTACCAACGAGAGAATTACCATTCAAAGAAATCAGATTGAAACCATTGCTAATGAGTTGAAAGACAGCAATGAAGCGAGGGTAAATTTTTTCACGGGAATGTCTCACGAATTTAAAACTCCCATTACGCTTATTCTCAGCTCATTGGATTCTATGATGGATTCAGGTAAATCTAAAGGTACAAAACCTTCTTATGAGCTGGAACTGATCCATAAAAACTCCAACAGATTATTGCGTTTGGTAGATAACCTGCTTGATTTTAGAAAAATAGAAAATCAAACGTTTAATTTGAGAGTTTCCAAGACGAATATTTACGATTTTACGTACGCCATTTTTCGTGATTTTGAAAATGAAGCTAAGAAAAGAAATATCAGATTCGAAATTCATTCACAGAATAAAAGCCTTGAACTTTATATTGACAGAAATCTGATGGATAAAGTATATTTCAACCTTTTGTCTAATGCTTTCAAATTTACGCCGGACAATGGAAAGATTGAAATCACGATTCAGGAAAAAGGAAATCAGGCAGTTATCAGCTTTAAAGATAATGGGATCGGAATCCCGGAAAAGGAGATCAGCAATGTCTTTGAAGCTTATTTCAAAGGCTCCAACAATAGAAAAAACAGTTCGGGAATCGGGCTTCATCTTAGCAGACAATTTATTGAGCTTCATCTTGGGAAAATAGAAGTGAGCTCTTTTCAGGGAACGGAATTTACCATTAATCTTTACAAAGGAAACAAGCATTTCAATGAAGACCAAATGGTGAAAGAACCAAGTCTTGCAGATGCCGAAAGTCTCGCAAAAGATTCTGTTTTTATAGGATTGGAAGACGAAACGGTTACGCAAAATCAGGAATTTCAGGGCGAACGATATTCTCTTCTTTTGGTGGAGGATAATTCAGATTTATCATTCTTTTTAAGCAAAAAGCTTCAGAATGAGTTTGACGTGATGGTTTCTGATGGTACGGATGCGATTGATAAGGCTTTAAGTGAAATTCCGGATATTATCGTCTGTGATGTCAATCTTCCTGATAAAAATGGATTCGAAATCTGTGAAATCCTGAAAAATGACCTTCGCACATCACATATTCCGGTTATTCTTTTGACTGCGCTGGACAATAAAGAGTCTTACCTGCAAGGGTTAAAATCCGGTGTTGACCTTTATCTCACAAAACCTTTCAGTTACCCGATTCTAATACAGTCGTTGCGTGCGCTGCTTTACAACCGTGAAAAACTGCGTTATTATTATACAAATAATATTGGTAGAATTGTCGACAGCAAATCGTTTGGAAGCATTGAACAAACATTTGTGAACAATCTGAATAATTTGATCAAAACCAATATCGACAATGCCGATTTTTCAGTAGAAAACCTTGCAGACCTGCTCAATATTTCCAGAATTCAGTTGTATAGAAAAATAAAAGCGATGTTTGATGTAAATGTGAGTGATTATATCAACAATTTCCGTCTTGAACAGGCAAAATCGATGCTTCAGAATCCTGAACTGACGATTTCAGAGATTGCCTACAAAACCGGTTTTTCTTCTCCGAATTATTTCTCCACCGTTTTCAAGAATAAGTTCGGTATATCACCAAATGCTTTTAGAAAGTCTGCAGGGAAAGAATGATGACATACTTAAGTATAACATTGTACTAACAAATTTCAAGCTTTAATTTATATTTAAAATTAATTTTCAAATCTAATATTTTACAATATTGAGCAGCAGTAAATCAAATTGCTGCTTTTTTGATGATGCCTTTTCAACAATGCACTTTGATTCGGAAAAATAAACAGCTTTTCATAGGAATTGTAATTCTTAAAAGTTCTTGATCCAAAAACAATACACCTTGACCCTTTTTTCGGTTAAAATCTTCATTACATTAATTGTTCTTAAACCTTAAATACTCCAAAATGCATGTAACATTTTTATAAAACAATGTTACAATTTTGAAACCTGAGTAAACTTTAATAAAATTATTATTAAATAATGTGTTGATATTTAATAAGTTATGATTATTTGACAAATAGTTAACCTTGCTGAAACATTTAGTTACATAATTAAACCTTCAGATTGCCGCCTCGGAATATATTAGCCACAAACAAATAAATATTTTAACAGATGAATAAAATTCTTATGTGGTCTATCACGGCTGCTTTGGCAGGATTTCTTTTCGGGTTTGATGTAGTAGTGATTTCCGGTGCAGACAAAAAATTGCAGACACTATGGAACAGTTCAGATGCATTTCACGGAGCAGTTGTAATGGGAATGGCATTGTGGGGAACTGTGATAGGCGCTATTTTCGGCGGGATTCCGACCAATAGATTGGGAAGGAAAAAGACGCTGTTAATCATTGGTGTTCTGTATGCGCTTTCTGCAATAGGAACTGCGCTTTCAAATGATCCATATCTGTTTGCATTTTTCAGGTTTATGGGTGGTTTGGGTGTTGGTGCATCTACGATTGCTGCGCCGGCTTATATTTCAGAGATTGCGCCTGCAAAAGATCGTGGCAGAATGGTTTCCCTGTATCAGTTTAATATTGTTCTGGGGATTTTGATTGCATTTTTATCCAATTATTTATTAAGCGGTATCGGTGATAACGACTGGCGATGGATGCTTGGAGTGCAGGCAATTCCTGCAGCCATTTATACAGTATGTGTTGTCACTATTCCCGAAAGTCCGAGATGGCTGGTTTCCCAATTCAGAATAGATGAAGCGAAAAAAGTGATGAAAATCCTAAGCCCTGATCAGAATTCTGAGACTTTAATCATGCAGATGGAAGATGACCATGCAGAATCACCAAAGGAAAATATTTTTATGAAAAAATACTGTTTTCCTTTGATGTTGGCTTTTCTCGTAGCCTTTTTTAATCAGATGTCCGGGATTAACGCATTCCTATATTATGCACCAAGGATTTTTGGAGAAGCAGGTTTGGGTGAAAAGACCGCACTTCTTAGCAGTATCGGTATTGGTGTTGTAAATATGGTTTTCACTTTGGTTGGGGTAAACCTTATTGATAAAGTTGGAAGAAGAACACTGATGTATTTGGGTTCTGTAGGTTATATTATTTCTTTAGGACTTGTTTCTATGGCGTTTTATTTCCATTGGTCGGGATTGGCGATTCCTATTTTCCTGTTCCTTTTTATTGCTTCTCACGCTATTGGTCAGGGAACGGTGATTTGGGTATTTATTTCTGAGATCTTTCCGAATCATCTTCGCGCATCCGGACAGGCTTTCGGAAGTTCCACACACTGGCTTCTCGCAGCAATCATTCCATCATTGATTCCTACATTATTTTCAACAATAGGAGCAGGAACCGTGTTTTTAGTCTTTACCGTTGCAATGGTATTCCAATTATTATTCGTGATGTTTATGATGCCGGAAACAAAGGGTATATCACTGGAAAAGTTAAGCAAAGCACTGACGAAATAGATTTGCACCATCAATATAATAGTCAGAAAGAACACCTACATAATTGAATAATGTGTTTTTAAATATTTCAAAAATTCCTTTTTAAATAATCATAATGAAGAAAATCATATCAACTTTAATCATCGCTGCTACGTTTTATTCCGGGCTCAATGCACAGTCGGTTTCGCAGAAGTCTGAAGAGCAGCTGTACAGACCCAATTATCATTTCACTCCTCAAAAAGGCTGGATGAATGATCCAAACGGAATGTTTTATCTCAACGGAACCTATCATTTATTTTACCAGTACACACCTTTTCAAAACACCCCGGATTTCAGTAAGATGCATTGGGGACATGCCATCAGTAAAGATCTTATACAATGGCAAGAATTTTCTCCTGCAATTGCTTATGATGAGAACGGCGCAATTTTTTCCGGAAGTGCAGTGGTAGACAAGAATAATACATCTGGTTTTGGGGATGGAAAAAATATTCCCGTGGTAGCCATTTTTACCTATCACAATATGAAAAAAGAGCAGGCCGGAGAAATCGATGCACAGTCTCAGGCGATCGCTTATTCTCTAGATAATGGGAAAACGTGGACTAAATACAGCAACAATCCTGTACTGAAAAATCCGGGAATAAAAGATTTTCGGGATCCTAAAGTTTTCTGGGATGCGAAAAGAAGTCAATGGGTAATGGGAGTGGCGGCTCAGGACCGTCAGCATTTTTATGCCTCAAAAAATTTGAAAGACTGGACATTCCTTTCAGAATTTGGTAAAGATTTAGGCGGTCACGGCGGCGTTTGGGAATGTCCGGATCTTTTTCCAATAAAGGTAGAAGGCACCAATGAAGAAAAATGGGTGCTTATCGTTAACATCAATCCGGGTGGGCCGAATGGAGGTTCTGCTGCCCAGTATTTTGTAGGTGATTTTGACGGGAAAACCTTCAAAATGGATGATGTTTTTACAAAGCAGCTCAAAAAAGAAAACGTGGCCTGGCTGGATTGGGGACGAGATAATTATGCGAGTGTCTCTTTTGATAACGTTCCGGATAATAAAAGAGTAATTATAGGTTGGATGTCAAACTGGGATTATTCGCCGAATGTGCCTACGGAAAAATGGAGAGGAAGTTCTACTATTCCTCGTGAAGTAACTTTAAAAAAGACCAAAGATGGTTACATTTTAAAAAATATTCCTGTTTCCCAACTTAAAAATTACGAAGGAAAAACAGTTAAAAAAGAAATCAACCTTGTTTCAGACAAGAAACTTATCAGCAAAGGAGAAATAGATCTTTCCAAAGCAGTTATAAATGTCGATTTCAAAAAAATGACCAAAGGAGTTTACACTTTTACTTTGAAAAATTTATTGGGAGAAAAGGTGGTTTTCGGCATTGATAATAATAAGCAGGAACTTTTTATTGACCGTACCAAATCCGGGAAAATCGATTTTAAGAACAATTTTGCAGACAGAATTTCAAAAGCGCCATTATCAAAAAGCTATCAAAATGCAACGCTCAAAATTGTATTGGATAAAACTTCCATCGAAATTTTCTTCAATAACGGAGAAAAGGTAATGACCGAAATCTTCTTCCCTAATGAAAGCTTTTCGGAACTGAGCTTATCAACAGATACCAAAGGAAGTAGTCTGAACATCAGTGCTCATCAGATTAATATCAAATAAAAACTATAGTATGAAAAAATATAAAATAGCCATCGCCTTTTGCCTTCTGCCTTTTTCGTATGTATTTGCGCAGGAAGTCATTAAAGGTAAGGTGGTTTCCTCAAATCAGAAACCGTTGAGCGGAGTTATTGTAACCGTTTCGGAAACCGGAGCCAATACCACAACAGACAGCAGCGGTGCATTTCAGATCAATGATCTGCAAAAAGGAAACACATTAATTTTCACTTATCCTGATCATTCCACCCGTGAAGTTGTGGTAGATGAAAAGACGGTTCTTAACATCGTTTTGGCCGCAGAGAAAATAAAAAGCATAGATGAGGTCATTGTTACCGGATATACTAAGCAGAAAAAAGCAGATATTACGGGTGCAGTTTCCGTGGTGGATATGAAAGACCTGAATAAGCAGGCCGAACCCAATCCGATCAAATCTTTACAGGGAAGGGTAGCAGGTGTTAATATTACAGCTGACGGATCTCCTTCCGGCAGCAACACAAAAGTACTGATTCGTGGAATTGGAACGTTAAATAATACAGATCCGTTATACGTAATAGATGGTGTTCCCACAAAATCGGGAATGCACGAGCTTAATCCGAGTGATATCGAATCGATGCAGGTGCTGAAAGATGCATCTTCTGCAAGTATTTACGGTTCCCGCGCGGCCAATGGTGTGATCATTATCACTACCAAAAAAGGAAAAAAAGGGAAGATGAGAATCGACCTTAATTATTATACGGCATATTCACAATATGCAAAGAAAACAGAGGTTCTGAATGCAAAACAATTTGGACAGGTGCTTTGGCAGGCTAATATCAATGACGGACTAAACCCGAATAACAACAATTTGAGCTACAATTTTGACTGGAGTCTTCAAAATGGTGTTCCGACTTTATTCAACAGCAATGTTCCGGAATTTCTGGATGCGGCAAAAACCATAAAGTCAGCCGATACCAACTGGTATGATGAGGTTTCGCAAACCGGTGTTGCCAATTCTTTGGATGTTGCAGCTTCCAGCTCTTCGGATAAAGGTTCTTATTATTTCTCTTTAGGATATTATGATAATAATGGAATTGTGAAGCTTACAAATTTCAAAAGATTGTCGGCTCGTGTGAATACGTCTTATAACTTTTTCGACGGAAAGCTTAAAATAGGGGAAAATTTTACTTTCACTAAAACCAACGAACTTATGGATCCGGGAGTTTTAGATCCTGCTTTACGTGCTTTGCCCATCATTCCGGTTCATACGGTAGACGGAATCGGGTGGGGTGGACCGGTTGGAGGAATGAATGACAGACAAAACCCTGTCAGACTTCTGGAATACAATAAAGACAACGGTTATCAGTATCAAAGATTCTTCGGAAATGTCTATGCTGAATTGCAGCCTGTGAAAAATCTGACTTTAAAATCAAGCTTCGGAATCGATCTTTCCAATTATTATAAGAGAATGCTGCAAAGAAGTTATATTTCAGGTTATCTGCAAAACAAAACCAATGCAGTAAACATCGACCAATCCGACACAGAAAAATGGACATGGACTAATACCGCACAATACACCGCAAAAGCGGGAAATCACCATTTTGATGTGTTGGCTGGAATGGAAATGTACAAGGATACATATAAAAATACCTGGCTGAGAAAAGAAGGGTTTTTGATCGAAACACCGGATTACATGTATCCCGATGCGGGAACAGGAGATGCTTTCAACGGCGGCGGCTCAACGTATTACAGCCTATTGTCCTACTTCGGAAAATTCTCCTATGATTATGACAATCGCTATCTTTTCTCTGCAACAATGCGTTATGACGGCTCTTCAAGGTTCGGTAAAAATAACCGTTTCGGAACTTTTCCTGCATTCTCGGCAGGATGGAGAATCAATAAAGAACATTTTGCAGGAAATCTGATTCCGTTTTTCTCAGATTTGAGGGTAAGAGCAGGTTGGGGACAAACCGGAAATCAGGAAATCAGCAATTCGGCGGTTTACTCGCTGTATATAGCAAATTATGCGGGAGGAAATCCAACGTGGGCAACATCTTACGGGACGGCTTACGATATTTCCGGTGTCGGAAGCGGATTACTTCCATCAGGTTTTATTGCAACGCAGACAAAAAATGACGATCTGAGATGGGAAACTACAACGCAGACCAATCTAGGTCTGGATTTCGGATTCTTTAATCAAAAATTGACGGGTAGTGTCGATGTTTATAAAAAAGCTACAAAAGACATTCTTGTATTGCCACCTTATCTTGGGGTGATCGGCGAAGGAGGAGACCGATGGATTAATGGTGCTTCTATGGAAAACAAAGGGATTGAAGTTGCATTGTCTTATCAGAATGAAACTGCTGGTGGTTTCCGTTACGAAGTTTCAGGGAACATCTCGATGAACCGCAACAAAATTACCGAACTTCCGCAATCGGTTATCAACAATTATGGCGGAAACGGAACAACAGACAATATTCTGGGGCGACCTGTCAACTCAATGTACGGTTATGTTGCCGACGGACTTTTCAGAAGTCAGTCAGAGGTGGATAATTCTGCAAGTCAGCCCGGTAAAGGTTTGGGAAGGATTCGCTATGCGGATTTAAATGGTGACGGTATCATTAATGACAAGGACAGAACGTGGATTGGTAATCCGAATCCCGGATTTATGTATGGCATCAACATCAACTTTTCATATAAAAACTTTGATCTTTCAACATTCTGGCAGGGCATCGGCGATGTGGATGTCATTAATTCAAAAAAATATCAGACTGATTTCTGGAGTGTTGATGATGTAGGATCCAATAAAGGAACAAGACTTCTGAATGCTTGGTCGCCCCAGAATCCCGACTCAGATATTCCTGCGCTTACAACCGTGGACAGCAATGCAGAATCCAGATTCTCATCCTATTATGTAGAAAGCGGAAGTTATCTGAAGTTGAGAGTTTTACAGTTGGGTTACACGTTCCCGAAATCTTTGATGGAACAATATCACATTGCTAATTTCAGGATATACACAAGTGTTCAGAATCTTTGGACGATAAAATCAAAAAGCTTTACAGGAATTGATCCTGAAACACCGGCATTTGGCTATCCGTTGCCACTAACGTTCAATTTTGGAGTTAATTTTTCCCTATAATTTTAAATAATAAAAAATGAAAAAGAATATACTTTTAACAATAGCTTTTGCCTTTTTGCTTGGGACTACTTCCTGCAACGATTTCTTGGACAATGAGCCGAGAGGTGTTCTGTCAGAAGCCGATGTAGTAACGCCCCAGAATGTCGATGGTTTTGTGGTTGCAGCGTATGCATCTCTCGGAAACGATCATTATGATACGCCTTTCAGCCTTTGGCCGTATGGAAACGTCCGTTCTGATGATGCGTACAAAGGAGGAAGCGGAACCAATGATATCCAGACCTTTCACTTTTTTGAAATTTCAAATAATATTCGTTCAGATTTTGGTGAATTAGACAGATTATGGTATCTCAATTATGTAGGGATTTCCAGATGTAACAAAGCTATTGCCGCACTTAAACAGCTTTCAGACTCTGAATATCCAAACAAACAAAAGCGGATCGCCGAGATGAATTTCGTAAGAGGACATTACTACTTTTTACTGAAAACATTATTTAAATATGTGCCTTATGTAGATGAAAATACACCAATTGATGAGTACCCGAAAATTTCAAACAGAGCAAAAACCGACCAGCAGTTATGGGAAGCTATTGCGTCTAATTTTGAATTTGCAGCTGCTAATCTGCCAGCAACACAGTCGGAAGTCGGAAGGCCAAAGAAAAGTGCGGCCTATGCTTATCTTGCTAAAGTAAGGCTGTATCAGGCTTATGAACAGGATGATAACTATACGGTAACGCAGGTAAATCCTGTCACCCTTCAGAAATCTATTGACGCTGCCAATCAGGTAATTGGAAATTATACATTGGAGCCAGATTTTGGATATAATTTTATGCCCGGAACACACGAGAACGGCCCGGAGGCAGTCTTTTCTATTCAATATTCTGACAATGACGGAACGCTTTTCGGAAGGCTAAATTTCGGCGATATGCTTTCTGTGCCGCAAGGTTTGGGATGCTGCGATTTTCATAAGCCAAGCCAGAATCTTGTGAACGCATTCAAAACGACACCACAAGGGTTACCGATGTTCGATACTTTTAACGATGCAGATCTCAATTACAATCAACTAAACAGTTACAAAGTAGACCCTAGATTATATCACACCGTTGCTTTGCCCGGACTGCCGTGGAAATATGATGAAAATAAAATCTTTCAGGAAAGTTGGAGCAGAAGCCCGGGAACTTATGGATATTATTCTTCATTAAAAGAAAATGTGCCTGTAGGATGCGGTTGTACCGTGAATGTAGACCCTTTCTACGGAAATTCAAAAAACAGAATCATTATAAGATATTCTGATATTTTGCTGATGAAAGCTGAAGCATTAATTGAACTCGGACAAATCAACGAAGCATTGCCATTAATCAATCAGGTGAGACAGCGAGCTGCAAATAGTACGGTTCTTACAGGAAGTTATACTTCAAACAATTTAATCAGTAAATATGAGCCCGGAGTAAACTGCACCTGGAATCAGGATTTTGCCAGAAAAGCATTGCGATGGGAGAGAAGAATGGAGTTTGCAATGGAAGGAAGCCGTTTCTTCGACCTTGTGAGATGGGGAACGACGGCAGGAACAATGAATACCTATTATTCTGGTGAAAAAACAAAACGGTCTTACTATTCTCAGGCTGGATTTGACCACGGAATTGAAGAATATTGCCCGATTCCTTTGTCACAAATCAATTTCAGCCAAGGCCTTTACCAGCAAAATAATGGATATTAAAAACAAAATAAAAATGATACTCAAAAATAAAATTGTGGCTTATCTAATGAATTCCAGTTCAAGGAATCTTATCTTAATAAAAAATGAAGTATTTTTATTTCTTCAGATATCATTCTATAATATCAATATCAAAAATCCCAATTAATGTTTATCAATAAGAAAATTAATGTAATAAGTTTTGGAGAAGTACTCTTCGATGTTTTCGGAGAAGAGAAAAAAATTGGAGGAGCACCTCTTAATCTTGCTCTTAGAACAGCTTCGTATGGTTTTCCGGTGTCAATGATCAGTGCAGTAGGAAATGATGAAGACGGAGAAGTAATCCTGGAGTACACCAAAGAAAATGCTCTTGAAGCCGGCGGAATCATTGTTTCTCCGGAAAATGAGACAGGGATTGTTCAGGTTTCTTTAAATGAGCGCGGATCTGCAACTTACGAGATTAAATTTCCTTCTGCCTGGGATTTTATTGTTGTTGACGAAAAAATAATGAATACCGTAAAAGAAGCCGATGTTTTTTTCTATGGAAGTCTTGCGTGCAGAAATGATGTTTCCCAAAAAACACTTTTCTCAATATTAGATACCAATGATAGAATGTTTAAAGTTTTCGATGTTAATTTGAGAAAGCCGTTTTACGATATTCAGCTTCTGGAAAAACTTATGAACAGGGCAGATTTTATCAAATTTAATGATGAGGAAATACTTGAAATTGCTGCCGGAATGGGATTTGAATCCGATGATCTGGAATCAAATATCAAGTTCATATCAGAAAGAACGAACACTAAAGCAATCTGTGTAACATTAGGAAAACACGGATCAATATTACTCTGGCATAATCAATTGTATAGACACGAAGGTTATCCCGTGAAAGTAGCAGATACAGTAGGCGCCGGTGATTCTTTTTTGGCAAGCCTTATTGCAAAATTGCTTTCAGATAAAAATCCTGTTAATGCTCTAAATTTTGCCAGCGCCGTCGGTGCTTTGGTAGCGAGTTATTCCGGTGCAAATCCTAAAATTGAAAATTCAGAAATAGAGATGTTTCTTAAGCAGAACGCTTGTTGATCTGTTAATTAATTTTTAATATTCCGATAATAAAGCAAAACTCCTTGAAATAAAGGAGTTTTGTTTATTTATATTTATCCTCAAATGGTACTTCTTAAAAATCTTAATATGAATTTATTTGAGAATAAAATAATTAAAAACGGCGCCACTTATATTAAAATGTTTGGAGTTGCTAAGTGCTTTTTCTTTAAAGGTTGAAAGAAAGATGATTTACTTATATTTGCTTCGCAAAGCAAATTCAAATGTTCAAAAAAATAAGCACTGTATTTCTCCTTGGCTTTTTTACGGTTTTTTGTTCGGCCCAACAGGTTCGTCCTTCAAAATCATCTGAAATTTATCGCGACCTCAAAACTCTGAAAAATTTACCTAAAGTTTTATACTTAGCTGCTCATCCTGATGATGAAAATACAGGTTTGCTTTCATGGTTGATTAACGACAAAAATGTAGAAACGGGTTATTTATCTTTAACAAGAGGTGATGGCGGTCAGAATTTATTGGGAACAGAACAAGGTGCTGCATTGGGTTTAATTAGAACGCATGAGCTTTTAGAGGCAAGAAAATTAGACGGTGCCCAGCAGTTTTTTACCCGTGCGATTGACTTCGGGTTCTCTAAAAATACGACCGATACCTTTAAACAATGGGATGAAGATAACATTATCGCTGATGTAGTTTGGGTAATCCGTAAATTCCGTCCTGATGTGATAATTTGTCGTTTTCCGCCTACTGCCGCGGCAGGTCACGGACAGCACGCTGCTTCGGCGGTGGTTGCAGAAAAAGCTTTTAAGTTGGCAGGCGATAAAAATGCTTTCCCAAATCAATTAAAATATGTGAATGTTTGGCAACCAAAACGCATATTGTGGAATACTTTCCGATTTGGTGCCGTCAATACGACAGCTGAAAACCAACTGAAAGTTACCGTTGGGCAATATGATGCGCAACTGGGAATGGGCTATGGTGAATTGGCAGGATTGAGCAGAAGTTTACATAAAAGCCAAGGTGCAGGAACACAGTCTGTAGCCGGCATTAAAACTGAATATTTTTCTCATGTTAATGGCGAACCTGCAAAATCAACACTTTTTGACGGAGTAGCTAAAACATGGACTTCACAAGGAAACGCTGATATCGATCAATCATTGGATAAAATTATTTCCGCTTTCAACTTCAATAATCCTGACCTTAGCTTGCCTGCTTTACTTGCTTTGCGAAAAAAGGTAATGACGTTACAAGATTCAGAAATAAAAAAGGATAAAATTAATTCTCTTGACAATATTATTTTAAGCTGTGCAGGGTTTATGGGCGAAGTAGTTACTAATCAGGCTGAAGCTGTTGCCGGAGAAAATCACAATTTCAGGTTAAATCTGATTTCAAGAGCTGATAATCCTGTCGTTTTAGAAAATGTAAAATGGTTGAATCAATTAGAAAGCTTCAACAGAAAATTGTCAAAAGATTCTTTAATTACTATTCAGCATGACATTCAGATTCCTGCAGATGCAGCACTCACAGAACCTTACTGGTTGGAAAAAACTCCTACAAACGCCGCCACTTTTTCTGTTCCGAATGATACTTTAGTCGGTTTGTCTGAAGCAGAATCACCACTGAATGTTTTGCTTGGTTTAAAAATCGGTTCGGAAAAGTTTCAGGTTAAACTTCCTTTATCTTTCAAGAAATTAGATCCGGTACGTGGTGATGTTGTAGAAGCCTTGCGCATTGTTCCTGCATTGGAACTAAAATTTACACAACCGCTTTATTTAGTGAAAGAAAATGAAGACTTGAATTTGAGCTTAAATTTTAAGGTTAATTCCAACAAACAGTTCAACAATGGAAAAGTAAATCTGATGTATAACGGAGAACGATTAGGCGGCGGTGATTTAAAATCCAACAATGGCAAAGATTTTACCGTTGAGTATGTCATTTCAAAAGCTAAAATTGCCTCAATAAAATCAAATCAGTTACAATTGGATGCCAATTTTATTGCAGATAGAGTAACTTATAATAGAAATAAGGTATTAATTCAGTACCCGCATTTACCTGCCTTACAATATTTTGCGCCTGCAACGGTAACCGTAATGAAAGGAGATATTCAGGCGAAGGTTAAAAAAGTAGGTTACATAGAAGGTGCAGGTGATTTCATTCCTGAATTTTTACGCATTGCAGGAATTCAGGTAGATGTTTTGAAAGACGAAGATTTTTATGGCAATTTAGATAATTCTGTCGGAAACGGTAGTCAAAACAAGCTGTCACAGTATGATGCCATCGTTCTTGGTGTTCGTGCCAATAACACGGAGAAAAAGCTAGGTCGCTGGATGCCTTTTTTATGGTCTTATGTAAAAGCAGGAGGTAATCTGGTGATGCAGTATAACACAAACCAGGATACAACAGTTGACCAATTGGGAATGTACAATTTCAGTATTGCCAATAAGCGTGTTACCGAAGAAAATGCTGAGGTTAAATTTTTAAATCCAAATCATAAATTACTGAATTTTCCAAATAAAATTACGGCGGATGATTTTAAAGGCTGGGTACAGGAGCGTGGCGCTTATTTCCCAGCTCAATGGGACTCAGCGTATGAACCGCTTTTTGAAATGCACGATACCGGTGAAGAGCCTCTGCAGGGATCAACCTTATATGCAAAATACGGAAAAGGTAATTTTATTTATACACCTTTGGCATTTTTCAGACAGTTGCCTGCAGGAAATGTTGGTGCGGCACGCTTATTTTTAAACTTTTTATCTGCACAGAAAAACTGATGAACAATCAACTTAAAAATTGGAATATCTGGTATCTACTATTAGCAGTTGCATTAGTAGTTCAGATCGTATTTTATTATTTGTTTACTAAATTTTGGGCATGAGTACAATAGATTGGACGGTTCTTATTTTCACACTTGTTGCAGTGGTGGTTTATGGCGTATTTATTGGTCGTGGTCAAAAAAGCAACGCATCATACCTGAAGGCAGATAATAAAATGCCCTGGTACATTGTGCTTATCGGTATTATGGCAACGCAGGCAAGTGCGATTACGTTTCTTTCGGCACCGGGTCAGGCTTACACAGACGGGATGCGTTTTGTGCAGTATTACTTTGGTTTGCCGTTGGCGATGATTGTGATTTGTATTACTTTCATTCCGATTTTTCAGCGTTTAAATGTATATACGGCTTATGAATATTTAGAAAACCGTTTTGATAAAAAAACAAGGGTTCTCACTTCACTGCTTTTTCTTTTTTCAAGAGGCTTATCAACAGGAATCAGCATTTACGCTCCGAGTATCATCTTATCAAGCGTTTTAAACTGGGATATTTATTTAACCAATGTTTTAACGGGTGGCATTTTGTTGATTTACACCTATATTGGCGGTGCAAAAGCAATTGCTCACACCCAAAAAATACAGTTTCTTATTATTCTGGGTACCATGGCTTTTGCAGGTTATCTGCTAATTCAAAATATGCCTAATGGAATTGGTTTTAAGGATGCACTTTATTTGGCGGGGAAATCCGGAAAGCTTAACGTAATCACCACAGAATTCGATTGGAAAGATAAATACAATATCTGGAGCGGCTTAATTGGTGGTTTTTTTCTGGCACTTTCTTACTTTGGTACTGATCAGAGTCAGGTCGGGAGGTATATTACTGCAAAGGACAATACCAATGCAAAAATGGGCTTGCTGTTGAACGGATTGGTTAAAATTCCGATGCAGTTTGCTATTCTGCTTATTGGTGCTTTGCTTTTTGCATTTTTTTCTCTAAAACCTGCTCCGATTTATTTTAATGAACGCTCTTATCAAAATCTGAAGGAAACACAACCTGAACAGGCTGCAGTATTTGAAAAAGAGCATCAGGATTTACAAACAAAATTTAATTCAGAATCGAAAGAAATTTTAAAGCTAAAAGAAACTCAATCTCCTCAACTTAACAAAACAATTCAGGATTTTAAAAATACACAAACCGAAGTAAAAGCGCTTCACGGAAGGGTAGAGGAAGCGATTAATCATTCAAACTATAATGCTGAGAAAACAGATACCAATTATATTTTCCTGTATTTCGTAAAAAATACCTTACCTGTAGGAATGATCGGTTTACTGTTTGCTGTCATTTTTCTAGCCAGTTGGGGTTCAATTTCCGCAGCGCTGAATTCCCTTGCCGCCTGCTCACTGAAAGATGTTCATTTGATATTTAAAAAAGAAACTCTAGATGATGCAACCGAATTGAAGTACAGTCGTCTGCACACTTTAGCGTGGGGTATTTTCTCCATCGGCGTAGCGATGTTTGCCACTCAAATGGGTTCCCTCATTGAAGCGGTCAATGTATTGGGTTCTCTTTTCTACGGCCCGATATTGGGGATTTTTCTTGTTGCATTTTATTATAAAAAAATCGATGGGGCGAATGTATTTATCTCTGCAATTTTATCAGAAATTACGGTGATTGCCATTTACAATTTCGATATTGTTTCATTCCTTTGGCTTAACGTAATCGGTGCAGCGGCAGTCATTATATTTTCGTCAATCGGGTTACTATTTTATAAGCAGAAAGCAGTAACTTCGTAACGCATACGTATAAAAATACATACAACAAAAATATTATGAAAACAATCATTAAAACTGCTACTGTACTTTTTGCTACAATGGCAATTTCAGTTAATGCATTTGCTCAGGAAGCTAAAAAACCTGCCAGTCCTCCGGCTACTGCTACGGGAAAAATTAAAGATGCAACCATTACAATTGCCTACAGCAGTCCTTCTGTTAAAGGTCGTACAATCTGGGGTGGTTTGGAAGCTTATGATAAAGTTTGGCGTGCAGGTGCGAATGAAGCAACGACTTTCGAAACCAATAAGGACATTACCGTACAGGGCAAAAAATTGCCAGCAGGTAAGTACAGCTTTTTCTTAATCCCTAAAGAAAGCGGAACCTGGACTGCGATTTTTAACAAAGAGCCAAAGCAATGGGGCGCTTATAAATATGAAGAAGCTAAAGATGCTTTACGTGTTGATGTAAAAACAAAACCTTTACCAGCAACACAGGAAACTTTAGTGTATAAAATAAACAATAAGGGATTCACAATGGATTGGGATAAAATCTCAGTTCCTGTAGAAATCAAATAAATTGAAATATTTAGAAATTAAATCCCGTTTATGCGGGATTTTTTTGTTTATAATTTAAATATTGCTTCAATGATTAAAGTTATAAATTCCGGTTATTGTTTAGAACAGCTTTTAGAATTGCAAATTAGAACAGTAAATCCTTAGTTGGCTTTATTATTCTTGTACCCATATTTTGTTAGAAGATTTAGTGAGAATTTCTCAAATATAATTTTAGTTTTAAAAGATTATTATGAAATTAAAAGGTATATATAAACACTTTGTTACCCGATATAATAATATTTTAAAGTATTAAGTTGATTATAATAGATTATAACAAATTAGAAGAGCTAGGTCAAATTACGTGATGATTAAATAAAAAAAGTGAATCAATTTTGATTCACTTTTCATTTGTATATATATTTTAACTAAGCCTCAATAAACTCCAAAAGGTCTTTATTAATTGTCGTTGCTTCCGTAGTCGGCATTCCGTGAGGGAAACCAGGATATGTTTTTATCGTGCCATTTTTCAATAATTTGATTGATTTCAACGCCGCATTTTGATAAGGAACAATCTGGTCATCTTCGCCGTGAAGCACCAAAACCGGAAGATCAACATTTTTCAAATCCTCAGTGAAATTAGTTTCAGAAAACGCTTTGATTCCGTCGTAATGAGCTACGATTCCACCCATCATCCCCTGTCTCCACCAGTTTCTTTGTACGCCTTCTTTCACGTCTGCACCTTCTCTGTTGTAACCGTAGAAAGGGAAAGTCAAATCGATGTAAAACTGTTGTCTGTTGTTCAAAGTCTGGTCTCTGATACCATCGAAAACAGACATCGGAACACCATCAGGATTTTCATCACTAGCCACCATAATTGGCGGTACTGCACTGATTAAAACTGCTTTTTTAGCTCTTCCATTAGCATATTTATTCACATAACGGATCACTTCGCCACCACCAGTTGAGTGACCGATGTGAACTACATCTTTCAGGTCAAGAAATTCTACCAATTCAGCTGCGTCAGAAGCATATTGCTCGATGGTGTGATTGTAAATATTCTGGCTAGAACGGCCATGACCTCTTCTGTCGTGCGTCACCACTCTGTACCCTTTTTGTAAAAAGAAAATCACCTGTGCGTCCCAATCGTCTGATGATAAAGGCCATCCGTGGTGAAACATCAAAACTGGTCCTTCGCCTTGGTCTTTGTAAAAAATCTCTGTTCCGTCTTTTAATGTAAGTGTGCTCATAATTTAATTTTTTAAGTGTTGTGATTAATTTATTTTAATATTTTGTTGTCTTAATTCTTTAGCAAATGTAGGATGGTTCAATTCGTTTCTCGTTAATCTAGTTTAATATCGTACATTTTGGATAATTTTTATTTTGGGCAGCTATTTCCGCCTTCCACTCCCGCTATTTTTTCCCAAGCTAAATACCTTGCAAAAAATGAGCTCCGTTCAAGTCGGGCTGCAGATTCGCTGTAAAACACGTTTCGATTTCAGAAATTAGCTTAAGTGTTCTTATTCACATTATGAAAGAAACTTTACTTACTTAAGTGTCAAAAAATCTTTTGTGGTTTTAACCCTCAGTGTTCTCCCTCAAAAGTTCAATCAAATCCTCCGCGCCACCATCGAATTTCTTACCATTCACGAAGAAAGAAGGTGTTCCGTTCACACCGCTCATAATTCCGCTTTCAAAATCTGAATCTACTTTATCTGCCAGTTCACTACTTTCCAAATCCTTTTCAAATTGAGGAATATTCAGTTTTAATTGTTCCGCCAATTTCATCAGTAAGTTCTCATTCAAATCTCTTTGGTTTTCATAAATTGCATCGTGCATTTCCCAGAATTTCCCCTGAAGATTGGCTGCTTCCGCTGCGATGGCGGCCGGTCTTGCATATTGATGCATCTCAGAAAATGGAAAGTTTCTGAAAACAAATTTAATTTGACTCCCAAATTCTTTCATCAATTCTTTCAGAACCGGATAAGCTGCACCACAATATGGACATTGGTAATCGCCGTATTCTACAATAATAAGGTTGGCAGTTAAGTTGCCTTGTGCGTGGTCAGCTTGGCTGACATTTGGTTTTAGTGACATAATTTATTTTGTGTTAAGGGTTTCTAAAGCGTCTAAAATTCCGTCTGCTCCTGGATTAATTGCCGTTGGTGATAGATAACTCCATTCGATGATGCCATCTTTTTTAATGACGAACAGTGCGCGTTTACATTCACCTTCTTCCTCATCATACACGCCGTACTGTTTTGCGACTTCTCCTTTAGCTTCAAAATCGGCTAACAAAGGAAAATGTAAATTTCTTGATTGTGAAAATGCCAGATGACACCATTTGCTGTCCACAGAAATTCCGAAAATCTCCGCATCATAGTTCTTGAAAAATTTCAAAGTCTCGTTATACAAAGCCATTTGGTCGCTGCAAACCGGACTCCAGTCGGCGGGATAAAAAGCAAGAATGACATTCTTACCCTTGAATTCTGAAAGTGTAATTTTCTGGTCGGGCGTTGCGTACAAAGTGAAATCTGGGGCAACATCGTTTTTCTGTAACATAATATTAGTTTTTAAAGTTATTTTTTGAAATCAACATACCGCAAATCATCAGTAATAATGCAGGAATCATCAAAGTCCATTTTCCAAAATAATCGAGTAGGAAAGGAGAGATAAACGCACCGGATAAAAATCCTATCCACAAAAGCAAAAGATGAATAGCGTTGGATTTATACTCTTGTTTTTCTACTTTATCATCTGTCATCGTCAGCATTGCGGTATTCATTGCCAGGCTGTTCAGAGTTCCTGTCACGAAATCTGTATTCACCTTTTGGTTTCCAACAGAAGTTATAATCGTGTTCATCATTCCCATTGAAAACCCGATAATTGCAATGGATGACAGATTATTGATATCATAAAAATAAGCAATTATTGAATAGAAAATGAGAATTACGGAAACTATATAAAATGTTAATATTTGGTTCTTAATTCTCTTCCATAATGAAAGGCAGGTTCCGGCGTAAATTCCTAGTAAAAAACAACTTATGACTGTAATTGAGGTGATAATGATTCCATATTTCCCAGTTGAAATGGCCGCTCCTAATGACGTGGTATTTCCACTCATAAAAGAGACGTACGTTTTCCATTGAATCAGTCCTGTTGCATCAATATAA
>Ga0308169_10001426_pt1 | contig 28046 bp, 25 predicted proteins | sample PhyBR1_2_FD_202139 | JGI IMG/M metagenome (GOLD analysis project Ga0308169, IMG submission 202139) | Phyllosphere microbial communities from UC Gill Tract Community Farm, Albany, California, United States - DLSLSB.R1 | ecosystem: Host-associated > Plants > Phyllosphere > Unclassified | place...
CGGCGGGAGCGGCGGGTCGGGCGGCGCGGCGCGGGGCGACGACACGGCGCAGGCGGGCGAGGAGCGAGGAAAGGGTGCAGGTGCCTCGGGGCGTGAGGGAGCGCGCGGGACGTGGCTCGAGCGGCGCAGGCTGCGACGGGCGGAACGGCGGCACGGCCGCGCAGCGTCCACCGCCGAGCGGGCGCAGGCACGCAAGGTCCTCGTCTTCCAGAAGGCCGTCACAGACCTGCAGACGGTGCGTCGCCTCCTCTATTTCGTCTCGCCGCGAGAGCAGCTCGAGAGGTCCGAGCGCTGACGACCTTCTCAAACTGCGCACCCAGCTCGCGAGCGTCGTCGCCTTCATCGCGCTGTGCCTCTTCGCCATCACGATCTGGGCGGCCTACAGCGCCGCGAGCCCGATCAACGAGAGCGTCAGCTGGGGCTAGTGCGTCCCTCTCTCGCTTCCCTCTCCTCTTCGCCGCCGCGCACACGCTGACGCTTCACGGCCGGCTCGCGCGCGCAGCATGGAGTCACTCGCGACGGCAGCCTTCTGGGTGTTCACGCTCCCCGCCGTCGTCGCCCTCGTGTGCCTCACGCTCAACGCGCTCCGCAGCCGGCGCCGGATCGCCGACCTCGAGACGACCGCCGGCGCGGCGCCGTCCGTCGCTGCAGGCGCCGGTGCGGGCGCAGCGAGCGTGCAGCTCGGACTCGTGTGCACGGCATCGGACCCGAGCAGTGTGGGCGCGAGCGTCAAGAGCCCCGGACCGCAGGCGCTCGTGCTCGAGGTCGAGCCAGGTGCGCAACTTGAGAAGGTCGAGACGGCGTCGCCGCGCGAGCCGCAGGCGAGCTCGCAGGCGTCGCCGACGTCGCTCGAGACGAGCAGGAGGCGCGTCTCGCTGCGGCGCATGAGCAGCTTGTTCGGGTCGTGGGAGGGAACGAACGGTGCGGTCGAGCGGGATCGAGCTGGGCACGAGCGTTCGCGCCCGTCGTCGGCAGCGATCACCGTCACGGTCGAGGAAGTGGTCGTGACGGATCATGATGAGGGCGAGGACGACGAGGACGGCGGAGAAGTACAAAGAGGGGGAGATCGGGTCGAGCCGTAGATCTGCAAGGACGCACGTTCCCCTTCTCGGGCTTTGCTGCTTACTCGCTCGAGAGAGCCGCTCACGGGCTCTCGACAGGCCAGAAAGAGAGAAGGCACAGTCCATTGCGAAGGCTCTACAGCGCAGAGTGGTTACAGCTCGGGCTTCTTGGCTGAGCGCGAGCGGCGAGAGGGGATAAAGAGGGAGGGGGAGGGGGAGAGGGAGTGAGGGACGGTGGAGAGGCGCCCTTGACGGCTCACGCAGAGCTGGTCGGCTCGGCGCGACGCCAAAGCCAGCCGTCGTCGGTCGAGGAGGACGAAGCCGACGGCGCCGCTGAGTCGACCGCCGCGGCCGCCGAGGGAGCGACCGCCGCCGCCGACGAGTTGCCCGTCCAGCCCCAGATGATGTCGATGACGCCGAGGTCGAGGTTGTCGCCCGAGAGGGCCGAGAAGACGGGGACGGAGAGGTCGAGCGAGGCGCTGCGGGCGAAGAGGGGCTCGAGCGTCAGCATCACGGCCGCCGAGGTGGCTCAAACCGAGGCGCAGAGAGAGCTGTACGCACTCGCCGACGCAGAGCGCACAGCGCTCGGTCGCCCAAGCCTTCATCGAAAGGCCGTTGGCGAGGTTGGTGACGAGGAGCTCGGCGCCGCAGTAGCTGCTCGGCGTCCTCGTCGAGCCCTGCGTCGAGTTGAGCCACTGCGCGCGAGAGGGAGAGTAGAGTCAGTCGTGCTCGAGAGACGAGAGCGAGAGGGGAGCCCGAGACGCACCATTGCGTTCGAGAGGGCGACGACAAAGTCAGTTTTGTTGGCGGCGACGCCGCACGGGCCGTAGTGCTGACCTGCTCGCGCACGGTGCTCGTCAGCTCACGCTCGGGCATCGTCAAAGAGAGAGGGAGAGGTGACGCACTGGCCTCGAAGTACGTGCCGTTGCCCTTGAGCGTCTGGAACGCTTCGGGCTGCGTCGCCTGGTACACGCTCGCGACGGCGAACGGGCCCGCCGCCGCCGCTGCAGCGCCGTCGACGCCGGCAGGGTTCCACGACCCCGCAGCGGGCGAAGGCGACGGCGAGGCCGACGACGCGCCCTGCCACTCGCCCGAGCCCGAGCCCGGAGCGGCAGTCGTCGCCGACGGCGGCGCCGCGCCGGCCTCGCCCTGCGACGCCGGCGCGTCGGCGTGCCACGCGCCGTCCTGCGCTGCGGACGTCTGCTGCGGAGCACCGTCGACGACCGGCGGTGAGGTCGCAGACGCTGCGGCGGCGGGGTCGGCGAGCGGCGTCGAGACGACGACGGGGCCGGGACCGAGCTGGATGGACGAGAGCGGCGCCGCCGCCGACTCGTGCTGCTGCTGATCGTGCTGCTGCTGGCCGTCGGCGGCCGGGAGGATCGACGGCGCCGACGAGGGCATCGAGACGCCGGCGGGCATGGTCGTCTGGGCGAAGACGTCGGCGGCGCCGCTTGAGTTCGGGCCCGGGTTCGGGCTCGAATCGGCCGATGCGGCGGAGCTACCGGTCGCCGACTGCTCGTGCGCGTCAGGCGAGCTCGTCGCGCCGGCGGAAGGTGCGCCCGACTGCGCGTCGGCGGCGGCCGAGGACGGCGACGCCTGCGGGTCGACCGAGCCGAACTCGCCCATCTGGGACGGCGCGCTCGAGGGCATCGTCGCCGCGCTCGTCGGCGTGTACTTGCCGTCGTTCTGGACCGAGGCGGCGGCGGCGTCGGACGTCTCGCCGGCCGGGGCGGAGGTGGCCGCGGCGGCGCTCGACGGGTGGTACTGGCCGTCGTTGACCGGCGCCGAGGTCGTCTCGGCGTGCGCGTCGAGCGTCGACTCGGTGTGGGTGGTCGAGGCGTGCGCGGCGTCGGTCGCGGCAGAGGACGAGCCCGACTCGACGGCGGACTCGCCGTCCTCGTGGTCGCCCGCAGCGGACGACTCGCTCTCGGCCTTGGCCGTCTCCTTCTTGTCCTGGGCGACCCGAACGGCTGCGCGCGAGGTGACGAGCGTCAGCGACTGAGCGAGAGCTCGAGGCAAAAGAAAGACAGAGAGAGAGCGCGCGACGCACCGATGAAGACGCCGAGCGCGACGACGATGACGACGATGAGCGCGATGAAGGCGTAGCACCACCACACGCGCCTTCTCGGCTTGCCCTTGGTCGCGCCCGCGCCCGAGCCCGGGTCGCCCGCCCCGCCATGGCTGCCCTTCTCGCCCGCCTTCTTCGACGACGCCGACGACCTCGAGCTGCGCTTCGAGCTGCTGCGCGTGACGGCGCCCTTCTCGACGTCCGACAGCGGGTCGTCGCCGAGCCCATCGACGGCGTACGGGTTCGGCGCGGCGGAAGAGGCCGGGTCGTCCTTGCCGAGCGCGTTGAGGCTGCGGCGGCCCGAGCGGCGGGCACTGCTGCTGCGCGTCGCCGACGCCGAACGCGAGCCCTTCTTGGCGTGCACGTGCTTCTTCTTGTGGTGCCGGCGCGCGAGCTCGTCGTCGTCGTGGCCGAGGGCGTTGTAGCGCTGCGAGCTCTGCGGGCGCACGTGTACCGGGTCAGCACGCGCGCTCGAGAAGGGCGAAGCGGCTCGAGCGAGAGAGAGAGAGAGAGAGAGAGAGAGAGAGAGAGAGAGAGAGAGAGTGAGAGAGAGAGAGAGAGAGAGAGAGAGAGAGAGAGAGAGAGAGAGAGAGGACGCACCCTCTGGCTCGTTCCACCCGTGCTTCCCTTCCCAACGCTGCGCATGATGCGCTCGACGCGCCCCTCGACCGGCTGCCCGCGCACCACGCCCGCCTCGATGTCGCCCCTTGCGTCGTCGAGCTCCTCCCGGAGCGCGCGCTCCTCCTCGCTGTCGGTCGACTCGCTGCTGCTCGAGCTGTGCACCTTGGAGCGGCTCGAGCGCTGCGAGTGAGCTGAGCCGGCGGCCGAGGACGGGCGGTGCGCGGCGGCGCGAGCGGCGGAGGAGGGCGAGGCGTTGACAAAGTCCTCGGCGTCGGACGAGGCCGTCGACGAGTCGTGGTCGTAGCGGCTCTCGAGGGCGGGCATGCTGTCGCTGACGAGGTCGAAGGAGGAGGAGGGCGAGAGGGGCGAGAGGGAGAGAGGCGAGGGGCGGTCGACCGAGCCGGAGAGTCCGCTCGGCGGCGAGGTCCGCGGACGCTCCGGCGGACGGGCGTGCTGCCCGGTCCCGATCGGGCGAGAGCGACAGGAGGTCGGGGTCTCCTGTCGCGGCGGACGAGGGCGGACCGAGGGGGGCGCTGCGAGCGGGAAAAGAGAGGAGGGGGTCAGTGCGCTGCTCGTCGACCCGAGCCTCGAGACGACGAACGAGCAGACAAGGACGGGCAACTCACACGCTCGCAGTCGCACACACAGAAAACATCCTCGTCGAGGTTACAGGGCCGTGTACTGCAACTTGCGCGGCTTGCCCCCTCGCCGCTGCGGCGGCGGGATGAGCGGGTTCCGCCGCACCGACTCGGCGGTCGGCGGCAGGGGCGGGACGGGCACGGGGCGGTGCGGCCCGGGCGAGGTGCTGACCTCGTAGTTCCAGTCGGCGAGGTCCTTGGCGTAGGCCAACCAGGACGGGGAGGGCGCGGGCGAGGCGGCAGGCGCGGCGCCGGTTGGGAAGGACGAGGTCGGCGGGACGTGGCTCAACGACGGCGGCGACCGAGCCGAGGACGACGCCTGTGCGTCGCCGAAGTAGTTCTGCGGGAGCGTCGAGGGCGGGACGTGCGGCGTAGTCGCGCTGGCGACGCCGTTCGAGAGCGCCGAGCCCGACGGCGCCTGCCCCGCCGCAGCACTCGACGACGCCGCCGCCGAGATACTGCCGTAGTGGTACTGGTACTGGTACGCCGTCGGCGTAACCGCGCCGACCGGCGACGAGGACCCCTGCGCGGCGTGCTGCGCGCGGCCGAAGCGCGACAGGCCGGGCGAAGCGGCGGCGCTCGCCGCACTCGCGCTCGACGACGGCGACGACGACGGCGCGAAGCCCGCCTGCGCGTGCGCGTGCACATAAACCGGCGGGCGCACGACCGCTGCCGCGCCGGCGTACCCTCCCCTCGCTCCGCCTCCGCCCCTCTGCCGCGCCCACGCCGCCTTGACGTACTCGATCTGCGGCTCCCACGTCCTCGCGCGCTCCTTGAGCCCGCCCAGGCCCGCGCCGAGCAAGCCCTCGTTGCGCTCGCGCTGGGCGAGCATGGCGGGCTCGAGCGTGATGCCCGCGCGGCCGAGGAGGCTCTGCGTCGGGTCGAGCGCGGGCGGCGCCGGCGCGCCGTCGACGGACGGGGGAGGAGAGAGCGAGGAGGAGAGGGCGAGGTAGGACGCGCGGAAGGCGTCGACGATGGCGCCGATCTCGAACGAGCCCGAGGTGAGGTCGCGCGCTGCGAGTCCGAGCATCTTGTCAGTCCCGCTCTCGAGCAGGAAGCGCAAAGAGAAAGAGAGAGAGAGGGACGCACCGAGGTCGACCGGATGCTGAATCGACAAGCGCTCCTCGTGCCCCTGCGTCTCGCCGAACCCAAACTCGCTCTTGAGCGCGATGCGCCCGCCGCCGGCCGTCACGATGCACTCGTCGCGGTAGTTGTGCGTCCAGCCGTCTGCGGGCGCCGTGTCTTGAGCGAGTCAGTGCGAGAAGGAGAGGGAGGGAGAGAGGGAGCGGGAGGAGGGACGCACAGTGGTAGAGGAACGAGAGGAGGTCCCGCCCGGGCGAGGTCTCGGCGGGCGGCCGAGGTTCGAGCTGCAGGTTCAGCACGTCAGAACTGGTCGTGCGAGCTCAAGCCCGAAGCGAGAGAGAGCACGACGCACCTGGATGAACGAGACGGCGAGGCAAAAGATGCTCAGGCCGCCGAGCCCGCCGAACCGGACCTCGTTGAGCCCCTGGGCGTCGAGGAGCGCCTTGAGCACGAACACGAGGCTCTTTGCGCGCATCTTGTCGCCCTCGCGCCTCGTCTCGAGCTCCTGCAGGAGGCGGAGGCTCTCGCGCGCGCCGCGCGGGCCCTTGTCGGCGTTGAACGAGACGTCGCACGAGAACGAGCCAAAGGGCGGTGCCGTGACGAGCTTGACGAGGGGCACTTTGGCGCCCGTGACGAGGCGGACGGACGAGGCGAGGCGTGAGGCGGTGAGGGCGTCGCGCAGGGTGCGAAGGAGGAGCGGCGTCGGGCACGAGACGAGCGACGGGTCCGAGATGACGAGGTCGAAGTCCTGCGGGCGGGGCGGGGCGGCGTCAACTCCGGGGCATGCTCCACGTCGGCGGGAAGGAGAGGAAAGAGGACGCACGCCGTGAGGGAGGTACAGGCCCGTCGCCATTGAGCCGAACATCTCCACGGTTGCGGTCGGCCACAGCTGCGCAACGACCTTGACGAGGCACGTAAGGGCGGCGAGGCGCAGGCGCTGCTCGCCCTTGGTCGGGCGCACGCTCGCGACGAACGCGGCGACCTCCTCGTCGAGTCTGCGGGCGGGGCGCGTCGAGCGAGTCAGCGCGGTGCTGCGCGGCGAGAGGGGAAGGCAGTGCGGTGCAGCGAGAGGGGAAGGCGGTGCGGTGCGGCGAGAGGGGGAGGTGGTGCGGTGCGGCGAGGAGGGGAGGGAGAGGGAGGAGGCGGTGCGGGCGGACGCACAGGTCGATGGGCGGGCGCACGCGGTCCTGGGCGGTGCGGAAGAGGGTGCGCATCCAGGGCGTGACGCTGACAGCTGCTGAAGTCCTGGCCTGGCTGCGGTGTGCCGAGGGCGGGTGCGTGTCGGCGTGTGCGGTGGTCGGCGAGGGCGAGGCGGACGAGGGCCCGAGGTGGAGCGAGGCAAAGGCCGCGTCGAGTGCGGTGGCCGGTGGGGCTTGCGGGTAGGCCTGCATGGCTGCTCTGGCTGGCTCTGCCGGTGCAGCTGGGCGGGGGTGAGGAGCAGAGCGAGAGAGCCGAGCGAGTCTCATCTGATCCGAGCCAACCGAGCCAGCCTCGCTCCTCGTCGTCCGACTCACACCCGCTCAGAGGCGCTCAGCTAGGCTCGCAGCAGCTCCCATGTCGACATCCACCATGGTCCTCGCAGGCGGCACCTCGTCCACCTCGACCGCAGTGCGCACCCCTCTCTCCTCCCCCACCTCTCCCCTCTCCCTCGCTCCGCTGACCCAGCTCTCGCCCTCGCACGCACACAGCCCTCCGCCGAGAACACCAAGGACACCCTCTCGGAAGCGAACCGCTCCTCGTCGGCCATCATCGCCGCGTCGACCGTCGTCTCGTTCATCGTCCTCGTCCTCGCCGGCCTCCTCGCCTTCTTCCGCGTCTCGCGCAAGCTCCGCCGCCGCCAGGAACGCCGCCGCAAGCTCGAGGCGACCCTCGCCGAGGCCGGTGGGGAACGAGGCGCGAGGGGCGTCCCGGCAGCGCAGAAGAAGAAGCGCGCAAAGGCGAGGAACGCGTTCGAGGACAAGGAGTGGGAGGGCGTCCCTGTGCGTGCTCCTTGCTTCTCTCTGACTGTCCAGAAGCCTGCAGAGCTGACCCAGCTTCCTCTCGCTCGCAGGCTTGATCTCTCTCTCGCTTCTCTCGCTTCGCCTTCGCCCTCTCGCCCTGTCGTCCCCTCGTCCCTGTACCGCCAGCCTGTTGTCGTAGCACCCTGCATCTCTGCACATTCTCTCCGCACCTCTACTCTCTGTTCTTCGAGCCCGGCGAGAAGAGAGCGAACGAGAGAGCGCATGCATGACAGCGCCGAGCGAGCGAGTGCGCTCGAGCGAGCGAGAGAAGAGCGCGAGGGGCGGGTCTAGAGATCTACAACAACCAGGAGATGAGTCGCACAAAGAGAGAGAGAGAGAGAGAGAGACGTGAAGCGCAGATAGATGGGGAGCGTGTAGAGGAGAAAAGAGAGGCCGACGAGGAGGAGGGGGAGCGTGGTATAGACTGCGAGCGGCGAGGCGGGTATGGGCGGGTCGAGCTGCGAGAAAGGAGCGTCAGTGCTCGACTCGACGACGAGCAGTACGAGAGAAGAGGTAGAGAGCGTGACGCACGAGAGCGAGACCGAGAAGGCCTCAGGCAGGCCCGAGCGCCGCCGCGCCCGTCAAGCGCGTGATCTTGTCGAGCACGTCCTGGAGCCGGTACGGCTTGGTCGCGACCTGCATCGTGCACAGCGAGGGGCGCGTCAGCTCTTGGCGAGCGCAGCGCGAGCGGTCGAGAGAGAGTGCGAGAGAGAGGGAAGGGGACGCACGTCGTCGAACCCGGCGGCGAGGCACTCGTTCTGCTGCGCCTCGCGCGCGTTGCCGGTTACGGCACAGACGGGCTGCGAGCGAGCGGGAGGGCCCACGAGTCAGTGAGAGTGCTCGCAGAGGTGAAGGAGAGAGTGAGGGAGAGAGAGCGACGCACGTATCGCCTCGAGATCTCGCCGGCGGCTTCGCGGCGGCGCAGCTCGCGGATCGCCTGGAGGCCGCCCATGACGGGCCTGTAGGCGACGAGGCGCAGGTCGAGTCAGCTGCTGGAACGTCTGGGAGCGAGCGAGAGAGGGAGGAAGAGGAGAACAGGAGGACGCACATCTCGATGTCCATGAGGACGACGTCGATCGGCGTCTTGTCGCCGCTCTCGCCCGCCGAGTCCTGCGCGTGAGCACGCACGTCAGCAGGCTGCTCAGTGAGTGAGTGCACCGAGAGAGGGAGAGGGAAGCGAGCGCACCTTGAGCGAGTCGGCCATGAGCGCGTCGAGCGCCTCCTGGCCGTTGTTGGCGACCGTGACGTCGTAGCCCGCCGTCTTGAGCTGTCGCGTGAGCACCTTCTGGTTGATGAGATTGTCCTCGGCTATTAGGACCATCCTCTTCCTCTCCTCCTTCCCTCCCTCGCCCGGGGTGGGCCTCGCGACGGACGGGCCGACGCCGACCGTCGGCGAGGGCGAGGCGGGCGGCAGCACTAGCGGCACGCCGGCGCCGCGCGCGCTGTTGATGCCGCCGGCGAGGTGCTCCGACTTGGGGAGGCCGACGCCGCCGGGCGGCGAGGCGGCGCGCTGCGCTCGGCTCGCCGGGATGGCGAACCGGAAGGTCGAGCCGCGGCCGAGGTCCGACTCGACCTCGATGAAGCCGCCGTGGAGCTCGATGAGCTTCTTGCTGACGTACAGGCCGAGGCCCGACCCGCCGTACTGGTCGCTCTTGGGGTTGGCCTGCGAGAACCGCGCAAAGAGGAGCTTGAGCTGCTCGGGGCTGAGGCCCTTGCCGCTGTCCTGCACCGAGATGACGACCCAGACCATGTCGTCCGGGCAGGGGAACGACGGGTTGGGCGCCGCGACGCGCATGGCCGAGGCGGGCTGGACGGGCGGGCCGGGCGACGCCTCGACGTGGACCGTGACGCGCTTGCGCAGCGAGTCGAGCGTGTATTTGAGCGCGTTGGTGAGAAAGTTGTACAGGACCTGCTTGATGCGCCCGGCGTCGGCCGCGATGAACTCGACCATGAGGTCGTCGAGCGACGTGCCCTTCTCGACGACGAGGTTGATCTGCTGCTGGTGGCTCTGGACCTCGAACGTCTTGACGACCTCGCGCACGGCCGCGACGAGGTCAAACGGCGCGACGTTGATGCTCAGGAGGCCCATGTTGAGCTTCGAGACGTTGAGGATGTCGTCGGCGATCCGGCCTTGGTGACTCGCGCACAGGATGATCGACTCGACGGCCTCGACGTTCTCGAGCATCTCGTTGTACAGGTCGTCGAGGACGCGCTGCGGCGCCGGGTGGCCCTGCCGCAGGCCGTCGATGAGCTCGACGTACTTGGCGAGCGACGTCGACACGACCTCGGCGTTCTGCCACACGCCGCTGAGCGGGTTGCGCAGCTCGTGCGACGACATGTCGAGGAACATTTCGGTGTTGCGCCGGTTCTCCTCGGCGTCGACGGCGCGCTGCTCGACCTCGCGGATGTGGAGCATCTCGATCTCCTTCTGGCGCGTGATGTCGGTGAGCGCGCCGACGTAGCCGTCGGGCAGGCCGACCTCGGTCGACGCACGGATCTGCGCGGCGAGGGAGAGAGCGTCAGGAGGAGATGCACAGGGAAAGAGAGGGAGAGAGCGGCGAAAGAGAGAGAGAGGAAGACGCACCTCGAGCTGGGCCCAGCGGCCGTTCTTGAGGCGGAACTGACGCTCTGGCGCCTCGGTCTTCTCGCCGCCGGTCGCCGCCTTCCACGCGTTGTCGACCTTCTGGAGGTCGTCGGGCACGATCTGCTCGGTCCACTCGACGAGCGGCCGGCCGAGCGCCATGCCGCAGATCTCGAACCACCTCGGGTTGCAGAAGACCGGGTGGCCCTGGTTGTCGATCTGGACGACGCCGACGGGCGACACGGTCGAGAGCATGGCGTACCGGCTCGCGAGCGCGCGGTTCTGCGCCTCGGACTCGATGAGGGCGCGCGTGCGCTCGTCGACGCGGCGCTCGAGCTCGGCGCGGAGGAGGCCGAGCTGGAGGTGGACGCGCACTCGGGCGAGGAGCTCGCGCGCCTGGAACGGCTTGACGAGGTAGTCGTCGACGCCGCCCTCGAGCGCCTCGGCGCGCGCCTCGGTGCCGGCCTGCGCCGAGACCATGATGATGGGCACGAGCGTCGTCGCCGGGTCGCGCCGCAGGGCCGTCGTGAGCTCCATGCCCGAGATGTGCGGCATCATGGCGTCGGTGAGGACGAGCGACGGCGGCGACTTGCGGATATGCTCGAGCGCCTCGCGCGGGTCGCCGAACGCGACGACCGTAAAGTGCTTGGCGAGGAGGCTCGAAATGTAGCTGCGCAGGTCGCGCGAGTCGTCGACGAGCACGATCGTGCGGTTCTTGAGGCTCAGGACGTCTGCAGGGGGGGGGAAGGCATCAGTTTCTCGTTGAGCAGGTTGGAGAGAGGGGGAGGGGAAAGAGGGAAGCAGACGCACCGACGCCCATATAGTCGTCGCCGCCGCTGCCGCTGCCCGACGAGTTGCCCGGCTCGCTGCCGCCGTTGGCGAGGTCGGACGAGCCCGCGCTGCCGAGCGGGACGGCGTCCATGGCGTCCTGCGCCTCGGCGTCGTACCGCCACGATGCCGCCTCGTCGACGACGGCGAGGTTGCGGTTCTGGAACTGGGCGACGAGCTGCGTGTCCTCGGGCGTGTGGTCGATCTGGTCGATCGGGAGGTGCGTGTGGCCGCGCTGGAGCCGGATCGTGAACGTCGAGCCGTGGCCGAGCTCGCTCTCGACCTCGAGCTGGCCGCCGAGGAGCTTGACGAGCTCGAGCGTGAGGGCGAGGCCGATGCCGGTCCCGGTCGCCATGCGCGAGTTGGCCTCGATGCGGTGGAACCGGTCGAACACGCGCCCGAGCGAGTCGGCGGGGATGCCGATGCCGGTGTCGGTGACCGACAGTACGGCCTCGGCGCGCGTCGAGCGCAGCGAGACGGTAATCTTGCCCGCCGGCGTGTACTTGAACGCGTTCGAGATGACATTGTGCACGATCTTGTCCCACAGGTCGGGGCTGAGGTAGATCGGCGGGCAGTGCGGCGGGTCCTCGTCGCACAGGATCTCGTACGTGATGCCCGTGCGCTCGATCGCGTCGCGGAACAGGATGGCAATGTCGCGCGTGAGCGGGCCGATCTGGACGGGCCGGAACTTGAAGTTCATGCGGCCGCCCTCGAGGCTCGAAAAGTCGAGGAGCTTGTTGACCATGGTGAGGAGGCGGTTGGCGTGGCGCTGGACGAGGACGAGGCGGTCGCGGTGCGTGCGGTCGAGCTTGTCGCGCTCCGAGCCGCCGAGGAGGTCGTCGAGCGGGCCGAGGATGAGCGTGAGGGGCGTCCTCAGCTCGTGCGACACGGACGAGAAGAAGTTGCTCTTGGCGCGGTCGAGCTTGATGAGCTCCTCGGCGCGTTGCCGGTCTTGCTCGGCGGCGAGGACGGCGAACAAGCCGATGGCGACGTGCCGTGCGACGAGGTTGAAGAAGACCTCCATGAGCTGCGTAAAGTTGCTCATCGAGTTGATGCCGAACACGACGACCGCCGACGGGATCGTCTGGCCGACCTCGACAAAGATCGGGATGACGACGGCCTGCCGCACCGGGTACGTCCAGCCGTGCGTGCGGTCGAGCGACTCGGCGAGCGGGCCGAGGTCGTCGACGAGGATGAGGTCGCGCTTGAGGCACGCCTCCTCGAACGGCCAGGCCCACTGCGGCTCGGCGCGGGCGCCGTTCGCCGACGGCGTCGTCGACGACGAGGCTGAAGAAGGGGCCGGCGAGCCGGCGACGGCTGCACCGGGCGACAGACCGGCGGCCGCCTCGAGGCGCTCGCGCATGTCGAGCATGGTCGCCGTGCTGCCCGTCCCGGTCGAGGTGGACGCCGACGAGGTCGACTGGCGCGACGTCGGCTGCGTGATGTCGACGAGCGCCTCCTGGATCAGGAACGGGTGGTCCTCGGGGATGCCGGTCGAGCCGCGGTTGGTGAGCTTGATGACGGTGCGCGTGCTGCGGTCGTACCCGAGCCGGACCTCCTTGCGCGACGGCTTGTTCGTCACCTCCTCGACCGTGAAGAGCTGGACGAAGGGCAGGTCGTACGGGTTGGACGCAAAGACCTTGAGCGCCGACGTCGAGAAGTCTGCGAGCGGCGGTCGAGCCATCAGCGAGGGGCTCGAGCTGGTCCATCGTGAGCGAGACGGGACGCACCCTCGACAGTCCTCGCCAAGCTCGTCATCTGGACGAGGTCGCGCACCGTTGCGAGTCGGCGAGCTGCCACGACCGTTGCGGTCGACCTGGGTGAGGGACGGGGTCAGTGCGCGCCGGCGAGGTCCGAGCGAGCGGAAGTGGGACGCACTCGATCGAGAGGTTGTAGATGCCGAGGACGTTGCCCTCGTGGTCGTAGAACGGCGCGTACGAGAACGTGTGGTCTGTGCGGCGAGAGGAGAAGGAGCTCGTCAGCGTGCAGGCCCGGCCCGAGGGGGAGAGCGACGAGGACAGAGAGAAGGTCGGACGCACAGGTCTCCTCGGTGAAGCCCATGCGCTCCATCGCAAGGAAGTGGTCGCGGAAGAAGCACGTCTCGCCCGCGAGCGCGCGCTCTGCTATCGACCGCAGGCCGTCCCAAATCTCGGCCCACCCTTCTCGGCACAGCTGGCCGAGGAGCGACGGGTGCTTGTTGCCGGCCGTCTCGATGTACAGGTCGTTGTAGACGATGATGATGTCCTCGCTGCAGGGAGGGAGGGGCGAGGCGTCAGGGCTCGCCGGTCTGAGAGGGAGGAGGACACGGACGAGGACGAGGAGAGGAGACGCCGACGCACGCTCGAGATCCCCACAAGATGCACTCGCGGAACGGGCTCGCGAGGATGTTGGCGACCATCGTCTTGAGCTCGGGCTGCCACCCGCTGATCGGGCCGAGCGGCGTCTCGTGCCACGAATGGGCGCGGATGCGCCTCCCCATCTCGCTGTCGCCGAGCGCGCGCACCCAGGGGTCCTCGTGCGCGCCGAGCGGGAACAGGCGCGCGTGCGCCTCGGCGGCCGACGTGAGGCCCGACGAGGCGGCGGCGGCGGCCGAGAGGGACCCGACGCGCGTCTCGGTCGTCGTCGTCGGCGACGTGTACGGCTTGCCGACGTCGCGCGGCGCGCTGCTCGGCGCCGTTGCAGGTGGCGGCGAGCGTCGTTGAGGGGCGACGGACGAGCGAGGGGTGGTAGAGGAGGGACGAGGCGGCCAGTGCGCGGGGAGAGGGTGGGGCGAAGGGGTGGGCGGCGACATGGTGAGGATGACGAAGCCCGACGACGACGACGAGTGCGAGCCGAACGGCGAGGCGGCCGAGGCGTCGAGCGGCATCGAGGTCGAGGTCGCGCCGAGGACGGGCGAGAACGGCACGACCGTTGCTGAAACGCTATACGACCCGAGGCGGATCGTCTGCGGGACCTGGCTCGCGACGCGCGCGCGCTTGGTCGGCAGGACGGTGCGCATCGACGAGACGGGCGAGGGCGCCGACGAGGTCCATTTGGGCGGCGAGGCGGCGTCGGCGAGGTCGGGCGACGTCGCGGGCGAGCGGGTCGTCGGCGAGGGGAACTCGGACGACGAGGCAGCCGAGGGGTTGCCCGGGTACCCGTTGTCGCGGTCCTCGACGAGGTCGAGCACGAACGAGAGGAGCGTCGCCTGGTCGTCGAGCGACAAGAACTCGTACGGGCTGCCCGCCTCGTCGTCGTCCTCGCCGTGCGCGTCCGTCGCAAAGTCCTCGTTCTCCGTCTCGGTGTCGGTCCCACTCACGCTCCCACTGCTCTCCTCGTCGTCCGTGTCCATCCCGCGGTGCTCCTCGACCTCGTCGACCCGGCTGAGCGGCGTCGCGCTGCGCCCGCCGCTGCCGGTGCGCTCGAACCCGGGCGCGGGCGGGATCGCGCCCATGAGCGCGTCGCCCTCCTCCTCGTGGCTCGAGCGCCGTCGCTTGCCGCGGCGCCGCAGCCCGCCGCGGCCGAGGGCGGCGGCTGCCGCGCCGAGCGCCGAGGGGACGGTGCGCGAGAAGTCGCGCGAGGCCGCCGCTGCGCCTGCCGCGCTCTCGAGGTTGCGCCACGCCTCGTTGCGGTAGACGGGGCTGAGGGCGGGGGCTGGTGCGGGCGCGGCGGCGGCGGACGGGCCCGGGGTCGACTCGTCCTCGTCGAGGAGCGGGGTCAAGGGCGACTCGGCACCGTCGATCGGCGACGCGACGAGGAGCGTGTCGGCACTCGACGCCGCGGACGAGCCTGCGCTCGGGGGCCGGCTCGAGCCGATGAGGTCGGCGCTGCCGAGGGTCGCGTCGAGCGAGAAGTAGTCGCCGCCGGCGGTGGTGCCGCCGCCGACGAACGGCGCGGGCGCGACGCCTCCGAGGGGCGTCTTGACGTTGAGCCCCTCGATGCCGCGCAACACCTCGGGCGACGGCTCGTCGTGGTGGGCGTGCGCGTGGCTGTTGGCCAAGGTCGGCGTCGCGTCCGAGTTGGTCCTGAAGCGCTTGATGGCGGGCTTGGCCGACCCGCTGCTGCCCGTCGCGGCTGCAGGCTGCGCGCCCTGGGCGTTCCATACGGGCGGGCTGAGCTGCGAGGCGGTCTGGCGGGTGCGCAGGGCGTGGACGAGGGGCGAGAGGGGGAGGACGAGGGCCGGGCCGGGCGAGGCGGCGAGGAAGGGGAGGAGCGGGAGCTGGGCGAGGGCGCTGATGCCTGCGGCATCAGGCTGGGCCGGTACTGCCATGCCGGGGCAAGCACTGGCGGGCGCGGTCGAGGGGCGAGCGAGGGTCTGGCGGTGCTCTCGCTGGGCGAGGTGTCGGCTCCGAACCGGGCGGAGGGCGAGCCCGCTTGGTGCGAGGCTGGGCGGTGCGGTGCCGCGTGCCGCCGTCGTGCGAGCTGGTGCAAGCTAGCTGGGCGTGCGCTGTGCTGCTGTCGACGACAAGCTGCGAACCTGATCAAGGTGGTCGGCCGTCCGCCTCTCGCCTCGCGGCGGACTCGGCCTTCTTCTCATGCGCGCGCGCGCGCGCGGTCGGCCCTGGCTCTCTCGCCGGCTCCGAAGCTTGCTCGTCGCTGTCTCTGATGCTCAGGGTCATCTCGCTCCCTCTCTCCCGCACCAGCTTGCCCTCGCGCTCGCACCCTTCTCCCGCCTTCCCCTCCGAGTCGCTCGAGCAGCTGCCACCCACGCGCGCGCGCGGCCGGGCCGAGGCAAAGTCACGCTCGCCGCGCTTGCGCACAGTGTGACAGATACGATCAGGCCGTGATCGAAATGCAGCCAGACTCGCATCGTCGAAAGCGCTCGATCCCCTCTCTCTCGCTCGCTCGGTCGCACCGTTTCGGGCTCAAGCGTGCTGCGAGGTTGCAAAGGAAGAGGAACAAGCGTGCGTACTATCGTGACAAAGACAAGCGGGTACTGCAGAGAAAGCTGGACAGAAAGCGACCCTCCTTCATCCTCCTCCTCACTCGGGCTTGCGCGCGAGCTGCGCGTCCTTGGGGCCCTCGACGTCGAAGCGCTCGCCGACGAACGTCGGGAAGCGCGGGATGCCCGCCTTGGTGAGCTCCTGGAAGCGGTACGTGACGATGGCGCCGACCTGCGTGGGGTGCGAGGGGGAGGGGGATCGGGGAGGGGCGAGGGACGGAGCGAGGGCGGCAGGGTCAGCGCGTGGTCGAGATTGAGGCCGAGGCAGGTAGATGTCGACGAGGAGATCGAGGTGCTCGACACGTGCCGGTGAGAGGAGGGAGATGGAGAGAGAGAGAGTAAGGAGAGAGAGCGAGACGCACCGGCGGCGGGTTGGCGCGCCTCTCGTCCGTCAGGCCCGAGCCAACGCTGAACCTCGTCTCGCCGTCCTCCATGACGCACTCGAGCGCGCCGAGCATGCCGACGTACTTGCCCTGCGCACAGCTCATCTTCCTTGTCAGCCCTCGCCCATAGACTTTTTGCCGTCGACGCAGCGAAGGCAGCGAGAGAGGACGCACCTTGCCCGGCTCGTGAGCGACGACGCGCGCCTCGGCGTCGTGGAACGTCTTGACCTTGAGGAGCGACGACGAACGCTTGTGCACGTACTCGGACCCGGGCTGGCGGAGCATGAGCCTGCGCGCGAGGGGTCGGCGAGTCAGCATCGCTCGCGGGCCCGTCGTTACAAGCTGCACAGCCCGAGCGAGGCTCGACACGGCGCAGCGCGAGAGGAGGACGAGCGACGCACCCCTCACCGCCCTGCGCCTTGACCTCCTCGAGCTTCTCGAGCAAGTGCTCCCACCCGTCGCACGTCTCGTGCTCGACGACGCGCACGGCGCCGCCCTCGGCCTTGGGGTTGAGCGCCGCCGCCGAGGACGCCGTCGGCGTCGCCGGGTCGGCGCGCGGGAAGAGGTCGTGCAGCTGGGCGAGGCGGTCCTCGAACGGCTTGGCGGCCTGCGAGGGGATGTCGAAGACCTGCGTGCGGGAAGAACGACTGTCACGTCAGCTCTTGAGGTACGTCGAGGGGCTGACGAGATGCAGAGACGAGGCGGACGCACCATGTAGCGCAGCTCGCCCCAGCGCTCCGAGTTCATGCTGCGCACGATCCCGCTCGTCTCGTCGAAGCGGTTGCGGCCCATGAACAGCTCGCCGTCGAGCTCGTGGCCCTGCGGCAGGTCTGCGTGCGACGGGAGCAGCGTCAGTCGGGCTCGCTCGTGCGGCGCGGAGAGGCGAGGAGGGGAAGGGGGACGCACTCGAGGTGAAGGACGAGGGGGCGGAGAAGGGGTTGCCGACGCGCGACCAGAGGGTCGACTCGCCGTCCCAGTACGCGCGCACACCGTCGACTGCAAGGAGAGGATCGTGCTCGTCAGTCTCGCAGGTCCTTCTCTGTCACGCTCGTCGGCGCTCGCCGACACGGCCGCCTGACAGCGAGAGGGGAGAATGGAGCGAGAGCAGGACGCACGCTTCTCGCTCATCCACCAGCCCGTCGGGTCCTTCTTCTTCGAGTCGAGGTCGAACTTGTTGGCGAGGAGGAGCTCGACCCCGCCCTTGCGCTCCTTGACCTTCTTCTTCTTGGGCGCCGCGACGACCTCGTCGTCCTCGTCGCCCTCGTCCTCCTCCTCCTCCTCGATCGCCTTGGCCTTGGCCTTCCCCTTGCCCTTGCCCTTGCCCTTGCCCTTGCCCTTGGCCGCTCCCTTCGCCCCGCCGGCCGCCTTCTTGCTCGCGCCCGCACCGCGCGCCGCAACGGGCCGCTTCTTGGCGCCCGGCGCGGCGTAGGTGCGCTTGGGCGCCGCCGCCTCGTCGTGCGCGCCCGACGCCGACGTCGACATGGTGCGCGAGCCCGAGGGCGAGAGGGGCGCGGCCGTCTTCTTCTTCTTGGGCGGGTTCTTGGCGACGCCGGCGCCGGCGCCGCAGCGGGCGTTCTCGTGCCTGTCGCGGGAGCAGAGTACAAGTCAGCCTATCAAGCTGTACGAACGCCGACGGGCAGGGGCTGCCCTGCACCGCCGGAGAAAGGGCGAGCGAGGAGGACTCGAGACTCACTCGTCGCCGAGGAGCTCGCGGATGTGCTTGCACGTGCGGATGTCGACGGGCACCTTGGTGTTGAGCATGACCCAGGCCATGCACGTGCACTTGTAAGCGTTCGTGTCGATGCTGCGTGCGAGTCGAGGCGAGCCGAGAGGAGGACGAGGTGGGGGAGCGAGGAGGACGAGGGCGGAGTCAGCTCGAGTCGCGCTCGCTCGCGCGGCATTGAGAGGAAGCAAGAACGCACCACTCGATCGTGTAGCGCTTGTTGTCGTCCGTCTTGCTGCCGACGACGACCTTGTCGAACAGCTCGAGGTGGACCTTGGGGGTCGGGAGCGTCATGTCGCGCGCGCCGGCGAGCTCGAGCGGGGCGAGTTCTTGGAGCGGGCCTGGTGGGACGTGGAGGTGCACGAGATCGCGGGCTGTGGGTCGCGGTGCGCCTGGTGCCGGTGCGGGTGCGAGGGACGAGGTGGTGCGGGCGGGAGGAGGAGGACGAGGCGGAGGGGGTTGAGCGGCTGGGCGAGGTGGTGGGCGCGCTGGCGGCAGTCTGGACGGTCGAGGTAGAGGCCAGGGTCTGCGTACGAGGACGCGCGAGCTGAAGAGGGAGGCCATGGAGAGCCAAGAGAGGCGGCGGGCGGTGCTGGTAAGGTCGACGCGCGCCAAAGCTAATCGGGATTACAACTGCCTTACCTTTGGTCTCGCCGACTCGGATCCGGTTACTCGGCGCTCCCGTCGGCCTCGAGGCCGCTTCGACAAGCTCTGCGCGCTGTACACGGCTGCCGGTCGGGCTCTCCTTCTCTCCTCTTTCCCCTCACCACCAGCTCGTCGTCGCCGTCGCCGTCGTCGCTCGCACCTCTTCTCGCTCGCCTCGACCCTCGACCCCTCGCAGCCAGGTGAGCCTCTCGTCTCGCAGCACGCGCGTCAAACTCTGTCTGCGCCCGTCGGCGACCGTGTGGCCCCCCACCGGCCACGCTTCGCCTCGAGCGGCGGAGGTACGGCGGTCGATCGCTTTTCGTCGAGCAGCACTCGACCTCAGCCGGTCGTCCGCCGCCGCCCCGGACGATAGCGTTCCCTGCCTCCGGCATGCGGTGAACAAAGGCGGCTCGCAGTGCAGTGCGAGCCGGGTTCGGGCGGGGAACGAGTCGGTCGACTCGTCGCTTCCGGATCTCCTGTGCTTCTGCTCCTTCGCCTCTGAGCAGCTCTTCTCTGCACGAGCCGACGCTGACGATGTCGTTCTTCTCGTACCCTGCACCCCCATTGACCGCCATGTCGACGTCGCCGACCGCCTCGACCTCCTCGTCCTTCGACTCTCGCGCCTCGGCCTCGTGCTCTTCCTCGTCCTCGTCCGATCTCGACGCCTCCTCGACGACCTCGACGCACTCTTCACCTGTACCCACGCCCGAATCGGCGCCCGACAAACCCTTCTTCACCTACCCTTCCTCGTCGCACGCCTCGTCCTCCTCGACCCTCCGCCCACTCGCGCTCGATCCTTCATCCCTACCCGAAGCAGCACCAGCAGACATGGCACCTCTCCCCTCGACCCTCCCGCGCACTTACTCGCGCATCACGCTCCGCGAGCGCCCCAAGGCGGCCATCGACCCCTCGCTCGACGGCAAGACGGGCACGTTCACGCTCGAGCACAACGTGCCCATGTTCGCCGAGGCCGACCTCGCGCCGGGCGAGATCGTCGTCCAGGTCGACTGGATCTCGGTCGACCCGGCCATGCGCGGGTGGCTCAACCCGACGCGCTCGTACGTCCCCCCGGTCGCGATTGGCGCGCCCATGCGCGCGGCGGGCGTCGGGCGCGTCGTGCGCTTGGCCAAGAGCGACACGGGCGACCTCAAGGTCGGCGACTGGGTCGTCGGCACGCTCAACTGGCAGCAGTACGCCAAGGTCCCGGTCAAGGAGGTCCAGAAGATCCAGTGCGTCCCTCCTCTTCTCTCTCTCTCCAGCTCGGCTTCCTCGAGCGCTGACGCACATCGTCGCACTCGCAGGGTCGACTCGACCATCTCGCCGACGCTGTACCTCGGCGCTCTCGGCATGACGGGCCAGGTGCGTCGGCCTTCCCAAACTGCTCGCCCTCCTCTCTCGCCCGTGCGCTGACCCGCCGACCCTCGCAGACGGCTTACTGGGGCCTTCACGACGTCGCCAAGATCAAGGCCGGCGAGACGGTCGTCGTCACGGGCGCTGCAGGCGCCGTCGGCTCGATCGTGCGTCCCTCCCTCCTTCTCGTCGCGCTCGACCTCCTCGAAGTCAGCCTCTGACGCTCTCTCCTCCGCTCGCAGGCTTGTCAGCTCGCCAAGATCCACGGCTGCCGGGTCGTCGCCGTCGCCGGCGGCGCCGACAAGTGCAAGTGGCTCAAGGACGAGCTCCTCCCCGAGGACCAGCACGTCGTGCTCGACTACAAGAGCCCGACCTTCCAGGCCGACTTCCGCAAGGTCGGCTACGTCGACGCTGTGTTCGAGAACGTCGGTGGTTGGATCCTGAACCTGATCCTGACGCGGCTGAAGAAGAATGCGAGGGTCGCCCGTGCGTCCTTCTCCTCGGTCCTCTTCCTTCCCCTCCTCCCTCAGCGACCTCTCCATCTGCCTCGACGTTCCTGACGACCCTCTACCGCTCTGCGTAACAGTCTGCGGTGCCATCGCCGACTACAACACGCCCAACCCGACCGGCCTTACCGCCTACCTCAACCTCATCTCGCAGTCGGCCAGCATCCAGGGCTTTATTGTCTTCAACTTCAGCGACCGGTACCATATTGCAGCTGCGGACATGGCCAAGCACATCCGGTCGGGCGCGCTCAAGGTGCGCGAGACGCGCACCGACGGCCTCGACCAGTGCGTCAACGCGCTCGTCGGCCTCTTCGCGGGCGCCAACACGGGCAAGTCGCTCGTTAAGATCGGCGACGAGGGTGCGCCCAAGCTCTGAGGCGGCGGCGCGAGGCGGCGGCACCAGGCCGCGGCGCGAGGCGACGACGAGGAAGACGAGGACGAGGACGAGGTCCGTGGCTCGGGAGGGAGGATCTGTGCCATCCGTGCGGCTCGGTCGAGCTCTCTCGTGTACTTGTTCGAGCACAATGCAGTGCAGTACGTGCGTGACTGTGCAACGCTGCGAGCAGGCCCAGCCGTAGAGCATGTGAAAGCGGTCGCGAGGAGGAGGAGCGAGAGGTGGTCGCCTGCTCGAGTCTCGCTTCGTCTCGCCGGTTGTGCTCCTTGTACATCTACTCGAGCTCTTTGGGAGCGTGCAAGACGGTCCTGGCGCCATGGCGAGCGGCGAGGAAATCACGTTCAAGCGGTTGGTCGCCGCCGCCTCGAGCTCCCCCACCTTCTCGGAGTCTCGTCTCCGCACTCTCTTCGCCCTTCTCTCGCTCCCTCGCCCTCGGCTCTTGCCTTCTGCACACCCTTCGACGCGCACCGCAGCAGCAGCACTTTGATTGTGCGTCCCTATCGCCCCAGCCCCAGCACCCGTCCGCACACCCCCCCTCCACGTTCCCTCGGGAGCTCGCTCGTCCCGAGCACGGCGGCGGACCCTGTGCTCGCCGCGCACGGCGCGAGAGCCAGCGCGACGCGCACTCGTGTGACCAGCACATCCACGCGCATCTACCAGAGCTGATCCGCCCTTCCCGCCGTGCAGCTCGCCGCTCACCTCGTCCTCCTCCTCGAACCAGCCCTCGCCCTTTTTCCCCACGCGACCCCGCGCCTCAGCCATGTCGGGTCCGCAAGTCATCGTCGTCGGCGCCGGCCTCTCGGGCCTCTCGGCCGCCCACACGCTCTACGAGAAGGGCGCCAACGTCCTCGTCCTCGAGAAGGTGCGCGACTCGTCCCCACCTTCTTTGCCGTCGGACCGTCGCGCTCTAGCCGGTCCAGGACGTAGCTGACTCCCTGTCGCTCGCCTGCAGAACCCGTTCGCCGGCGGTACGTCCCGCCCTTGTCGAGCTGCTCGCGGCGAGCCGACGCTGACCCTTGTCCGTTTCCCGCCACCGCAGGCAACTCGACCAGTGCGTCCTTCACTCCCACGTTGCTCCGCCCTGCTCTTCAGAACCTGACTCTCGAGACGTTACCGACTCGCAGAGGCCACGTCGGGCATCAACGGCGCCGGCACCAAGGTGCGCTTCGTCCCGCTCTTCGTCTTGGTCCTCGTCCTCACGCTCTCCCTCTCGCACGTGTGCAGGCGCAGGAGAAGCTCGGCATCAAGGACTCGAAGGCCGCCTTCTTCGCCGACACCAAGAAGTCGGTGCGTCGCTCCTTTCTCTCGCTCGTCGTCGTCGTCGGCGGCGCGCTCGAGCCTGCTGACCTTGCGCTCGACGTGCCGCAACAGGCTCGCGAGCTCGCGCGCGACGACCTCATCGAGGTGCTCACCGGTGCGTCTCCTCATCGCTGTCGAGAGCTGGCGAGGAACGGCGGCTGACGAGCGTGCACCTGCAGGCCATTCGGGCGACGCCGTCGAGTGGCTCATCAACAACTTCGGGTGCGTGCCTCTTTCCCTCCTTTCTCTCTTCGCTCTCTCCTCCATGCTCTCGTGAGCGTGTAGGAGGAGAGCGGCGAGGCTCGGCCTGAGCTGGCGGCCCGAAGCTGACCCTCCCCACTCCCACTTCTTCTCGCAGCCTCGACCTCTCCAAGGTCTCGCGCCTCGGCGGCCACAGCTTCGAGCGCACGCACCGCGGCACTGCGCAGTTCCCTGGTGAGCATGTTCCCCGAAAATCGACGGCTCAGACGACGGGCGGGCGGCGGCCCGAGCACTCGCCGTCGGCCTCTCCCTTCGCGCCCCCTTCCTGACTCTCCTTCTCCCTCTCTCCTCGCTCCCTCTCTACCTAGGAATGACCATCACAATGGCCCTCATGGGCAAGCTCGAGGAGCGCGCCGAGAAGGACCCGAAGCGCATGCGCTTCCTCAAGAAGGCCAACTGCAAGCAGCTCATCAAGGAGGGCGACGAGGTCGTCGGCCTCGAGTACGAGTACCAGGGCAAGACGCACAAGGCGCACGGTCCCGTCATCCTGTGCGTCGCTCTCTCTCCTCTGAGCTCAGGTGCTGTCGTCGTGGCAGCGAGAGCGTCGGCGGCGTCGGCGGCGCGAAGCTCTTTGTCTCGGTCCGATTTTCGGCTTCGCCTTGCTAACTCTCCTCCTCCTGCACGCACGCAGCGCCACCGGTGGCTACGCCGCCGACTTTGCCAAGGACGGCCTCCTCGCCAAGTACCGCCCCGAGCTGCTCGACCTCCCGACGACCAACGGCGACCACTGCACGGGCGCCGGAACCAAGATGGCCATGGCCGTCGGCGCCAACGGCATCGACCTCGAGAAGGTGCAGGTGCACCCGACCGGGCTCGTCGACCCGAACGAGCCCGACGCCAAGGTCAAGTTCCTCGCCGCCGAGGCGCTGCGCGGCGTCGGCGGCTTGCTGCTCAACAAGGAGGGCGACCGCTTCGCCGACGAGCTCGGTCACCGCGACTACGGTGCGTCCCTGGTTCTCCAAGCTGCTGCGCAGTGGAGCTCGAGGAGGAAGGAGAGCTGACTCGCCCTCGTCCCCCTCTTCGTCTCGCAGTCACCGGCCGCATCTGGGAGGACAACAAGCTGCCCGTCCGCCTCATCCTCAACGGCGAGGCGTCCAAGGAGATCGAGTGGCACTGCAAGGTGCGTGCGCGACGAGCTGCTTCTCTCTTTGGCGTTCGAGCTGCTCGCCCGCCTCCCCCGCACGGACCCTCACTGACCTTCTTCGCCCTCCTCCTCTCGCCCTCCTCCCTCCTTCCTCCTCGCTTCTCGCCCTCGCTCTCACCTCATGCAGCACTACGTCGCGCGCGGCCTCATGAAGAAGATCGACACGGTCGACGACCTCGCCAAGGAGATGGGCCTCCCCGTCTCCAAGATCCAGGGCACGTTCGACGACTACATGGCCATCTGCAAGGACCCCAAGAAGGACCCGTTCGGCAAGAAGTTCTTCTGTGCGTCGCCGTCGTCCCTCTCGCTCTCGCTGGGCCGGGCTCGTCCGGGGCTCGAGCTGACCCAGGCTCGCTCGTCCGCAGCCGCGACCAACTGGGGCAAGAACGCCGGCCCGTTCCACGTCGCCATCATGAGCCCGGTCCTGCACTAGTACGTCGCTCTCTCCTCGTCCTGGGCGTGCCCCTCGAGCCCGGTCTCGAGCAGAGCACGTCCTGCGGGCGACGAGTACAGTGAAGCTCACGGTCTTTGTCCTCCTGCGCGCAGCACGATGGGCGGCCTCGAGATCGACCCGCTCTCGCAGGTGCTCGACACGGAGAAGAAGCCGATCAAGGGCCTGTTCGCCTCGGGCGAGATCGCCGGCGGCGTGCACGGCGCCAACCGCCTCGGCGGCTCGTCGCTCCTGTGCGTCCCCCTCCCTCTCCCTCGCTCGACTCGAGCTTCACTGACTCCTCTCTTGCTCCTTTCTGCAGCGGCTGCGTCGTCTTCGGTCGCGTCGCGGGCGACACGGCGGCGTCGTACCTCCTCAAGAACCTCTCGTCGGGCTCGGGCGCCGTCGCTCGCCTCGGCCAGGTCAACAACCACCTGCAGCCGCCCTCGACGACCATCTCGATCGACCCGGCGACTCAGCAGGTGCACCTCACGCTCAACTGGTCGGGCTCGTCGGGCGCGAGCTCGTCGGCGTCGGCGGCGGGCGAGGTCAAGCCGACAGGCCCCTCGACGGCCGAGCAGCCGGCCAACGAGGTCGACGCGGCGGTCAAGCACGACGAGGAGACCAAGGCGGGCGAGAAGAAGGGCGCCGAGCTCAAGGAGTACTCGCTCGACGAGGTCGCCAAGCACAACACCAAGGACGACATCTGGGTGCGCTCGAGCCTGTCTTTGCGAAGGAGCTTTTCTCGTCCTCGCCTCGTACTGACATGCTCTCTATCGCCTCGCTCGCAGATCGCCGTCAACGGCCAAGTGCTCGACGTCACCAACTTCATGCAGGACCACCCCGGCGGCGCAAAGGGTACGTGCACTTCTCTCAGTCGCTCTCGATCTCTGCGTGTTGAGGAGGCCTCAGAAGCAGAGCGCTAACAGTCACCTGATGCAGCGCTCATGCTGTATGCCGGCATGGAGGCTTCCGAAGCGTTCAATATGCTGCACGAGAAGACGTGCGTCTGATTCCTTTTTCTTTCCCGCACCTTCACTCGCTCATCACTGACGAGTGCCTCTCCCTCGCAGGGTCGTCGCCAAGTACGCCCCGGACACGATCATCGGCACGTACAAGGAGTGAGGCAAGGCTGTCAGACCTCGACTCGCCCATCGTCGCCCTCTTCCCCCTCCCCTCTTCCTCTCTCTCTCAGCCTCTCCCTCTCTGTTCCTCTCCTCGCGCGCTTCCCTGGTCTGTAGGTGCTTTCTCGTAGCTTGTTTCCCCTCCCCTGCTCCTCTTTGTCCCTCTCCCGCTTTGCAACGATCCGAACAAGCAGTGCCTTTCGTACTCGTCGCTAGCCTCCACAGAGTTTCCCAGAGCCAAGGCAAACTAGGAAGAGAGAGTCGGTGCGGCGTGCGCCAGTGCGAGAGGCTCGTGACGCAGAGCTCGCAGGCCGCTCTCATGTCGCCTCGGCAACCTTCTCAAGTCGAGCGGGCGGTGCTCGCGCTCTCGACGAGCCTGCAGTTTGGGCAAGACAAGCGTTGCAATTCAAGCGGTACCACTCTAACAAGCTGCCTCGCTCCCTCCTGCAAGCGCTCCTCATCCCTCCTCGCTCACCAACCCTCCGAGTCATCGCTCATGAGGTCCTCGTCCCCGCTCGCGCCGCACCTGTCGACCTCGTCCTCGCTCCCGGAGCCCTCGCCGAGACGGTCCTCCTGGTCCTCGTTGTCGTCGACGGTAGCGAGGAAGCCGCGGAGAGGGTGCATGACGACGATGGGCGGGTCGAGGTAGACGGGCGGCTTGAGGCGCGCGAGCTTCTCGCCCTTCTTCTTGATGGCGTGGAGCTGCAGACGATGAAGAAGTAGGAGACGAGAAGACCGTCAGTGCTCGCACAGAAGCATCAGGGCGCGTGAGGGAGAGAGAGAGAGAGCGCGACGCACCAGGTCAAACCAGGCGCGCTCGCCCGAGTAGTTGCGCCAGCTCGACGAGTGGTTCTCCCACACGTACTTGCGCACGCCCTTGCCGGCGCGCTCGAGCTCGGTCAAGCCGGCTGTCGCCGGGTCGAGCTGGTGGACCTCGAGAAGGGCCGAGACGGCGCACGCGACCTCGAGCGGGAGCGAGATGTGGAACTGCGGCTGCGCCGCGCCTTGACGGCGCGCTCGCCGTAGATGACGGAGGTGCCGTTGTGGTACTCGTGAAGGTGCTGGAGGACGGTCACGAGGCGGCCGATGCTGCCGAACTGGCGGTACTCGTTGCGCATGCTCCCGAACCACGGAAACGACCAGCCCCTATACTTCTTCGGGCGCGGACAGTACCCATAGTCGCAGCAGACGAACGACGTCGCGAGCTCAAAGAACTTGTCGAGGTCGAAGCCGAGCTCGTCGGCGGCGAAGGAGTTCGGGTTGTCGGTCGTCGAGCGCTCGTCCGGGTCGGTCGTCGCCTCGAGCACGAGCGCGTGTGCGTGCGCGATTAGGTCGAGGCGGAACTGCTCGAGCTCGTCCTTGATGTCGTCGAGCGCGTCAGTCCACGCCTGCTCGGTGACATCGTTGTCGCCCAACCAGAGCGCCTTGACCGACGGAAGGACGAGGAAGTCGACGAAGAGGGGCACGAACGGGCGCGCCGGCTTGCGGAGTGACTCGCAGAGCTTATCGTAGCGCGGGCGCAGGCTGATCTGGCGGTTCTGGCGGTCGATCTCTGCGGACAGGAGGGCCTGCTTCTTGGCGTAGCGGTCCTTCCCGCGGTCGATCAGCTGGAGGACCTTGGGCTTGATGCGGAGCCACTCTGTAGGTTGAGCGGCATCAGCTCGTCGATCGAAGGCTTGCGAGAAGAGAGAGAGAGAGAGAGAGACAGAGAGAGAGGCGACGTACCCTGGTCGGTGAGCGGGTCCGGCGACGTGACGAGCTTGCTGCGCCGCCATGAGACAAAGTAGAAGCTGCAGGACCGCTCGTCAGCGAAGGCCGGGCACACGGGAGTGCGAGAATGAGACGCACTCGTCGTTACTGTAGCCGAGGCCGAGCTCGAGGACCTTCTGCTGGAGCGCCTCCTCGCGCTCCGGGTTGTATTCGACGGCGGGTCGTCCCGGGCCGCACCACTTGGCGCGCTGCAGATGCTCCTTGGCCTTCTCGAACGCCTTGTCGATGTCGAGTGCGTGCTGTGGACGGGGCCGAAGTCAGCAGCGGCTCAGAGGGGCGTCGGCGGGGAGGAGGACGAGGACGCACCTTGTTGATCTCCTCGAAGAGGCTCGAGCGCTCGAGGACGTACTCGTTGACGCGGCGCGTGAAGGGCGAAGTAGGGTCGTCCTCGTTGTCGGACTCGTCCTTGTAGCGCGGCTTCCACGTCTTGGACGAGCGCGTGCGCGAGCTGCGCCTGCGAGAAGACGACGACGCCGCGGGTGCAGGAGCGAGGACCCGGTCGACGTTGCCCTCGGCGATGAAGTCGTCCTCGTCTTGGTGCTCGAGGTCGCGGAGGATGACGGTGGCGCGGTAGAGGTCGCTCAAGAGGACTCGGCCTGTTTCGGGGAGGGCGGGTCAGCATGATGCACTGGCTCTCGTGTTTTGCACAAGGGGACGCGACGCACCGTATGAGATGAGCACGACATCTTGTGCGCGCGGGTGGAGCTTGATGACCACGTCGGGGTGCAGGCGCTTGAGGGACGACAGCTCGACGACCCTGCGGACCGGTAGGGCGTCAGCGTCTGTGCGCCGCCGAGTGAGCGGGAGGACAGGACGCACTCCTTGGTGCGGCAGCTCTTGCAGTACCTGATGCGCAGGCGGGGCTCGACCGAAGCGTACTTGTTGACGCCGCAGAGCTGTTTCGAGCGAGGAGCAGGATCAGCGGGTTCGACAGGGGGGACAGCAGGAAGCGCGAACGCACCTGGCACATGCGTCCGAAGATGAGAGTCGCGTACTGGACCTCGCTGAAGTGCTCGGTGACGACGTCGGGGAGCTTGAGCTTGTCGCGAGCGGCCTTCCAGAGGCGGGCCGACGACTTGGCCGTGAGGAGCGCGCGGTACTGCTTGTTGACCATGCTGAGCGCGAGGAGGTCGTTCGGGTAGAGGTGCGAGAAGATTCGCGGGCGCAGGGGAAGGGTCAGCAGCGACTTCGAGGCGAGGAGGAGGTGAGGAGGTGG